>Ga0137418_10000326_pt1 | contig 41601 bp, 29 predicted proteins | sample CZODoug3_1_2_16f_FD_122242 | JGI IMG/M metagenome (GOLD analysis project Ga0137418, IMG submission 122242) | Vadose zone soil fungal communities from Angelo Coast Range Reserve, California, USA - CZODoug3_1_2_16fungal (Hybrid Assembly) | ecosystem: Environmental > Terrestrial > Soil > Vadose...
AAAGCGGTTAGGTTATTGTTGATATCTCCGTTCAGACCATATTTACCGAACCCGCCCACACGGATTGCGCCAGTCCCGCCAAGGTCCACGATGTTGGCGAAACCACCATTGCCTTTAGCATTTACCGTCTCCGGGAAATAAATTTCCCAGCGCAACCCATAATTGATGGTTAATTTGGAGGTTACCCGCCATGTGTCTTGGCCGTAGAAGAACCACCGTTTCTGGCGTTCCGCCGCGTTGTTGGCGGACGGAATATCCGGATTGTTGACGTATCGCGCAAAGGATGTGACTTGCCCTAGCAGGAACGACGCCAAGTCCAGGCCGCCGGCCCCACCATTTGAAGTTGCTTGGGGACTAAAGTTATATTCCCCGGTGCGATTATTATCGCTGGGAATTCTCAAGTTCATTGCATAGCGGATGTCGCCGCCAAACTTGATTTGGTGGTTTTCCCATATCTTGGTCCAGTTGTTTACAAACTGGAACTGCTGTTCGCTCTCGGTTAGCGGGCAATTGCAACGGGCGGCGTCCAAACCATCACCAAAGGCGTAGGCACCACCGTTGTTGTTACCCAATTGACCGTTCACCCCGCCGTTGTTGCCGTTGTTGGTGAAGAGGAAACCCGAGAAGCCGCCGGTAGTTGGCGGACCGGGAAGGCCGGTGCCCGAGTTGAGTCCAGGAAACCCGAGCTTATCCATCGGCGCCTGAGTCGCGTCGGAGTACGCGGTTTTCGGATTGTACTTGAAATATCCAAAGCGGAAGTCGGTAAGCCACTTGACACCGATCGGTTTGGTGAAACCACTGGCCAAGCTGTAATTATGAACGATGGAACTACCGTTCAAACCGCCGGGGCCAAAGCCAACGCTACCAAGCTCGCCTAGTCCTCCCTTTCCAGACAGAGAGAAATAGTCGAGGCTGAAGCGGCCGAAGACTGCGTAGTTATGGGGGGCGCTATAGTCGATGCGGGTGTCAAACGATTTTTGATCAAAGGGACCTGCACCACTATTCACGAAATTGTTATTGACGCCGGCGGCCGTAGAACTCGGAAATAAGGCGAGGATATTGCCAACATTCTGCTTAATGTTGGCGATTGGAATCATGTTATTTGCAAAAGCCGTACGGCCTGAACCCGTTAGAGGGTTCCCGGTACTGGGGTCGAAGACTTGGCCGCTAGGAATACCTCCTACGGGCGGTCCGTAGGCATTCAGATACTCACTCAAATTACAAAAGCCGGGAGTGGAACTCTGCGCGTTCGTCGCCGGATTGCAGGACTGAATTACTGTCGGCGTCGGGATCGTGTACAGGTTGGTGATGCCAGCGGTCTGCTTGGTTCCCTGGTAGTCGCCAAAGAAGAAGAGTTTGTTCTTGATGACGGGACCACCGACAGAACCACCAAATTGTTTCCAAGTCGCGGCAGCAAGTGGAACGCCCGGCTTGTTGGTGAACGGGTCGCGTGCTTGCTGATCGCTGTTGCGATAGTAGTAGAAGCCGCTGCCGTGGAACTCGTTTGAGCCGGACTTGGTCTGCACTCTGATTATTCCAGACGTGCTCTTGCCGGATTCCGCGTCGTAATCCTGGAGAGCGATTTTGGCTTCATCGATGGCGTCGAGGTTAGGGTTCACGACGATGATGCCCAGGATCGGATCCTGGTTATCCGTACCATCAAGCTCAAAGTTAGTTCCGGAGAAGTGCTGCCCGTTAACGTTGATCTGGCCGCCACCCTGAGGATTTTCCGTGGCAGCGTGGTTGAAACCGGGTAGTTTCTGAGTGCCCGGCGAGAGCAATTCGAAACTGGTGAAGTTGCGGTTGAGTACCGGAAGATCCTCAATGTACTTCTTGCTGAACGAGACGTCCACGTCCGCGCGATCCGTCTGCAATTGAGGAATTTCGCCGGTAACTTCCACGGACTGAGTGACCGCGCCAACTTGCATCGTGGCATCCACGTGCGCCGACGAGTCGGCAGACACTTGAACGCTGGGGATATCGGTTGTCTTGAAGCCCTGCGCTTCGATGTGCACTTTGTACACGTCGGGAATCAAGTGCGTAACCGTATAGTTGCCGCTCTCATTTGTCGTGGTTTCAACCACGGTGCTCTTGGTCACAGAGGTCACCGTGACCTTGGCGCCAGACACCGCGCCACCTTGCGGGTCCGTTACTGTGCCCAGAATGCTTCCGTAAACGGCCTGAGCCAGAGTAGTCGAGGTCTTAAGCCCGCCGAACAAACAGAGAACAGCCAATCCAACCCAAATCGATCGCCTCACCATACATCCCTCCTTCGAGAAACGCAGCTAGCGCGAAACCATAAGGACTGCCAGCGATTAGTTATGAACGAGCCGGTGTCCCGGCTTGCATTCGTGTACGCACGTATTTAGGAGAATCTGAGGATAAGTGTTGTAAAGAGAGCGGCACCAAAGAGAAATAGTTATCGCCACCCTCAGACATCCAAAACACTCAGCCACCCTCGACGTGAAAAACACCCCAAGCAAAGCGAAAATCTGCTGGCACTCTGAAGTCTGCGGAAAGCCAGCAATACACCCCGACTGCGCACCAAAAGGTCAAACAGAAAAAATCGATGGTTAGTATTAGTTTCTTTGGGGGCGCTTATAGAAGTCTCAAACCGTCTGATACTGTTACCTCGACTAAAGTCCACGCTTGCATAGAGATGAGCTCGTTGTTACACTCCTGTTAAATCGATGTAACTGGGGTTACTACGTTGTTGGAACGCGAACATCGCCTCGCGCAAATAGAAAAACTTGTCGGCAGCCACGTTTTGCACGGCTCCGAGTCTCTGTGCAAACTCCTCCGCTATTTGGCAAAACACGCTCTGGATCATCCGGGAACGCCCATCAAGGAATATCAAATTGCGACGGAGGTCTTCGGCCGTTCCGATGACTTCGACCCCCAATTAGATTCGATGGTGCGCGTGCAGGCGGGCAGATTACGCGCCAAGCTGGCCGAATATTACGGGGCAAATGGGACCGAGGACGGAATCGTCGTAGAGCTTCCCAAGGGCACGTACGTTCTGGCGTTTCATCATCGCCCTTCAGCTAGCAGGGCACACCCTAACACCGGAGCCGAGCCAGAGAGGCAGGAGCCGAGAACCACCCAGGGACGGAAGTGGTTCGCAACTGCGCTCTCCCTGGGCGTACTGCTGGTTATTGCCGGAGCCACAATCCTCGGTCTGCTTTGGAGTCGAAATTCGGCGCAAGCGGGGTTGTCGCGAGAAGGTGAAGCGGCTCCTGCCGCGTTTCGAGTCTTCTGGAATGGTTTTGTGTCCGGCCAGGAGCCCTGGGTGGTTTTCAGCAACGCTGCATTCGTCGGACGCCCGGAAACGGGAATGCGCTATTACGACACCGTTAAGGACAAGGGCAGTTTTATTTTGGACCACTACACCGGCGTCGGCGAAGTCCTGGCCGTCCACGAACTGGATCGTGTTTTCGGATTGCTGCACAGGCAGATTCGCGTCAAGCGCGGCAGCCTCTTTTCACTCGACGACGCAAAGAACAATAATCTGATCTTTATCGGCTCGCCTTTTGAGAATCTGACATTGCTGGAAATCCCAGGAACGCAAGAATTTGTTTTTCGCCGCATGACTTCCGGACCGCGCAAAGGGGAAGAGGCAATCGTGAACGTCCACCCTCAGCCGGGGGAGCCCAAGGAGTATTTTCCGAGCGCTGGTAATGCGCCACTGACGGAAGACTACGCCGTGGTTGGACTAGTAAAGGGACTCAATGCTGGCCAGGCAGTACTAATTCTGGCTGGAACGACGACACTAGGGACACAGGCGGCCGTGGAATACGTTTGCCGTCAGAGTTCGGTTCAGGAACTTCTGCTGCGGCTGCCGGTATCGCAAACAGGAGATCTCAAAACATTTGAGGCGGTAATTCGGGTTAAGGTGACGCGGGGCGTTCCGGTGGAAAGTGAGTTGGTTGCCCTGCGCAGCGGGACGTCTTAACCCAACGCAGTATGCGGCCTCCTTTCTAGGATAGCGGCGTTAGCCGCGGGTCGAGTTCGCGGGCCTTCTGAAATTCTCGGGCCGACTCGGCCTTCTCTCCCTTTCGCTGTAGCGCCAAACCAAGCTGAAAGTGTGCAGGCGCGTAATCAGGCACAGCCTGAATCGCCGATCTGAATTGTGAGATAGCTCCATCCACATCCCCAGCATTGAGCAGCCGCTTGCCGGAGTTCGTAGCAAACAACGCCGCTTGCTCACTGTTCTTCCGCCTGCCGAGTTCCGTTCCCGCTTTGGATTCGGCAGCGGCTCCCTCATTGTCGCCAAGCTGGCGAAGAACTGCCGCTAAGGTGGTGTGCGCGCCGGGAAAATCAGGCTGCAAACGAATCGCCTCTCGCAAAGCGTTCGCTGCCTGCTGCAATTTGCCCTGCTGCTTCAAAACGGTTCCCAGCGTGTAAAGAGCCTCGGCGTAGTCAGGCTTAGCGTCGATGGCGGCTTGCAGTTCGTCGGCCGCCGGGGCGAACTCGCCTTGCTGCCACAGCGTTACCCCCAGCGTGTAATGAACGTCAGCTTGATGCGGATCAAGCTCTTCTGCGGTGCGAAATTCCGCCACCGCTTCGGTGAGTTTGTCCTTCAACTTTAACGCAAGCCCCAGGTCATAGTGCAGTGTGGGGTTACGCGGCGCGTTCTCAAGCGCCGATTGGAATTCCGAGACCGCCGAATCAAAGTCCGTTTTCTGAAGATAAGCGATGCCCAGATTGGTTTGATACCCGGTGTCGTGCGGGCGCAAGCGAAGAGCGGTTTGAAATTCGCGAACGGCAGAGTCCGCATCGCCGAGCTGCAGGCGCGCGAGGCCGAGATTGTTGTGAGCATCAGCGTTCTCCGGCTCACGTTGCAGGACGCGCTGAAAAGAGCCGATCGCGTCATCCACTCGGCCCACGCGCTGGAGAAGAATGCCGAGCGCGTTTTGTGCGTCGGGAAACTCGGGTTGCAACTGGACGGCCGCCTGGAATTCGCGGATCGCGCCGTCGGAATCACCCGCGTCTCGCAGCGCCTGGCCAAGATAGTAGTGCGCCTGCGACCCACCCGCACTTGCGTTTACCGCGGCTGTTAGCTCGGTTATGGCTTGCGCGAAGGATTTCTCGCGAAAGCGCAGCACTCCGATGTGGAAATGCGCTTTTCCCAGATTTGGCTGCAATTCGAGAGCGCTGGAAAATTCGTTGAGAGCCGCGGTATTCAGCCCTTGCTGAACCAGCAACGCGCCCAGATCGTCGTGTAACTCCGCGCGGCTTCGCTCAAGGGTGATGGCGCGGCGCATCTCCGTCGTTGCAGACGTCAGGTCACCGGAAGCTTCAAAGGCTCGCGCGAGAGTGCGGTGGGCTTCGGAATCGGCGGGGCTCAGCCGAACGGCTTCCCTTGACTCGCGCAGCGCGCCTTCTCGATTGCCGCTATTCAGGAATGCGTTTGCCAGATTGATGCGCGCCTGCGGAAATTCTGGCTTGAGTTTAATGGCGGCCTGAAATTCGCGAATGGCGGGATCGGTCTTTTCTTGTGCCAGGAGGACCCAGCCCAAGGAATTGTGCGATTCGGCGCTGCCGGGCACGAGGCGTAACACTTTTTCGAACGCACTTTCTGCCGCGGCAAGATCGCCACGCTGCAGGGCCTGCATTCCCTCTGCGTAAATCGACTCGGCCTGCGCGGGTGGCTTTGTTTTCTGACCGGCGTTCAGTACGTGAGGGCCAACGATCAGCAAGAAGCCAAACAGCAACGCCGCAACAAGCCAAAGAAGATGGCGCTGGACACGCACTGGGACCCGAAGACACATTAAAAAATACATAGTCGATGGCAAGTCGAAATAGTAGCACGCCAACAAGAGCCCCTTGCTCACCTCGCTTGTACCTTGACCAGCCTGAGCGTGCCACCTACTATGCCGATGGGACATGCTTTCCAGACATCTTTCTCGTTGGCGCAGGGCTCTGCTCGCGCTGCCTGTTTGTGCTTTGTTTGTGCTACCGGTTCTGTTCGTTAAAGCAACCGGTTCCACCCGCCAGAATTCCCCGTCATCCAAGCCGTTGGCGTACTTCACTGACACCGCGAAGGAAGCCGGACTCACCATGATGAATGTTTTCGGCGGGGAGAACACAAAGAAGTACATCATCGAAACGACCGGGACGGGCGTTGCGATTTTCGACTACGACAACGATGGCTGGCCGGACATTTTCATCGTTAATGGGACCAAACTCGAGGGATTCCCCGCGGGAAAAGCTTCTACGAACCATTTGTATCGCAACAATCATGACGGCACCTTCAGCGACGTCACGGAAAAGGCGGGGTTGGCCCACACCGGATGGGGCCAGGGCGTTTGTGTGGGTGACTACGACAATGACGGCTGGGTCGACCTCTACGTCACCTATTACGGCAAGAATATTCTGTATCGCAACAACGGCAACGGCACGTTTACCGATGTAAGCGACAAAGCCCGCGTGGCTGGTTCCGGCAAGACTTGGGGAACCGGATGCGCCTTTGTCGATTACGATCGCGACGGCCATCTCGACCTGATGGTAGCGAATTACGTCGATTTCGATTTATCAGCCGCGCCCGCTCCCGGCGAACGATCTTCCTGCGTTTGGAAAGGCGTGCCGGTGATGTGCGGGCCGCAGGGCTTGCCCGGCTCGAAAAACATTTTGTATCACAATCGCGGGGACGGCACGTTTGAAGACGTCACGACGAAAGCGCACATCGAAAAAACCACCGGACATTATTCATTCAGTGTAACAACTTTCGATTTTGACGATGACGGTTGGCCGGACATCTTCGTCGCATGTGATAGTACGCCCAGCATTCTGTACCACAATAATCGCGACGGAACGTTTACAGACGTGGCGATCACGGCGGGAGCGGCCTTCAACGAAGATGGCCGCGCGCAAGCAGGCATGGGCTCGACAGTCGCGGATTATAACGGAGACGGCAAGCTGGATATTTTCAAAACGAATTTCTCCGATGACACGGCGACGTTGTATCGCAACAACGGCGACGGCACGTTCGACGATGTCACCTACCGCGCGGGGCTGGGGTTAAACACGCAATATCTGGGCTGGGGAACGATGTTTGTCGATTTCGATAATGACGGCTGGCCCGATCTGCTGCTTGTGAATGGGCACGTCTATCCCGAAGTGGATAGTCAGCATCTGGGCAGCAATTTCCAGGAGCCGCGAATCCTGTATCACAACACTGGAGATGGCAAATTCACGGACATTTCAGCAAGCGCTGGCCCCGGGATTACGAAAGCAATGTCCTCGCGCGGACTGGCTATTGGCGATCTTTGGAATGACGGCCGAGTCTCCGCGGTGGTCAGCAATATGAATGCGCCGCCGAGCCTGCTCGTCAACCAGGCACGCACAGCCAATCATTGGGTCGCCTTCCGCACGATCGGCACGAAGTCTAATCGCGACGGCATCGGCGCGCGCATCCGCGTGCGGGCCGGCGCGCGTACGTTCATCGACGAAGTCCGCAGCGGCTCCAGCTTCGATTCCAACAACGATATGCGCGTGCACTTCGGATTGGGCGCGGCTGCGAAAATCGATTGGGTTGAGGTGCGCTGGCCGAGTGGACTTGTCGAGAAATTTGAGAACGTCTCGGTTGACGGCATCCGCCAGATCAAAGAAGGAACAGGGACACAGGCAAATTCGCCAGCGGGGAAGAACTGGGTCGGCGTCGTCGCATATGAACTAATCCGCTGCGGCCTGCCTCGCCGCGGACAGCCTCTGTTTCATAAGTTGCAACTCTTCCGCTGTGAAAAGTAGCTCGCCTTGAGCTGCCTTGCGTAATTCCTCTTTTTGCCACTGCGATCGCATGATTCCAAACTGTGAATGCGCATTCAGCCCTAAAAGCAGGTGAGCAATTTCGTGCGCCATCACGTGACCAAGAATCGGGCCGATATTTTGGCCGGAACTGGATTGCCAATGGATGATTCGCGAAAAGAAGATATCGCAACCGGCTTTGGCCTGCTGATACGTTTGTTGATTTCGACCACGGGCTGAACGCCGCTGTGAAACGTCTCCGCGATGCGTTGGGGGATTCCGCCGAAAGCGCTCGCTATGTAGAAACTGTTGCGCGGAGAGGGTATCGGCTCATCGCGCCAGTCGGCAGCCCGGGCAGCACTGTGTCCGTTGCCAACGTACGGGAAGCGGCGACGGATCCGCCTCGGCGTGACTGGCAAATCGCGGCCGCTGTATTGGCCGTCCTGGTAATGGGCACGGGCGGTGGGTGGGTTCTTGCCCGTCGTGTCAACCCCAAAGTGTCGATCCTGGAGCGGAGGCTTACCTCGAACGCGCAGGATGATCCCATCATCAGTGCGGCGATTTCCCCGGACGGCAAATATTTGGCTTTTGCGGATCGGGCTGGTTTGTTTATGCGTGTGGTCACGACCGGCGAAACCCATTCCATGGCCCTGCCGGGCACTGGTAAGGAACGAGAACTAACGCAATTCGCGCGATCGAGCGAACTGAAATTCAATTGGACACTTTCCGGCGATGGTTCCATGCTGGCCATGGCCGCGTGGCGACAGGGCCAGCAGCCGGGCGAGATTCAGATTTTTTCCATAAACACCGGAAAGCAACGCACCCTGACGCTGAACGGATTTACCAGAGTCGCCGGCATCGACTGGGCCGCGGACAGCCGGAGCATTTGGGCTAGCGCCTGCGACCTATCCGGGATACAGACTCTGCTTAAGGTTGATCTGCATGGCAGAACAACTCCAATGTTGCAGGACACGCAGCGGGCAATGGGCTGGGCCATTCCATCGCCCGACGGACGGCGGGTGGCGATCTGGCAGGCCAGCGGCGGCTCCAATGTCTGGTCGCTACAAGGTTTCTAGAGTGCTTACTCCGGTGTGTCTGGCGATTCAGCCGGCGTAGTAGAATCGCTCACCTCGGTGAGCCTTCGTGAAGCGTAAACCGAAACCAATTTCAAAAACGTTCAGCGCCATGCTTGAGCGCATTCAATCGCGGCTTGGCTGGACCATTATTCGCATCCCGTTCGACGCCGGCAAATTCTGGGGGACCCGTGGGCGATTGCGCGTGAAAGGCGAAATCAACGGCTTCGCGTTTCGCACCTCGCTCTTTCCCGTGCGCGGCGGCGGGCACATCCTGTTGGTGAATAAGCGCATGCAAAAAGGCGGCGATGTGCGCAAAGGCATGTCCGCACGGTTTCGGCTTGAACCCGACCTTGAAGAGCGAGTCGCCATCATTCCCGCGGAACTCAAGCGCTTCTTCAAGGAAGACGCCTTGCTGCGCAAATGGTTTGACAGGTTGAACTACTCAACTCGGAGCGAAATCGGAAAGTGGATTTTGCAGGTCAAGAGTCCGGAGGCACGCGCGCGGCGCGCGGAGCAGATGGCCGAACGCTTGCTAGCCGTGATGGACGCTGAGCACGAGCTACCTCCCTTGTTACAACTGGCTTTCGCGCGTGACCCTCGCGCCTTCGCAGGCTGGCGGCAAATGTCTCTATCGCATCGTCGAAATCACCTGTTTGGGGTTTTCTATTACCGCACCCCGGAAGGCCGCGCACGGCGTATCGATAAAGTGCTTCAGGAAGCTTCTGGTTTGGCCGAACGTAGACTCGAAACGAGCGCGCAGAGCGCTTGAGCGGTTTGTGTTTTTGGCGTTTGACGGCCGACAAAGTGCGCATGCATTTGTGAGAGTGATGCGTCCTATTTGAATCTTCGTTGGCGGACTGTTTTCGACGAACGTAGAATGGAAGCCCCAGTCGAAAGGAGAAAAGATGACCAAGACGAGGGAAAGCTCCTCGCCCACAATGGAAAAACCGCGAGCCACAAAAAATCAACCGACACAGGAAGAGATCGCCCTTCGCGCGTATCAAATTTACCTGAAACGGGGCGCCACGCCTGGAAATGAATTTGAGGATTGGGTCGAGGCCGAGCGTCAGCTGATTGAAAACGGCAAAGCCAGCGAGAATGGGCACAGTAAACAGCGACGCAAGTCCAAGGCGAAGTCGGCGACTGCTTAATTTCCCCAGTAATTACGGGTTCTATCGCGGTCATCAGGTTTTACTGCAGGGTTTCTGCGGCCGGCGCTTCGGCTAGTCCGACGTATTTGTCCGCTCCGCCGTAATAAAACAACCACCGCTTGCCTGCGCGTACCATGCCTTCCACGAACACGACGTTGGGAACCTGGCCCACTCTCTCCCATTCCTTTTCGGGAACAAAAATAGGCTCATCAGTGCGCGAAAGCAGCTTGCGCGGATCCTTGCGGTCGAACACGGCGAGTCCCGTGCGGTAAACAAGTTGGTCGTCGGCGCCGTTGTAGATCAGCACGATTCCGCTTTGCGTCAGAATCGGCGGCGGCCCCGGCTCGACGACACGCGAATCGAATTTTCCGGATCGCCGCGGCAGCACAGGAGTTTCCGTTGCTTCCGTCCAGTGCAGCAGGTCCGTCGAATACGAAATTCCCATCTGGTCGGTCTTATCCGCAGCCGTACCGAGCCAATACATCCAATACTTCCCGTCGATTTTTTCAGGGACGATCGCTCCTGATTTCGTCCAGGCTTTGTTCCAGTTACCTTTGTAAGCGGGAAGCAGCACACCTTTGCGATCCCAATGCATTAGGTCGTGCGACGTGGCGAGGCAAAGCTGCGCGTCCTTTTTGTTGTAGCCGGTGTACGTCAGGTAGTACGTGTCACCGAATTTCTGGAGTCGCGGGTCTTCGACGCCGCCGTCTTTTTCATACTCGGCTTCAGGCGAAAGCACAGGCTCCGGACGACGGGTGAAATGAATTCCATCCGTGCTTTCCGCATAGCCAAGCCTCGACGTACCCGCCGCATCTTGCGCGCGATAGAGCATCACGAATTTTCCGTTGTATTCGACGACTGCTGGATTGAAAGTGCCGGCGGATTCCCATCCGCTCCCCTGAGGCGAGAGGACCGGCGCGTCGGCAGCTCGGCGCCATGAACCTAACGGCGCGGTTTGCGCCGCGAGGCTGCACGGTAAGAAGGCGAATACCAATACCAGGCGAAGGCGTGAAAAAAGAGAGCGGCGCGAAAATAACAGGGGGCAACGCAGAAGGTTAAGAAAACAAGCGACTTGCGAAAAGAGCGATTCGGAAGCTGCTGAAAACAAAGGAGTAAAAAATCGATAGTTTGCGGAGAGTAGTGGGGACGGCGAAAACGGAATTGTGCCGGGAAAGATTAGAAGGGAAGTGGGGCGCGGCATGTGGTGGGAACGTGGGACTAAACATAGCAGGTGGGGTACGCGGGGACAACTGTTCGGTGGGACAGTCAGCGTACAGGTGGCCGATTCCGAAGATCGAAGGACATGGAACGGAGGAGGCCGTGGCCCTCTTGGACGTAGATTAGCTGGTTGGATTTGAGGTCCTTTAGGGTGTCGATGATGCCGCTCGGCCAGCGAATCTCCAGAAGGTCAACCTTGTCTGCTTTGCCCAGACCAAAGTGGACGCGCAGGTCGTTCTGCGAGATGTAGCTGCCGCCGCTGCGCACCTCGTCAATCTGCTGGTGGGGTTTCGCTTCGTCGGGCGGATGCGTGACGCAACGTAAACGCGCGCCGATGCCGCTGCGATTGGACTTGGTGCCGATGGTACGCACTTTGATCCAGTTGTGCCCGCTCGCCGAATCGCAGCGCAGCAACTGCGGGTAGTCATTCACCGTGTTCACGACAACGTCGATGTCGCCGTCATTGTCGAAGTCGCCGAAGGCGCAACCGCGCGACGCGACGGGAACGGTAATGCCCGGGCCGGCCTGCATGGACACGTCATCGAAATGTCCATTGCGTTGATTCTTGTAGAGCAGCTTTTGCTGCGGGTAACCGGCTTCGGTTTTGAGTTGCTCTACTTCCGGATAAACGTGCCCATTGCAAATCAGAATGTCCGGCCAGCCATCGTTGTCCATGTCAAGAAAGCCGCAACCCCAGCCGAGGAATTGCGTGTGGCGCCCGAGGCCGGCGGCGAAGGTGGCATCCTCGAACGTAGCGCCGCCGATATTGTGGTAGAGCGACGGCGTGTCTCCCGCAAAATTCGTCTTGACGATATCGAGGTTTCCGTCGAGGTCGTAATCGGCGGCGGAAATGCCCATTCCCGCCTGCGGCTTGCCATCGGCGCTAAGCGCGCAACCCGCTTCCATGGCGATGTCGACAAACTTTCCATTCTTTTTGTTCTGGTAGAGCGCGCTGGCTGTCGAGTCGTTGGCCACGTAAATGTCCGGCCAGCCGTCGTTGTCGAAGTCGGCGGTAAGCACGCCGAGGCCGTAAGTACCGTTGGCATCCAGAATGCCGGCCTGTTCCGTTACGTCCGTAAACGTTCCGTTGCCATTGTTCCGGTACAGAATATTTTTGCCGCCGTTCAATCCCGGCGGACCGCATGCCACCATCACACCTTTATAAAGGCACGGACCGGACTCAGGGACAGGCGCGGTTGCCAGATTCAGGTCGATGTAGTTGGCGACAAAAAGATCCAAATGGCCGTCGCGATCGTAATCGACAAACGCGCAACCGGTGTTCCAGCGCTTGCCGTTTCCTCCTACTCCGGCTTTTTCCGTCACGTCCGTGAACGTGCCATTCCCATTGTTGTGATACAGAACGTTTTTTCCGAAGTACGTGACGAACAGGTCTTCGTAGCCGTCGTTGTCGTAATCTCCGATGCAGACGCCCTGACCCCACCCGGAATGCAGCAGACCGGCCTGCGCGGTGACGTCCGTGAACGTGCCGTCGCGATTATTTTTGAACAGGTGGGAAGAAGGAGCTTGCCCGGCGGGAAAACCTTCGAGCCGGGAACCATTCACCAGAAAAATGTCGAGCCAGCCATCGTTGTCGTAATCGTAGAAGGCTACGCCGCAGCCGGTCGTTTCGAGCAGATATTTATTCTTGTGCTCGCCGCCAAAAATCGTTTTTACGTTGAGCCCTGATTCCCGTGCGACGTTGACAAAATTCACGTTCAGTCCGTTGGGCGGCGCCGAGACACTTTTTGGCGCGGCGGCAGAATGCGGAGCCTGCGATCCGGAAGATTGCCTGGGCTTTCCCGATGCGGGCCGAACCATAGCGAGAAGATTTTCCAGCGAGAGCACCAACGCCGAACGACTCAACGACTGAAGGAATGTGCGCCGCGATGAGAACAAACGTGATACCTTCCCGCACTGGGCGTGCTAAAATCCGCGCCTCAATCTTAACGTAAGCGCGTCGCGATTCTGCAAGCAAAGCACTAATACTGGAAAGCTTTTCGGCCTCGCATGCGCCAAAAAAAGCATGACCACTGAGCGATTCTCCTCAAGCCGAATCCGCTGCTTGCTGTCTCTGCTGTTCGCCTCTTTGATTGCACCGGCTTTGCTCGCCGCTCCTCCAGAAGAACGCGCTCACACGCTAGAGTTGTCGCGCCCAGTTCGACCCTGGGAATTTCTTTGCACGGTAGGCACCCGTGCCGGCCTTTTCGGTAATGAAGCGGGACGGATGGAAGCCTGGGTGTATCCGCTGAAATTGTTGCGCGATTTTCACCTGCGGTTTGAGACGGAAGGGCGTGCCCTGCCGGCCGAAAGTCTCGCGCGCACCATTATTACCAGGCCAGAGTCCAGCACGATCGTCTATACCGGCGACACCTTTTCCGTTCGCGAGACATTCTCCGTTCCCGTAAACGAACCTGGCGCAATTATCTCGCTCGAGGTGGAAACCGAATTCCCGTTGGAAATCGAAGCCGGCTTCCTGCGCGATTTCCAGCTTGAATGGCCGGGCGCGCTTGGCGGCACGTACTCTTTCTGGGACAACGACCAGCGCGCGTTTTATCTCGGCGAGGAAACGAAGAAGTTTGCTGCCTTCGTGGGCTCGCCTACCGCCACCGAAGACCGCCGGGAGTACCAGACCAACTACTCTGAATCCGCCGTAAATTCGTTTCGGCTCGGAGTTACAAGCAAAGGCAAAGACACGAAGCTCATCGTGATCGCCGCCTCGCTCGAAGGCCGGCCGCAAGCGGAAGCAGCGTATAAGAAGTTGGCGGGCAGCTATGCCGACCTGTTGCGGGCATCGGCGGACTACTACAGGAAATATCTGAACGAGACAGTCAGCCTCGAATTGCCGGATGCGCAACTACAACAGGCCTACGATTGGTCGCGCGTCAGCATGGTGCAGGGAGTTGTGAACAATCCGTTTCTCGGGACGGGTTTGGTGGCCGGCTATCGCACATCTGGCGAAAGCCAGCGGCCCGGGTTCGCCTGGTTTTTCGGACGCGATTCGATCTGGACTTCGTTCGCGCTCAACGCGGCCGGCGATTTCGCTACCACGCGCACCGCCCTGCAATTCATCAGCAAGTATCAGCGCGAAGACGGCAAGATGCCGCACGAAATCGCGCAGGCTGCGAACTTCGTGCCGTGGTTCAAGGATTTTCCGTACGGCTACGCCTCCGCGGACGCCACTCCGCTGTACATCATCGCCATGAACGACTATGTGACTGAAAGCGGAGACGTGGCCTTCGCAAAGGAAAAGTGGGACAGCGTCTGGAAGGCGTACCAGTTCCTGCGCTCGACGTATGACGAGCAGGGCTTCCCTAAGAATTTCGGCATCGGTCACGGCTGGATCGAAGGCGGGCCAATGCTTCCCGTTAAAACGGAGTTTTACCAGAGCGGTCTGGGCATCGAGGCGTTGCGCGCGCTTTCTAACCTCGCGCGTTTGACAGGCCAGGACGCGCGTGGCTCCGAGCTGGCTCAAGAATTCGAAAAACAAGCACCGAAGCTGAACAATGCTTTTTGGCTCGGGGATAAGCAGCGCTACGCGTTTGCTCTTGGAACAGACGGCAAGCCGATTGACGAACCGAGCGTGCTGGCCACCGTTCCGATGTGGTTCGGCTTGCCAGAGCAGAAAAATGCCAGCGCCATGATCACGCAACTTTCCGGCGTGGACCATCAGACGGACTGGGGCATGCGCATTATCTCCGGCCGGTCGCCAAAATTCAGTGGCGGCGGATACCACTACGGCTCCGTCTGGCCGCTCTTCACCGGCTGGGCCAGCGTCGGTGAGTATCGCTATCATCGTCCGCAGCCGGCGTATGAAAACCTTCGCGCCAATGCGCTCCTCGCGCTGGACGGCTCGCCCGGTCACGTCACCGAAGTTCTCTCCGGCGACTACTATCAGCCGCTCTCGACAAGTTCGCCGCACCAGATCTGGTCCGCCGCGATGGTCGTAAGCCCGATGCTCCGCGGCATGTTCGGGCTCTCGACGGATGCCAAGGCCGCAACGCTCACCTTTGCTCCGCATTTGCCTGCCGATTGGAATTCGCTCGGAATCGATAATTTGCGTGTCGGCGAAAATAAATTGGAGCTGACTCTCACCAGGACCGCGGAAGGAATTTTTCTGGAAACGGGACGCACCGCGGGCACTAGCGAGACTAGCGTCGAATTCCGCCCGTCGATCAGCTTGCGGGCAACGGTGCAAAAAGCCGAGCTAAATGGAAAGGCACTTCCCTTTCGCGTGGAGGCGAACGACGAAGATCAGCACGTGCTGGTGAAATTTCCTGTTGCGGAAGGGCAAAAGTTCTTGCGCATCTTCGTCACCAATGATTTCGCGGTCACGCCAGTGACGGCTTTGCCCGCGCTAGGAAGCACAAGCACCGGCGTGCGCATACTGTCAGAAGCCTGGTCACCTTCGCACGACGAGCTAACAATGGATGTGTCCGGAGCCGCAGGTACGCAATACGAGTTAAAAGTGTCGAATGCCGCGCAAATCGAGCGCGTCGATGGAGCCGAGCTAAAAAAGAAGCCCGAAGGCGCAATTCTCTTGCTGCAAATGCCCAGCGACGGTTCCGCAGTCTACGCGAACACGAAGGTTGTCATCCATTTCTCCAACGCGCAAAGCAAAGGCAAGCGCCGATAAAATCGGTATTTGAATGCCGACGCAGCCTCCGGAACGCGGCAAGCTTGATCTCAGCGGTCGTGAGCTAACTGCCGTGCCGCCCCGTGTCTGGCGGAACAAGTCGCTGCGAGTTCTCAATCTGTTCCGCAACAAACTCAAGACCCTGCCGGCGGACATCGCGCAACTCACGGATTTGCAGGTGCTCATTGTCGCGAACAACCAGTTGCGCGCTTTACCGGAGGAACTCGGCACCATAAAACGCTTGAGAATGGTGGACGCAGGACACAACCGGATTGCCAATCTGCCTAGGTCATTCGCTAAGCTCACAGACCTCACCGATTATCTGTACCTGCACGACAACCGCATACAGGCTCTAGCTGATCCCGTTTTCGAGGGTTTTCTCCATTTGCGTTACCTCAATCTCAGCGAGAATCCACTGCTCGGGCTTCCCGCATCTCTCAGCGCGCTCGTCACACTAGAAGAGCTCCGGCTCGAAAACATCGGGCTGGAGATGCTGCCCACGTTCATCGCGGATCTCACCGCGCTGGACGAACTGACGTTGCGCAACAATCGCTTGGCTGCGCTGTCAGATTCGTTCGAGAAGCTCCGCAATTTGCGCCACCTGGACTTGCGTGGGAATCGATTTGCCCGGGTTCCTGAAGTTCTGCGCAGCCTCAAAAAGCTCCAAAAACTCGATCTGCGCTGGAATAATCTTCGCGTACGTCCGGGATGGCTAAAGGAACTAAGCGCGCGCGGCTGCCGCGTGCTCCTGTAAAACGAAGCTGCCAACCGCGCGATGGCCTACTTTGCTCCCGCGGCCTCTTCCTGCGGTAGCAGCGCTTGCCGCGGCACCTTCGCGTCAAAAACTAAATTGAAGAAGCCCACCATCATCTCGTCCCAGTTTTGCTGACCCCAAATAATCGTCTTGGTCGGATCGGGATTCTCCGGATTGTTCGGCGAGTTATCGAAATGCGCGGTGCACTCGATTTTTGTGCCTGTCGGAAGCGCAATCGGCTCCGCCAAGTTGTACCAGAGCTGCCAGCGCCAGTTGTAGGCAGGCACGCGCAGAATCGTGCGCGTTTCTCCGTTGGGAAAAACCAGCCGATACTCGAAATCTTTCCCGCGCATGTGCATGTGCGGATGCAGGCTCGCCAGCTTCACGTCCCGACGCACTTCGAATGAAGCATCGACACGATGATTGGGGTCACCCGGCGGGATCTTGAATGTTCCATTGCTCGCCGACAAAGTCAGCACACGATCTTTCGGCGGCTCCTTCGCGAAAACGATTCCGACTCTTGTTCTGTCGGTCGTGGCCTTTCCCGTCGGCGTGTAGTGCACCTCCAGAACAATATCCGAGCCTGCCTTGATCAATTTCGCCTGGCCCGGGCTCAATATCTCAGCAGGCTGACCCGGCGCGTACCCGACGAGAAAGTCGCTGGGCAGCGCACTGCGATCTGTCTTTTCGTCCGATTTGGGCGGCGGAGCCTCGAAAAAAACGCCGGTCTTTTGATCTTTGAAGTAGTTCGAATCCGGCTCGCGAACATACGCGATGATATGGTGGACTACAGAGCGTTCCGACGGCCGCGCCTCCGCCATCTGCACCCATTTGTCTTCCGTGAATCCCGTCGGGAAAATTACGTATTGATATTCCACCATTCCCGATGCCGGCACCGCAAAAGCCCTCGGCAACTCGAAAATTTTGTCCGGCTTGGGAATGCCCCAGCCTTCCACGAAGTTCACGGGAGACGGCGCATCCTTGGGATCGCCTTCCGGAGCGCCTGCATTCGCCCACGCCACCAACGTGCTGATCTCTTTGGCCGTCAACGCACGATCGTTCGCAAAATGCCCGTACGCCGGATCGGCGTACCAGGGCGGCATAATTTTCTGTTGCACCACAAGCTTGATGCTCGAGGCCCACGGGCGCGCTTGTTCATAGCTCAGCAATGGAAAGGGCGCGGCCTCCCCCGGGCGATGACACGTCTGGCAGTTCTTTTGGAGGATCGGCGCAACGTCCTTTGTAAACGTCGGAGCGGCCATGCCGCCCATTTGCGCGAGCAGCCGCGCATCCCAGCAAAGCCCAAGAAGAAAAATGAGGAGGATTCGCGTCATCATTTTTGCATCGACTCCCGCTTGTTCTATCGCGCTTTACGCGCCGCAGTCTAGCACAGTCGCTCATCGCACTCCTTGCGCTCGTTCATTGACAATGACCCGATCTAACGGTAGCTTTTGAAACTCCCTATTGGGACGATCGCGTGTCTTGATATTGACCCCTTAGAGTCGTCCTGATTGGTCCCAAGGAGAACGCGTCAGCCTGGCACCAAGCTTTCGAGTACACAGAGTATTGGCATCTGACAGAAGTCGTGCCAGAACAGAATTCGCCCACCCGCCGCGTGACGCGGCGCATCTAAGACGTGTCGCAACGCCGCGGGTCCTCGTCCCGCTCAGGAGCTAACGTGACTCAGGCCAAAACGCAAGTAGACCTGGACCAACTCAGCATCAATACCATTCGCACCTTAGCTATCGATGCCGTGCAGCAGGCCAACTCCGGTCATCCGGGCGCTCCGATGGGCCTTGCGCCGGTCGCGTACGAGTTGTGGCAGCGGTTCCTTCGCTATGATCCCGCCGATCCGCTCTGGCCAAATCGCGATCGTTTCGTTCTCTCCAACGGCCACGCTTCGATGCTGCTGTACGCGATGCTGCACCTTACCGGGGTTCGTGATGTCTCTCCCGACGGCAAAGTCCTCGACAAACCTTCGCTCCCGATGGAAGAGATCAAGCGTTTTCGCCAACTCGATAGCAAAACTCCTGGTCATCCGGAATCGCACATCACCGCGGGCGTCGAAACGACCACCGGACCTCTCGGCCAAGGCTGTGGAAATAGCGTTGGCATGGCTATCGCCAGCAAGTGGTTGGGCGCGAATTACAATCGCCCCGGCTTCGAGCTCTTCAATTTCAACGTCTACACGATGTGCGGCGACGGCGACATGATGGAGGGCGTGGCCTGCGAAGCGGCGTCTCTTGCTGGGCATCTCGGATTGTCGAATCTCTGCTGGATTTACGACCACAATCACGTCACGCTCGACGGTCCCGCAGACTGGTCTTTCAGCGAAGATGTAATGACGCGTTTCGTTGGTTTGGGGTGGAATGTCACGCGCGTCGCGGACGCTAATGACCTCGATATGCTGGACCGCGCGTATCAAAGTTTCCTGAAAACGACCGACCGGCCCACCCTGATCGTGGTCGATAGCCACATCGGCTACGGTTCGCCGAATAAGCAAGACTCGTCGGATTCGCACGGTGAGCCGCTCGGCGAAGCGGAAGTCAAACTCGTGAAGCGAAATTACGGCTGGCCGGAGGACGCCAAGTTTCTCATTCCTGACGGCGTCTACGATCACTTCAAGAATGGTATCGGCAAGCGTGGAGCCGAAGCTCGTTCCACGTGGAACGCCAAATTCGGCGAGTACAAAAAGCTGTTTCCGGAGCTCGCGGATCAGCTCGCGCGCATTCAGAATTTTCAGTTGCCTGATGCCTGGGACAAGGACCTGCCGAGCTTCCCCGCCGATCCCAAGGGCATGGCCACCCGCGAGTCTTCGGGCAAAGTGCTGAACGCCTTAGCCAAAAATATTCCCTGGCTGCTCGGCGGCTCGGCCGATCTCGCGCATTCCAACAAGACAAATCTCACCTTTGAAGGCGCGGGCGACTTCTACGCCAACCAGTACAAAGGCCGTAATCTCCATTTCGGCGTGCGCGAACACGCTATGGGTGCCACCGTCAACGGGCTGAGCGTTTCTCGCTTGCGCGCCTACAGTGCCACATTCTTCAATTTCAGCGACTACATGAAACCCGCAATGCGCCTGGCCGCGTTGATGGAAACACCCTCCATCTTCATCTTCACTCACGATTCCATCGGCCTCGGCGAAGACGGCCCCACGCATCAGCCCATCGAGCAACTCGCCGGACTGCGCGCCATGCCCAATATGATCGTGCTGCGTCCCGGCGATGCCAACGAAGTGGTGGAAGCGTACAAGGTGCTGATCCAGCTTCGGCATAGTCCGGGTTCTCTCGTGTTGACTCGCCAGACCCTCCCTACCTTCGACCGAACCAAATACGCGCCAGCTTCCGGGGTAGCCAAGGGCGCCTATGTTCTTGCCGACGCGGCAAACGGCAAGCCCGATGTAATTCTCATGGCCAGCGGCAGCGAAGTGCATCTCTGCGTCGAAGCGTATGAAAAGCTGAAGAGCGAGGGGATCAATGCCCGCGTCGTGAGCATGCCTTCCTGGGAACTCTTCGAGAAACAGGACGCCGCGTATCGCGACAGCGTGCTTCCTCCTAATGTTACGGCGCGCGTCTCCGTCGAAATGGCCGCGACTGCCGGCTGGGAGCGCTACGTAGGTCCAAAGGGCAAAGCGATCGGCATGCACACGTTCGGCGCTTCCGCGCCTCTAAAAGACTTGCTCAAGAAATTCGGCTTCCAGCCGGAGCGCGTCGTAGCCGTCGCCAAAGAAGTTCTGGGAAAGTGAGCAACCGATGAAACTTGTGATTGGTTCCGACCATGCCGGCTTTCAATTGAAAGTCGCGATCGGCGATTTATTGCGTTCGCTGGAACATGAAGTGCTGGACGTCGGCGCGTTTAACGAAAATCCCTCGGACTATCCGGACTTTGCCGAAGCTGTGGGCCGCGCCGTGGTCGACAAAAGAGCCGAGCGTGGGGTCCTCATCTGCGGAAGCGGTGTGGGAGCCAGCGTCGCCGCCAACAAAATTCCCGGAATCCGCGCAGGCATGTGCCACGACACCTATTCCGCGCATCAAGGGGTAGAGCACGACGACATTAACATCCTCGTGCTAGGTTCCCGGGTAGTCGGCGTCATGCTCGCGGAGGACCTCGTCAGAGCTTTCTTAGGGGCAAAATTCACGCACGAAGAGCGCCACGTGCGTCGCCTCGGCAAAGTAAAAGCGATCGAAGCCAAGTATTGCGGCGGAGGAAAAGTAGCGAACGCTTGATCGGCATTTTCTAATCACCCCTAGCCCAGCAGCAAGGCTCACCCCTGCGGCGTACAATAGTAGTTTGGGGAGTCCTCAACAAAGGAGAACATCATGACAACTACAACAACGCTTCCGAATGTGGGAGCCAAGGGAGTGAACCCCCTGAAGGCGTTGCTGGAATTCGGTCAATCCCCCTGGATGGACTACATCCGCAGAGACTTGCTAACCAGCGGAGGCCTGAAGAAAATGATTCAGGAAGACGGCCTGATGGGAATGACCTCGAATCCCACGATTTTTGAAAAAGCCATTACCGGCAGCAAGGACTACGCGGACATTCTGGAGTCACCCGAAGCAAAGAAACTCGACGCCAAGAGCGTGTACGAAACAATCGCCATTCGCGACGTGCAAGACGCGTCGGATATTTTCATGGGTGTTTACCAGCAGACCAAGCGCCGCGACGGCTATGTCAGCCTGGAAGTATCGCCGTTGCTCGCGAACGACACGCAGGGCACGATCGACGAAGCACGCCGCCTCTGGAACAGCGTCGGCCGCGAAAACGTAATGATCAAGGTCCCGGGAACCAGGGAAGGTCTTCCGGCCATTCGCCAACTTCTCGAAGATGGCATCAATATCAACATCACCCTCTTGTTCGCGCAATCCGTCTACGAGCAAGTGGCGGAACTTTTTATCGCTGCCCTGGAAGCCCGCGCGAAAAAAGGGCAGGACATCAGCCACATCGCCAGCGTCGCCAGTTTTTTCGTCAGCCGCATCGATAGCCTGATCGACAGCCAGATCGACGCCAAGCTGAAAACCGAGACGGACGCCGGCAAACGCGCCCTGCTCACCAGCGTGCAAGGTAAAGTTGCCATCGCCAACGCCAAGCTGACCTATCGCAAGTACCAGGAAATCTACGGCACTGCGCGGTGGAAAGCACTCGCTGCCAAAGGCGCGCAAACACAGCGCCTGCTCTGGGCCAGCACCAGCACAAAAAATCCCAAGTATCGCGACGTAATGTATGTGGAAGAGCTGATCGGCCCGGACACGGTAGATACGATCCCGCCGGCTACTTTCGACGCCTTCCGCGACCATGGCCGCGTCCGTCCCAGTCTTACTGAGAGCGTTGACGAAGCCGCCAAAGTAATGACTTCGCTAGAGAAGGCCGGCGTCTCCATGAAAGAAGTCACCGAGAAGCTCGTCGTCGACGGAGTAAAACTCTTCGCCGATGCGTTCAAGCAACTACTGGAGGCGACCGGCAAGACCGCGGGCGTACGTGCGTGAGCCTCAATTCCCAGCTCTACGTGCTGCCAGAAAAACTGGAAGCTCTCGTCAGCGCTTCGCTGGATGACTGGAAAAAGAACGACAAGGTCCGGCGACTCTGGCAGCGCGACGCTTCCGTCTGGACCGGGAGCGACGAAGCGCAGTGGCTCGGCTGGCTGGACATCACCGAGCAGCAGCTTGCCCAGCTCGACCAGTTCAAAAGAGTTGCCGCCGACGTAAAGAAAGCCAAATTCAAGCACGCTCTGCTGCTGGGCATGGGCGGCTCCAGTCTGTGCCCCGAAGTCCTGCGCCTGACTTTCGGCAAAATCAAGGGCTTCCCCGAATTGCATGTGCTCGATTCCACGGATCCCGCGCAGATCAAAGCGATTGAGGCCAAGGTCGATCTCAAGAGCACGGTCTGCATCGTTTCCAGCAAGTCCGGTAGCACGCTCGAACCCAACATCTACAAGCAATATTTCTTCGAGCGGATCGCAAAGAAAGTCGGCCCCAAAGAGGTTGGCAATCGCTTTATCGCAATCACCGATCCCGGCTCGAAGATGCAGCAAGTCGCGGAAGCCGATAAATTCCGCCACATCTTCTTCGGTGTTCCCAGCATTGGCGGACGCTATTCCGCCCTTTCCAATTTCGGAATGATTCCCGGCGCCGTCATGGGCCTGGACATTGCGAAGTTCCTGAAGAACACCCAAGAAATGGTGAAGGCGTGCGGCGCAAACGTCGCCGCGGACAAAAATCCAGGCGTGCAGCTGGGCGTCATTCTCGGCACCGCCGCCAACGAAGGTCTCGACAAGCTCACGATTATTTCTTCGCCGGGAATTCACGATCTGGGCGCCTGGCTCGAGCAACTCATCGCGGAATCCACCGGAAAGCAGGGCAAGGGCATCATCCCGGTAGATCGCGAGAAGCTGGCCAAGCCCGAAGCCTACGGAAGCGACCGCGTTTTCGCCTATCTTCGTCTCGAGACCAAACCGGACAAGAAACAAGACGCCGCGGTCAAAGCCCTCGAAAAACACGGCCTGCCCGTCGTGCGCATCTCCGTGAAGAACACGTACAACCTGGGCCAGGAATTTTTCCGTTGGGAAATCGCCACCGCCGTCGCCGGCTCTATTATCGGCATCAATTCATTCAATCAACCGGACGTGGAAGCCAGCAAGATCGAGACGCGAAAACTCACCGGCGAATACGAAAAAACCGGCAAGCTTCCTCCCGAATCCCCCTTCCTGGAAACCGAAGGAATCAAGCTCTACGCCGACGAGAAGAATACCGCCGCACTCAAGAATTCCAGGACCCTGGCCGACGCGCTGAAATTTCACCTCGACCGCATCAACGCGCGTGATTACTTCGGCGTTCTCGCCTACATCACCATGAACCAGCGGAACGAAGACGCACTCCAGGCAATTCGCCATCTGGTCCGCGACGACAAGAAAGCCGCCACCGTTCTCGGCTTTGGTCCTCGTTTCTTGCATTCCACCGGTCAAGCCTACAAAGGTGGACCTAATAGCGGAGTTTTCCTGCAAATTACGTGCGACGATAAGATCGATCTGCCCGTGCCCGGGCAAAAATACACGTTCAGCGTAGTGAAAGCCGCGCAAGCTCGCGGCGATTTCGCGGTCCTCTCAGAACGTGGGCGCCGTGCCCTCCGCATTCATATCGGGAAAAATGTAAAGGCAGACCTGGCAAAGCTCGCCAAAGCAATGAAGAAAGCCCTGGCAATGCAAAGCTTTTAGCAACGAGTACACAGTTGTCGCCGCCGGCCGAGCTTCAGCCCGGCCAACAATGCGGCAACCTAACTTGGGAACAGGAGCAAACGAATGCAGCTCGGCATGATCGGTCTCGGCAGGATGGGCGCCAACATGGTGCGCCGCCTGCAAAAAAATGGTCACCAATGCGTTGTCTTCGACCGCAGCCCCGATTCCGTGAAGCAACTCAGCGCGGAAGGTTCGATAGGTTCTTCTTCGCTCGACGATTTCGTAAAGAAACTCTCGAAGCCGCGCGCTATCTGGCTCATGGTGCCCGCCGGCGTCGTCGACGCCACGCTGCACGACCTGACTCCGAAGCTTGAGTCCGGCGACATCATCATCGACGGCGGCAACTCCTACTACATCGACGACATTCGCCGCGCCAAGGAACTCTCGCCGAAAGGCATTCACTATGTGGATGTCGGCACGAGCGGCGGCGTTTGGGGACTCGAGCGCGGCTATTGCCAAATGATCGGCGGCGAAAACAATACCGTCCGCCATCTCGACCCCATCTTCAAGACGCTCGCCCCCGGTCGCGGCAACGCACCGCGCACGCCCGGCCGCGAAAAGGTTGCTGGCACCGCCGAAGAGGGCTACCTGCATTGCGGGCCATCAGGCGCTGGCCATTTCGTCAAAATGGTTCACAACGGAATCGAATATGGCTTGATGGCCGCCTACGCCGAAGGCCTCAACATCCTCAAGCACGCCAACGTCGGCAAGCAACATCACGAAACCGACGCGGAAACCACGCCGCTGCGCAATCCCGAACACTACCAATACGACTTCAATCTCGCCGACGTCACGGAAGTCTGGCGCCGCGGCAGCGTCGTCGCCTCCTGGCTGCTCGACCTGACCGCCATCTCGCTTCTCGAGCAGCCTTCCCTCGAGCGTTTTTCTGGCCGAGTGTCGGATTCCGGCGAAGGCCGCTGGACCATTCTCGCCGGCATTGAGTCCGGCGCGCCCGCTTCCGTATTGACCGAAGCCCTGTACGAGCGATTCTCGTCCCGAGGTGAAGGCGAATTCGCCGCCAAGCTTTTGTCCGCGATGCGTTTTCAATTCGGCGGTCACGCGGAAAAGAAGGCCTGAACCAGGAATCGATTCGCAGTCTCGGCGCGTTAAACTCATTACAGGGAACTCTCATGAACCGCTCGAACGCAAATCCCGTCGCCTCCCCCTGCGTCATGGTCATCTTCGGCGCCACGGGCGACCTCACCAAGCGCAAGCTCATCCCCGCGCTTTCCAATCTGGCCGCGGATAATCTGCTCTCCAAGCAATTCGCGATCATTGGGTTCGCCGGAAACGACTTCACCACGGAAAGTTTTCGCAAGACTCTCGCCGAAGAAATCCCCAAGTATTCCCCCAGCAGGATTGACCCTGCGGTCTGGTCCTGGTTCGCGGAACGCATCTATTACGTCAAAGGCGACTTCCAGGATCCCGATGCCTACAAACGTCTTTCGCAGCAGATAGCGGAAGTCGATAAGCAGCACAACACAGGCGGGAATAGATTTTTTTATCTCGCCGTTGCTCCGCGATTTTTCTCCTCCATCGTGAAGCAACTCGGCCAAGTCGGCCTGACCAAGGAAGAAGCCGGGCACTGGGCGCGCGTTATCATTGAAAAGCCGTTCGGCCACGACCTGCAATCGGCGCGCCAACTCAACGAAGAGCTAAAACAGGTTCTCAACGAGAACCAGATCTACCGAATCGACCATTACCTCGGGAAAGAGACCGTCCAGAACGTAATGGTCTTCCGATTTTCCAACAACATCATCGAGCCCCTTTGGAATCGCAACTACGTCGACCACGTGCAAATCACGGCCGCGGAAACGGTTGGCGTCGAGCATCGCGGCGGCTTCTACGAAACCGCGGGCGCTCTGCGCGACATGGTGCCCAATCATCTCTTCCAACTCCTCACCATGACCGCCATGGAGCCGCCCATCTCCTTCGACGCCGACGAAGTCCGCAACAAGCAGGCCGAAGTCCTGCACGCTATCCAGCCGCTGAGCCCTGAAGATGTGCTCACCTGCATGGTGCGCGGGCAATACGGCCCCGGTGCGATCGACGGCGTGCCGGTCGTCGGCTATCGCAGCGAGCCGGACGTCGCCCCCGACTCCAACACAGAAACATTCGTCGCCATGAAGCTGCAAATCGACAACTGGCGCTGGGCGGGCGTTCCCTTCTATCTCCGCACCGGAAAACGCCTGAGGCACCGCGCCACCGAAATCGTCGTCCATTTCCGGCGCACTCCGTTCGTCCTTTTCCGCAACACCACGGTAAAAAGCCTGGAGACCAATCGCCTCGTCATCCACATCCAACCCAACGAGGGCATCTCTCTCAGCTTCGGCGCAAAAGTTCCCGGCACGGTCATGAAGCTCGGCCTGGTGAACATGGATTTCGATTACTGCACCTATTTCGGCGCGGAACACAACACCGGTTACGAACGGCTGCTGCGCGATTGCATGGCAGGCGATCCAACACTCTTCCAGCGTGCCGATATGGTCGAAGCCGGTTGGAACGTGATCCAACCGGTTATCGACGTCTGGCACGCCCTGCCCGCGCGTGGCTTTCCCAACTATGCCGCTGGCTCATGGGGACCCGTAGAAGCCGAAGAGCTACTCGAACGCGACGGCCGAGCGTGGCGCCCGATCGGCGAAGAAGATATCGACCACGATCGTGGCTGCAACGAAGAGGAAGACCGGGTTGCCGCCCGGCGTCAAGCAGCCACCGACTAAGGCATTTCGGAGAGACCGTGCCACCCGATGTCCGAATTCTGATCAACATCGACGCGATCGCCAAGCGCGCCGCTCAGGATTTCCTTCAATCCGCGACGCAAGCCGTTTCGGAGAAAGGCTCCTTCACGGTAGCCCTCTCGGGCGGCTCCACGCCAAAAGCTCTCTATTCCCTTTTAGCAACCGACGCCGCCCTGCGCTCGCAGCTCCCCTGGGATAAAATGTACATGTACTTCGGCGACGAGCGCAGCGTCGGTCCCGATCATGCGGACAGCAATTTCCGCATGGCCACCGAGACAATGCTCTCGAAGGTTCCGATAAAGCCCGAGCAAGTCTTTCGTATTAAAGGCGAGTACAAGGACACGGAAAAAGCCGCGCAAGAATACGAACAAGTCTTGCGCACATCCTTTAAAATAGCCGATGGTCAGTTTCCGCGCTTTGACCTCGTGTTTCTCGGAATCGGAAATGAAGGCCACACAGCCTCGTTGTTTCCGGGGACCAAGGCGCTGCACGAAACCAAGCGGCTCGCGGCGCGCAACTGGGTTGGCAAGCTGTACACCAACCGCATCACGCTGACCGCACCGGTCATCAATAGCGCCGCTCGCGTGGTTTTCATGGCCACCGGCGCGGACAAGACTCTGGCGCTGAAAGGCATTTTGGAAGGACCGCACGAGCCCGACCAATTGCCGGCACAACTGATTCAGCCGCCGAACGGCAAACTAGTCTGGTTGGTGGACACGGTCGCCGGCGGCATGCTTTCTATAGGAATTCGCGAATAACGCAAGGAGAAACCCCATGGCAACCACAAGCGTGACAGGCAGCAAAATTGAAACGTATCTCGGCGCGAAGGCCGATTCCCTGCTCGGCTTCAAATCGCCCAAAATCCCCAAGGAGCGCCTCCACCTCCCCGGTCCCGACTTCATTGACCGCATCTGGACGATCTCGGACCGCAATGTTCGCGTGCTGGCGAATCTCCAGCGCCTGTTCCGTCACGGACGCCTCGACGGCACAGGCTATCTTTCGATTCTTCCGGTCGACCAGGGCATCGAGCATTCCGCGGGCGCCAGCTTCGCGAAAAATCCCGACTATTTCGACGGCGAAAATATCGTCAAGCTAGCTGTCGAAGGGGGCTGCAACGCGGTCGCCTCCACACTCGGCGTGCTGGGTTCGGTCGCTCGTAAATACGCGCACAAAATTCCCTTTATCGTAAAACTCAATCACAACGAACTGCTCACCTTCCCCAACAAGTTCGACCAGATCTTTTTCGGCACTGTAAGAGAGGCCTGGGACATGGGCGCGGCCGCCGTCGGAGCCACGATCTACTTCGGCTCCGATCAGGCCGACCGGCAAATCGTCGAGGTCAGCCGCGCCTTCGCCGAAGCTCACGAGCTTGGCATGGCCACCGTTCTCTGGTGCTATCTGCGCAACAGCGCCTTCAAGAAAGACAAGGACTATCACCTCTCCGCCGATCTCACCGGCCAGGCCAATCACCTCGGTGTCACCATCCAGGCCGACATCATCAAGCAAAAGCTTCCCGAAAGTAATGGCGGCTACCAGGCGCTGAATATCGGCGATTCCAGCTACGGCAAATTCGACAAGCGCATCTACACGGACCTCGCCAGCGATCACCCGATCGATCTCTGCCGCTATCAAGTCGCCAACTGCTTCATGGGCCGCTCCGGCCTGATCAATAGCGGCGGCGCCTCTGGAGCCAATGACTTTGAGGAAGCGGTAAGCACCGCGGTCATCAACAAGCGCGCCGGCGGCACCGGCCTCATCTCCGGCCGCAAAGCATTCCAGCGTCCCATGAAGGAAGGCGTCCAGCTCCTCAACACAATTCAAGACGTATATCTCAGCCCCGAAGTCACCGTCGCCTAACGCGCAAGTCCTCGTAGGGGCGCAGCACCGCTGCGCCCCTATTCAGCAACCAACCCTCTGTTCACTTCAACTTGTTCATCGGTCTTCGTTTGCCGCCGGCAGTATTCGTGAGTACTATCGAACGCACAGAGTTTCGGAAACGCTTCCAAAGGAAAGCCGTCTGGCCAAGTGATGCGTCGAAAGAAGCAGCCTGCCTGTGTGGGCGCGCTCACACCATAGCAAGAAAATCCCGCGAGCGAAGATCAAGGAGAGACAAAATGAAGAAGGTAATTGCAAGCGCAGGGCTCACCCTAGCTGTGTTGCTCGGAGCCTCATTTGTGCTCGCACGAACTGCGAGCAAGGCGCCCGCGCCAAGCCCGTCGCAGGTCGTCCTTTCCCAATGGAATGAAATCGGGCGCAAGCTGACTGCCATGGCGGAAGATTTTCCCGAAGATAAGTACGATTTCAAGCCCACTCCGGCGCAACGCTCCTTTGCCGAACAGATGCTGCACGCTACAGCCTCGATGTACTACTTCACTGACCCCGCGCAGGGTCAAAAGCCGCGCTACCCGGACGATCCCAAGCGCGACGGCCTGAAAACGAAAGCAGAGATTGTGGCGTTTGCCAAGAAATGCGTGGAGGACGGCGCGGCGGTCATCAAGTCCAAGGGCGACAAAGGCATGGCCGAATGGATCACCGAGCCCGAAAGCAAGCAGCAAGTGCAGATTTCCGATCTCGCTTACGGCCTCACCGAACATTCCGGCGAACACTACGGCCAACTCGTGGTGTACTACCGTGTAGCTGGATTGGTTCCCCCGGAATCGCGGCCCAAGAAGTAGTAAACCTGGTTGTAAGCCTGGAGGTTACTAGCCTCTGCCCACCGCGCCGCTCGCGCCGTTTTCCAACAGCGCGGTTAATTGCGCCGGGTCTGTTGTGGGAGGCAAGCACGATTGACCTGCGCAGACGACCGCCACGGCCCTGTCCGCTTGCAGATGGGGCAATGTTTCCTTAAGCGCTTCGGGCAGATTTTCGATCATCGTCCCGTCTTCCCCCGTTGCGGTAAACCGCAGCACGGACTTGCCAAGGCGGAAAACTCGATTCGCTGCAACTTCCAGTGACAAAGCCGCGGGATCATCCGCGCGGCCTGTGATCAGCACTTGCATCGGGTGGCGCGCGAAAAGAAGCGCTGCCAAACCATACGTCGCCGCGAAGAGCCCATATTGCGGCGCAATTCCCGCGAAGGCCTCCAGCGTTTTCTGCGCGAAGTTGTAGTAACGCTCGTCGCCGGTAAAAGCGTGCATGCGGACGAGCGCAATAATCGCCACCGAGTTGGCCCCAGGTGTCGGCGAATCCTGAAAGGGTTTGCGGCGCACATCCAACCCGGCAAGCGGTGCGGCATTGGAAGGACGGTCAAAGAATCCTCCGCCCTGCGCATCCGCGTAATATTCCAGAAGGTAATCAAGCGTGCGTTGCGCGGCGCGAAAATAGCGCGGATTCAGCGTCGTTTCGTAGGCGTCTAGCAGCGCTATTACGCTAAAAACCTGATCGTCCAGCGAGCCTTCGAGGCGCGGGCCGCCGATGCGATGCGCAAATCCGTTTCCCGCCGTCCACGCTTCGAGCAGCATGCGATCTATCGTCTTCAGCGCGAAATCGCGGCAGTTGTCGCCGATGGAACGGCCCAGAATGCGCGCCGCCTCCAGGTACGCGGAGACGAACATCGCGTTCCAGGAAACGTACATGGTCGTATCGATGTATGGGGTAATCCGACGGAGCCGGCCCGCCAACATCTTGTCCTTTGCGCGCGCTATCGTCAGGCGCACAGCCGTTTCATCGCCGCCCAGTGTCTTTGCGATCGCGCCGGCATCGCGTGCCACCCACAAGACATTCTTCGCGGGATTGTGGTGCATCTCCCCGCGCGCCTCAACGTCATAGTAAAGCTCGAGAATCCGCGCTTCCGCCGGCAGCAGCGCCTCGCGAACTTCTTCCAGCGTCCACGTGAAGTAATCCCCGTCGTCGGAAAGGCAATAATCCGCGTCCTGGCTGGCATAAAAACCGCCGCCGTGCTGGTCGGAGAGCAGCTCATTCACCCAACCGATAATTCCCTCGGCCGTCTCGCGCAAAAAAGGATTCTGCGTCACCTGCCAACCGTGAAGGTAGTTCTTGAGCAGCTCAGAATTGTCATAGCTCATCTTCTCGAAGTGCGGTACGAGCCAGCGCTCATCGACGGAATAACGATGGAACCCGCCGGCGAGTTGGTCATAAACGCCGCCTCGTGCCATTTTTTCCAGCGTCGTTTCCGCCATCGCGACCAGATGCTTCTCTTTGGTTTCCTGATAGCGCTCGAGAATCAACTCGATCGCCGACGCGTGCGAAAATTTCGGCGACTGCCCGAATCCGCCGTTGCGAATGTCAAAAAGCTTGGTGATCGATTGGACCTGTGCGTCCACTACTCCAAGATCAAATTTTGCTCGCGCGCCGGTGAACGTTTCCGCCTGCGCCACGGCATCCGCCAGCGAATTCGCCGCGCGCTCCAAATCCGGACGCTTGTTTCGATAGGAATCCGCGACAGCGAGCAACACCCGCCGGAACCCGGGCCTTCCGCCCTGATCGTCAGGCGGGAAATAGGTCCCGCCATAAAACGGCTTGCCGTCAGGAAGCAAAAAGCCGGTGAGCGGCCAGCCACCCTGGCCCGAAAGCGCGCTGATAGCGGACTGGTAGCGCGCGTCGACATCCGGGCGTTCGTCGCGATCGACTTTCACGGCGATGAAGTGCTCGTTGATGATTTTCGCGATTTCGGCGCTCTCGTAGCTCTCGCGGTCGATCACATGGCACCAGTGGCACCACACCGCGCCAATATCCAGCAGCATCGGCTTGTTCTCGGACTTGGCGCGCGCAAAGGCGGCATCGCCCCATTCATACCAATCAATCGGTTGATGCGCAGCCGAGCGAAGGTAAGGACTGACCGAGTCTTTGAGCCGATTCTCAGGTTGTGACGGCAAGCGAACTCCCATGGAGCGAAAACGATCTGCTAAATCTGCTAAACGTCACATGCATCCGATAAACCGAGACGCGCTACTGTGTCTCTCGGAATTGCAGCTGGGAAAATCCGGTTGAATGCCCCAAGAAACTGCGGACTTACTGAACAAAGTCCCCCGGACCGAGATCATGCGGATCCAGCGGCTTTCGGCCGGCAAATCCTTCGTCCTGCCGATGGTAGAAGCGTATACGGTCTTCCCCGAGCCGCCAGCACAAGTAGACTTCTTCGTTGTTGATCAGAGCCGGGAAGTCGAGTAGGCCAACCTCAAGATCTTTGATGAGGCAACCCGTTTCAAGGATGCGATTCAGCGAGGACTTAAGCGTTTCAGCGAGGTGCTGATGCTCCACTCGGAGGGTGGCGAGCTTCTCATAAGGCACAATTACCCCGCCCATCATGGTAATCCGGGCGGAAACTGCGGTCAGATCCGTTTCGAGCCCGGCCAGCTTCTTGCGGCAATTCATCGCCTCCACAAGGAACGGCTCAAGCTCCTTGCGGGCACGTTCGGCCTCGGTTAGGGTGAAAAGTCGCTGTTCCGGTTCCGGCGTATCGTCCGGGTTTTGGTCGTCGTCTTCATCCGCCATGATGATTCCGTTCTGGCTGTCGGCCCTTTTGGGCGGGCGCTATGTAGTACATCCTACACCGGGCTAGCGCAAGCTTAGCATGCGATCAAGAGCTATGCGCGCGAAGTGGCGGGTGCGCTCGTCCACCGAAATTTGATTAACCACGTTTCCTGCGGCCAGATTATCCAGCGCCCATAGCAGGTGCTGCGGCGTGATGCGAAACATTGTGGTGCATACGCAAACGCTGGAATCGAGCGACATGATCTTCCGGTCCGGCATTTCCTTGCTCAAACGATTCACTAGATGGATCTCTGTGCCCACAGCCCATTGCGAACCCGCCGGCGATTGCGATATAGCCTTGATGATGCCTTCTGTCGAGCCGATCTGATCCGCCACCTGCGCCACTTCATACCGGCACTCGGGATGCACGATTACCCGAATACCCGGATTCGCTCGACGAACCCGCTCGATGTGCTGCGGCTGGAAGCGCTGATGCACTGAGCAGTAGCCCTTCCACAGGATGACCTTCGCCTTGCGAATCGCCGCCGGAGAATTTCCGCCATAATCCTGATACGGATCCCACACGATCATTTCGTCCAGCGGGATTCCCATGCGAAACGCCGTGTTGCGTCCGAGGTGCTCGTCGGGCAAAAACAGGACTCGCTCGCCGCGCTCAAAAGCCCAGCGCATCACCGCAGCCGCATTCGAGCTGGTGCAGACGGAACCGCCGTGCTCCCCGGTAAAAGCCTTGATCGCTGCCGTGGAATTCATGTAGGTGATGGGAACAAGCTTCAGATCGCCGACCGACGCCAGTTCCTCCCAGCACACTTCCACTTGCCCAATATCCGCCATATCCGCCATCGAACAACCGGCGTTCAAGTCCGGGAGGATTACGCTTTGGTGCGCGCGGCGGAGAATGTCCGCGCTCTCCGCCATGAAATGAACGCCGCAAAAAACGATGTAGCGCGCATCCGCGGCCGCTGCTTCAAACGAAAGCTTCAGCGAGTCACCGCGAAAATCCGCGAATTTCACGACCTCATCCCGCTGGTAATGATGGCCCAACACGACCACGTCCCTACCAAGGCGCGCTTTTGCCGAGGCAATCCGCTCATCCAAAGAATTGTCCGGCACAAGCAAATACGAATCGAAATCGCAGCCCACACCCGGTTCGATTTCCGGCGCGCGCACCGTTTCTGGCGGTTCGCTGCCAATGAAGGTGGAGGAATTCGAAATAGAGATAAGGGTGCTCATCGCCTTTTCATGACTGCTATTGGGATTAGGTAGTCCTAGGGATGTCCCTGCTAATTAGATGATTCTTCTCGGCTTTTGGTGTCATTCTCTACTATCCGCCAATAAACACCATAGTACGCGAGGGTGGTACGAAGTCCGGCTCGTTGATGCGGTGCCCCTCTTCCTTTTCCATCACCACGGAGCGGATGTACGTCACCAAGTCTTCGTCGGAGGCGCCTTCGCGCAGCAGCGCGCGCAGATCGTGATCCTCCTTGCTGAACAAGCAGGTCCGCAGCTTACCATCTGCGGTCAGCCGGATGCGCGAACAATGTCCGCAGAAAGGCTGCGTAACCGGCGCGATAAGGCCGATCTCGCCCGGCGCTCCATCCGCAAAGCGATATTTGCGTGCCGTCTCGCTGCGCTCATGTGGAATCTGCTGCAGCGGCCATCGCGCATGAATCCGCCGGTAAATTTCCGCCGCCGGCACGACCAAGCCGCGATTCCAGTGCCGGTCCGCATCCAGCGGCATGTATTCAATAAATCGCATGATAACGCCGCGTTGGCGCGCAAACTCCGCAAACGCCTCTACCTCATCGTCATTGATACCGCGGACGAGCACCGCGTTAATCTTCACCGGCGCCAGTTGCGAATTCTGCGCCGCATCGATACTCCCCAGCACGGTTGAGAACGATTTCGTCCGCGTGATTTTCTCAAATCTTGTGCGGTCCAGCGAATCCAGGCTGATGTTAATCCGGCGTAATCCGGCTTGAATCAGCCGCTCGCACCGTTCGGCCAGCAGATGGCCGTTCGTGGTCATCGATAAATCTTCGATGCCCAGCGCGTGCAACCGCGCGATGTAATCCTCCACACCGTCGCGAACCAGCGGTTCGCCGCCCGTAACCCGAATTTTCCGTATTCCCAGACCCAGGAACACCCGCGCCAGGCGGTCCAGCTCAGGCCAGGAAAGAATCTCATCGTGATCGCGATAATTTTCCGGGTCCGCCGAGCGGCAATACACGCACCGGAAATTGCAGCGATCCGTCACAGAGATCCGCAGGTCCGTAATCTGGCGGCCGAATTTGTCGTGCAGCGTCATAAGAATTCTTCTTGCGGCATTACAGCGCTGGGTTGCCCACAAAACAAAAAACCTGAATCCGCTTGCTTGGATTCAGGTGCAGACGAAAAAAGTACACTTTTTCGTCGTCGGCTCCTTTCCAAGCGGGAGGCCCAGCCGTTTCCAGCCGAACCCTCATTCCCGGCCCATCGTCGGGACATCGCCCTTGCCGCCATAGGTTTTCTCCCCGTAGGCGCCAAGGGTCGGAGTTTCGTGCTTAGTCTAGCGCTACGCAGCCAAGACTGCAATTCGGTACCAATAGTCGCCCAGAAGCTTCATTGGCGGGTCCTAGCGCCCGTCCTGGAACGGGCTTTGAAGCCTCAGCAGCCCCTCGCATCCGTCTGTGGTAAAGTTTTCGCCACGCCATGCGGATCTTCGTTCTCGGCGCCGGCGCCACCGGCTCTCTCCTAGCGCAATTATTAGAGCGGCAAGGACATACAGTCTGGTGCGGCGACCGCGATTTACAGCGCGCCCACCACTTCCTCGGCAAAAGCAGCAGCATCGCCATCACGGACGTGAACGCCAGGAACCTGCGCGGCATCGTCCGAGCCGCCCGCGGCTGCCAGCTGATCGTCAACGCATCCGCATCGGTCTTCAATCAGATTGTCATGCGCGCCGCTCTGCGCCTCCGCGTGCATTATGTCGATCTGAGCTCCCACCTCACGCAAAACCCGTTCAAAGCCGAGCAGCTAGCCTTCGCCAAGCGCTTCGAAGAAAAAAATCGCCTCGCCCTCATCAACACCGGCGCCGCCCCCGGATTGACCAATCTGCTGGTCAAGCGCGCCGCGGAAATGCTCGACACGGTGGAAACCGTGCAAATTCGCCTGTACGAAAGCAGCGAAAGCGACGACCCGATCTCCCAATGGTCCCCCGAAGGCACCTTTGACGAAGCCATCTCCAATCCGCGAGTTTATCGCGCCGGAAGATTCCACATGGCAAAGCGCTTCGCCGAACTCGAGAAATTTCGTTTCCCCGACCCCGTCGGAAACGCAAACGTAGTCCTCGCCGCGCAGGACGAAGTGGCCACACTCCCCCATTTCATCCCCATGCAAAGCATGGACGTGAAAATCGGCGGCAATGAATTCGATCGCCTGCGCCGCTGGTACAAACAAGGCAAACTCTCGAAATCGCGCGGTATCGTACGCCAGCGCTTTCCGCAAACACTATCGCCGCGCAAAATCGCCAATTTGATTCGCCAGGGCGTCTTGCAGAACGCGCGTTTCGCGGCCGTAGTGCTGACCACGGGCATCAAGCGCCGCTCAAATCAGGAACAGCGCCTCTTGATCCGTACCGACTGCATCTTCCCAACCTTGTACCAGATTCGCCAGCAAGGCCTTTACACCACGCCCGTAGCGTATGCGACGGCACACGTAGCTGCCCTATTTATCAAGTTTTTCCCACGCGATTTGGCAGGAGTGTTTCCGCCAGAAACTTTGCCGGTTGAAACGCGCCGCGCAGTCATCGCCGGCATCCGCAAGCACAGCGTTCGAATCAATCACCGCACAAACGTGCTGCGGAATAACGAAGAAGACGAAGAATTCTTCTGATTGCCGAAGTGTGAGTAGGAGCGGCTACGGCCTCGCCTCAAATATCAAATTAAATGGCGTCTGTGTGGCCCGGCGAAAACGCGTAAATCCACCGCTCGTGACCACTTCGCGCAGCCGCTTCTCCCCCGCCTGCGCGCCCAGCGCCAATCCCACTTCTTGCGACAAAGACGCCGGCGTGCACAGCAGTGTGGACGCTCCGTAAAAAGCGCGCCCTATCGGATGAAGATTGTCCTCCAGCTTATCCCCCGCGTTCGGCTCCACAATCATCCACGTCCCATCTTTCTTCAACGAGCCGCGCACGTGGCTGGACGCCCCGGCAGGATCGCCCATATCGTGCAAGCAATCGAAAAACGTCACAAAGTCGTAGTCCTTCCCTGGAAAATCCTTCGCCTTCGCCACCTCAAAGCGAATGCGATCCGCCACGCCGGCCTCTTTCGCGCGCTGCTTGGCCGTCTCGATCGATTTGTCGTGATAGTCGAAGCCGACAAACTCAGACTTTGGATACGATTTCGCCATCAAGATAGTCGACGCTCCGAGCCCGCATCCCACATCCGCAACGCGGCCGCCGCCTTTCAACTTCGCGTCCACTCCTTCGAGCGCCGGAATCCACGATGAAATCAGGTTTGCCGCGTAACCCGGCCGAAAAAATCGCTCCGTTCCGACAAAAAGCTCCGGATGATGCTCGTGCCATCCCATGCCCTCACCGGTTTTGAAGCGTTCTGCAATCTGTTCTTCGGACTTTGCCGAAGCCAGCGCCACTTGGAACGCGCCGGGAAGAAATGCCGGGCTGTTTTCATCCGCCATCGCAAATGCCTGCTCTTCGCTCAGGTGGAATTTTCCGCTTGCCGCATCGTAGGTCACGTAGCCGCCCGCGGCCTGGGCAGATAGCCACTCCCGGATATAACGCTCCGCCGTTCCTGTCTTCTTCGCCAGCTCTGCGGGCGTTTGCGGCCCCGCAGCGGCAAGCGCCTTGTACAATCCCAGCCGGTCACCGATGCGAATCAGCGCCGCATTAAACGTCGCGCCAAAATCGACGATGGCTTTCCCAAGAAATTCGTTTAGTTTATCTGGATTAACGGCCATGAAGTCCTCCGTGGAATCGAAGGGCCGGGTAAGCGATTGGGCGAGTTTAGGCCGGGGCTTCTCGAGATGCAAGCTGCCGAGGCACACTCGTGTAGTTGCTGAAGAACACGTTGCGCCAATCAACACGGCGGCGGGCGACAAATAGAGTTCTGGAAACCGGTCTGCGCAAGACGGCTCTAGCAGCGTCCGCTTCGCCTAATCTGCTGCTGCCGCCTTCGCTTGCCCTGAAAAATGAATCGTAATCAGGAAGCCGTTCGTGCCGTCATATGAAAAATTGTGCCCGTGGCCGTCAAAAGCTTCATGCTTGTTTTTCCACATCCGGAATCCATTATTAGATTGGGCCAGCCAATATTTCAGATTGTGCACAACAACTTCGTGGGCAGGATCGTCACCCTTGACTCGTTCCAGGATGACCTCGCCTTTTCCATTGTCCATTTTGGCGTGAGCTTCGCCGCTCTTCGTGTCTACCTTCCACATGAATGCGGCCGTGTCCACATCAGCGTGCTCCCATTTTATGGGATAAAGCTGCGCCAGAATATCGTTGAAGGCGGCCTTTTGCGCCGGGGTGACGCTGGGATCGTAGTGAATAACGACCCAGGAATCCTTTCCGGTGCTCCAATCACTGCCCAGATCCGTCGCCAGCCACACTTTGGCGCCATCCAGCTTAGTGTCCTTGTAATAGCCTTTATCCGTGCGAAGCACGAGATTGGCTCGGCAGTATTCGCCCTCGTGATGATGTGTTGAGCGCGTGTTGAAGTAACACGGACAGAACATGTCGCAACTGCACGCTTCAATGTAAGAAGCCGTGAGATCGAAATCCGGTTTTGCCGCAAGCGGCTTCTCCTGCGACCCTGCGTCGTATTGTGCAAGCAGCAAGCCACCGGTCAGGCCGATTGCTAAAATCAAAATGATCTTGTTTTTCATGGAACCTCCTGTGAACTCAAGGGGAGGGTACCTAGGATTTGCGGGAATTCTACACCCCGCCCGAGGCATCAAGCAAACAGCGTGCGAGAATCGCGGACAAGCTAGAACTTATATCCGATGCCGAACGATAGAACCGGATAAAACTTATAAGGTGAAGCGCTCTTGTTCAGCTTGGTTTGCTCCGCGGCAATGTTGCTTTGAATCGTAGGATCAGAGCCGATCGTCCGGCAAAACAAGCCGGTGGAGTCGCACGCGCTGCCGCTGAAGTTTAGCGTCACGCGCGGTGGTCCCTGATAGGCCGCGCCAATTTCAAAAGAAGTGCTGAAGTGCCGGCTGCGCGGAACCAAATTGCCAATCCCGAAGAGCACCATCGGCGCGGCCTTGTACACCGTTAGCTTCCCGGTTCCCGTGATGGGATCGGCAGGGTCGCTGACATAACTGGTATTGCTCAGAGTGAAGCTCTGCCCTCCCGGCACGGAAGCGTTGGCGCTGACCTGATTGCCGTTGTAGAACAGCACACCCGGGCTGATGTGCAGCCCCTTCAACAAAAACAAATCGTACGTAGCTTGCGCGGATCTCAGGTTCAGATTCCCCTTGTAGGTGACGCCATCTTTGTCGAACGTATCGCCATAGTTGAAGAGGTTGAACCCAACGCGCACATTCGATCGATGCGAAACACCCACTGCGACTTCGCCGCCAATACCGAGCGTAGAGACCTTCACGCCGATGCCGATTGGAATGCGTCCCTCGGACGATTCTTTTGCCGGAACGGCAGGCTCTGCGGATGGAGCCGGTGCTGGCGCCGCCGTCGAAGTATCGGGCGAATCCGGCACGGCCGCTGCGAAGTGAGATGCCGCAAGATTCGTCACTAACAGAAGCACTGCAAATACAGGGACTCTTCGCATGGCTCGCTCCTTGAATGAAGCGAGCTTAGCATTCGCGAAACAGCGCATTTGTTAAGTGGCTCTAATGGGCGGCTAAGAGTTACCGGCCACAAGTACAGGCCATCCTCAGGTGCTTTCAGCAGCAGCGGTTCGGTCGGGAGTAACGGCGATTGAGCTGTTGCACGTAAAACTCCTCCGCCGTGAGCCGTTGGCATCTGTCGCCTCGAGCCGCCGAAGAGCGTACGTACCGCTCGTACGCCGCGTCTCCGCACCATTCCCGCACGCCACGCCAAAATCGACGTGCGAACCGCCTGATGGTCTTTGTCGCGTACTGCATCAGTCGTCTCCCTGCGTTGCGCCGGAATATTCCTGCGCCCATTGCGTTTGCACGTAGGGCGATTCGTGAAGCCCCGGCGCGCGCCGGCTGCTCAGGATCGCATACCACTGCACCAGCGCCTCCACGATCAGCACGATTACCATCAGCGCGAGCACCGCGGTCACCGCAGCGTCCAGCCGCTGATTGAAAATGAGCCGCTGCGTATCCACCAGCTTGGCAGCCGGAATCTTTCCCGCGGCAACTTGCGCCGCGAGCGCATTCGCATACGCCAGGAATCCGATGCGCGGATTCGCATCAAAAATCTTCTGATAGCTGGCCGTCATCGTAATGATCACCAGCCAGGTCATCGGCAGCAGCGTCACCCAAATCCAGCGCGTGCGCCCCATCTTCAGCAAAATCGTCGTAGCCACCACCAGTGCCACGGCGGCCAGCAGTTGATTGGAAATTCCAAACAGCGGCCACAGCGAATTGATTCCGCCCAGCGGGTCAACCACTCCCTGGTACAGAAAATATCCCCACATGCCGACGATAATCGCGCTTGAGAGAAGCACGCTCGGCATCCACCCCGTGCGCGCAAATGGCTTCCACACACGGCCGCCCAATTCCTGCACCATGAAGCGGCCCACGCGCGTCCCTGCATCCAGCACCGTCAAGATAAACAGTGCCTCGAACATGATCGCGAAGTGGTACCAGATGCTCAGCAGCCGCTCGCCGCCGATCGTGTTGGAAAAAATCTGCGCCATTCCCACCGCAAGCGACGGCGCGCCACCCGCGCGATTCCAAAGCGTCTGCTCGCCAACCGCGTGCGCGAGCCCTGCCATCGCTGGCGCCGTCAAAGGAAAGCCCCAGCCGCTGATCGTCGTGGCGGCAGCCTCAGGTGTCGCGCCCACGATGCTCGGTGGGCTGTTGATCGCAAAATACACACCCGGCGTCATCGCGCATGCCGCGACCATTGCCATCACACCAACAAAGGATTCGAGCAACATCGCGCCGTACCCGATAAACCTCGCGTGGCTTTCGCGCAGAATCATTTTCGGCGTCGTGCCCGAAGAAATCAGCGAATGAAATCCGCTGATCGCGCCGCAAGCGATGGTGATGAAGCAAAACGGAAAAATCTTCCCGGCGAAAACGGGACCGCTACCATCGATAAACCGCGTCAGCGGCGGCATGAGCACGTGCGGACGCACAAACAATATCCCCCCGGCCAGCGCGAAAATCGCCCCCGCCTTGATGAACGCGCTCAGATAGTCGCGCGGAGCAAGCAGCAACCAAACCGGCAGCGCCGACGCGGCGAAAGCGTAGGCGATGAGAGCAAAAGCCAAGGGAACGCCGCCCAACGTGAAAACGCGCGCCCATGAAGGCGAATCCGCCACCCATTGCCCTGCTACAACCACAAACAAAATCAGGGCGACGCCCATCAGTGAGCCTTCCAGCACCCGCCCCGGCCGCACGAATCGCAAATACACGCCGACCAACAGCGCGATTGGAATGGTCATCGCCAGCGTAAACGTCGCCCACGGCGACGACTTCAGCGCGTTGACCACCACCAGCGCTACCACGCCCAGCAAAATCACCAGGATGGCCAGCACCGCGAGTTGCGCAATCAACCCGCTGCGCTTGCTCACCTCTTCGCGCGCCATCTGCCCGATCGATTTCCCATCCCGCCGAATCGAGCAAAACAAAATGATGAAATCCTGCACGCAACCGGCAAACGCCGCGCCGGCTATCAGCCACAGCGTCCCCGGCAAATACCCGAACTGCGCCGCCAAGGTCGGGCCCACAAGAGGTCCCGGCCCGGCAATCGCCGCGAAATGATGCCCGAACAAAACCCATTTGTTCGTAGGAACAAAATCGCGCCCGTCATCATTGCGCTCGGAAGGAGTCGCCCGCGTATCGTCCAAAGCAAGAAGCCGCGCCGCGAGAAACGCGGAGTACAGCCGGTAGGCAACCAGATAGCAGCACAGCGCGGCGATCACGAACCACATCGCATTGAGCGACTCGCCGCGGTCAAACGCAATCTTGCCAAGCGCGCCGGCGCCCAGCAACGCAACCACAACCCAAATCAGGATCCGCGCAAATCGCGTCACGTCACAAGCCCCACATCCGTATCACTCGTGCACAATTCTGCCGAGCGCATCGTAAGCGAGCCCCGCGCAAGGGTCAATGCGTTTACACGCTTCCTTCGATGCCGGATTAAACGAACACAAGTCCTACAAAGCGTCCCCGGATGCACCGGCGGAGGCTAGTGGTGGCGGGAAATCGCCAGGTCAGTCTTCGAGGCTCCCGACGTTCTGATAGTCGAAGAAGAAAGTCTTCGATGGGCGTCGTCGTTTCCTTCTAATGCTTTATCGCGGCGATCACCCTCTCGAGCTCATCGTGCTTTGGCTCTGGGTCATGTGGCAGGATGTCCCAGCCCGTGGACACCACGATGAGGTTGTATTCCGGCACTACGCGCAACTCCTGGCCGCCGAAGCCGCGCGCTGCCCACGCAAACTTCTCCGG
>Ga0137418_10000328_pt1 | contig 41473 bp, 39 predicted proteins | sample CZODoug3_1_2_16f_FD_122242 | JGI IMG/M metagenome (GOLD analysis project Ga0137418, IMG submission 122242) | Vadose zone soil fungal communities from Angelo Coast Range Reserve, California, USA - CZODoug3_1_2_16fungal (Hybrid Assembly) | ecosystem: Environmental > Terrestrial > Soil > Vadose...
CTGCGCCACACTGCGAGCATGTTTTTGTCACCGGTGCGTTTTGCGCTGCGGACGCTCCCACTCCGGTGAGGAGTGAACCCGGCAAGAATAGCACGAGGGAAAATAAACAAAGGCAAGGTTTACGAGGAATGTTTCGTATCAGCTATCAGGAGATTACTTGATACAGGTGAGGTCGGCGCTTTAGGTCTCAATCTGCTGTGCGAGCATATCGCGGCTGAAAGCAATGCGTCGATCGAGGGTTACTGCCGCGAAGTAAGCGCACTGACCGCGCTCCATGTCGGTCCAGGTCATCAGGGCGGGAATGATGCGCGCCAGGGTTGAACTGACGAAATTGAGCAAGCGGAAATAAGCGTTGATGGCGCGTAAACGTCCGCGATCTTCCGGGCGCTCCGGGCAAAGATCGAGGAGCTGGATGACGCGCGCGAAGTCCTCGCCTGCGGCGGTGCTGGGAATGCCGGTGACGTCGCGAACCTCGGCAGAGAGCGGCTGCTTGATGGACGCGGCGATCAATGAGCGGCAATAGGAGATAAAAAACTGCAATAGGGCAGCAGCCGAGAGAAAAAAGATTAGCGTAGCCATTAGCGTGGCACCACGGCGAGCCGAGCAGGCACCATGCGCGCGTCGGGAGACAATCGCACGAAAGCATAGGCCCATGCCAGGGGTAACATACAGCCGAACAAAGGCGCGATGTAGGTGACGGATTGGAGATTCGGGAACATATTTCCTAATGCGAAAGTCGCAGCGAATGCGCTGAAATACACGCCGAGAGAAAGCACCAACTGGACCAGTTGCGTGCGCGTTTCGCGGAGCTTAAGGATTGCGCCCCAGAGCACATAGGTGAGCACGAGCCCAACAAAATAAAGGTTTTGCGAAAGCTCATACACAAAGCTCGTAAACATCCGTTGGGATGACTGCTGAACCACTGCGTAGGAAAACAGCGCGGTGCCCGCGAGAAGCACTATTGCGGCCAGACGGACATACTTCTCGACCTTCATCTCATCGAAGACGTGGAGATAGAGGGTGATCAGCGCAAGGTAAAGGAAAATCGTCAGAACCGCGTCTGAGTAGTAGTAGCAATACAAATACTCATGAGAGCGCAGCCCGAACTTGCTGAACACCTCGTAGCGAATCACGCTTACCACGAAGGAAAACAACATGTAAAGATTTAGACAGAGGTAACGGTGAAAAGAATGGCGCTTGAGCGCACACACCACCACGACGACTTCTAGGAGAGCTCCTAGGATCCAGAGTGCGTATCCGATCGAAGCGGGCACTTGATCCTCTCATGTGCCCGTCCCGCGCTTCCCAAGCGGGGACTAACTATTGGGCACTGGGTGGCGGCGGAACTGGCGCCGAACCGTTCAAACCAGGCGGCGGCGGAACCGGCGCTGAACCATTCCGACCAGGTGGCGGCGGAACTGGCGCCGAACCGTTCGCCATCATAACAGCGCCGCTGTTCTGCGCTGCTACGACGGTTTTCAGACTCATGGCTCCTGCCAGGACAAGCATGGCTAGGAGTAGTGAAGAGGTGAGCTTAGATGACATTTAGAGTGCCCTCCGAGGCAGTAGAAGCCAGGGAGCACTCTATATGTAATTACACTAATGTCAACTAGCTCACACCACGAGCCCGTACCAAAAGTACACCGTTCCCCTAGTTGATCTCTTCGCCAGGCTTTCGCCCGCGCCGGAGCCACCAGGGGAGGTCGTGCAGGGGCATAGTAGGTTTTAGGAGTTGTAGGGTCAACGGTACGGTAGTACCAGAACTGGTCGGGACTTTTGGTTGCGGTCCGCTTCCTTTGAATTTTGAGCTTCTAGCGATTGGCTTGACACTTCTACTCGCTTCTCCTTAGCATGGAAAGTTGCTTTGGGCCGGCGTAGCTCAGTGGTAGAGCGAGGGTCTCATAATCCCTAGGCCGTGGGTTCGATTCCCCCCGCCGGCACCATATCGAGTAGGCGGTATTTCTAACCGTTGCGCCCTCAGCCCGCGCTCCAGTTGCCAGTAGATACAATCCTGAACTAAATCGATTTATTACCTAAGATATGGGCTGGATTTCATTTCTCCCGCATACACTAAGTTCTGTAGAATGGCCACTATGGAGCGAATGACCCAGCCGCCGGTCCTTGGGGAGCGCTTGCGCGCAGGTTGCCGGAGCCGCGGGTGAGGAACCCCAAGTTCTCACGCCGCGAATGGTTGCGGCTCAGCGCGCGTGCGGCCGCTGGTGTGTCTCTGGGCTTCACGGGCTTTTCCTCGCTGCAGGCCGAGGCCGGGCGTGATGCCAGAGCCCTCAATTTCCAGGGAGTGCAGCCGCCCACTAACGGCATGGCCGCACTCTTCAACGGTGATCCCACCCGATACCGATTTACTCCGCAGGAGGACAGCTTTCTCGAGGAACTGGAAAACGCCTGTTTTCAATTTTTCTGGAATGAGGCTAACCCAGCGACGGGGCTGGTGAAGGACCGCAGCCAGGCGAGCGGACCCGACTCCCGGAACGTGGCGAGCATTGCGGCAACGGGATTTGGTCTAACCGCGCTGTGCATCGCGGACAATCGCGGTTGGCAGGAACCGTCGAAAATACGCGATCGGGTGGCAACGACGTTGCGCTTTGTCGAATCCCGCGTGCCCCAGGCGCATGGTTTCTTTTGCCACTTCCTCAATATTCAGACGGGTGAACGTGTCCTCCAGTCCGAGGTGTCGTCGATCGACACAGCGATCTTTATTTGCGGCGTGCTCACATGTGCGGCCTATTTTGACGATATCGAGATTCGGAGTTTGGCGCAGCGAATCTACCGGCGTATGGATTGGAATTGGCTGCTGCATGGAGACAGGACACTGTCGATGGGCTGGACGCCGGAGCACGGGTTCATTCGCAGCCGATGGGACAGCTACAGCGAACTGATGATGGTGTATCTGCTGGGACTAGGGTCGTCCGGCACGGCGATGTCGAAGCAGAGCTGGGACGCGTGGACACGACCGTATTTTGAGTTTAATGGAGTGCGTTACATCGGTTCGCACGCGCCGCTATTCGTGCACCAGTATTCTCATGCGTGGTTTGATTTCCGGGGCCAGAGGGACAAATACGCGAATTATTTTACGAATTCCATGGTCGCTACGAAGGTGCACAAACTGTGGTGTCTGGAGCTGGCGCGGGAGTTTCCGGACTATACCGAGGATCTTTGGGGCATCACGGCTTCCGATTCCGCGCGAGGGTATGCGGTTTGGGGCGGTCCCCCAGCGATGGGACGCATTGATGGCAGCGTGGTCCCGTGCGCGTCGGGCGGCTCGCTGCCGTTTCTGCCGGAAGAAACGGTGCGGGTGCTAAGAAATATTCGCGAAAAGTATGGGGAGCGCGTCTGGCGGAGGTATGGATTCGTGGATGCGTTTAATCCGCTGACCAACTGGTATAGCCAGGATGTGATCGGGATCGATGTGGGGATTACATTGTTGATGGCGGAAAACGCGAGAAGCGGGTTTGTGTGGGAACAGTTCATGAAGAATGATGTGGCTCGAAACGGAATGGCCCGCGCGGGATTCCATGACGTGCCGCCATCGGAAGCCTTTGCGCCGCCAAGACAGCCTGTGCCGGATGGTTATCCGGTGATTGTGCTGCAATGAATGCCGCCGAGCAGTTGCGGCTACTTTTCCAATTCAATTAGAGCGAGCGCGTGGGGTTGAAGTTTTAGCGTTAGGGCGCCGTTCGCAATGGGTTGCTGTTGAGGCGCCGGGAGCGCGGCGGCCTTTCGCAGCTCTTCGATTTGCGAAGGCGTTGGCGATTGAGGGCGGCCCAGCTTGTCATAGGCGGGCAGTGGAGAGCCGCGCTCTTTGTCGACTATGGTGATACGAGCGGAGCGCGCTGACGGCAAGCCTTTGAAGTGCAGCGTCACAGTTTTTGGCGAGCCTGCCTGTTCCGGCAAAAAGAGGTTCCATACTGCAATTACCAGCGATCCATCTTTGCGGCGGGTCACGAGCGCTGAATCTGAGCTTACATCGAGGCGCGTGTCTCCAAGATGATGCAATAGCGCGAAATCATTGAACGCCGGTTTGGGGATGCTGCGCTCCGCGAGGATGCCGAAGCCGCCGTAGAACGGGGTTTTTACGACGCCTTGCTCCTCGAATACGTCGGAAAAGGTCCAGTAGCTCATCATTTCGGTGAGGCCGTCGCATTCGCGAATGGTGTTGGCGAGAAATGGGCCCATGTAGGCGCTGTCTGTCACTTGCGGTTGATTGCTGTAGTCGGCATTGTATTCGGTCCAGATGAGCGGCATGTGTGGATAGGGTGAGGCGGCGATTTGCTGATGCACTTTGTTCACGGCGCGGCACACCATTTCGTTGCGCGAAATGTTTTCGTGCGTGCCGAAGACGTCTTCCGCTTTGTCGTTTCCGTAGACGTGCGAGGAGACAAAATCTACGGGGACGTTCTTTTCTTTGCAGTGCTCTAGAAAGCGGTCGGCCCAGGCGGCTTGCGCTGTGGATGGTCCGCCGACGCGCAGACGCGAGCTGACATGCTTGATGGCGCGGGCGGTGTGATCGTATAGCTCGTAATAGGTGGGCTCTTTGGGATTGCCAGACCAGAAATCGAGGTTCGGCTCATTCCATACTTCGAAATACCAATTAGCGACTTCGGTTTCGCCGTAGCGCTGGACCAGGTGGCGCGTGAACGCCTCGATGAGCTGGTCCCACTTGGTCCAGTCTTTCGGCGGTGCGACATTTTGCTTGTACCAGAACGGGTGGAGCGCGTTGGGATCGGAAGTCAGCTTCTTGGGCATGAAGCTCAGCTCAATGAAGGGACGAACTTTATTTTCGAGCAGGCCGTCGTAAATTTGATCGACGTAGGAGAAGTTGTAGGCGGGCTTGCCGGAAGCGTCTTCGTCGTAGGTGCCGACTTCATCGTGAAAAATGGCGTGGAAACGGACGTATTCAAAGTTGGTGATGCGTTTGGTTTCGCGCAGATCGTGGCGGTAGCTTTCGCGCAGGGACAGGATGGCGCGACCGGAGCCGAACATTTTTTCCCAGAAATGAGGGAAGGGATGTGAGGGAGCGTTGGCATCGATTTCCACCGCCTCCTCAATGGGCGACTGACTGGTGGAGTGGCCGCGCAGTTCTTGGGCGGCGGGCGCGACAAACACGCTTAGCAACAAGAGTGACGCAACACGACGCGCGCTGCGTGTAACGAGCATACTCATTACCAGCCTCCAATGCGGTTCAGATTGTAAAGGAAAAAGGGGCGCAGATAGCACTGCGCCCCCCTCTCTGGCCAGCTTGATTAGAACGAGAACCTTGCCTGGAACTCGATAACCCGTCCCGACAGCCCATCTAGAGGCCGGCTGAACTGGCCAGCGTTGATGATGTCCGTGGGTGCACTTGCGGGCGCCAACGGTTCCAGATTCAGGATGTTGAAGGCGTTAAAGAAGTTGGAGCGAAGCTCGAGCTTTGCACCCTCGCCGAGCAGGCGCATTTTCGGAAGGTTGAAATTCTTGCCGAAGGACAGATCAACCGACGTATAGCCCGGTCCGCTAAAGATGTTGCGGCAGCCGCAGCCAGTGCCTCTGGTTGTCGTATCGAATTCAGCCGCAAAGTTGTTCGTTGGATTGGGGAAGATTCCGTTTTCCCATTGCTGCTTGCTCGGACCGGAAATCACGCCTCCTTTGTAACCAAAGGGCAAGTCCGGGCAGTAGCTGTCGCCATTGCGATCCGCACTGGTGTTGCAGCTACCAATGAGAGCAGAAAACGGGAAACCAGAATGCTTGTCCAGAATTCCCCCAAGCGTCCAGCCGCCGGCGACGGCGCCCAGAAAATCATGGCGGCCGCGGAAGAGCGGCAACTCCCAGTAGGCCGACACTTGGAAATGGTGGCGCACATCGAAATCAGAACTGGCTTTGTTTAGCCCTTGTACGAAGGGGTCCGTTTGCTGAAAGCCAATCTCGTTGGAGGCCGTATCAATCGTGTGACTGAACGTATATAGAGCCGAAAACGTGAATCCATGCGCGAACTGGTGCGTTACCTGAGTAATTAAGGCATCGAAGCTGGCGTTAACGTCCGGCATGGGGAAGAATACGCGGTTAAATCGCGGGTTGCCGACCTGGATAGGCGCCGGGCACGCCGGATTAGTGGGGCCGCAAGCAACTCCATCCGCGCTGGCGCTCTGAACTCCATCGATATTGCCGTCGAATGTGTCTCCGGGATGGAATCTGTTTAGATCAATGGTCCGCACTAACTTGCGGCTTCTGCTTCCCTGGTAGCCGACGGTTAGCTGCCAGTTCTTGACGACCTGAAGCTGCGTCTGCAAGGAGAAGACATAAACATACGGGGTTGGTTCATTCTGAGGCGCGCCAAAAATGTCTACCTTGGTTATCTGGCTACACCCGGAGTTCGCGCAAAGCGCGCCATCAGGAGCCACGCCAAAGGAAAAGTTTGGATTGGGCGCAAAACTTGTGGCGAGATTGCTCGATCCGATTCCATATTGAATACCTGATCCCGGAGGTGGCCCGGTGATGCGGCCGGGATCGAAGAAGCAACACGGGCTCGCTTGCGCAAAATAGGGAGTGTTTTGGCGAATGTTCGTAAATTCTGATTCGAACGGACGATCGTACAAAATCCCAAAGCCGCCTCGGATTACCAGGCGGTTGCGTATGTCCTGATGAGTCAAAGGCACGACGCCCGGACTCCACGCGAAGCCGACCCGCGGACCGAAATTGTGTTTGTCGGGATTGTACAATTGCTTGACAGGCTGGACACTTCCGTTAATAAATCCCTGCGAACCGAACAGGTAATTGCTCATCAAGTCTTGCTTTTCAGTAACCGGCGGGAAGTATTCCCAACGTAGTCCAAACGTCAAAGTAAGATTCGGGCGAAATTTCCAGTCGTCCTGCACGAACAAAGAATAGACACTTGATCGAAAATACCTCTGGCCATTGGGTTGTCCTCCTGTGTTCGGATTTACGGCTAAGCTTTCAAAGAAACAGCACGCGTCATTGGCGAAGTTCAACAATCCTCTGAACTGGTAAAGAGGCCTTTCAAAACCGGGTTCGTCGTCATTATTTTGTTCACGCGCTACGTCCACACCGAATTTCAGCGCGTGGGTACTCCGAATCCAGTTAACCGTGTCGCGAAAGTCAAAAGTGTTTTCCGCCAGCTTACCCGGCGTGGTGCCCGCTTGTGTGATGCCCAGCAGCGTGCCTCCGGTGCCCGCGTTCCCAAAACCTCCGATATCAAAATCGAAGAGTTCGATCTGCGGGATGCCGTAGTTTGTGTTGCTGTTAGGAGTGGTTTGGTCAAATGCAAAGCGCGTGAAATTGACGCGCGCCTCGTTCAACAGGGCGGATGTGAGTGGCCGGGTCCAACCAAGCGTCCCCACATAATTATTGGGCTGCAAAGCGACATCCTCAATGGGGCGGTTCCCGCCGTTGAGGTTGTTCAAGCGAGTAATGTAAGTGCTGGCGAAGATGTGATTTGTTCCCAAGGTGTAATCCATGCGGCCGTTGTACTGGTTGCCGCTGCTGGAGTTGGGCACCCGAAGGTCGTAGACACCCCAATCGGGAATCCCGTCCGGTCCGTTCCCGACCGCTTGGCCGACGGCCGTTCCGGGCTGATACCATTGCCCAAGCGGGTGGAAGTTCGGATCGCTGGGATTGGTGATGAGTGAGCAGCAGTCTGTCTGGGCAACTGTTGTCGAGATTCTCGGTGCCATGCCAGGAGTACTGAATATCTTCGCAGCGATGCTGTTCGGTTCCATCTGTTGCACGTACTTCTCAAAGGCAGGCGTCTCCAGATGTGCGGAACGATTGATCACAGTATTACTGAGCCGCAAGCCTTCGTAAGAGAAAAAGAAGAAAAGCTTGTTGTGGATGATTGGGCCACCGAAACTACCCGCGAAGTCGCGGTATTTCTGGTCATTTCTCGAAGGGCAATGCTGCGCGACGATGGTGAAGGAACCGCCTTCGCAAGTGATCGAGGATAGCGGCACATTGTTCGCGCCGTAAAACCTGTTGAAGGCATTTAGCCCCTTGTCATTGAAGTGGATCAGGGCGCTTCCATGAAAGTCGTTGGCCCCGCCTTTCGAAACGGTCTCGACTTGTGCGCCGGAATTACGTCCCTGCGCGGCGTCGTAGGACGAAGAAGTCACCAGAATCTCTTGGATGGACTCCTGGTTGGGAGTGATGACAGCAGCGCCACCGTTACTGAGGCTGTCGACGCTCGCGCCGTCCAGAGAGTAAGTGTTCGCAGTCACTCGCTGTCCGTTGGCGGCAATTTGAACCTGATTTTCCGCTTGAAAAATCGCGTTGTTCGATCCGCCGGGGGTTTTTGGTTGCTGAGGGAGGATGAACGAGTTGCCGTTATTTTGCCTTGAGGCATCGCCAAAGACGCCGGGCGTGAGGCGGAGGAGTTCGTACGGATCGCGCCCGAATTGTGGCAGAGTCAGCACTTCCTGCGAGGTCAACGTCCCACTAACGCTGGCGTTCTCGGTCTGTAACCCTACTTCTGACGCCAATACGGTTACTACCTCACTAGCCGTGCCAACTTGGAGAGTGACGTCGAACCCTCGAGGTTGTTCCGCTTCCACGACCACGTCTTCGGAGCTAGATGTCTTAAAACCCGTGGCTTCGACAGTGACTTTGTACTTGCCCGGCGGCAGTTCATTCACACGGTAAAATCCCTGGTTATTTGTGAGGGCGTCATAGCTTACCTGTGTCGAAGGATTCGTGACGGTCACTTTGGCGGCAGCCACAGCGTTGCCTTGAGGATCGACAACTGTGCCTTGCAGGCTGGCCTTGAACTGAGCGTAGGTGGCGACAGCGCTAAGGCAGAGCAATAGAAGTAGAGCGAATTTGCTGCGCATTCTGGATCACCTCGTGGACACAATCAAAAAAGCAGATTCGATAAATCGATTTACCCGTGCTGGTCAGAAATTAACACCGGGGGATAGATACTTGTCAAGGGGAATGTGTACGCCGCCTTAGAGCTCGGTCGTGCTCCCAGGCTTGAGTAAATCGGTTTACTGAGTACGTGTCAGGGATACAGTTTAATTTCCGGGAAACTACAGGCAAGAATGTAGAAGACCCGACCTCTTGCTCCTGAGGTGAGGCTGTGACAGACTACTGCGCAAAACTCCGATGCCCCGTCCGAAAGTTGCCCTAATGCCGAAGTCCGCCCACGGGAAAGCTCCTATGCCATCCGTTAGCCTGAAGTCGTTGGCTGCGCAGTTGCAGCTTTCGCCGGCCACTGTTTCCCTGGTTATTAATCGCTCTCCCGCTGCCAAATCGATTCCGCAGCACACCCAAGAGCGCATCCGGGCAGCGGCGCGCGAACTGAACTACCGACCTAATTTTATGGCGCGCTCCCTTCGGGCACAGCGTAGCTTCACGATTGGCGTCGTTGTGCCCGAGATCAGCGAGGGATATGCGGCGCTGGTGATGTCCGGAATCGAGGACTACCTTTTGCAGGAGGGATATTTTTATTTCGTGGTGAGCCACCGGCATCGCGACGATCTAGTAGAAGAATATCCCCGTTTGCTGCAAGAACGCGCCGTTGAGGGATTGATCGCGGTGGATACGGCGTGCCAGCAAGGCATGCCGATTCCGGTGGTCGCCGTTTCCGGACATGGCGATGTGCCGGGCGTGACCAATATCGTGCTGAATCACGACCGCGCGGCGGGGCTGGCTCTCGAGCATTTGGCCAAGCTGGGGCATCAGAAAATCGCGTTCATCAAGGGGCAGGCGTTCAGCTCGGATACGGAAATTCGCTGGGACTCCGTGCGGCGGACGGCGGATAGCATGGGGCTTGCTGTAAATACTCGGTTGGTAGGACAACTCGAGGGTGAGTCTTCTTCTCCGCAGTTGGGTTACGAAGTGACGCGAAAGCTGCTCGCGACGGGATGCCCATTCACCGCGCTTTTTGCCTTCAACGATATTTCTGCAATCGGCGCGATCCATGCCCTTCGCGAAGCGGGTCGCCGCGTGCCGGAAGACGTTTCCGTGGTCGGCTTTGACGACATTCAAAGCGCGGCTTTTCAGAATCCGGCGCTGACCACGGTGCGGCAACCCCTGCAACGAATGGGAGTCATCGCGGCCGAGACGTTATTGCGACGCATCAGCGCTTCCAGTAAGTCCCCGTACCCGAAAACAATCACGATCGAACCGGAGTTCATTGTTCGCGCGAGCACGGCCAGCGTTGAAACCTAGAGGCTCCTAGTTTCGGTTGACATCAGAAACGGCCTTGGGCAGCATTTGCTGCCAAGTGGATCCATTCAGTTTTTTGCGCGAATCTCCCGCTGTCATTTTCGTCAACCCGCGTTCCGGCGGTGGGCTGCGGAATAGCCGCCTAGCGAAAGTTAAGGCTCTTCTGTCCGCGCGTTCGTTTCCCGCCGAATTTGTTTTGACCGAGAGCAGGGAAGAGATGGAATCGCGTGTACACAAGGCGATTTCCGCGGGAAACCGCGTGCTGCTCGCGATGGGGGGCGACGGCACTTTGCACTCTCTGATGAACGCTGCGTACGGCAGGGAAGTTGTGCTCGGCGTGTTGCCGACGGGCGGTGGCAACGATTTCGCGGCTCACCTTGGCTTGCCAAAGGATCTGATCGCGGCGGCGGAAGCAATCGTCTCCGCTAAGCCGCGCTGTGTGGACGTGCTTCGCGCGCGCACCGCCGACGGGCGGGAGCGCTTGTATCTTGGTGGCGGTGGACTGGGTTTGGACGCGGACGCGGCGCGCTATGCGGGCGGCGTTTATGCACGGCTGCCCGGACGCCTGCGCTATATTGCTGCCGCGCTAAGGGCACTCCGCGAGTTCAAGCCGTTGCAAGTCCGCGCCGAGTTTCCCGGCAGCAACCTCCCGAGCATGGATGCGCAGGTGTTGGTAGCCGCTGTCCTGAACACTCCTAACTATGGAGGCGGAATTCGGCTCGCGCCGGATGCGCGCATTGACGACGGTCTGCTGACAACCGTTTTCGTGAAGAACTTGAGCGCCTCGGAAGTGCTTGCAGCGCTCCCCCGGCTACTCGCTCGCGGCGATCTACCGGATTCGTACGCGGACCGCGTCAGCGCCTTGTGCGTGCGGTTGACGCCCGATCGCGAGTGCCTTTTTCATGGGGATGGCGAAATACTGGGGCCTGCGCCCATTGAGATCGAGGTGCTGCCAAAAGCTCTGCGAGTGCTCGCGCCCTAAAATTAGCGAAGCGGTTTTTTTTCGTCCAATGCGCTGCTCCTCACAATTGTGCTACCGCTTGGGCAACGCGAAAGCGACATAGACTCCGCCCGATGCGGATTTCGGATCTTTCCCGCCGCCGGCCGCGATTATCACGAACTGCCGCCCATTTACTTCATACGTGGCGGGAGTGGCGTTGCCCGCAAACGGAAGCGTCGTTTCCCAGAGCAGCTCGCCGGTCGATTTATCGAAGGCCCGGAATTTTTTGTCGAAGTTGGTTGCGCCGATGAAGAGGAGTCCGCCGGCAGTCACGATGGGGCCTCCATAGTTTTCGCTCCCGGTATTTTTCATTCCGTGGGCGGCAAGCTCCGGATATTCGCCAAGATTGATCTTCCATAGGTACTCGCCGGTGTTGAGGTCAATTGCGTTTAGTGTGCCCCAGGGCGGAGCAATGGCTGGGTAACCTTCGGGATCCAAAAATCTTCGGTAGCCTGAGAATCGGTATTTCATTCCCAGGAGCTCGGGGCCCACGCTGCCCAGCTCTTTGCGCTCGCCGTTGGTCAGGAAATCGACCAGCGCAACCAATTGTTCCCCGACGAGATTTGGAAATCCGGGCATCCTGCCCTTTCCGTTCGTGATAGTTGCGGTGATTTGGTCAGGCGGGAGACGTCCACCCACACCGATCAGGGAAGGAATTGCCGGCGGCGAGCCTGTCATCGTATCGCCATGGCAGACGCTGCACTGGCTCATGTAGGTGCCTTTCGGGCCGGTGGAGTCCGTGTTTTCCGCGAGCGCAGCCATCCAGGCCATTTCGTTGGAGTTGATGTAAATAGTCGCTGTCTTCGGATCGACTGCCGGCCCTCCCCACTCCGCCCCCCGTCGAATCCGGGAAAAATCACCGTATCTTTTCCTACGCTGAAGGGAACAAATTGCCCGTCGCTGCGGGATTTTTGAAATTGGTCGACCGCCCAGACGTGAGCTTCCGGAGTGCGGTTCGTCAGCATGTCTTCGGTGAGACGTTGTCGCGCGTAAGGGGCAGGCTTGGTGGGAATAGGCTGCTCGCTTGCCGCAACTTCGCCCGGGATCGTGCTTGGCGGATATTTGTGGTACTCGATCGGAAAAAGAGGTTTGCCGGTTGCTCGCTCAAATAGATATACGAAACCTTGCTTGGTCGTTTGTACCACTGCTTCGACGTCTTTCCCGCCGCGTTTCACAGTGACCAGCGCGGGAGCCGAGGGAAAGTCCCGGTCCCAGATATCGTGCTTGACGCCCTGGAAGTGCCAGATCCTCTCGCCGGTTTCCGCATTCAGTGCGATCAGGCTGTTAGCGAACAGGTCGTCGCCGATGCGATCGGCGCCATAGAAATCAAAAGCCGCGGAGCCTGTCGGGACGAAGACGATGCCGCGTTGCGGATCGATGGTCATCCCAGACCAGTTGTTTGCTGCTCCGCTGATTTTCCAGGCGCCCGCGGGCCATGTGTCATGGCCAAATTCGCCGTCGTGAGGGATGGTATGAAAGGACCAACGCAGCTTGCCGGTGCGCACATCGTATGCGCGCACATCGCCGGGAGGAGCAGGCAGAGTTTCAGGATTGCGGCCTCCTACGATGACCAAGTCTTTATACACAACCCCCGGGCTGGTCAACGCGATGGACTGTTTTCCAGGCTCGCGCCCTAACTCTTGACGGAGATCAATGCGCCCGTCTTGGCCGAAGCTCGCAATCGGCTTGCCGCTGGCTGCGTCGAGCGCGTAGAGGAAATTCATGACGCCGGCGACAATTCGCTTATCCTTCCCGTTTGACCAATAGGCCAGACCGCGATCCGGCTGGGTGCCCTTGATCCCGGAGTCGAATTTCCAGATCAGTTTCCCGGTAGCGGCGTTAAGGGCAAAGATCTTTTGCGTCGGAGTGATTCCGTAAAGCACGTTATCGACGACGATCGGGCTAGTCTGAAGACCGCCCTGCTCGCCGGTATCGAAGGTCCATGCTATAGCGAGCTTCTTCACGTTGCTTCGGTTGATCTGAGCCAGCTTTGAGTAGTGTGTGTTCTCCGGCCCGCCGCCCCAGACTGGCCAATCCGCGTTTCTTTCTTTGTTTGGAGAACGCCGGGCCGCCAACGAAAGAAGTGCGCACAAAACCAAAAGCCACCGGCACGATTTCATGGGGCAAATCATACCTCAGCAGAGTGATTGGGCTGATGCCGTAACGTAGAGCAACCCATATCGACGCGCGCGCGCGTTTGGTCTAGCATAGCCTGCCGTCCAAGCGCCGCTGAGCAACATCAAATATCGCCAGTGGGAGAGACCGCAAGAGCGGCACATCGGCGCCGCAATTTTCACCCAGAGCGTTTCGGAGGGAAGCATGGAAGAGCAGCTTAGCCTGGAATTTCTGCGCGTAGTCGAGAACGGCGCAATCGCCGCCGCGCGCACGATGGGATTTGGCGACCGCCACAAAGCCGATGAAGTTGCCGTGGAAGCCATGCGCAAGACGATGGACGCGGTGCAGATGGACGGCACGATTGTGATCGGCGAGGGCGAGCGCGACGAAGCTCCCATGCTCTATATCGGCGAGAAGGTCGGCCTGGCCACTCACGCGCCCAAGGCACTGTTTCCGGAAGTCGATATTGCCGTCGACCCATTAGAGGGCACGAATCTTTGCGCCACGGGAGCGGCCGGCGCGATAGCCGTTCTAGCCGCCAGCGAAAAAGGCGGGCTGCTGCACGCTCCCGATCTTTACATGGAGAAAATTGTGGTGGGTCCGTCCTGCAAGGGCGCGGTCGACCTGGATGCCCCAGTCTCGGATAATCTCAAATCCATCGCCAAGCGGCTGGATCGCGACGTAGAGGACCTGGTCATCATTGTCCTGGACCGCCCGCGCCATGAGAAATTGATCGCGGACATTCGCAAAGCCGGTGCGCGCATTCGCCTTATCGGAGACGGCGATTTGTCCGCGGGCATCAGCGCCGCGGTAGTGGGCACAAGCATTCATGCCGTGATGGGCACAGGGGGCGCACCGGAAGGCGTCCTGACCGCCGCGGCATTACGCTGCTTGAACGGGCAAATCCTTGCCCGTCTCGTAATCGCCAAGCCGCAGGACGCGGAACGCTTGGCCAAAATGGGAGTCAAGGACCACAAACGCATTTACGACACGGAGGACTTGGCTCCCGGGAAAAAAATGATTTTCGCGTGCTGTGGCGTGACGGACGGAAATCTGCTGAAGGGGGTGCGATTTTTCGGTGAGGGCGTGCGCACCACGTCCATGATTCTGACGCTTGACGATCGCCAGGTGCGGTTCATCGACTCCGTGCACCTGGAAAAGCGGCCCGATGTGAAGGTACGTTTCTACTAGGCACGACACCGGCCGCGATGCTAAGGGGTGCGAACTGTCGCCGGCGTGCAGTTACTCGTCGCAAGACAAGTGTCGCGCACGAAAACTTGGCGGAACCGGCTGTCGGCCCCCTGACTCGGCGTTACTGCAACAAACGTCACAAATCTTCCCGACGCGCTGATCGACGGCAGAATTGCTTCGGTTCCAGCTAGCGCGCCTTGCGCATCCGTAGAGACCAACTGCATCACAGGCGTACAGGGGGTCCTCGCATTTAAGCAAGTATCGCGCAAATATATTTGGGATCCTGGGGGCGCTTCTGAGAGCAAATTGGTGGCCGCGGAGCTGAACGCGATGTAGCGTCCGTCGGCGCTCATGGAAGGGGAGCCGCTGTCATCGTTGCCCGCCGCACCATCCACGGCGGATGAAACTAATAGAGTGCGAACTTGACACGCTTCGGTGGCACCTTGGCAAGTGTCCCGGACAAAAATCTGCGCGTGTTCGTTTTGCGTCGCGGTGAAGACAACAAATCTTCGGTCCGCGCTGACTACGGGCGTTGCCCCGCCAGCCGTTTGCACTGCCGCAGCAGCACTCGTGCTGGCGGCTGGGCAGGCGGTCGCTGCAATTGTAAATGCCGGGCTCGCCTGGCTGGTGCCGCCTCCGCCATTCCCGGTGCCCGCCTGAGGGGCCGGGGGATTGAAAACGCTTACGTTCGCCGTACCCGCGGCGGCAACCAACGGCGCGCTTACGGTCGCCTGAATTTGGCTTGCGCTGCTGCTAACGATGGGCAGCGTCGTTTGCGTTCCCCCCGAGTTCCACATGACCTGCGACCCTCCCGAGGGGTCAGACGTCGGAAGAAAATTGCTGCCGGCAACGGTCAATGTAAACGCCGCGCTACCCGCGAGCGTGCAAGTCGGGGAGATCGAAGAAACCGTCGGCAACGGGTTTCCCGGTGGGTTAATGATGAACGCCACTGGATTCGAGAGCCCATTTGTGCCCGCTCCGGAGTGTGGGCTGAGCGTGTTCACAAAGGCGGTGCCCGCCTTGGCGACCAGTGATGCGGGCACGGTGGCGGTTATCCCCGTAACGTTACCGCTGGTGTCGGTCGTGACCACGGTGGCGATCGTTTGACTGTTCCACTGCACAACAGTCTTGGCCACAAATCCTGCGCCTACCACAGTTAGCGTGAACTGCGCGCTTCCCGCCGTAACATTCGCCGGGGACAGCGAACTGATCGTTCCTCCGGTGGGCACTTGGAATGTGTTCCCGTAATCATTGCAACCTACCACGGCGAAAACCGCCGCCAAGGCGACAGCCAGTGCTGTCCAAGACCGCTTCATGAAAACTCCTTCACGTGTTGACCGCGAGGTGCGCCTCGCTGGGCTCCCAAGGCACTGCGCATACCGTGTAGAGCCGCGTTCGCCACAGTGCTGCCGGGATGTGATGCGGAATTCGCGCTGCGCGTTGACCCGCCGTCCCTTAGCCAAGTAATCTGGCAAATCCGCGGTCGGCGTTCCGCGGAAGCAAAAACATACACCGCGCAACCCTACATGCTTACCATTGGAACGGGACAAGGTCAATCCGCCAGGGATAAACTACGCATTCAATCATCGCGTCGATGTTCGTCTAAGGCTGCCAGTGAAGCCCGGACAAGTTCCAGCACGTGCCGGATGCAGTCGGGGTCGTTTATCGCAGCGGCACCCGCAGCCCGATAGCAGTCGCGTGCCTTTTCCTTGTTTCCGAGCTTGGCGAAAAGATCCCCGCGTGCCAACTGAAAAAGGGCATTCGAGGGATATTTTTCGACAAGAGGTCCGATTACGTCCATTGCCCGCTCATACTGCTGATCGTAGTTATGGAGGTTGATTGCTAGATAAAAGCGGGCCTCCGGCGGCGCCAGTACGCCCTCTGCAATCGCGTGCTGTAACTGCCGGATCCCTTCTTTCTTGCTTCCTCCGGGAATGCCCATGAAAAATCGCAGGACGCGCGCGGCCGCCGAAAGCGTGTCTATGTAGTAGTTGTATAGGCCGAGTCCAAAGTCCGCATCGGCGAGGTCCGCATTGATTGCGGCCGCTCGGAGCAGGTGTTCGCGCGCGCGGACCCCCGCTCGCGCCGTGGTGCGTCCTTCGCCGCGCAGGCCATAGAGTCGCGACGCCAGCGCGTCACCCATGCCCGCGTAAAATTCCATCTCCGCCGAATCGTTCTGTGCGATTTGCGCTTCCGCGAGCGCCGAAACCCTGGCCGCTAATTCGAGATAGTGCCGGTCGGCCGACAACTTGGCGCGATGCCGCGGATAGGTCATCCCATACTTGAATTCCGCGGAGGTGCACCAGATCTTCCACCACAACGCTTCGGCTTCGAGCAAATATCCGATGGGATGCTGTGGCTGCTGTTCCTGGAGGCGCAGCGCCGCTGCCCGACCGCCCTCGAAATCGCCGGAATAAATCTGGTCGGCGACTGCCAATGCTTCGGGCGACACGGACAGCTTATCTGCGCAAGCCGGCGCAGACAGCAGTGCCGCACAAAACAGCAAAATCGGCCAAACGTGAAAAATGGTTCGAGCGCGCCGCACAAACTGACCATGCGCTTGCTATGCTTCAGCCTTTGCGCCGAACGAGTTTAAGCTGTTCGAGGAGCGTTGCAAAACGAAATGGCTTCTGCAAGAACGTGGAGTTCTCCGGCAGCTGCGCCTCCGGAAGTCCCTCCGCGTATCCCGACATGTACACGATCTGCACTTCCGGATGAACCTTCGCTACCCGTCGCGCCAGTTCGGGGCCGCGGAGTCCCGGCATGACAATGTCCGTCAGCAAGATTTCAAGTTGACCCTGATGCTTTCGGGCCAGCTCCAGCGCTTCCGTCGAGCTTTCCGCTTCCAGCACTTTGTAGCCGTTGCTGCGCAATATCTCTGTGATGGCGTGGCGCAGAGCAGCTTCATCATCGGCAATCAATATCGTCGCGGTGACTCCAGTGTCCGTCTCGATCGCGGCCGGCAGGGAAGGGCTGGGTTTGGGCCGGGCTGGGGGAGTGACCGCCGGGAAGTAGATCTCGAACCGCGTTCCTTCGCCCGGTGTGGAGACCACGCGAATATGCCCCTGGCTCTGCTTTACGATTCCATAGACCGTCGCGAGCCCCAGTCCTGTCCCTCTACCGTCGAGCTTTGTCGTGAAGAACGGCTCGAAAATTCTCGCCCGAGTCTCTTCGTCCATTCCCGTACCGGTATCCTCGACTTCCAACACGACCCAGTTCTGGTTTTCCGCATCTTCTTCGCCTTGCGGCGGCTTCGAGGCATTGCGCGTGAAGACAGTCAAGCGGCCGCCCTCCGGCATGGCGTCCCGTGAATTCACGGCCAGGTTCATGATTACCTGCTCGATTTGCGCGGGATCGGACAAAATCCACGAATGTGCCGCCTCATGCCGGAATGTCAACTCAATATCGCTGCCGAGCAAACGCGGCAGCATGAACTCAGACGCCGTCAGCGCGAGATGCAAGTCCATCACGCGCGTCTCCAACACTTGCTTGCGGCTGAATGCCAGCAGTTGCTTCGTGATCGAGGTTGCCTTCTCCGTCGTGCGTTGAATCTGATCCAGGTACACGCGCGCCGTGGACTCTTTGGGCAGCGATCTCTCCAGCAACTCGGAGCATCCTCCCATGACCATCAGCAAATTATTGAAATCATGCGCCACTCCGCCGGCCAGACGTCCCAAGACTTCCATTTTCTGCGCCTGACGCATCTGCGCTTCGAGATTCTTCTGTTGCGCTTCCATCGCGACGTGTTTCAAATTCTGACGGTAATTGTCATAAAGCACTCCGGTGGCCTGCGACATCGTCTCCAGATAGCGCAATTCCTGCCCCGTGTAACCGCCCGGCCGATTCGCAACGCCGATTAGTCCTACGGCTTGCTGTCCTTTGAAAATGGGCACACCCAAAAATGCCCGCATAGAAGGATGTCCCGCGGGGAGCCCACCGGAACGCGGGTCCGTCTCAGGAAAATTGGAAATTACCGGCTCACCCTTGGTGATCACCTCTCCAAGAAGGTTATGAACGTGCGCAATCTCAAAATAACCCGTGGTGGCGTGCTGCCGCATTTTTTCGTCGTATAGAGCGCGGTTCAACTTCAGGTCCCAGGTCACTCCGTCGTGCGCCAGGACACGAAGGACCGGCCCTTCGAGGATCACTCCCAGAAATCCATACTCGCTTTGCGTCTGCTGGATGGCGAACGTCAGCAGGTGCTGGCTCGCGGCGCTCCAGTTGCCGGAATCCAAAAAATCCGTGAGCGCTTGGGTTACCGCCGTAAGTACAGCGCTTTTTTCATATAGTTCCAGCTCCGTTTTCTTTCGATCACTTATGTCTTCGATGACCGCCACCAACCCAGTGACGCTCGCGTCTTGATCGAAGATCGGGGCGGTGGAAATGCTGACCGGGAAGCGCAAGCCTTGTCTGTTAAGACTTGTAGTCTCAAAACCGATGGTTACGTCTCCCGCGGCGGTCTTATCGCGGAGTTGCATACGTTCTTGATGCTTATCCTCGGGTACGATCTCCGCTATTTTCCCGAGTACTTCATCCGCGCGCCAGCCAAACACGCGCTCGGCCGCTGGATTCCACGCCGTCACTTTACCGCTCAGGTCCGAGCTGATCACCGGCATGGGCGTCGCTTGAATGAGCGCGCGGAAACGCTCGTTGCCACGCTGCGAGGCGGCTTCTCGCGCCGTGCGCACAAAATCCACAATGTCATCAGCAGCCACAAAGAGCACCACGGCCGTGCCCACCGAAGCCGCCGCCGTAACAATCTTTGCCCCGGCAGCCAGCCAGTACACCGGTTTCCATACCGTCACAATCTCGAAGAAATGCGTTACACCGCAGCTAACGATGAACAGCCCAAACGCCCAGAAAAAACCGGAGTAAGGCAGCTCTCGACCCGCACGGTGAACGAGCCACACCAGAGTCGTTGAGATCGCCACGTAGGACAGACCGATCAGCAGGTCCGCGATTACCGTAGTCCACAGCAATCGTGTGTTGCCCACGAAGCAATACCAATGCGGCAAGAAATTCGTGGCCAGCAACGCTCGGGAACTCAGCCATACTGCCAACGTTGCGCCAGTCAGCGCGAGCAATCCAAGTTTTACAAAACGAGGCGAGAGTCCCTCTTCCGATTTCGCTTCAAGCGAAGTCCTGGCAGCCATACGTGGCGCGGCCTTTCTGTGGCAACGCATCCAGAAAATTCTGAAAGCGCAACAATCTTTAATTGCTTCTTTTAGAAAGGGGAAGTCTGCAGCCCCCGCTGGTGAAAGAAATCTCAGCGCTCGGGGCTTGCCCGCATCCGCATGATTGAGAGGAGAATCGCATGCGCAGCGGACAGCCATAGTGTAATCCGATTTATGTGTTCCAAGATGCTGTGTGCCGCAAGAAGCATGTATGTTAGCGGCTTCTGAATTCTCGCCCTAAGCGGAGTGCGCCAGAACGTCATCCCGAGGCGGCGCGAACCGAAATGATCATCGCGATTCGCGCCTTCGCTCTGCATTTGCTATTCTCGGCGCGCCAATGAACCCCGCCGAAATCCCTACCCGCGGCACGTCGCTCGCAAATCCGCGCGGGGACCTCGAACGCGCGCTCGGCCTCAAAGAAGCCGTCGCGCTCAACATGATCGAGATGGTTGGCATCGGCCCGTTTGTCGTAATTCCCCTGGTCATCAAGGCCATGGGCGGTCCGCAGTGTCTGCTGGCCTGGGCCGCGGGCGCGGTGCTGGCCCTACTCGATGGATTCGTCTGGTCCGAACTGGGCGCGGCAATGCCGCTCGCGGGAGGCAGTTACGTTTTTCTTCGCGAAGCGTACGGCCCCGGGCGGATGGGCCGTCTGATGTCCTTCCTCTTTGTGTGGCAAACGTTGATTCAAGCTCCCCTAAGCCTCGCGTCCGGCGCCATCGGTTTCTCGCAATACGCTTCCTACCTTTACCCGCTTGGCAAGTACGGGCAGAAGGCCGTCTCCGGCGCGCTCGTCATTCTGCTCGTCGTGCTGCTCTACCGCCGCATCGCTTCCATCGGAAAAATCTCTCTCTTTCTATGGGTAGGTGTCGTTGGCACCATCCTGTGGCTCATCTGGGGTGGCGCGACGCATTTCCAGCCGCGTCTCGTTTTCACCTATGCGCCCGGATCCTGGGATTTGTCCTGGCTGTTTTTCGCTACGCTCGGCTCGGCCACCGTGAACACCATCTACACCTACTGGGGCTATTACAATATTTGCCATCTCGGCGGCGAAATCCGCGATCCCGCGCGCAACATCCCCCGCGGCATTTTCATTTCCATAATCGGCATCGCGATTTTGTATCTTGCCATGCAGACCAGCATCCTCGGCGTGCTGCCGTGGCAACAAGCGCAAGACTCGCCTTTCATCGTCAGCGCCTTCGTTGAAAAGCTCTATGGCTCCGGAGCGGCGCGCTTCGCCACCGCCATGGTTCTCTGGATTGCGTTCGCCTCCGTGTTTTCCTCGCTCCTCGGGTATTCGCGCGTTCCATACTCCGCGGCGCTCGACGGAAATTTCTTCCGCGTGTTCGCCCGCGTACATCCGCAAAAGAAGTTTCCGCATGTCTCGCTGCTATTCCTTGGCGCTCTCACTTTCCTCTTCGCGCTGCTTTTCAAGCTCAAGACGGTCATTGCCGCCGTCCTGGCCATGCGGCTCATCATTCAGTTCATCGGCCAGGCCGTGGGAGTAATGCTCTTGCGCCGCCGTTGGCCTCCAGAGCGCCTCCCGTTTAAAATGTGGTTGTATCCGCTGCCTGCGCTGCTCACCATTGCGGGCTGGATATGGCTCTTCCTGCGAACCGGCAGGGCAATCTGGTGGGGGGTATTCGTGATCTTTCTGGGACTGGCGGTTTTTCTCGTGCAATCGCGACTTCGTAGAGAGTGGCCGTTCGCTGCGCCACCTCTTGAGGCCGCCAAGTGAAAGTCTATCGCCGGAAACACTTTCCATACGCGCCGCAGCCTTTCATTGCTCTCTTCCCTGTACTTATCTCGATTTTCGCATTCTCGGCCAAAGCCCAATTTCCTCCGGCTCCAGGCACCGGTCCAGGCCTGCCTGAAACCGTGGAAGCCATCGAAAACGCGCGCGTAACCACTCGCATTCTGTACATCACCGCGCATCCGGATGACGAGTCGGCTGCCGTGCTCACCTATCTCGCCCGGGGCCTTCACGCGGATGTGGCGCTTCTATCCCTCACTCGCGGCGAGGGCGGGCAAAATGATCTCGGGCCGGAGCAGGCCCCGCAACTCGGTCTCATCCGCTCGCAAGAATTGCTCGCCGCTACGCGCGGCTACGGAGTAAAGCTCTTTTTCACTCGCGCCAAGGATTTTGGTTACTCCAAAACTCCCGAAGAAAGTGAAAAAGTCTGGGGCGACGAAGTTTTGCAGGACATGGTCGAAGTCATTCGCTCCTTCCGGCCAACAGTGGTTATTAACGGCTGGGGCGGCATTCACACCGGCCATGGCCACCACCAAGCCACTGGCCTGCTCACGCCGAAAGCTGTTCAGCTTGCGGCGGATCCCAATTTCAAAGTGCGTGGCTCGTCACCCGCGCAAGAAGAAACCGCGGCTTGGGGCGATCGCCGTCCCGTTTTGTTACTCGACATCGACCGCGGCGAAAAACCGCAAGGATATCCGCTGCCTCTCGACGACGTCTCTCCACTGTACGGAAAATCCTGGCGCGAGATCGGTCTCGACGCCTTCGCGAACCATCACACGCAAGGCATCACCGGATTTTTGAACTCACCGTTTCTGCGCCGCCCCATCACTCTCAAGCGCGAAGACGGCGGTGGTTTCGATCCCGCTTCTCTCAACGAGCCTCTCGGTCCGCTCGATGAAGACTTTGAGGTCGGAAACAAAGGTATCGATCCACTGATGCGTTCGGTGGACGCTTCGCTGGTTGCTGCTCGCGATGCTGCACTGCGCCTCGATTACAAAACCTCCGCCGATTCGCTGATCGCTGCGGGCAAAAAGCTCGATCAAATTCCGCTGCCGGCGCTCTCGAGCCAGACTCCCCCTCCGGTCCAGTCTCTTGCCGGCAGCATTCGCCATAAACGCGAGAAGATTAACGCCGCGCTCGTGCTCGTGGCCGGACTCCGCATCGATGCGATCGCGGATCGCAGCGAACTGGTTCCAGGCGAAACCTTCACCGTACGGGTTGATCCCCATCACCGCGACGGAATAAAAACCGAATCACGAAAGATCAGCCTCGCTCTTCCTCAGGATTGGAACATCGTCAAAGAAGAGCCCGAACCGAACGGTGCGATTCGCTTCACCATTTCTGTTCCGCAGGACTTGCGCTTTCCGCAAAACGCGTCCGAGTGGCCGATCTGGTCGCCGCGAATCGCGGGTGATGGTCAGAATTTGCCTTCCCCTGCCTTGCTAGCCGAACCGCAGCCGCTTGGGATCGCGACGCAAGATGTCACCTTCAATGGCTATTCCTTCAGTGCGATTTCTCCCGTAACGAGCATTCGCGCTACTTCCACGCGCGCCGACCGTATTCCTCCCCGCGCGGTTCCTGCCTTTACGATTGCCGTCGAGCCGGATCAAGTCATTGACGTCTTGGCGAAAACCGTATCGCGCAAGCCCTTCGAAGTTCTGCTGCGCGTCCATTCCTACGCCACAGAGCCCGGCAAGGTCACCGTCGGACTCGACGCGCCGCGCCTTTGGAAGGTGACTGCGCCAGTCACGCTGAGCTTCGCCGGCGTCGGCGATCAATTTGCGCGCTTCCAGGTCACCCCGCCCGCCAATCTCGCCACCGGTAACTACAAGATTTCGGCTCACGCCAACACGGCGGTCGATCCAGCGTCCGGCGCCAAGGACGACAAATTTATGCTTTCCCTTGAGCCGCTTTCCACTATGCCCACGTTGCTCTGGGCGGAGCCCGCGCGCTGCGTCGTTCACGCCTTTTCCATCAACGTGCCGCAAAATCTCCGCGTGGGATACATCACCGCCGAAAGCGAACCCATCCCCGATGCTCTGCGCATGCTTGGCATTCAGGTGGACCTTCTGGATGCGCAGGCTCTCGCCTTCAGTGACCTCTCCAAATTTAACGCCATCGTAGTCGGCGTGCGCGCCTACGAGCTGCGCCCCGACCTTCCCGGCGCCAACCAGCGGCTCCTCGATTACGCCTCCAAAGGCGGTACCCTCCTCGTGCAATACCAACGCGACTTCGCCTGGGACCGTTCTTCCTTCGCGCCGTATCCCGCACTGATCTCTCCGCCCGCGCCCTCCGCGAGGGACGGAGCATCTTCGACGCCGCGCCCTTTGCCGCGCATCACCGATGAAAAGTCTCCCGTGAAATTTCTCAAGCCCAACGATTCGCTTCTGAATCGCCCCAACAAAATCGCGCAAAGCGATTTCAAGGGTTGGGTTCAGGAACGCGGCTTGTATTTCTGGACGCAGTTCGATCCCAAGTACACGCCGCTCCTCGCCATGAACGATCCCGGCGAGCCGGAACAGAATGGTGCGATCGTCTATGCCGACTACGGCAAAGGTTTCTACGTCTACACCGGCATAGCCTTTTTCCGGCAGCTCCCCGAAGGCGTCCCAGGTGCTTATCGTCTCTTCGTAAATCTCCTCAGTGCCTCTCGTCCTCGCTTAGAGCAGCCGTCAACTCGGACATCCCTCCCGAGGCGCCGCATCGAGCACCATCGCTGAAGGGGGTCGTCGTCCAGTAACTCACGCGCACCTTGAAAATTCTCCGATTCTTCCGCGTGCTATCCTTCGTTTGCACAATTCAATCCTAGGGAGATCAACTTGATGGCTGCTAAGCCTGTCCCCGCCCTTGAACGCAGCTTGCGCGCGCTCATTACCCTCGCCATCTGTGTTGCCGTCTCCTTCTCAATAGCGTCCCCGGCGGCCGCACAAAAAGAAAAAAAGAAGAAGAAAGACGCCAACGCCTCCGACGACGCTCACATCAAGCTCCCCATGCCCGACGAGCAGCAGATCGATTACGCTATTTCCGAGTTGCTCGGCGCATGGCAGCTGGCCGACATCGAGCGCCTGCACAAAGCCTATGCTGACGATGCCGTCTTCGTGAGCGGAGTCTGGGCGCCCCCGATTTTCGGCTGGACGAACTATCTTCCCTTATATCAACAGCAGCACGCTCGAACGCAGCAGGTACGGCTGGATCGCATGAATACGTTCATCAAAGTGAGCGGAACAGTCGCGTGGGCATGCTATCAGTGGGAGTTCAGTGGCAGCGTGGACGGACAGCCGATGACGACTCGCGGACAAACAACTCTCGTATTTGAAAAGCGCACCGATCGCTGGTTAATTGTGCACAATCACACGTCAGGGGCGTTGCCTACGCCGGGCAGCCCCGCGCAACCGGCGGTTCCGGCGGGCACACCAACGCCGCCGACCAAACCTCCAACCCCGTAGTCCTCACGTAACTCGCACGGGGCAATAATTAAAAGCTCTTCAGCCCTTCGTAGAGCCACATGCCGGCAATGACCAGCAGGAGCGCTCCCGCCGCGATGCCGCTAGTGGTAATCGGCTTCGAGAGTCTCGTGATCTTCTCGAACAATTCACGCTGCTCTTGCGCCATGTGTTCTCCGGCCGCATCGATGCACAACTGATCATCCTCATGGGTTGTGAGAATGCTCCGCCACAACAGCAGTGCCAGGAATGTGGCAACGAGGATTCCCCAGACAATCAGAAGGTACAGAATGGGCCCCGTAAGCGTCGCTTCCATCGCAACCTCCGTGGAACCGTGCCGCGGTGCCTGCCCCGAGGATTAGAGGTGGACAAGCAAGGGGTAAACCGGTGTACACGCGGAGTATAGCACTGTGGATTTGAATTTCCACTACTTACCATCGAAGAAACAAGTGGGCCTCGGGGCCCCGAGTGGGCGGTTGTCGAGCGGAATTTGCGCGTTCTTAGAGGGCGGAAACCATATGCGCTATCGCGTCATCGAACGTGACCTGGCCTTCCAGATACGGTTGCCAGTAGTGCGTGAGCATCTGGAAATAGTTTTCCCAGCCGCGTCGGTAAAGCCCTTCGCGAACTGCGTAAGGAGTGTACTGTGACTCCTCCGAAGTCCGCCTGTCCGCTGGCGATGCTTTGCTTCCGCCGGAGCCGATCGGCAATGCGCGATCGTTTCCCGCATCGTCCTCTGTGTCCATCACCGGCTTGATCACTTCGCCCGTGGTGTAAAAGATCAGCGCGTGCCACAGATCTCGCGGGATGGGTTTTTCGCGTTGGCGGCACTCGCGCGCTATGGCTTGCTCCACCGGAGTGGCAATTCCGTGCGACGCTTCATGGAACAGTACCTCCAGCGCAGCGCTGCCTTGATTGCGCGCGTCTGTGCTGGCGATCGTGACGCGCAGCGGGTCCAGCGTCGTGTAAGCGCCGGTGTTGTTCGCCACCGCGCTAACATCCACGCGAATTCGCTCCGTTGGCCAGCGCGCTTGGTAAATGTCCGCCAGACGGTGCGACAGGCCTACGCCCTGCTCGCGAACGAGGGGCGCGACACGTGTGATCCATGCGCGGTTCGCGCGGTCGTCCGCGGCCCAGCGGTGCACGCGGTAGACAGGTCCGGCCGCGTCCAAAATTTGCGTTAGCTTCGGCGGCAAACCCGCGTCGCACGTTTTCTTTTTTGCGCCCGAAAGCTCCTCGCACGTTTCAAAATCCCCGAGTTGGTTCTTCAACAGCACCAGTTCGGTGCTGAACAGCAAGTCCTTGTCAGCATAATTCGCAAGGTAATAGGAGACCGCATCATCCCAGGCACGCTGTTCGGCAGCGCTCAACGCGATTTTTGCGCTTGGTGCCACTTGCAAGCTGGGCTTGCCGGCCTTCCCAGGTTTTTCTGCATTGTCGGGAGCGCTGCTTCGCCGCGCTCGGGCCTCTTCATACAGCCTGTGATGCAGGTTAATCCAGAAACCACTGTGTAGTTCGAAGACTGGTAGGGGGCCATAGACCGGGTCAATTTGCGCGCCAGCCGCAAACGCCAATGGAAGCAGGAGCGCCGCGAGGGACAGAACTATGGGCAGACGTATGGGAATGAGGCATCGCATGTTGAAGTGCCCGATGGTATCGCCAACCGCGCTGCCGCACAAATCAAGACACGAATCAAATCGAAGACTAGGCGTATGCGTTGGAGCCGCTTGTCTTTGCCGCGGCTGCCAACCAGCGGTCCAGAACCGTCTGTTGATTCGCCGGCAGATCCTCCGCGAACGCCACACCCATGCCCAGACCAGGGCTGACGTAAATAACCATCCCCCGCGCCTCAAATGTTTCCTTTTCATTTTGCAGCCGCACGCAGATTTTTGTCCCCTGCGGAAGCGGATTCAGCATGTCAATGTAACAGCCCTTACGGCTCACGTCCGAGGTCCGCGCCGTGAACTTTGTTGAGCTCAGCAGGTCCGTGACTTCCGCGAGAAGTATGAGTGAATAGCGGGGCGCAGCGCGGCGGTCCGTCATCCCGTCAGGCATTCCTGAATCTCCTTTGCGCTGAGAGACCTGCAAGGCCGCGAGCGCTTCTTCAGCGAAGCGTTGCGGGAAGAAAGGATGCCCCACAAGTATTGTGTAACCGCTCGACGCAACGGGCAAGAACGACCGCTCGCTTCGTTCCAAGAACGCAACTGCGCCTCCAACGTCACTCAACCCGCGGGTCAAGCTCGCTGCCCACCGCTCCTTGACGGTCCGCGCCATGCAATGCGCCGTTCGTGTCGCGGAAAAACGAGCGGCGGCCGGTACGCCCGTACGTCTGTGGCGTTGCTGCAATTTCGTATTTCGCCGGCGCGCCAAGACTGCTTCCGCCAGAGATGACATAGCGGAACCTGTACCCGCTTCGCACGCCTGCCGCCAGGTCCGATTCCAATAGACCGGCGGCATCGGGTCCCGCCGTTGCCCCGCTCGAAGGAGAGCCGAGCTTCGCCAGCGTTTCCGGCAAATGCGCATACGTGCGGCGATACGATTCGACAGCCTCCGCAATTTTTTTCAGACCATCGATTGCGGCCTTCTCCGTGCTTTCCATTTCCGCGGCATCCCATTCGAAAGCCAGCGCCGGCAGGTCCAGCAAAACAAGTCCGACCGAGAGCAGCTTCCACTCGCTCTTTTCTCGCACCAGCCCCATCTGCACGCGGATCACGCTCTCTCCAGTGGTATCCGCCGCCTCACGCACTTCCACCGGGAGGAAAGCGAGATTGTCCGAAATTTCAGCGCCGCCAATTTGCAACTGCGCTGCTCCGCCCGGCGTTTCACACTGAATGGTTGGACGTCCCGATGCCGTTGGCAGCAAGGAAGGCTTGCCAGGTTGATTCATGAGCACAAAACGCTTCATAAGCGCGACGCGCGCCGAAGGCGTCAGGCGGGCAAATGTATCTGCATTCCTTGTGGTGAGAAATTTGGAGAAAGATTGCTCGCTCTGCGTACAGGCAGCAATCAAAGCATCTCGTAGCGCAGCGGTTGGTGCATCGGGTGCCTTGCTAGGATCTGTCGCAGCGCCCGCACGCGTCGCGGAACTGGACTCCTGCGCCACTAACGCTAAAGCCAAGAGCGATAGCAGCGCGGCAAAAACGATAACCGCGCGAGCGGCGCATCGAACCACGTTAGTCCTTTGCCGCGGCAAGAATGGCCGCCAAATTTTGCGTGAAGGCAGAGCGCGGCATCACTTCATCACATCCCGCGGCGCGAGCCTGCGCGGCCAAATCCGTCTGTACGTGCGATAAGAAAGCGACCACCCGCACTCCATTCTTGTCCGCGCGCAGTCGTTGAATCTGGGCAATCGGTTGACTCCGGGCATTCAGGTCCACGATTAGAAGCTTCGGCGGCGGCTCCAACAACGCTTGCAGCGCCTCGGGAGTCGCGGCCACTTTTACTTCCACTCCCAGGTGCTTGGCCGTCTCCGCCAACTTCATTTGAAAAAATAGATCGTCCATCAACGCTACGACTCTGCCCATTGTTGCCTCTCATATCTCTCTAGGATGCGGCTTTGGGATATTGCATGTACCGCGCCGAATACATTTTTATGTGTTTGGCCAAGCGTGCGCCAATCATGCGTTTGCTGGATATTACGTGCGGCTGATATGTGGCATGCACATGGACCTGCTCGACGAAACGCTTTTGATGCTAATGGCTATCGCCGTCGCCGTGCGCCCCGACGGTTTTGTCAGGCACGTCGCCCGGCCGGCCTTTGACGCGGTCGTAAACGCTCACCTGGCTTACTGAACCAAGCGCTTCGTTATAAAACGTAGGCACCCCTAGAGCGGTGCGCAGCTCCTCATTGAATTTCCGCAAATTCGCCAGGTGCGAAGCGAGCGCCGGCACTTTGTGGCCATCGTCGGTCAGCAGAAATTTCTGGTATCCCGCATCCCACAGCCGCGTGAACTTCCCATTCAGCATGATGGTCGGCTGCACGGTCATCTGATACAAGCCATCCGCATCCTTGCGGAACTCCGCGCCACACCCGTATTTTTCCACGCGCACCACGCCCCGCGTGCTGCCTACGCCAAATCCCAGCGCGGCCAGGCTCTCAATCGCTTTTTGCGAAAACCGTTCGTTTACATTCCACATGGGCATTCAGAGTAAAGGAAGCGATGCGCGCCTGTAAAGTCGCACAGTTCAAGGTCCGGATAGTGCTGTCCGTGCCGGACTTGGCGAATACCGGCTCGTTTGGTCCATGCATCCAATCAAAGGTAAGATTGTCCCCCCTTCGGTGCGCGATTTGGCTGGGGAGAGCGTCTAATCCTTGGGAACGAACATGCCAGCAGCTACGGCTAAAAGCGAACGCGGCGCCTCTCCCGGTGCAATCGGGCAGTCCGTGCTCGAGCGCATCGGAAATACGCCCCTGCTGCGTCTTGAGAGAGTCGGGCGCGAGTTCCCCAACGCGGAGTTTGCAGCCAAAGCGGAATGGTTCAATCCGGGCGGCTCGGTGAAAGATCGCCCCGCGCTCAGCATGCTTCAGGCGGGCTTGGCCAACGGGGCTCTTCGGCCCGGCAAGACAATTATCGACGCCACCAGCGGCAATACCGGCATCGCCTACGCGATGATTGGTGCCGCGATGGGTTATCCGGTAACGCTGTGCCTCCCAGATAGCGCGTCGCACGAACGCAAGCGGATTTTAGCCGCTTTCGGCGCGGAGATGATTATGACTCCGGGTGACGAAGGCACAGACGGCGCAATTCGCAGCGTGCAGAAAATCGTCGCGGCCGAGCCGGAGAAATATTTTTACCCGGATCAATACGGCAATCCGGCGAATTGGCAAGCGCACTATCGCGGCACGGCCAATGAAATTTGGGAGCAGACCGGTGGCCGCATCACGCATTTTGTCGCCGGCCTCGGCACCAGCGGCACCTTTGTAGGCACCACCCGGCGTTTGCGCGAATTGAATCCGGCGATTCGCTGCATCAGTTTGCAACCGGACGCGTCCTTTCACGGTCTCGAAGGATGGAAGCACATGGAGACGGCCATTCGCCCTGCGATTTACGACGACACGCTGGCCGATGAAGACCTGGTCGTCAGCACCGAGGACGCGTACCGCCTCGTAAAACGCATCGCGCGCGAAGAAGGTTTGCTGGTCAGTCCGAGTGCCGCGGCCGCCCTGACCGGCTGTTTCGCGGTCGCGAAGAAGATTCCACGCGAGCAGCATGCGGTGATCGTTACTGTTTTCGCCGATTCCGGCGCAAAATACCTGAGCGAACGCTTTTGGGACGAGTATTAATCATGGCCACCGCACCAACACTGAAGATGAGCGCGGAAATCGCGCAGCAGATTCGCCAACACGGCGCGCAAACATATCCCCATGAATGTTGCGGCGCGCTATTGGGCCGTGACGATGTGGACGGGGAAGTGACCACCCCAGCAGGTGTGCAACTACCCCTGCGCGAAATCATGGCGCTGTTCCCGATGACGAATCGTCGCGAGGATTCAGCGCACAATCGCTTTTCCGTCACCGCCGAAGATGTGCGCGACGCGGAAAAGGCGGCTCGGGGAAAAAAACTGGACGTGGTCGGCTGGTATCATTCGCATCCGGACCATCCCGCGCGGCCCAGCCAGTACGACCGCGAACATGCCTGGCCATGGTATAGCTATGTGATCGTCAGCGTGGCCAAGGGTAAGCCTGGGGAAATGACTTCGTGGCGGTTGAGCGACGACCGCTCCGAATATGCTTGCGAGGGAATCGCGATTCACGATCGCGCCGCAGGATAGTTCGTGTAGGGGCGCAGCATGCTGCGCCCCTACTCGGCAACACGCCAAATTTGTAGGTTTTCTTTTGAGGAGAAGAGAATGGGAGTAAGAGTAATCATTCCGACGCCACTGCGCGTCTATACGGGAAAGCGCGATTCGACCGAGGTCAAAGCGCAGACCGTCGGCGAAGCGCTCGGCCGATTGACCACGGAATTCGGAGACCTGCGCAAGCATCTGTTCACCGAGGAAGGGAAGCTGCGCAGCTTCGTGAATGTGTACGTAAATGACGAGGACATTCGCTACCTCGCCAAAGAAAACACGCCCACGAAAGACGGCGACACCATCAGCATCGTTCCTTCGATCGCCGGCGGTTCCCCTCTCCGTTGTTGTAGCCACACTCCTCGCGCGTAATTGTTGTCGGTCGCAGAATCTGGTGCACAAAGTCTCGTAATCCCACGTCAGAACGTGTCATCCCGGGCGCAGCCGAGGGACCTGCTTTTCGCTCGGTGTGCGACAGCCTGACTTGCATCCCTCAGCGTTCTTTTTCATCTGATTTGAACTAGACTGGTACTTCAGGGGAAATCTTTATGGCAACTAAAGTACAACCAATGACGGGCGCGCCCGCACCAACCGCGACGACCCTTTCGAACGAAGAAATTCTCCGCTACAGCCGCCACCTGATCATGCCCGAAGTAGGCATGGAGGGTCAGCTAAAGCTCAAGAACTCTAAGGTGCTGCTGATTGGCACAGGCGGTCTGGGTGCGCCACTCGGTTTGTATCTCGCAGCCGCGGGTGTAGGCCGGCTTGGTCTCGTCGATTTCGATGTCGTTGATTTCACCAACTTACAACGCCAGGTTACGTTTGGTTCCTCCGACGTCGGCAAGCCCAAGACCGAAGCCGCTCGCGAGCGCCTCTCCAGCCTTAATCCAGACATTCAGATCGAAACATTCGAGACCAAGCTGATCAGCGACAACGCCCTGGAACTCTTCAAGGATTTCGACATCATCGTCGACGGCACCGACAATTTTCCCACGCGCTATCTCGTCAACGACGCGTGCATTTTGTTGGGCAAGCCCAACGTGTACGGTTCCATCTTTCGATTCGAAGGCCAAGTAACCGTTTTCGGTATGCCAGACGGCCCGTGCTACCGCTGCCTCTATCCGGAGCCACCCCCGCCGGGACTGGTTCCATCCTGTGCAGAAGGCGGCGTGCTCGGCGTCCTTCCTGGAATCGTCGGATCAATACAAGCGATGGAAACGATAAAGCTGATTCTCGGACGCGGCGACAGCCTCGCCGGACGCTTGCTCCTTTTCGACGCGCTGGCCATGAAATTCCGCGAACTAAAATTGCGCAAAAATCTCAACTGCCCGATGTGCGGCGAGCACCGCACGATTAACAAGCTGATTGACTACTACGAATTTTGCGGCGTACGCGGCGAAGAAGCGCCGGGGCCGGATGTTCAGGTGCCAGAGATTACCCCGCGCGAGTTGAAGTCGCGCCTGGATCGCGGCGACGATCTTTTCATTCTCGATGTTCGCGAGCCCCACGAATTTCAGATCTGCAATCTAAATGGCAACTTGATTCCTCTTGGCGAGCTTCCGCGCCGCGTGCATGAATTGGATTCTTCACGCGAAATCGTGGCGCACTGCCGCAGCGGCAAACGCTCCGCCGAGGCCGTGGATTTCCTGCGCAAAGCCGGATTCCGCAAAATTTTAAATCTCAAGGGCGGCATCCTGGCCTGGTCGGACGAAGTGGACCCCTCCGTACCGAAATATTGATCGCGTTCCATATTGGTCCGAATTTCTATGGGCTTGACCCCGTCCACCCTGTTCCCTGAGCGTGGTCAGGCAATGCGGTATGATGGGCGTGAACTATCGAGGAGAAAAAATTGGCGGCAACCAAGATCACCGTAAACCACAATGGTTCGCTTCGTATCGAAGGCGATTTTGAGATCGTTGATCCCGAAGGAAAGCCCTACGGACTGGCGGGGCGTACTACGATAGGTCTTTGCCGCTGCGGGCAATCCTCCAATAAGCCGTTCTGTGACGGTAGCCACAAAACGTGCGGGTTCGCGGATACAGTCGTCGCCCGCGAGCTAGCCCCTCCTAAACCCAAGCTTTCGACTCTTTAGCACTGAGACAGTCTCACACTGAGACGGACAGCGTCTCTCGGGAAAAATCACTCCGATTGCAATCTAAGCTGTTTATTTTGAGACGAATAGGAGTGAGACGCGGGCTTTGCTTCCGTGTCTCGACTCGCGACGGAAGTGCTCTGCTGATTACTACGACATTATAAGTCCCTTACTATCAGTCGCTTACAAACCGACAAATTGTGCCCGGAACGGAGATGAACTTGCATCCCTCCGCTAGTTGTTGGTCTTTTGTCGGCATTTGGGGGTTTTCGTGGGCGGTACGGGGACAATTACAGGGTTCTTGCGAGATCGGCACTGGAGCGCCGCCGAAGTGGCGTCGCGCCTCGCTTCCTTCTGGAAAAAGGAAAGCTCGCGAATTCTCCTGGCCTCCACAATTGGTTTGGGCATCCTCTTTCTCGGATCGATCTTTTATCTGCGTTCCGCGGACATTTCCGGCAACCCACAAACCTATCTCTACATGGAAATCGGCGGCACGCTCATCAGCTTTTGCTATGCGGCGAACGCCCTGGTGCGCTTCCGCGGCACACATGATCGCACCGCGCTGATTCTCTCCTTCGGCTTCGTGCTGTCCGGAATCATGGAGACCGTCAGCTACTTTGGCCTCAACGATCAGCTGCAGTCCGGCCACGTGCCGCTAACCAGCATCCCCATGGGCTGGATGGTCAGCCGCACGCTGCTCGGCGTCATGCTGCTCGCGGCAATCTTGATCGAGCGTTACATTCCCACCGCGCGCCAGCCGAGCCGCGAAACCGCGGGCGCACTGGCAGTCGTGGCCACGGCCGCATATCTCACCAGCGCAGCGTTTCTTGCGGCGCCGGCAACTCCGGTTGCCCATTCGTCGCACATTTTCTCACGCCCTTGGGAGTTGCTCCCGGCCAGCCTCTTTCTCATGGCTGCCGTCTATTTTCAGCAGCGCCTTTCCTCCAACAGCAACAAAGGCCCGGCAAGTCTGTATGACTATTCGCTCTTCGGTGTAGCCGCGCTGAATTTCGTTTGCCACCTCGCCGCCATGTTCTCGCGGCAACTCTTCGATGGCCCATTTTTCCTGGCGGAGACCAGCAAGACCATCAGCTACGTCGTGATGCTCTCCGGCGCGCTGCTCGACCAAGCTCGACTCTTTGATCAGGTGCGGTCGATGGCCGTCAGCGATCCATTGACCGGGCTCGCCAATTATCGCCGTCTGCTGAGCGTGCTCGAAGCGGAGTTGGATCGTTCGCGCCGCACGCAACGCGCCTTCAGTGTCGTGCTGCTCGATATGGACGGCCTGAAAGCCATCAACGATCAGTTCGGACACTTGACCGGGAGTCGCGCCTTGGTGCGCCTCGGAAAAATTTTGCGGAGCCATTCGCGCGCTATCGATACTGCTGCGCGCTATGGCGGAGACGAGTTTGCGCTGGTGTTGCCCGAGGCTGGCCGCGATATTGCCGCGCGCGTTGTCGGACGCGTTCGCGAGCGGCTGGCCGCCGAGGCGGAACCGCCGGCACTCTCCGTGAGCGCCGGCGTCGCCGCGTTCCCGGAAGACGGCGATACTCCCGAAAAATTGCTGGCCGCTGCGGACCGCGCCCTGTATCGCATGAAGAATCGCGGAACCAGCGTGCAAAATCTCGCGCGCATTGCGGCGTGTTTGTGAGGATGACTGACCCCCGCCATGCCGCTCAAGACTACACATACGTTCTTTCGCGCCGAGAAACGCATCCCGATGGAGATACCCGTTGTCCTCGACGGTCATCGGCGGACGCCCGGCACAGAATCGACCTTTACGGAAAATGTCAGTGCGCGCGGCGCGCGCGTGGTCAGCGTGCGCAACTGGGAAAAGGGCGAGAAGTTGACGCTCGCATCGCGCACCGGAGAGTTTCGCTCCTCGGCTCGAGTGGCTTACTGCCAGCCACTGCATGGCGACGGCTATGCGGTTGGCGTGGAGTTCCTCGAGACCAAAGGGCGATGGGTTGTTTGAATCCAGAGATAGCTTGGCCCAACGGTCGGGCGGAGGGAGGGAAACGTTCGGAACAGAAGTCAGATAACTAGCGCAAATAAGTTAAGGATCTGAAGCGCCGCACGGAAGAGAAGGCCGTTCGGCGCTTCATCCTTTTTTGAGGTATTCCTCATAGACCCGCAGCATCTCGCCGACCATCTTTGCCGCCGAAAAGTGTTGCTCGATGCGCTGTCGTCCGCTTTCTCCGAGGTTGCTCGCGAGCGAAGCGTCGTCGAGGATTTTTGCAATCGCAGCGCACAGGGCGTCGACATTGGCTGGCTCAACCAGCAAGCCGCTCTTGCCGTCTTCGATGATTTCCGCCGGTCCTCCCCGATTGAAAGCAATGGAAGGAATCGCATACGCCATCGCAGACATCAAAGCGTTGCTGAGCGCCTCGAAAAAGGAGGGAAGAAGAAACACATCGAGTGCCGCGTACACGCTCTCTACGTCTGAGATAAACCCCGCCAAGAGTACTGCATCGCCCAGTCGCGCTTCCCGCGCCAGCGTCTGCAGCCGCTCGCGACACGGTCCAGTGCCGGCCAAGAGCAGTTTCGCTGACGGGAATTTTTTGCGTAACTCAGCAAGGGCGCGAATCAGCCATTCCTGGCCTTTATCGGGAGAAAGCGCGCCAACACAACCCAGCAAGGGTTCGTCCGGCGCAACGCCAAAGCGTGAGCGAGCCTCGGCGCGGCGGTGCGCATTCGGGCGCGCCGGCAATTCAACGCCTTCGTAAACGATCGTCACCTTGTCCGCGGGAATACCGGAGCGCAAGACACGTTCGGCAGACCATCGCGAGATGGCCACAATGCGTGCCGCCGCCTGATAGCGCGCTTGAGCAAGGGCGCTCTTCCCAATGGGATAGCCCACACGCCGCGAGATCACAAACGGAACCCGCGAAGCATTGCGCCGCTGCCAAAGCCCCATCCATGCAGCAGTGACCGCGTGTGCCTCATTCGCATGAACGAGATCAAAGTGTTGGCTGCGCAACAGCCTACGAATCTTCTGCGCGGCAGGAACGCGGAAAAAGCCGCGCGAGGTCGAATGCACCGGGATACCGGCCGCCCCTGCGCGCACGCCCAGCGCGGAACCGTTGGCCGTAACCAACTCTGCTGTGTGCCCTCGATCTCGCACTCCCTTGAGCAGCAATAATGCCTGGTTCTGTCCCCCTCGCCACTCTGTCTCCTGATCGACGAGTAGCACCCTCACTGTGCCGCCTCGTGGCTGCCGTCCTTCGTGGCGCGGACGAGCTTTCCCAGCTTCGCGTACTTGAGACGTACGGCGCGCGCGGCCATTTTCGAGATGATCGCGCCGCGGTAGCCGTCCATGAATCCGCCGCGCAACACGAAGTTCTGAAACCAGCTCCACGCCGGGGCAAACCACATCGCGCCTTTCCAGTTGCGCTTTCCTGCGACGAACATTTGCTGCGCCGCCAGTGTTGTGTAGCGCTCAACGTTGGCTTCGTGCTCTTCAAACGATCGCACGGTGTAATGAAGCAAATCGCCGCTCAATCGGCCGATCTTTCCGGCATGACGCAAGGATTCGTGTACCGTACCGAAAAATTCCGCCTCGTCGCGCCGGTACAAGCGCCGCTGAAAATCCGGATACCACCCGGAATGTTCAATCCACGCTCCCAGATAAAATGTCTTGCGCGAGACTTCGTAAACGCAATATTCGGGAGCGTGCTTCTTCCAGGCAAGCAGCGACGTCTTTAGCGGGCTGCTCAGCTCTTCATCCGCATCCATCGAAAAGACCCAATCATTGGAAGCGCATTCCGCAGCGTAGTTTTTCTGGTCGGCATAGTTGCTCCAGGCACGTTCAAACCAGCATACGCCGTATTCCCGCGCAATTTCCGGCGTGCGGTCCGTGCTCCCGGAATCCACCACAACGATTTCATCCGCAATCTCCTGCAGCGAAGCCAGCGCCCGCGGGAGATTCTCCTCTTCATTCAGCGTGATGATGCAGACGGAAAGGCGATTCATCGCAAGAAAGGAACTACGGGAGTCTGCGCCAGTATCTCACGACTTACCGCACAGACTAAGGCGCAACTGTGCTGAACTGTGTCGTTACTTGGAAGCGAGCGTAAAGCGAATTACGCTGTTGCCGATGCGAAATTCGGAGCCATCCTGCAGCATGGCGGCGCGCACGCGTTCTTCTTCGAAGAACGTGCCGTTCGTGGAATCCAGGTCTTTCAAGTTGGCGTAGTTCTCGCGCACTTCAATTAAACAGTGGTGACGTGAAATTTCCTGGTCATTTAGTACGATGCTGGCGCCCTCTCGACCCAGAATCACCCGAGACCTGTTCAGATTGTGCACCGTGCCCTTCGCCGGGCCGGACACAACCGTAAGAATCGCCGCCTTCGTTGCGGGCAGCTTCAAACCCTCGTCTTCCGGAATCAAATTCAGGTTGGAACGGTTCGCATTGCTGCGCGCAAAGGACGGCAGCGGCGAAATCACCATGGTCTGATCGGGGCGCAGCCTTATTTCCACGACGGTCGTCTGCCGGCATTTCGAGCAGTGAAACTGTACCTTGGCATGCGCAGCCACTTCCGCGTCCTTCAGGACGTGCTCCATGCCGCAATGCTCACAAGACGCCTTCATGGTTCTGAACGTATAACCTTCCGCAGTGCGTGGCTAGCTGGGCTGGCGTACAGGTTTGCTTCAAGGGTTACTGCGTTCTCCAGCGATGCGGATCGATAGTGCCCCAGTTTCCGAGCGGCTCGTAATTCGACCAGAGTTGATGGAGAGTGCGGGGATCACTTCCTACAACTCGACTGGTCGAGCGTATTTTCGCTGTGGCGGGATCCAGATTACTTCCGGATTGGCGACGATCCGCTCGGAATCATACGGCTACATCGGCGGACAGCGGTCATACCTCGACTTGCCCCCATTGCCGCGGGGTACATCAAAGCCGTCCGATGGTGAGGACGACCCTGCCTAATAGGCGGTCCTGATTTGCGTCCTGCTCAATAGCCGAGCGTGGTGAGACCCGATTGTTTGCCTTCAACTGAGCGCATGGCGCAATTAATGAGTTCTTTAAATGCAAGGGTCTCCCAGGGCGGGGCTGTCGCTCACGATCTCGTGGAATTTGTGCTTTGTGCTTCGTCTCGCGACCAGGTCTTCTCAACCTCCGACAGCGCTCTGACTTCGGAGGCTCTAATTGCGTCCTCTTTCAACAGGTAGAACGATGCGGCGAAAAGAACCAGATCCTTCATGAGAAAGGCAACGTGCTCCGTCATTGCAGGAAACCCGCCGGCAGAGGCAGCCCACCCATCCGGAAAGAATGGAATGATCGTGGACGTCGCGATGAAGGAGCCGCATGCCCCCAAAGCCCCAAGGACTCCTAGCTTTTTGTTCCAGAATCCCGCGAACAAAAGCACCCCGAACAGCCACTCCGAAACGCCCAAGAAATAGGTGGCACCGCGAACGCCGAAAACTGGGTACATCCAAAAAATCAGGGGCCCATGACTGATATACGGAATCAATCCCTGCGCCTCATATGGAAACCATTTCTGATATCCAAAAAAGAGGAAGATGATTACCATCGATGCGCGAACCAAGTGGTAGTCCAGATCTCCATTGAAAATACGAAATTTGGCCAGAAATCTGATAAGCGAATTCATGATTTACTCCTTTCGAGACTAAAAAGTTAGTTTCTCCTGCCTCTTACTTGCTCTCGCCCGCAAAGGCGTGATCCAGAGGAGTCGGGGAAATGTGGTCGAGGTAGTTGCTGATGGTCTTCAGCGCGATGCCGAGCAGAAGCTCCATGACCTGCTCCTTTTTGTAGCCCGCCGCCAGGAACTTCTGAATGGTCTTCTCTTTGGCATAGCCGCGTTCCCGCACAAGTTCTTTCACCAAGTTCACGAGAGCATTGAGCTTGGCTTCTGGAACCGGCGTATTGTTCTGAACTGCTGCAATGACTTCAGCGGGGGTACGGAGAAGCGTCTTTGCTATTTGTGAATGTGCAGCCGCGCAGTAATTGCAATTGTTCTCTACACTCGCAGCCAGCAGAATGATCTGCTTTTCTCTTGGTGTGAAGGAGCCCTTCTCGAACACGGCGCTCAACGCGAGATACCCTTCGAGGACTGTCGCGTTATTCGCAAAGATGGCCATCAGATTGGGGATGAAGCCGAGTGACTTCTGAACTTTTTCCAGCATCGGCCTGGAAGCTTCCGGCGCGGTTGCAACGGTCAATGGTTCGAAGAGTGTATCCGTGGTGGTGCTTATGTTGCCCATATTGTTTTCCTTTCTGGGTCAGCGAGTCGCGGTCGCTGAACAAAACGATCAGATGTTTCGCGAGCTGAGAGGAGAAGATTAACCAGCTTCAAATCTCCGTAACCATTGAATCCTCTTGCTCTCATCGCTCGCATAGATTGTTCTCCTGTTTCTTGTCGTTCTTCCGCTGAACGAAAAGTTCTCATTACGCGAGATCTCTGTAGCCAGCCTGTCATTCATTCCATTGCCGCACTGGCGTAACCAGGAATAGCTCTGTGCGATTCGGCAAATGCGTCACGTAGGGCATTCCGTTCGTTGCGTCACGATTGAATCCTTGAAATTCGTCTTGATTGGGACCGACAACCATCAGGTGTGGGCCAACGTGGAACTCATGGCCGGAGGAGCTATCTTTCGCCGATTTCCAGGCGCCGAGATACATGTACGAAATGCCGATGCGATCAATGTGCGGCGTGCGGCCGGAAAGGCTGTCCTGCATCCACTGCAGGAATATCGGGTCGAAGCACCCTGGCTCATCGTGCGGATACCCAGGAATAGCTGGGAGACAGGTCCATTCGTTCGATCCTCTGCGAAGAAGCCGGTATTCACCTCCAGGCGCCGATGGCCAATCGAGCACAGTCGCGTCCTTGGTGATGAATGCGGGACCGGCGCGCAATGCGTCCGCGATCTTCTCTGCGTCAGTCACCGGCAATCGATCTGGCGACTGAGGGAAGGCGGGGACTGCTGTCAAAAGAACACTTGTGAGTAGTTTCATCCAAACATTAGTACGGATCATGTGTTTCTCCTTCTTCGTCTTTCTACTTTCTTAGATACTCGGGCGTGCTATCTGGCAGATGCATTGTTAGAATGTCTCTCATGCGCGATGTGCATTTACGCAACTTGGATCTGAACCTCATACATCCCCTCCATGCGCTTTTGGAGGAGTGCCACGTCACCCGTGCGGCGAAACGAAGTTTCTTGAGTCAGTCAGCGATGAGCAGGGCGCTGGAGCGGTTACGCGATATGTTCGGAGACCCTCTCCTTGTTCGTAACGGCCGCGGCTATGAGCGCACGGTGCGGGGAGAACGTGTGCTGCGAGAGTTGGAGTCGCTCATGCCCCGGCTTGAGGATATGGTGCGAGGAGAAAAATTCGATCCAGCCCGAAGCCAGGAAGTATTTCGCGTGGCCATGAGCGACCATGCCTCGATGATTGTGCTGCCATCGCTCTTGGCGAGCGTGAGGAGGGCAGCGACTCACGTAAAGCTGGAAGTCTCCGCGTCTGGGGCTGAGACTTATGAGGATGTCGCGGCGGGAAGAATCGATACGTTTCTTTGCGCAGAAGAAGCGCCCCCTTCCCTAGAGTCCGAAATGCTCTTTACCTTAGATTTTGTTTGTCTCGTTGGCGCGGCTCTGCGGGTTCGTGCTCGTCGCCTTACGCTGAAACAATATCTGGAATTTGAGCACGTCCTGGTCGAGATACGGGAGGGGCAACAGGCTTTAGTGGATCGCGCTCTGTCGCAGATTGGCGCAAAGCGGCGTGTCGCGCTTACTCTGCCATTCTTTGTGCCCGCGATCTTTGCCATCGCACAGACTGACTTGATTCTCACCGTGCCGCGCAGATTGGCAAAGATCACTGCGGTCATGGCTGGTGTACGCGTCGTGGAAGCGCCTCGTGAGATCAAGTCCTTTCCGTATTTCATGGCATGGCATCCGCGACTCACCAATGAACCTGCTCACAAATGGTTTCGTGAACAACTGCGGTCGGCTGTTCGGACCGCCTGAGCAATTCGAAGCTGACTCCAGCTTGACTGCCATTCGCATCTCCAGTTACATTCCCGCCATGTTCGAGGATTCTGCCCTCCGTCTTCTCATTTATGACGAAATCGTTCGCACGGGTGAGACACCAGTCGTTGTCACGCTTGCGCGTCTGGTCGGTGCCTCTCTGGACGATGTTCGCGCTTCCCTCCGCCGTATGCACGACGCGCATATGCTGGTGCTGCAACCCACAGGCGAAATCCTGATGGCCAACCCGTTCTCGGCTGTACCTACGCCGTTCCTCGCCGAAGTCGGTGGCCGCAGATGGTTTGGCAATTGCATTTGGGACGCTCTAGGCATCATCGCCACGCTTCACGCCGATGGTCGTGTGCTTGCCTCCTGCGGGTCTTCCGGCGAAATAATGGAGTTGTCGGTAAGCGACGGAGTGCTTGCTGGCCAAGGCATTGTTCACTTTGCTCTCCCCGCTCACCGATGGTGGGAAGATATTGTCTTTAATTGAAAGACCATGCTCCTCTTCCGGTCGGAAGAGATGGTGGACCGCTGGTGCCGCAATTGGGGTCTGCCGCGCGGGGCGATTCTCTCACCTGCAACCTGCTGGGCGTTGGCGCGTGAATGGTATCACGACCGCCGCGACCGACAATGGCGTCGCCGAACCGTGGACGAAGCCCACGCCTCGTTTAATCGGCTCGGCCTGACCGGGGATTTTTGGAAACTGAACTAGTGCCGGGCTGGGCGGTCATGGCGAACAAGAGCAAGGCGATGAACTTC
>Ga0137418_10000329_pt1 | contig 41464 bp, 23 predicted proteins | sample CZODoug3_1_2_16f_FD_122242 | JGI IMG/M metagenome (GOLD analysis project Ga0137418, IMG submission 122242) | Vadose zone soil fungal communities from Angelo Coast Range Reserve, California, USA - CZODoug3_1_2_16fungal (Hybrid Assembly) | ecosystem: Environmental > Terrestrial > Soil > Vadose...
CCCGCAACGTCGGCGCCGTTGGCGTCAATAACTGCGGCTCGTTCCACTTCACGCCGGCCGGGTCGGAGTTCACGCTGGTCGACCTCGGCAGCAACGATGGCGGCGGGACTACCGGACCCTGGCTGGCCCCCTGGGAACTGCCCAATACGATTACTTGCGACGACCGTCCACCGGTTGTTCCACCACCACCGCCTTCTCCCTGGGCTACGCCCGAGTAGTACGTAGTGAAAAGACGTTCTGTTCAACCCCGATCCCCACGTCCTTACGAACTCTTAGACGTGGGGATCCGTGTTTTTCTGGCGGTCGTTTTCGACCCCGGAGTTGGTAGAGGCTGATTGAGCGCGACCCGTTTCAACTTCACGTCACCTCTCACCAGTATCTGATAAATCGCTCGGTTAACCCCTCAATAGAACGACGGATTCATACCCCGAACAGCCCGCCTCAAGAGTCCCTCTCGTGGCGGCGAAATCTCCGAAGGAATCCAACGGAGCGTTGGATCTTGGTCCCAGTGCGGAGCCAGCGGCATTCTAGGGAAGGGAAGTGATGGCAGACGAAGATTCCCTCCATTTCTTCCTGAGGCATGCCACTGAGCCGCTGACGATCCCGACCGGTACGTCCGAAAGGTCCCCTCGCAGCGGAGAGTGCGGACAAGGAAGGCCTTTCCGGCACGATTTACCTCCGCTTTGCTCACTCTTAACGGATAAGCATTCGGGTTTCTGGCTTGAGTGTTAGCGAAGTCCAGTCGACATACATTCTTTGAAATCAATACATTCACAGGAATATTGGCTCTTTACCTGAACATTTTCCGAAAGAAGGGTTGCCAACGATCCTTGCGTCTCTACTATAAACCGCGAAGCCGGAACAGTTGTGGTTGAGGATGAGTTCGTGGCTTACCGTCAAGTATCGATGCCGAGAAGCGTCATGGAGGCTCTAATGCAAGGTGGAGCGTATTTCCGATCCACGTCGTCGTGGCAGTTAAGCGCCGGACGTCGAATGAAGAGACTCATTAACTTGTGTGCACTCACGGCCCTCGGACTTATGTGCCTCTCAGCCACACCCAAGGCCTCGGCGCAGGCGGTGTATGGAAGCGTTTTCGGCACGCTCACTGATCCCACAGGTGCTGCTGTACCGGGTGCGAAGGTCACAGTAGCTTCAGCGACGAAGGGAACGTCGTTCGAGACGACGACGAACAGCGACGGCAACTATAGCGTCACGCATCTTATTCCAGACGTTTATAACGTAAACGCGCAAAACGCCGGTTTCAAGGCTTTCGAAACCAAGAACATTCTAGTCTCAGCGGATGCTTCAGCACGTGTGGATGGGCAGTTCCAGATCGGCGAGGCGACGGAAACGGTTGAAGTATCGTCAGAAGCTCCACAGCTAAAAACGGACCGCGCCGACGTGTCTACGACCTTCAACGAGAAGTACGTGCAGGACATCCCTATTCTGAACCGTAATTTCACCAACCTCCAATTGCTGGCGCCAGGTTCGCAAAAGCTTCCATGGGGTCATGCCGCCACCGAAAACCCTCAGGGCAGCCTGCAGATCTTTACCCAAGGGCAACATTTCAGCGGCACCGCGTTTGAATTAGATGGCACAGACAATCAAGACCCAATCCTCGGGATCATCGTTGTCAACCCGAATCTGGATGCGGTCACCGAAGCAAAAGTCGCGTTACAAAACTTCGACGCCGAGTTTGGGAAAGCAGTGGCCAGTGTCGTCACCGCGCAGACTAAGTCGGGCAGTAACGATCTCCACGGTAGCGGCTTCTGGTTCCGCCGCTCAGACGCTCAACAGGCCCGCGATCCCTTCACGCAGGCTAAACGAGATCTCCTCACCAATCGTTTTATTCCCAGTTCCCGTTGGCAGCAGTTTGGCGGCACGGTTGGCGGTCCGATCATTAAAGATAAGTTATTTTTCTTTGGCGATTATCAGGGAACCCGGCAAAGCAACGGCGTAAGCGGACGATTTTCATTGCCCACAAGCCTGGTACATACTACGTGCGATCCCGCGACGAATACCACCGGGTTCTGCGATCTCAGCGAATATTTAACCGCAGCTGCCGGCGTTACCGGCGGTGGACAAGTCTATGACCCCAACACGGGAACGCCTCAGGTTGGTAATGGCGGTACGCGAACCGCGTTCGCCAACAATCTGATTCCGATCGGCAGGATCTCGCCAGCAGCAGGGAAAATCCTGGCGTTACTCCCGACCCCCAGCACCAATGACCCGGTCAATAACTTCGTTGGTTCGGGTACAGGTCCATTCACACAAAATAGCTTCGATACCCGTATCGATTACGTGCAGAGCGTAAACCTGAACTTCTTCGGCCGGTTTAGCTTGGACTATTTCAAGCTGTCGGGGAAGGGCCTACTGGGCGCCATGCAAGGCCCCGGAAATGGCCTGCTCGGTTTGGCAGGCAGTTCGATTACACACAACTATAGTCTAGCAACTGGATTCACGAAAACGTTTGGTCCCTCGCTGTTGACCGATTTCCGTTTTGGTTACTTCAAATACAATCCGCAGACTCAAAAACCGGATGGCGGCACCCCGATGACAAATTTGGGTATCCCAGGGGCCAACACTGCCGATCCTACGACCGCTGGCTTAGGAGGTTTTTTTCTTGGTCCTGATCCAATTGTGGGCTTTGGCGGAGCTCCCACAAACAGCGGTGAAGGGCAGGCCATCTCAAGTTTCGGAGACGGGTTGGGTCCGCAACGCTGTAACTGTCCGCTAACTGAAAGCGAACAACAGTTCCAGTTTGTTAACAACTGGACCAAGATGCGGGGCAACCATCAAATCAAAGTTGGCGCGGACATTCGCTATGCCATGAACCTACGAATACCCAGCGATAACAACCGGACCGGGGAATATAACTTTAGTGGTTTGACAACCTCGAGCAACGGTTCCGGAGGTTTGGATCTGGCGACGTTTTTGCTCGGCGATGTCACCTCGTTCGCCCGCTACGTGACCAATCCAAATCTTCCCTCTGCCCTGACGGCAGCCGAGCGCCAGAAGCGCTGGTTCTTCTACGGCCAGGACACTTGGCGAGCAACTTCGAAGCTAACCATCAACTATGGACTGCGTTGGGAAATCTACTTCCCCGAGTCGGTAAACGCCAAGGGAAACGGCGGCTTTGCCAACATTGTTGACAGCGGCGGTACTGGCGGAATTCGGGTTGCCGGCTTTGGTCGGTACGGTTTAAGCGGTAACGTTGACAATAAACTTACCGCTTTCGCGCCGCGTCTCGGCATTGCCTATCAGCTCACGCCCAAGACAGTGGTTCGCATCGGCTATGGACGAAGCTACGACATCGGCGTGTTCGGTTCCAACTTCGGACACACTGTGACTCAGAACCTCCCCGTATTGCTCAAGCAAAACTACGACGCCAGCAGTTTTACGACGACTGGTGCCTCGGCAAACTACAACCCGCTGTTCAGTCTGGATACTGGTCCGACGGGTCCCAATATTGATCCTGCGACCGCATTCCCCACCGTCCCGAGCAACGGGTTTATTCCACTAACCGCGCAATTGTCGGGCACACACATCCGGCCCACCAAGCAAGTCCTGCCGACGGTGGATGCGTGGAACGCTACAGTGCAACGGCAACTCACCAACACGATCAGCGCTGAGGTCGCCTACGTCGGCAGCGTTGGTAGTCACGGCTTCGCAGGAGACGGACCTAACTACGACGTCAACCCAGTGGGCGCATTGTCGCTGGCCAACCAGATCAACCCGATTACGGGCGTGACGTATACCCAGAACGAGCGTCGCCCGCTATGCGGACCGGAAATTACGACTCCTGGACCAACTCTAGGCGACTGCTCAAGGATTGGCTTTGACTTGGGCAACTACTATGGGAACAATGCAGGAAGCACATATAACGCGTTTGAAGTCAAGGTGGAGAAGCGGTTCTCACAGGGCTTCCAGCTGCTCAGTCACTACACCTTCTCTCATGCTTACAATTACGATAGCAATTACTTTGGTGTCGATCCTAAGATCGCACGGGGATTCGTGGACTTCAACCGCAACCATGTGTTCGTGCTCAACACGGTGTATGAGCTGCCTTTCGGAAAGGGCAAAACCTTTCTGGGTCACTCGAGCCGAGCCCTTGACTATCTGGTTGGCGGTTGGCAGTTAAGCGACACCAGCAACTGGAGCAGCGGTCTGCCTTGGACTCCCAGCTTTAACGAGTGCGGCCCGGAACAGGATGTGGGTGTCTGCCGTCCGAATAAGGGCACCGGAAAATTCCATACTGGGTTGGGTAAGTTCGATCCACTTACCCAAACCGTTCCCTATTTCAGTCCTCTTCCGAATATAGCCACCAATCCCGGAGCTTTCACAGATCCCGGGGTCGGGAAGATAGGGAACATCGGTCGCAACACCTTCCATGGCCCGGCGGGTTTTTACTCCGACATGTCTGCGGTGAAGAAATTCCGGATCTCGGAGAGGTTTAGTGCGCAATTCCGCGCAGACGCCTTCAATGTGTTTAACCACCCGGTGTACGCGTTTAGTCAAAACAATGGCGCCCCCACTTGCATTGATTGCCAAGGTGGCACCAACGGAAAGATCACCGGCCTTGAGGGGGGGACGACGATGCGCGAGTTGCAGTTCGCCATCCGTCTCGACTTTTAGCGAGGATGAATACGGGTTTCGAAGAGGGGATCAAAAGATCCCCTCTTTTTCGCACGATCGACGACTTCGCACGATCGACGACGCGGTCGCTTACCTGAGGGCTTGATCCAACCTTCCGCCGGACGCAGGAAGCGCGTCCCAGTCGCGATTTTCCGAGAGAAGCGCCTGATTGGGGGGTATCTCTGCTCTGCGAGCCATCCGTGGCCGCAGATGTCGCCCGTGCGACTCAGCGGATGCTGGGCACGGGCTACAAGGCGGCTTGGTACTTGTGATCGATTTGCCAACTGGAATCGAACACGGTGTGCCGGGACGGTGCGGATGCTGAAGTGTCTTCGTAAGATCTCGGGTGCTGCGCAAGCGTTTAACGTGGTCCTACCAAAAGTGCGTCGCCACCACGTGGGGTGGACCGGAGCGTCCATCGATGACTTGAGTCTCCAGCACGAGTTCCATGTTCTTCTTGGACCAATCTTTGGGGGCAGATGCAACCACCTCGCCAATCTGGCGTGGATCCACCAGGAATTCTCCCGCCGCAACCGTGCCTCCGCGGGCAATTCCTGCCGCCACAATTACAAAGCGGTCGGTATTTCGATCAATGAAGCGGCCAATAATCGCAAAATCCTTGTAAACTCCTTTTTGCTGGTTGTCTCGCTCCAGGGCCCAATCCCTCTTCCCAGGGTTGGCCCGGTCTTCGATCCAGAAATGGGTCATTTCCGGATTATTGGCGAAATGAAAGCGGAGATCGGCCGTTTCCCTCAGTGTCCAACTGTTGTCGTAGGCGCCGATCAAAACCGTCGGATTTTGCCGAAGGTCCGTCAGAGTGGTGGATCCTTCACTCTTTAATTGGTAGCGTTGCCCATTGGATTGCAGTACTCCGGCTATGTTCACCAATGGTACGACGTCGTCAATAACGACCGTGACCATCGTGTCGCTGGTCGTGGTCTGGCGGGACGGGTTGGCGGCGTCACGCAACGTCATGGTAGAAAACTGGCTTTGGTCGGCCACGCAGAACAGGACTGGATCCTTCGATGTCACCATAGGCCGCCAAAATTCCTGAAACGTCTGGTTGTTGGGCCGCCTTAACAAGACGAAGGATGCCATCCCCAGTACCACCAGCAGTCCTGCGGCAAGCAGAGATGCCACGAGCCTCTTGCGGCGAGTCCTAGAAGCATGTTCGGGTAGTGCTGCAAGAGCCGGCGGAAGAACTATCGCGACCGCGGAAGGCTTCTGGGCGCTAGAAAACTGGGGGATGTACGAGCCTGCCGGAAGCGATATTCGAACTTCCCCTTCATGCCCCGGTTCCTGATAGTACTGTTCAAGCCGTTTCCTGATTTCTGCAGCCGTGACGCGCACGATGGGGTCAGCAGAAGTATCGTAGTCTGGATCCCTGCCGAACACTTCTACACCGACAACGCGTTCCTTGATGAGATCGGGGTGAGTTTCGAGGGCCCGGGCGGTGACGAACCTCAAGAAGCTGGGGTAACGCTTGCTGGCGACGAAGTGCTGGTTGGCAAGGATGCGCTCCAATTCTTCACGCACCGCCGCCTTGTAGGCTTCAGTAAGCATTGTGTCATGCGAGGATCCGGGCGATACGAGAGTCCCCATCGGGAGCAGACCACAGAACACTGGCGAGATATTACCGAACGTCTGTTTCGGCTGTCAATCCCGACTCGTGGCGAGTGGTGGGCAGTTTGCATTCTACCTCGAGTCTTATGGCGCAGGCAGTTTTAAACACGCTCGAGTCCTCCGCGAGTCACCAATCGTCAAGTCACAAGTCGTCAAGTCACAAATCGTCCCCTCATCCGTGGCACCGCTCATCGCATCATCGAGTCTACTGGCGGGCTCGTCAATCTCGTGATCTCCGGTCTACCCATTTGTCTCGAACTGGCATTCAGGGGTCTGCGAAGGTGTCAACACGCTCGGTCGCGGACGATTTTACGCCCGCTGTGTCTCCTCTTAACGGATAAATGATCTGTGCTTCCCTCAAGTTTTGCAGCGGAGTCAATCGAGATATGCTCTTTCGGATCAATATGATCGGCAAAACGTTGTCTCTTAACCTGAACATTTTCCGAAAGAAGGTTGCCACAGCCATTCCTCGCTCTATATAAAGCCCCCGTGATCTGGGACAGTTGTTTTTGTCGCGGCCATCCGAATGAGTGCCCTCCTCCCTGACCTCCAGAGCGGGACTCTTGCGTCTAGGCTTGGAGGACTCTGAAGATCCTAAGGGACAGATGTTATACGTTTTGGAAGACCTGATGAGAAATGATATACGTTCGGGAATTCTGTGGAAAACGATAGATAGGTGACGCTACTCGGTGGGAAATAGTATATGTTTGGGAAGACGCTGTGAGAAATGATGGAGCTGTGAGAAATGATATAGAAGACAGAGGGCAACCACGCGGCAATCCAACTTAGTGCTAATTCCCTGTCAAGTGCCTTGGCTTTCTCGATTCTTGCAATCATTTGCCAACTTATACTTCGCGCGGCGCTTCAGGATGCCGAAGTTGTAACTGGTGCGGAAACGTGAGGAGGACGGGAGGAGAGACAGATCGAGCTGACGTGGTTTGGCAAGGCGCAGAGAGAACGCGTCGCGGCCATGGCAGAGTGTTGTTTGCACTGCAGAAATCAATGCTTGGACAACAACAAACCATGACGCAGAAAACGCTCGCACTTCCAATCTTAGTGTTCCTTGTCGCAAGCTTAGTCACGGTCGCGGCCCAGGCTTCGGATACTCTACCCGACGGCCGTTCCGCCAGCACGGCCTTCCCCCTCATGCTCGATGTATTTTCTGGAGCAACCCCGATACTGAACGGTTTGCGAGTTCGAAGCGGGAACTCAACCCTGGAAGTGAGTGCTCTGCGCGACGATGTTTTGCGGGTTCGCGCGACTCCCGAAGGCGGTCTGCCCGAAGACGCCTCGTGGGCGGTGTTGTCCACGGCCCGCCAGAGTTCCGTAGAGGTTATTGCCGAAAGCAACCCGGACTTCGTGGGTTTCCGCACGCGTGCGTTGCGAGTTACAATCTCGCGCAGGGACTTACACTTGTTAGTCGCGGATTTGGACGGGAATATCCTGCAAGAAGACGCGAACGGTTGGCCGGTTGTCTATCACGGCCAAGACTTTCGTATTTACAAGAAAATGCCAGAAGACGAACATTACTTTGGTCTGGGAGACAAGGTGGGGCCGCTCGATCGTCGTGGCAACTCATTCGTGCTATGGAACACAGACGCATACCAGTTTCAGGAGTCGACCGATCCTCTGTATAAGAGCATTCCGTTTTTTCTGGCCCTGCGAAAGGGCCGGGCTATCGGGGTTTTATTGGACAATACCTGGAGCAGCAGCTTCGACTTCGGAAAGGAATCTAGCCAGATCTACTCCTTTGGATCCAGCGGTGGCCCGATCGATTATTACGTTATTTACGGTCCCGATGCGAAACAGGTGCTCAAAGGCTACGGGTGGCTCACAGGCCTGCCACCTTTGCCTCCGTTGTGGTCGCTTGGTTATCAGCAATCGCGCTATAGCTATGAGACGGAAGACCGCCTTCGCCAAATCGCCGCCAGACTGCGAAGCGACAGGATTCCCTCTGATGCCCTCTACTTGGACATCGACTACCAGCAACAGAACCGTCCGTTCACGGTCGACTCCACAAGGTTTCCTCATTTTGCAGGGATGCTTCACGATCTTCGTCAGGAACACTTTCGCGTGGTTGCGATCACTGACCTGCACATCGCCCGCCTGCCCGGAGATGGGTATGAGCCTTACACCACCGGCCTAGCCGGCGACCATTTTGTGAAGAATCCAGACGGTTCCGTATATGTGGGCCAGGTTTGGCCCGGGCCATCGGTTTTTCCGGATTTCACACAGCAGAGTTCGCGGGCGTGGTGGGGCGGCCTCTACGGCAAGTTCGTTTCAGATGGCGTATCCGGTTTCTGGAACGATATGAATGAGCCTTCGGTTTTCCTCACGGATGCCAAGACCATGCCAGCCTCTGTCCAACATCGCATCGACGAGCCAGGATTCGCAAAGCGCACCGCTCCTCATCGGGAGATTCACAACGTATACGGGATGGAGAATTCACGAGCAACTTATGAGGGTCTTCTGAAGCTCACTCCGAACTTGCGGCCGTTTGTACTCACCCGCGCTTCCTATGCCGGGGGTCAGCGGTACGCCGCCACCTGGACTGGAGATAACAGCAGCACCTGGAACCATTACCGCATGACGACTCCGATGTTGCTCAACCTGGGGCTGAGTGGATTTGGCATGAGTGGCGCGGACGTAGGCGGTTTCGTCGGTACTCCCTCAGCCGACCTCTTGACCAAGTGGATTGAACTGGGCGCATTTCAGCCCATGGATCGCAACCACGCGGAAAAGGGCACCGGCGACAAAGAACCCTGGGCGCAGGGCCCGACACACGAGGCGATCCGCCGTCGTTACATTGAAGAGCGCTACCGGTTGCTTCCTTACCTCTACACTACGACGGAAGAGATGACACGCAATGGGACCCCAGTCGTCCGCCCCGTCTTCCTGGAATTTCCATCCGCTACGGAAGACCGCCATCCCTTCGATCTTGACGCCTCCAATGAATTTCTTTTGGGTCCCCATCTCTTGGTGGCACCTTCCCGGTACCCCGATGAGCTCGACGATTACGACGTCATGCTACCTCCGGGCGGCTGGTTCGATTACTGGACCGGTGAACAGGTTGGCGCAACGCGAGTGAAAATTCATCCGCAGCTCGATGTGCTGCCGGTCTACGCGCGAGCCGGTGCCATTGTCCCGATGCAACCCCTGACCCAGAGCACGGACGAAGCGCCACAAGGCCCGCTCACGCTGCGGGTTTATCCTGGCCCGAACTGCGGTGGCGCTCTCTATCTGGATGATGGCACCACGATGGACTACAAGCAGGGCAAGTATTTGCGCGTAAGCTTCTCATGCGAAGCGACGGCAAATTCGCTCCGGATTCACATCGGACATCCCGAAGGAAGCTACCAACCCTGGTGGAGACAATACGAAGTCAAGATTTTTGGGTGGAATTCGGCGGCGGCACGCGTGCTCGAGGACGGAAAGGGGAACACGATCGTTCCGTCTGTGGATGAGCACGATCACACGGTGACCTTGCTGGTGCCAGCTTCGGGAGAATCGCAACTGGAGATCAGCCCGTTTCGATAGTCCAGTCTCGCCTTGTTCCGAGTGGCCATTCGCTGTGAAGGGTTCCTGCAATAAGGCCTCGCGTTATTCAAGGATTGATGTTATCTCTTCATCAGCAAGGGATCGCTGCACTGCCAGTGGAGGCATGGGCCTTACGGAACCCTCGTCCGCCTCCATCGAGGACCCTTTGCAGCCGAATCAGCGAGGATGGAAGGATTCGAAATCCGCAATTTTGGGACGCCAATAAAACATAAGGACTTAGAGTAGAACCAAGGGCTCAAAGTCCAGCCCTTCAGTGCATGTCCTGCGAGCTATGGCGGGTAAGCGGAGAAATCGCTCCTGTCGAGATCCAGAGATCACGGTCATTCCAGGAAAGAAGATCCGCCTCGGTGTGCCCGAGAAAGTGACCAACACCGGCGACATCCGGCCTGAACGTCCCCAGGTTGACGTAGTACCAGTCCTGCAAGCCGCCATACGAGGTGCGCCAGCAGCCGTCGGAGTTAGCATCACAAACTCCCGCGACATCGGCGACCCCGTCACCGTTAAAATCCGCGACAAAGAGGCCGTCGACGGTATTCAGCAACGCCGGCCGCAGGTAGCCGTCGGCCCAACTGCCGGTTGCACTCTTGCTGTAACTCCAAGTATTGAACTGGCCGTTGGATACCACTCCGAACACATCCGCTGCTCCATCGCCATCGAAATCGCCGAAGCGAAGGTCCCTCACGGCGAAGCTGGAGGTATTGACTGGTACAAACGGGGTGTTGCCGCCATACGAGACCCACCACAACTGCCCATCCGCATAAAATATGTCGGCGATTCTGTCGCCGTTAAAGTCTCCTGTTGCCATTGCGCTTACGTCGCCAGGTAAGAAGGGAGCCCGGCCGCTTATGGGATCCGAGTTTAGAACCTCCCAATCGGAAATTCCTCCCCACGAGACTACGAACTGGCCGCCGTGGATGGCGACGGCGTCGGTGCGGCCGTCACCGTCAAAATCGCCGAACAGCAACTGGTCAATGGTGTCAGTCTTTGCACTGAGGAACCGCCATTCCCTTGCGCCCGCCGCCGAGGAGTACCAGGCTGAGCCGGTCGCGAGGAACAAGTCATCCGCACCGTCCGCATCGAAATCGCCCACACCGAAGTGCCCCGTGGGATCGGGGAGTTGGAATTGGTTGGGGTTGTCGGCAACGTTGATAAAGTCGATCTTGCCAAAGACTTGAACCGAACTGGTCTTATAGTTCAAGGCATCATCTTTCGCTTGAAGCGAAATATTGGAATGGAAATTGTGGGCGATGCAAGGTTGACCTCGCCACTCGAAATTGTGCCGGTCGGGGCCAAGGAAGGTGTTGGCAACAATGTCGACGTTATACCCTCCCCAGCCCCCAAAGCCGCCGTCGCCGGTCCCGTGCATATCGAAATCATGCGTTTGGTAGGGAATACCGAAAAGGCCATACTGCAAGGGTGCTTGGGAGAGGACCAGATTGAACGAGGCACGATAGCTGTCGTGAACCTCCGCATCGCCAGCGATCGCGTGCCGATTCAAGTCGAAGGTGTTTGCTGAGACTAGGGCTCGGCCGCCAGCAGCGACCTGTGTCCCGTAGCCCAGGTTCTGCCGCTCATTGTGGTGCACGAAGTTGCGTTCGATGCGAACGTTGGCCAAGGTGGCCGGATTCTGGTCAATCCCGTCGCAGGTTTCAGGCCCTGTTTGACCCCCAACCACGTTGACGCCTGCACCTTGCCAGTCCGAGATGTCGTTATGGTCAATCAGCGCAATGAATTGCGTGGTCGACGCAAACGAGCTTGCGGGCGAGAAGTGGACTAAAATACCCTCCGCGCTGGGCTGGTTGTCCGCGCTCGAGCGGCTGGGCCCGTGCACGCGCAGCCCGGCAATCCGCGTGTAGTCGCCCTTGATATCGATCATGCACCAGCCACAGATATCCTGAAGAAATTTCTCTTGCTGGTTATAGGAGAAAAGTTGCGGGCCGAAGTTCGTCCCCCGCCGATCGCCTCGCAGCGTCACGCCGGCAGGGAGGACAAGGGGAGGAAAGTTGCTCAAGTCAATGCATGGGCCCAGCTTCAAGGCGTTGCAGAGGGGCGAATTGGGGTCATCAGAAATCACTACAACCTTTCCCCAGGTTTCGCCGAAATCGGAGCAGACCGCAGTCAGGAGTGAGCCATCATCGGGCTGTCCAGGATCTGAGATTAAGGGAAGGAGGTTAAACGTAGACGACGATGCCTTGGGCTTGCTGCAGACCGCGTTCCAGAGCTGGTAATTCGTACTGACTCGAACAAAGCCCTTGGTCGGGTCTTTAGCTGAACCGTCAATGGCGTTAAAATCCCAGAACTCGGAGTTGGCCAGGTTGCGCGGCCCCGCGACCAGCGGTGATCCGTTCGCACCCCGCGCGTTCTGCACTTGAACAACGAACTGGGGCGGTGGGGGCGGGCAAAAGTTCGTGTGCGTGCTAAGACACGGGGCTCTGCCTTCCAGGATGATGCTGTCGCCATCGAGTCTAAAAATCTGGTTCGTGGTACTCGCCAGGAGCGGTTCGTATGTCTGCAATTCGAGGGCATATTCGGATTGGGCCGGAGGCGCGGGGCCGCCGATCGTGCCTCCCGTATCCTGCCCGACTCCGATGACCTGTGAGCCGGCATGCAGGATGACCGCGTGTCTGTCGTTGATTTCCTGAACTCGAATCGGGTGCGCTACAGCGCAGTCGTTGAGAAACACTCCCGTGCCGCCCGCTCTTGTGTTCTGTCCGTAATCCAGGCATTTTCCGGCATAGTTGCGTAGGACAAAGAACGAGGTTGAAATGTTCACTGGAGTTCGCACGGTGCCGATATTCCCGGCAAGGTCGATGGCAGTGCCGGTTACGATCTGGTCTGCACCTTCCGTCGTGAGTGCGACGGCCGTGCTGCAGGATGCGATTCCACTGAGCGGATCGGAACATCCGAAGCTGACGGTCGCGCCAGAACTGTTCCAGCCGGCCGCGTCCGGAGGGGGGGCGATGGTTCCGGAGATCACGGGTGGCGTCTTGTCCAGACTCACCGTGACGGAGGTGGTCGCCTTGTTCCCGGCTTTGTCCGTGACCGTTCCCGATACAACCTGGTGTGCGCCCTCGTTTGTCAGCAAGACCGGGGAAGGACAGGATGCAACCCCACTTGTCTTATCGAAGCAGGTGAAACTCACTGTCACATTCGTGTTGTTCCAGCCGGCCGCATTCGGCGCTGGGCTGATGGTTCCCGAGATCGAAGGGGGACCGAAGTCCAAGCTGATTATCTGAAGTGAGATTCCGCTTCCTGCGGTTCCTTGCAGCTCGACCCTCAGCTGATTGTTCGCGAGCAGGCGTACCGGCCAGTCCAGCACCCGGATACGCGGATTGAATGCGCGCGGGCCCAGGATCCGAACCCCGTTGAGCGTGATAACGCCGGTGGACTTGGCGAACTCGCCGTTGAGGCCGCCGTTGTTGATGCGCAGGACATATACGGTCTTCGGATTCAGAACGCTGAAACTGCTTGTCAATATCGTTGGAGTTGCCGAGCCCTGAACGTAGGTCTGCGGTCCAAACGCAACCCATGTCCCTGCTTGACATGGGGAGGCGAGCCCTACGAGGAATAGGGCAGCTAGCGTAAAGCGCAGTAACCGTGCCGGCATCCCGGCAAGCTTGTCGTCACGCGAGCCAGCCTTCCTGAGGACCCAAAGGGAAGACTCGACGGGATGTGAAGCCACTGGGGAATGCGACTGGCCGCGCTCGTGTTTATCGTTGAGCATCCTCCCCCGCAGATTTACGGTCGCAGTTGAATTCGGCACGAACATTACTGTTCACCATTCCTTTTCCCGTGTCTCCGGTTTCTTTGTGGCGCTTACGGACAGTGCGCAATCAGGTACTGTGCGTCGCCGATCATGATCGCGGCGGCGGCGGCGTCGACACCCCGCCCGCTCTGCGCCTCGAGCTCGTGGATGAAAGCGTTATACAGAGCGCGGGCAGCGGCGCAGTGCCCGTTCTGTTGCTGCCTGGCGGCAGCATTGAGCGTCCCCAGCAGGAGACTGGCGAACCAGGGCCTCTTGACCGCGCCGGTCTGGAGAAATTGGCGGACGTCATCCTTAATGCTGTCCGGGGTGACGATAATCGTAAAACTGACGGAGGTTACGGCCGCGTTGGCCACGTTGCCCACGTTGTCCGTGGCGTTAGCACTGAAGGTATGGGTTCCGAGGGGCAATTCTGTCAGGAGATGGATCGGCTGCCCGTTCTGCACGATGACGTTGCCGGGCAGGGTCGAATGACCGTCGATGGTGGGAGTGGAGGACGCAACCCCAGAACCTATTCCGTCGCTGCTGCTGTAGTTCAGGGTCAGGGTGGCGCTGTGGACATAGGATTTGGCTTGCGGTTGGAGGATGGTGGTGACCGGCGGGGTAGTGTCGAGGACGACAGTGCTAGTGTGGCGGGGCTCCAGCAGGTTGGCAAAAGACTCGGCGGAGTACTGAAAATCGTAGGGGCCATCGCCGGTGTCCGCGCCGCCAAGGAAGACCTTGGCAGCAGGCCCGCCGGGTGTGATATCCGCGTGCGCCCAGTGGACCGGGACACCGGGATACGCGGGCAGGGAGGAGTAGTTGGGCAGCGTGCCCCCTTGGCGGTGAAAACGATACTGGAACCCTTCAGTGTTCGGATCGCTTGTTTGAGGCAATATCGGCGTTGCAGCGGAGATGTAGGTACCTGTCCCGCCGGTGTAGCTGGGAGGGCCGATGCGCAGCGGCGCACTCGCGGGCGGGGTAGCGGGCGGTACCTCATGGACACTGAACTCTACCTGGTATTGCAAGTCGCAGCCGGTCAGCGCTTCCACCGTGCAGCCAAATAACTCAGTCTGGTGGGGCACAGGCGGGGAGTAGTCCGGACCCACGAGATCGAACTCATAGGTGCCAATCCGGTCGTCGTTGTCAAAAGGCAAAGCTTCGAAGGGATCGGCCGTCGGCGAGAAGGAGGATGGCGAGTCGCAGCCTCCTGGAAACGAACGGCAAGGGAACAGAGGGTTACCCGAATCTTCGAGCCCCCTTGCGACAAAGCCGCCGACAGCAACGTGAATCGGAGCGCCGTCCTGGACGCTGATCGTAAAGGGCGTGTTATCGAACTGGAAGCAATCCCCGTCCCCGTTATCGGTCAGGGCGTCTCCGTGACACTTGTTGTTCCCGCCGTCGAATTGCAAAATGCCCGAGCCGCTATTCGCATCGGTATCGAAATTGGAACTCATGTAGCGCCACTGGCCGCCGATATTAACAAACACGCGCCAGTCGCCGTCATTGAAGTGGCCGGCGCCATTCGAGTTGACGGTGAGCTGGTGGAGGCGCACCTTGAAGGTGCGCACAGATGGCGTATTGTTCACCGGCGTTGGTACGTCGTCCCACCCCAAGAGAATGCTCCTCGCGAAAAAGGTAGCGGCGGAGCCGGCAAAGGGGAGAATGATGCGCAGACGAGTCGGATTCGGAGGGACAGGAGGGCAACCGGTCTCAGTCTGGTTGGGCGGCGGGGTCGAGGAATCGAGCAGGCAGACGATGGGCTCCACGCTTGTGCAAGGGGTCAAACGCTGAAATCCACAGGTATGGGCGGGGAGTTCACTGGAGTGGTCCACGAATCGCCATTGCAGAGAGGCATCCGGAACGGGTTTCGCCACGGCGAAAGTCCCGTTGACGAGCGGTCTGGCAATACCGAGGAAGTCTGTTCCAGGCGGATAGACGTCGAAGACGTAATTCCGGTCGTTGACGGGAATGATGAGCGAGGTGTGACCGCCATGGTTGGAGCAAGGGTAGGACACAAGGCTGCAAACATCGTTGGCTGCGCCGCCATTTCCAGAGATGAAGATATCGGCTTCGGTGACCGGCACATTTGTGGGTCCGGAGTTCGGTGCGTCTGGTGCCAGAATGGCAGGTTCACCGGTGACAGGAAGCCAGCTTTGAGGGGCGGGGAAGTTCGGTGCCGACACGCGTGGCCGCGGAAATGAGTCCAAGGCGACGTGGTTGAGCCGAAAGGTGACGAGGGCGCGAGGAGGATGAATCTCAGTCGAGAACTTGACATGGCGAACGTTGTCGCTGCTGGGATGGCCGCAGTCGAAAATCCAACGCCCTTGAACCCAGACGCGATCGCCGACGGCAGGCCAGACGAACTCCGGCGCCGCGCCCCAGATGCGCTGGAATCCTTCCTTCTCATCCATCAGACTGGCGCTGTCCCACTCCACTTCCATGTCGGTATGGAGACACAAGGTGCCGGTGCTATCTGCGGGGCAGTTCTCGGGTGGGAGCACGCAGGAAGTGCCGTCGAGTACCCCGCCGAAGGATGCGCAAATCCCCCAGGGGTCTGGTCCGAAATCCGGAATCGTCGCTCCAGGAAACCTGACCCAAGACGACAGCAAGTGTTGATAGTCCGGGTCTGGGATCACCTTAAACGTGTAGTCGTGGGTGAAGTGAGTCCAGGAAATGTCTTCTTCGGCGACTTCAGCGGTGGATTGAGAGGACGACTTCTGGTCGTCGGGAGTGGGAGTGACGAAGCCTTCCAAGATCGTAGGAGTCTGAAGGGTTGGGGGCAGGGTAGGGTCGACAATGATGGCTTTCCACTCGGGATTGGTTCGCTCGGGGCTCGGAATATTTACAGTGCCCAGGCCCAAATCTATGTCGATGCCGCCGAGAAGTACGTCGCTGCAGCCGGGCGCATCGAAGGCCTTGGTGGCCGGGATATAGGTGTCGGGGATTTGCGCCCAAGCGGTCATTTCCGACAAGGAAAAGCCGGCGCCGACGGCCAGCGTCACGCACAACACGTAGACGATTCGCTGCGAACAGAAACGACGGGTCTTCATACCTAGGCCTCCAAGGTGCTTGCTATTCGCAGCGTTTTCAGAAGCGCCAGCAGATTTTGCTTCTTTGATCGTTCCCGCGATTCCAGCTACATGGAGGCGAAGAGCAGGATCCAGTTTCAGGAACTCCCGTATTCTCCATGCCTTACCTCATGCTGCAAAGACTTCTGTAGACAGGTTCCTGACGACAGGTTTGTTCGCCTTGCAATTCCCTCGCTAAAGGGCTGCGAGACGCTCAACTAAGAGGCCTCAAGCAATTGCTACTGCGCTCGATTTGCCGATCGTTAGGTTGGTGAAATTCACCGAAGATGACCAGGCCGGATCCAAACAGATAATGCTAAAATGGGCATCCAGCCTGTGGTCCCGCCTCCCCCGCACAGGAAATGAAGGTACCGAGCTTGGGTCTCAAATGTCTTCAAGGGGCTCTCAAATTTTTCTCAATCCACCCCAAAGCAGAGCCATGCAGAGCATAGTCGACGGTTTCTACGAGTTCGACGAGTTCCGCCTGGACGGAAAGAACAGGGTTCTTCTCCTGCGTCAGGAGCCTGTGCCCCTGACGGGGAAAGCATTTGACACCCTGCTCGTGCTGGTGGAAAACGAGGGGCAACTGCTTACCAAAAACAGTCTTATGCAGGCGGTGTGGCCTGACAGCCTAGTGGAAGAGGCGAACCTGACCCAGACCGTCTTCATACTGCGCAAAGCGTTGGGGCAGACTCGCGATCAGGGGTACATCGTGACCGTGCCGGGGCGAGGTTACCGCTTCGTGGCGGACGTGAAGCAGGTCCCGAGGGAGGGACGCCTGACGGAAGACAACTCCGCTGCTGTCCGCCCGATTGAAATTCCGTCCATGCCGGAAAAGTCTGTCCGTCAGCGAAGGCCGGCGCTGCTCGGGATCGCTGTGCTTCTGATCGTCAGTTTAGCGGTCGCGTTAGCAGCGTACTCGCAGTGGTTCCGGTCGCGGCCTCGTCCTGAACGACCGGCGGGGCGGTCCATGCTGGCGGTGCTGCCATTCCGGAATCTTACCGGCGACCCGGGACAAGACTACTTCAGCGATGGCATGACCGAGGAAATGATCGCTCAACTGGGAAACCTCGATCCCCTGCATTTGGGAGTGATCGCGCGCACTTCGGTGATGCGTTATAAGAGCGGCCAGGAGCAACTGGACCAAATCGGCCGGGAGCTGGGAGTCCAGTACGTGATTGAGGGCAGCGTCCGTCGCGATTCCCGCAAAGTGCGAATCACAGCGCAGCTAATCCTGGTCAAAGACCAGACCCATATGTGGGCGCGGGAGTATGACGGCGAAGTCAGCAACCTGTTGGGATTACAGAGAGAGATTGCGCAGGAGATTGCCGACGAAATCCAGGCATCCCTCGGCGACCATAGACACGTCAGGCCAAGCAGTGCCCCGCGCGCGTCGCCAGAGAGTTACGAGGCCTACGACCTGTACCTGAAGGGGCAGTACTTTTGGAACAAGAGGACTGCTGAAGGATTCCAGCACGCCATTGACTATTATCAGCAAGCCATCGCCAAAGATCCCAACTCTGCCCGTGCTTATGCCGGCCTCGCCGATACGTATGCCCTACTGGGTCCGTCCAGGGCACTTCCCCAGCGCGAGTTCATGCCGAAAGCTCGCGCAGCGGCGTTGCGCGCACTTGAGATCGACGACAACCTGCCCGAGGCCCACACGGCATTGGCTTTGATTGTCCAAAACTACGATTGGGACTGGCAAACTTCGGAGAAGGAATTCCGCCGGGCCATTGAGCTCAACCCGAATTACGCCACCGCTCACCACTGGTACGCCGAGCATTTGGCGTGGCGAGGGCGCTTCGAGGAGGCACTGCGCGAGAGCGAGCGGGCACGCCAGCTCGATCCTCTTTCCCTGATCATCGCGACCGACAACGGCGCGATTCTCTACTACTCGCGGCAGTATGACCGGGCCATTGCACAGTTTGGTGCGGTGCGCGAAATGGATTCGCAGTTCTGGCGGGCGGGCCTCATGGTTTTTGCCTACGCGCAAAAAGGAATGTTCGCAGAGGCGCTGAAAGAGCTGGAAGCGAAGAACCCCAAGGGCCCTTATGACTTCGGGACACTGTCGTACGTCTATGGACGCTCTGGGCAGATGGCCAAAGCACGACTCGCGCTGGGGAAACTGGAACAACTCAACCCGCGACAGGCATTGGATCCAACCCCGTTCATTCGCGCCTACATCGGCATGGGTGACAGGGATCAGGCTTTCGGCTGGCTTGAGAAGGCATACTCGCAGCGCGGCAATGTCATGACCACGCTCCAAGTAGACCCCCTATACGATCCGCTGCGTAGCGACCCGCGTTTCCCCGAGTTATTACACCGCGTCGGACTAGGACAGTAGTTGGGCTACAGCTTTGAAACCGTGCCACTGTTTAGGTTTGTAACCCAGATCATGTATTGATCGCCGATGGCAACGGGGCTCTCGCCGCCCGTCTGCGCGCAACTCGCCCCGGAACTCCAATGTTTACATCGATAACCGCGCCTATTGAGGCGTAATCGTCGCTTTGTACTTGCCGTGTCCCTGGCCGGAAGGCACATCGGCCTCAATGCCTTCGGCAGTATGGCCTGGTCGAGCCGATCAATCAGCTTTCCGCGCGAATCGCCTCGTCCCGCAGTGATCGATGGGAAAAACTCTGACTGGCTCTTTCGTGGTCCCCAGAGTTAATTTCGCTGATCGATTTCGTTAATCCGTCTCGCCGGTCTTTCCATCGGACTCCCTTACATTGAGTTCACTTCGATGGGTGCGGGTCGAGACTGCACCAAGCCGGGGCACTCAGGCCCGGCCGGTCAAAGTAAACTCGGGCAACGGATTGGCGGCCGATAAAAGTGCTTCCCATAGGCATTCGAGTGGAGTATCGTACCACCCATAGGCGTTCGAGGGATGCGCGCAACGGTGGTCCGTAAAACGATTCCACGTAAAGAGACATCCGGGGCCGGCGACATCCTTCAGGGAACGCTGGACATGCTGATCCTGCGTACGCTGATCCTCGGTCCCGCGCATGGCCACACAATCGCGCAGGTGATTGAGCACACATCCGAGAACGCGCTTGAAATCGAGGAGGGCTCGCTCTATCCTGCGCTGCACCGCCTCGAAGATCGTGGCCTGCTGGCCTCCGAGTGGGGTTTCAGCGAGAACAACCGCAAGGCGAAGTTCTACCAGATCACCGCGAGGGGCCGGCGGCATCTGACTGGCCAAACAAGCCGGTGGCGTCGCATGACGCGCGCCATTAGCCTCATTCTGGGAGAATCGGCTGGCTAAGTCAGGAGGGATGCACCATGAGTCTTCGCCGTTTCCTGCAACGCAAGAAGAAGGACGCCGACCTCGCCGAAGAGATTGCATCGCACCTGGCGCACGAACAAGAAGCCAATATCGCGCGCGGCTTATCTCCGGAACAAGCTCGCCGTCAAGCTCGCCTGAACTTCGGCAATCCAGAGAGCATTCGCGATCGCGTGTGGCGTTATCGATCGATGCCCTGGATCGAAGACGTTTGGCGCGATCTTCGCTTCGCCTTGCGCTCGCTCGCCAAAGTACCGGGTTTTACAGCCATTGCCGTCCTGGTGATTGCCGTCGGCATTGCAGCGAATACGGCGGTCTTTTCCGTCATCAATACCGTGCTGCTCAGGCCCCTCACTTATCCCGAGCCGCAATCCCTGGTGCAACTGATGAATACTGGGCCGCAGGGAACATTTTCCGTCGCCAACGTGCCCAAGTTCAACATCTGGAACCAGCAGTCCAGCATTTTCCAGTACGTCGCGGGCTACGACCAAGGCGGCGCCGGCCTCAACCTCACCGGCGGCAACGATCCAGAGCAGGTGCAGGGCGTCCACGTAACCGTGGACTATTTTCGCCTCTTTGGCGCGCCCATCCTGGCCGGGCGCACCTTCTCTTCTGCCGAGGACAGTCCCCATGGGGGCCGCGTCGTCGTCCTAAGCTACGCCCTCTGGAAGCGCCGCTTTGGCGGGGACTCTAACATCGTCGGCACCAATATCCGGCTCGACGGCCAGTCCTACATGGTCGTCGGCGTTGTCGGACGCAACTTCGTCACCGAGTCCCCATGCGATCTCTGGCTGCCATTTCAGTTCGATCTAACCTCGCAGGACATGGCCCACTATTTCGTGGCTGCCGCGCGCCTTCAACCTGGCGTCACGCCACGAAGAGCCGACGCGCAGCTGAAGCTCGCCACCGATCAATTCCGCCGTACCTATCCTGGCGCACTCGGTCCGCAAGGCGGTTTCAGCGTGACCCCTCTCCAGGAAGTCATGGTCGGCGACGTCCGCACTTCTCTCTTGGTTCTCCTCGGAGCCGTCAGCTTCGTCCTGCTCATTGCCTGCGCCAACGTGGCGAATCTTCTTCTGATCCGCGCTACCGCGAGAAAGCGTGAACTCGCCACTCGCTCCGCTCTGGGTGCGGGCCGCGGGCACATCATCCGGCAGCTACTCACGGAAAGCCTCGTCATATCGTTCGCCGGCGGCTTTCTCGGCTGCATCCTGGGCATGGTCGGAGTTCGCCTCCTGCTTGCCGTCAGTTCTGGAAGCATACCTCGAGTCGGCGAAGACGGTTCGGCGGTGACACTCGATCTCAACGTTCTGCTCTTTACCTTCGCTGTCTCCGTGCTCACCGGAATCCTCTGTGGTCTTATCCCCGCCATCGGCGCCTCCCGGAACAATCTTGCTGCTGCGCTCAACGAGAGCAGCAGTCGCTCCGGTGTTGGCTTCCGCAGCGGCAAAATCCGCTCGGTTCTAGTCATCAGCGAAATGGCGCTGGCCCTTGTGCTGGTTGTCGGCGCCACTCTGCTCATCCGTACTTTCATGAAGCTCCAGGCCGTAGATCCTGGCTTCGACACCCACAACGTCGTAACCATGGCGATGTCGATCAGCGGAGAGCGTTTCCAGAACACCAGTGGCGTCGCCCAGGTCATCCACGACGGCGTCGAACGCATCAACACCGTTCCCGGCGTGACCATCACGGCGGCCGCCTGCTGCCTGCCCCTGCAAGGGGGCTTTGGACTGCCCTTTGACATTGTCGGCCGTCCCAAGGGTGAGAGCCCTTCCACCGGCGGAGGCGGCTACTTTCCCGTATCCTCGAGCTACTTCGAAGCTTTCAACGTCCCCATCCTGCGTGGCCGCAATTTCACGGAGCACGACAACGGCTCCGCCGCCGGAGTGGTCATTGTCAACGAGGCGATGGCCAAACAATACTGGCCCAACGGCGATCCGCTGAATGATCGCCTGATCATCGGGGCCAACATGGGTCCTGTATTCGTGGAGCCGCCGCGCCAGATCATTGGGGTCATTGGGAACATGCGCGATGGGGGCCTCAATCGTGACCCGGCCCCTACCATGTATATCCCAATGGCGCAGATGCCGGATAAAGTTACCGCGCTCAACTCCCGCATCGCACCGCTCTGGTGGATTGTCCGCACGCGCGTGGAGCCGCACACCGTGATCCGATCCTTATCCGTCGCTCTGCGTGAAGCCAGCGGAGGCCTACCGGTCGCGCACATCCGCACAATGGATGAGATCGTCGTCGTGACTACCTCGCGGGAGCGTTTCAATATGCTCCTGCTGACCATCTTCGGTTCATCCGCCCTGCTCATGGCCGCGATTGGAATCTACGGCCTGATGGCCTACAGCGTGCAGCAACGAACACAGGAACTCGGCGTCCGTATGGCACTGGGCGCACAGGCCTCCAACATCCGCAACATGGTGATCCGTCAGGGGATGGTGCTCGCCCTTGTCGGTGTCGTCCTTGGCATCGGCGGATCGTTGGGGCTGACGCGCTTCCTCGCCAGCTTCCTCTTCGGAGTCCAAGCGCTGGATCCCCTCGCCTTTATCGCTACGCCGGTCCTGCTCACGGCTGTCGCGTTCCTGGCCGTCTGGATACCCGCCCTGCGCGCCACTCGCGTGAGTCCCATGACGGCGCTGCGCTTTGAATGAAGAGCGGAAGGGGTTCCGCATTCCTGTCCTCGCGACTTCCGAGCAGTGGGCTAGGCGGAAAACGACTCCACAGAGCAGAAGTCGGATTCGGGCAAGCGGGAAGCGACGTGGGACTACGCCGATGCTCTGGTGAACCGTGGAGTGGCAATGTGGCTCGATCCGGCTCGCAACCCGAAACCTGCTCTCCCATGCCGGCGCCGCATTTACGAAACGACGCTGGACGCCAGGCTGATCGCTCTCGATAGTGCCAGCGGCATTCCCTTGGGATTCCTTCCCGCTCGCCCGTAGTGCGGGAAAATCGATAGACGCGAGACGACTCTGCACGATGTGTCGTTTTTTTCCGTGTCGCCCCCGGAAATCATAGAAGACACGAATAATGAGGTTGCCATCAAGATCGAGGATGACGTGGTTAACTCCTTTTCTCGCGAGGGGCGAGGCCGCTGAAACGCGAACCGCAGTCGGGGCCTCTAGACAATTTCGAAACCCAGAAGCGGGAATCGTTCGAAGTCTGGGCGTGCCGTTTCACGGCGAGTCGAAACCAGATACCAGAAGCCATCCAGCTGGTTTAGTCGAGCGCCGGTCCGTCGGCACGCAGTGCAGAGCGATTGGCCTCGCAGTTTCGTTGTTGATGGTAATTGCGAGGTTACGGCCGTAACTTGTTGAGAGCACTTGGAAGAAGCAGACTGGCTCCATCTCCACTGAGAACAGGCGTTCCGCAACGCATGAATACCCTTGTCGTTATCCCAGCAACATACGACTACCGCCTCGTCTCGCTCTCGGTTGTAATCGCCATCTTTGCGTCTTATACCGCACTCGATCTGGCAGGGCGTGTCACCGCGACGCGAGATCAAGCCCGGCTGGCATGGCTGATCGGCGGCGCCACGGCGATGGGGACCGGCATCTGGTCGATGCACTACACGGGCATGCTCGCGTTCCGGCTGCCAATGCGGGTCTATTACCACCTGCCTACCGTAGTGCTATCGCTGTTGGCCGCAATCTTCGCGTCCTTCATCGCGTTGTGGGTAGTCAGCCGCCCGCGCGTGACGACGCTTCACATCGTGGGTGGCAGTTTGTTGATGGGCGCCGGGATTGCCACGATGCATTACACGGGAATGGCAGCGATGCGCTTGGCGGCTCATCATCACTACCACCTAGGCCTGTGGTTGCTTTCGGTGTTGTTGGCCGTCGTGATTTCTCTGGCTGCGCTCTGGCTCACCATCCATTTTCGTGAAGAAAACCGGGGCCGGTTGTTCAAGTTTGCTACTTCCGTGGTCATGGGCGTGGCGATTCCGGTGATGCACTACACTGGGATGGCGGCGGTTAGCTACATGCCCACGAATACGGCGCCGGACTTGTCGAACGCGATCGACATATCGGTACTGGCCAACTCTGCGATCATCCTCATCACTCTGGTTATCTTGGCTTCTGCTCTTTTATCGTCGCTGGTCGATCGCCGCTTCTCGGCCCAGGCAAAGGAGTTGGCGCTCAGCGAGCAACGATATCAGCACCTGTTTGAAAGCAATCCTCACCCGACCTTCATCTTCGATCTGCACACGCTGCTTTTTCTAGGGGTAAATCAGGCGGCAATTAGCAAGTACGGATTCTCGGCGGAAGAATTTCAGGCTCGGAAGATCACACAACTGCACTCGGCCGAGATTCTTGGGCGTTTGCTCGAGACTGCGCATTCCGGGGTTTCGAGCGAAGCCCGGCATCGCCATAGAGATGGTACCGCCTTTGACGTGGAGCTTTCGCTTCGCACCATCACCTGGGCGGGCAACCCTGCTGGGCTGCTCCTGGCCAACGACATCACGGAGCGCAAACGAAACGAACAGATGGAAACCGACCGGCGCAATTTCCTGGAGACGATTACTCAGAACCAGCCGCTGGAGGAGAGCCTGGATCAACTCGTCCGTATTCTCGGAAGCCAGTTGCCGGGTGCATTGTGTTCCGTCCTGCTGCTAAGACCGAACAAGTTCTGCCATGTGGCCGCCAGCTCTTTTAGCAAAGACGTCTCCGTGGGTCTGGAAGGCTTCAGTTTGGAGGAAATCGCCAGCGCCCTGGGAGGAAATCCCGATTGGCGGGAAATTGCGTTTGTGGAGGACTTCCCTGGAAGTTGCCTGGATCGGGAACTGGGCGAATGGGCAGGGGCTCTGAGTCTAAAATCTTGCTGGTCAGCGCCTGCTGTGGATGCTCGTGGCCGGCTGCTCGGCGTGATTGTGGTATTTTTTCGCGATCTGAAGCAGCTCACGACACAGGATCGCAATCGACTCCAGATGGCAGCGGGCATGGCCTCAATTGCCATTGAACACCGCCGGCTGACCGATCGACTTTCTTATCAGGCTCAGCACGACGCGCTCACGGGACTACCCAATCGGTTTCTACTAGGGGACCGGCTGGAACAAGCCATCGCCTACGCCAACCGCCACCACTCGGGGTTAGCCGTGCTGCTGCTCGACTTGGACGGCTTCAAGTACATCAACGACAGTCTAGGCCACCAGGCGGGCGACCAGGTTCTGGTCGAAGTGTCCCGTCGTCTGCGCTCGGTCACCCGCCAGGTCGATACCGTGGCGCGTATTGGAGGCGATGAATTTTGCCTGGTCTCCAGCGACGTACGTAGCGCTGATGATGCGCTGAAAATCGCCCAGTCCTGCCTCGACGTTCTGCGCAAACCCATTCTCATCGCCGAGCGTGACTATGCGGTCAGCGCCAGTATCGGTATCAGTTGCTACCCGGAACATGGCGAGGAACCCGAACTTCTCCAACAGCATGCGGACACTGCGATGTATCACGCCAAGTTCAACGGCAAGAACGGTTTTCAGATATTTACTCCGGAGCTCAATGCGCATCTGCGCGAGCGCGTGGCGCTGATCAGCGATTTGCGTCTGGCGCTGGACAATGGGCAGCTCCGGCTGGAATACCAGCCACAGTTTCTTGCCAATGGCGAGCTGGTGGGTTTTGAGGCCCTGTTGCGCTGGGACCATCCAGAGCGGGGCACGATTCCGCCCACCACGTTCATTCCCATCGCGGAGGAAACCGGTCTCGTCGTTCCCATTGGCAAATGGGTACTTAACCAGGCGTGCCAGCAATTGGCCTCGTGGCGAGCCGCCGGCTACGAGAAGCTACGGATAGCGGTGAATGTTTCCACGCTGCAATTCGAGCGCCAGGATTGGGTCGAGACTATTTCCGGTGCCTTGAAGTCCAGCGGGTTGCCCCCCTCGGCGCTGGAGCTGGAACTCACCGAGACTGTGGTGATGAAGAACTGCGAACGTGCAGCCGAGCGCTTGGCGCAGCTGCGAGCCTTAGGGATCAGCTCCGCCATCGACGATTTTGGAACCGGGTATTCTTCGCTCAAATATCTCCAAAGCCTTCCGATCGACACACTGAAAATAGATCAATCCTTTGTGCGCAACCTCGACCCTCTTTCCAACGGCGAATCAGGCAACGGTGCGATCGTGCGCGCTATCGTCACCCTGGCGCAGCAGCTCGGGTTGCGCGTGGTGGCCGAGGGTGTAGAGACCAATGAAGAACTTGCCCTGCTTCGCCGCCTTGGTTGCGACCTGGTGCAGGGATACTTATTCGCCAAACCCATGCGAGTGGACGCCTGCGATCTGTTCTTGCGTGAGTCCTATTCGTCTTCGCTTCGGCGCGGGAAACCGAAATCGCTGTCTGCGTCGGTTTAGCAAGCAAGATCAATCAACCAGCCATTTTCGCAGGAACTAGGCGGGAAACGACATTGCTCCGACCTGCACGCCTTCGTGGATGGGGTGATTCTTATTTGCAAGGAGGCCGAATGCGGCCGCGGCTGCAAAAGCGCTAGGCTAAAAAGCGGCGACGCTTTCCTGTCCCGCAAGACTTGCCGCGTCTCTTTGCTTAGGGCGATGAATCACCCAACGCGCTACAAGAGCAGCCACGCAACTGAGTACACACCAACTTGTGAATGAAGCGTTCGTGAAAGGGCCGTGCCGCGAAGAATCTTGAGTGACGGGGTCATGAAAGCCCTGCTTGGCCTAGGACTGGCCGGGAGATGTCCGCGAACGGGAAAACTGCATTGAACGATGCTGTGCGATGAATTCCGGCCCCGGTCATCCACGCCGCCGACCCGCCCGGCTCGACCCTTGGCGCGTCGGCCCCGCTAGCCAAGGAGGCGCCCGAAGCGAGAATCGTGCCCCTCGCGGATCTGGAGAAGCGGGCCGTTCACAGTGCGATCGCGCAGTGATATGGAGACAAGCTGATGCCGGCGTAGCTGCTCGGCATCGGTCAAACGACCCTCCATCGCAGGCTGAAAGCACACGGCGAGAACCAGGTAGTCGTTCTGTGATAGGCAAGACTTCCGTCCGCTCGAAGGGATACTGACCTGTCTCGGGCCTTTCATTCCCGACTACCTAGGTGGCCAGCAACCATTCCTTGACCAGCAACACAGGGAGGCGCTTGCAAACGCTTGGACGTCAGCAGCCCCATCAATTTGGCTGCCATCTGACGGATCCTTCGCGGAAATCGTCGCCAGGGTCAGACGGTTGTTGTTGTTACAAAAAGCGGACAAATCTGAAACCGAAACGCGATGAGTGGTGCCCTATTTTCTTATTGACTCAACCTTCGAATGCGCCGAATATTCATTATTAGCGATGTTGTGGACATTCCCCGCGAAGACAAAACAGTTCGCTAGAGCGTGCCGGTCGAATTGAGATGTATATCTCTGCGGTTGCCTGTAGCCACGTAGTCAGTTCAACACTGCGACTGGGACTGCAAACTCCCCCCTTGGTCCCGAGATGCGTAACCAAGCCATGATCGACCCAACTATGGCGATGGTTAGCTCCTACGATTACCGGCTTGTCGCTCTTTCCGTCGTAATCGCGGTTTTCGCATCCTATGCGGCACTGGACCTCGCAGGGCGGACAACAGCGTCGCGCGGGCGAGTTCGTCTGGCCTGGCTCATCGGCGGAGCGACGGCCATGGGTGTGGGCATTTGGTCCATGCACTACATCGGAATGCTTGCTTTCAGACTGCCAGTAGCGGTGCTCTATGACTGGCCCACGGTGCTACTGTCCCTGATTGCCGCTGTCTTCGCGGCTGCCGTGGCTCTGTTCGTAGTAAGCCGGCAGAGAATGGGCTGGCTTCAGGCGCTGATCGGTAGCGCGGTCATGGGCAGTGGCATCGCGACCATGCACTACACCGGTATGGCGGCTATGCGATTGCCAGCCATGTGTTCCTACGACCCGGTGTTCCTGACTTTGTCAGTAGTGTTCGCGATCGTAATGTCGCTGGTCGCATTGTGGCTCGCGTTTCGTTTTCGTGAGGATCAGAAAGCGACCGGTTGGTGGAAGGCGACCAGCGCGGTCGTGATGGGGTGCGGTATCCCGGTCATGCACTACACGGGGATGGCCGCGGCCCGGTTCACGCCCTCTACGGTGATTCCAGACACGTCTCACGCCGTGAGCACCTCGATCCTCAGCATCGCGGGCGTCAGCGCCGTCACCCTGCTGGTTCTCGGCGTCGCTGTCCTCACGTCGGCCGTCGGTCGGCGGTTCTCCGCTCAGACCTTCCAGCTGCGCGAGCACGAAAAGAGAGTCCTGGCGATCACGCAAACGGCACCGGACGCGATCATCTCGGCCGATTCGACCGGCCACATTACCTACTTCAACCCGGCCGCGGAGCGAATTTTTGGGTATTCCGGCACGGAAGCATCAGGGCAGCCGCTCAGCTTGCTGATGCCCGAACGATTTCAGTCCGCCCATCAGAAAGGTCTCGAACGATACCGTGCCACCGGTGAAGCCCACGTCATCGGCAAGAGCGTCGAATTGTCAGGAAGACGAAAAGATGGGAGTGAATTTCCTTTGAGTCTCTCTCTTTCTGCCTGGGAAACAAGCGGTGAAACCTTTTTTACGGGCATTCTCCGCGACGTCACCGAGCGCAAGCAGGCGGAAGAAACCTTGAAACAAAGCGAGGAACGCTTCCGGCTGCTGATCGAAGGCGTTAGGGATTATGCAATCTTTTCGCTGAACCCAGACGGGCATGTCGCCAGCTGGAATGTCGGGGCGGAGCGGATTAAAGGATATAGAGCGGACGAGATCATCGGGCGACACTTTTCCTGTTTCTATCCCGAAGAGGACGTGCGCAACGGCAAACCGGAACGTGAGCTCGCGATGGTGATCAGCGAGGGCAGGATGGACGACGAAGGCTGGCGCGTGCGCAAGGATGGTTCAAGGTTCTGGGCCAGCGTAGTCATCACCGCTCTGTCGGACAGCGCAGGCCGGTTGCTGGGGTTTTCCAAGGTAACCCGCGATATCACCGAGCGCAAGCTGGCTGAGGAGGCGCTACGGCTAAGCGAAGAACGCTTCTCCAGCGCGTTCGAGCACGCAGCCATTGGCATGGCCCTGGTTGCATCTGACGGCCGTTGGCTCAAGGTCAATCGCGCCCTTTGCAACTTGCTGGGTTACGCGAGCGAAGAATTATTGACCAAGAGATTTCAGGACATTACCTATCCCGACGATTTGGAAGCGGACCTGGAATACGCGCGTCAGATGCTGGCAAGCGAGATCCGTACCTACCAGATGGAGAAACGCTATTTTCATAAGACCGGACACATCGTGTGGGCCTTGTTGTCCGTCTCGCTAGTTCGAGACGAGCGCGGTCAGGAACCTTACTTCATCTCGCAGATTCAGGACATCACCGAGCGCAAAAGGGTTGAAAACGAAATTAAAGATTTGAGCGGACAAATGGAACGCCAGAATAAGGAACTCATCGCCATCAACAAGGAATTGGAGAGTTTCAGCTATTCCGTATCGCACGACCTCCGCGCTCCCCTGCGGGCCATCGACGGCTTCAGTTTGGCGCTGCTCGAAGATTGTGATCACAAACTCGATCCGGCAGAAAAGGAGCACCTGCAGCGTGTTCGTGGAGCCACAGCGAACATGGGGCGATTGATCGACGACATCCTGAACCTGGCACGCACAGCGCGCTATGAGCTGGTGCGCCGAAAGGTTGACTTGAGCGCCTTGGCGCGCGAAATCGCTTCTGCGCTTCGGGAGACAGATCCCGAGAGGGGGGCGACATTCAGGATCGTCCCAGACGTGATTGTAGAAGCCGACCGTACCTTGTTGCGGGTAGTACTCGAAAACCTGCTTGGCAACGCCTGGAAGTTTACTTCCAAGCAGCCTAATGCCCAAGTTGAATTCGGGGTCCAGAGCGACAGCAAGAGAAAAGTCTTCTTTGTGCGCGATAACGGTGCAGGATTTGACATGAGGTACTCCGACAAGCTTTTTGGTGTTTTCCAACGCCTTCACGATGGCAGCGAATTCCCCGGAAGTGGAGTTGGCCTGGCGACCGTACAGCGCATTATCCACCGCCACGGAGGCCGGATATGGGCTGAAAGCGCAGTAGGAGAAGGAGCGACATTCTACTTTGTCCTCGACTCGGTCGGCGAGAGCCGAGCCTTGGTGGAAGTCCCCAAGGGCAGTGAGGTACTCTCGGAGAAGAGCACAGGGTGACAATGGCGTGAGTCCGGAGGATGAGAGTGATACTGCTGGTTGAAGACAACCGTGATGACGAGGCACTGACTCTGCGGGCGCTGAAGAAGAACAACATTAAGAACGAGGTGATTGTGGCCCGTGACGGAGTGGAAGCGCTCGACTTTCTCATGGGAACCGGGTCTCATGCCGGACGCGATTTGAACGTTATGCCTCAGGTAATTCTCTTGGACCTAAAGCTGTCAAAAGTCGACGGCTTAGAAGTACTAAAACGAGTCCGCGCCCACGAGCGAACTCGCCTTCTGCCCATTGTAATTTTGACATCGTCGAACGAAGAGCAGGATCGGATCAATGGCTATGGCTTGGGCGCCAACAGTTACGTCCGCAAGCCCGTGGACTTCGCTCAATTCATCGAGGCCGTTCGCCAGCTCGGCCTCTACTGGCTAATCCTCAACGAGCCTGCACCCACGATCAGGAGCGCGTAAATGAGCGTACCTCTTCGCGTCCTATTGGTCGAGGATTCGGAGCATGACGCCGCCTTGCTGGGCCGGGAGCTGCATCGGGGCGGCTATGACACGACTCTGGAACGAGTTGACTCGTCGTACGCCATGAGTCGCGCCCTCGAAAAAGAGCGGTGGGATCTGGTGATCTGCGACTATTCGATGCCCCACTTCTCGGGGATTGACGCGCTGAAACTCTTGCGCGCAAGAAGTTCGGAAATTCCCTTCATCTTCGTTTCCGGCACTATCGGGGAAGAGACCGCAGTGGCCGCCCTGAAATTGGGCGCCCAGGACTATGTGATGAAAAACAATCTGAAGCGCCTGCTTCCGGCGATTCAGAGAGAACTTCACGACGTGGAGCAGCGGCGGGAACGAAAACACCTGGAACTGGAAGTTCAGCGACTGCAGAAATTTGAGGCCATTGGGCGGCTTTCAGGGGGCATCGCTCACGATTTCAACAACGCTCTCGGTGTCATCCTCGGATGGGCCGAGATGGCGTATGATGAAGCACCTGCTGGTAGCCCTCTCCAGAAGAAACTCGAGACAATACTCGACCAAACGCGGCGTGCCGCTGGACTAACTTCCCAACTGCTTGCTTTTGCGCGCCGCCAGGTCCTGCAGCCACGAAACCTTGACCTGAATGATCTTGTTTCCGAAACCACGAGTCTCCTCCAGAGCTTGATCGGGGAGCATATCGAAATCAGGGTCATGCTCACGCCGGACCACTGCGTTATACGTGCCGATGCTACCCAGATCGAACAAGTACTCATGAATCTCTGTTTGAACGCGCGGGATGCGATGCCGAAAGGGGGGCGTCTCCTGCTTGAAACTCAGCAGGTTGAGATTACCGAAGAGTTCAGCCGCGTTCATTCGTATGCGACGCCAGGTGGATACGTCTTACTCGCGGTGTCCGATACGGGCGTGGGAATGGATGCAGCCATCCTTGACCGCATCTTCGAACCCTTTTTCACCACCAAAGAGACCGGAAGAGGTACTGGGCTCGGCTTGGCGACCGTATACGGCACTGTGAAACAGCATGGCGGCTTCGTAAATGTGTACAGCGAGCCAGGGCAGGGGACGACTTTCCGTGTCTACCTTCCCGCCAACCCAGGAATTCCCGAGGCGCGTCGCTCGTCGGCATTCAATGAGAAGGTTGCAGGAGGAGCAGAAGCAATTTTAGTGGCGGAAGATCATGAGGCGCTTCGGGAATTGGCTCGCCACACGCTGGCATCTTACGGCTATCGTGTAATTTTCGCGCGTAACGGGCTCGAAGCCCTGCACCTGTTCGAAGCGAATTCGACGGAGATTAGGCTAGCCCTTCTGGACGTTGTGATGCCGGTCTTGAGTGGACCGGATGCCTATTCCCAGATGTGCGCCATCAGACCCGGTCTTCCTGTGATCTTCACAACCGGTTACACAGCGGAATCGGCTTCTCTCAATCACAAGATTGAAAAAGGTGCAGTCTTCTTGCAGAAGCCCTATTCTCCGCAGACTCTTGCTCGAGCCATTCGAAGCACGCTAGACGGTGCCCGTACCGAATAGCAAACGGCGGAGTTGTAATCTTGCTTGAGGCTCTGCCGGAGTGCTCCTCAACTTGCGCAAGCTAAGGTTTTTCCCACTGCCGCCTTTTCTCCGAAGGAGCCATTCTGAGCTGCGATGACCGTGATGCGAGCCTGTTCTTCCAGCCTCAAATCGAGTTCGAGGGGGCTTGTGTGCTTCTGTGAAAACGCGGTAGCTCCTGTCGGCGAATTTCCCCTTTGTAGATTCTCAAGAATCACGAAGTCTCCGCGAAACCAGATCAATCTCCTTCAGTCTTAACCAGCTTCCTCTCTGCGAGTTCAGCGGGCAAACCAATCAGGCCGAGCGCCCGTCCCAGGCGCTGCCCCCACCCTCAGTGGTCACCCCAAAACCGGCCAATGGTGGTCAGGACAAAACGGCCAACGGGTATGACTTCGGTAATTAGCTCTTGCGCTCCTTCTATGAGACGCTTATACCGGCTAGGCTAAGAGAAGCGGTGAAAATGTTGCAGCAGTCAGACCCGCCAATCACTGGAACCGTTCTAGTTGCCGATGATCAAGCCGCAAATCGTGAGTTGTTAGAGGAAATACTCACCGCACAGGGAAGCAAAGTAATTACTGTGCCGGACGGCGCAGCTGCCGTTGAAGAACTCAGCAAGACTGAAGTCGACCTAGTGCTTCTTGACGTCATGATGCCTCGCCTGAACGGGTTTGAGGCATGCGAGAGAATTAAGAACAACCCGGAAACGTATTCAATACCCGTCATCCTGATTACGGCACTCTCCGACAAGCAGGCCCGAATCGAAGGCATCAAAGCTGGAGCAAGTGATTTTCTGACGCGCCCAGTAGATCGCATCGAGCTGCTCGCCCGCGTACGATCCCTCTTGACCCTTAAACACCGCACCGACGAACTGGAGAAGCGTACTGCACAGCTTGCAGCTGCAAATAGCGAATTGGAAGCCTTTTCCTACTCAGTTTCGCACGACCTCCGAGCGCCCCTGCGCCATATCAATGGGGATGCCCATAGGTTGATCCAGGAACATAGCCCTCAATTGGGGCCAGAGGCTCAACTCCGGCTGAAACGCATTCAGGAAGGTACCCAGAAAATGGGCCGGATGATAGACGATCTGCTCAATCTGGCCCGGCTTGACCGTCGGAGCATGGATCTGCAGATGACTTCGTTGAATTCACTGGTTGAGAACGTTCTCCAGGACCTTGAATCGGAAACCGCCAACCGGAAGATTGACTGGCGTGTAGGGTCGCTGCCTTCTGTCAATTGTGATCCCGGACTGATTCAGCAGGTGTTCGCTAACCTTCTGTCCAATGCCGTCAAATATACCCGCCGTCGTGAGCAGGCGGTCATTGAGATTGGCCAGTCCACAATGAACGGCCAACTTGTGCTTTTCGTTCGCGACAATGGCGCGGGATTCAATCCGAAATATTCCGGCAAGCTTTTTGGAGCATTTCAGCGGCTTCACACCGAGCAAGAGTTTGAAGGCACCGGCGTGGGACTTGCCACAGTGCAGCGCATCGCCCAAAAGCACGGGGGGAGCGTGTGGGCCGAAGCCGAGACCAACAAGGGAGCGACGTTTTATTTCAGTCTGGGTGAAGCTGCGGCCATGAGTGGTGCAGTCAACCGGCATGCATCAGGGAAATGAGCGGCGGTAAGGCCAATTCGGAAGAACAGGACTGTCATTGCATTCGGCGGTTCGTCCGTTATGCTGAAGAAATGGGTTTCGAACTCTAACCTCTAACCCGAGTGGTTCATTGAATCCTCCGATGTAAAGAGTTGGAGTTTCTGTTTTTGCTCGCCAACGATTCTGGGCGGATAACGCGCAAGTCAGAACTTGGCCCGATGGTTTTGATGCAACGGGCATGGGAGCCCGCCCTCCGCCCCTGCGAAATCCGTTCTCTTGTAAAACTCATGGCTGAGGATTTTCCATACCTGTGAGGACCGACCGGGTACCGGTGGATCAACCGCTACAAGGTCTTTGGGAAAGAGGACGCCCCAGGAGTTCGCAAGTCCAATCGCCGTTAGTAGCGATCTGGCTTGCTCAATAACTGCCGGAGACTAACTCCGAGAGTGTTACAGAAAAAGGGGACCGATCAAAGATCACGTCGACGCCTCGACCGTCTATACGGATCTGGGGACCATAGTCTACTCCACAGTGGTGATCTCAAAATCAACGTGGTTTAGCTTATCTCGTACGCGCTCGGAGGGGTTGAACAGCTTGAGTCGAACATCGTGCTCCTGAGCCCATCTCTGCAGAAGAACTAGCATGCCCAGACCTCCGCCTCCAAGTGCGCGCATTTCCGTGAGGTCTAAAACTACCGTGTTGGCGTCCGACTGTGATGTGACAGCGTCGCGCAACTTGAAAGCAGCGCCATTCCGCACGAACCTGCCCGCACATTCAACAATCGCTACCTTGCCTACTTTGGAAATTTGTACGCTTGGCATCACACCTCCGAAGGGAATTGCTGTCTGGTTGTTACGTACAGAGCACGAACCGCACCGTTACAGTATTTTGTTCAACTTACCAAGGGTTGCATCCCGACGCTGAGGCACTTTCTGCGCGGTAAGTGAGGATATTTGTCATGCAGACGCTTGCGATCTCCGAAGTAAATTTCTTTAAGCCTACAAGATCTACCCGATGGCTTTTGCTGAACTTCGGATAGCTTTGTGTGCAGGCAGAGGGTTATTTTCGGTGGACTGAGTGTGACTTTTCATCCCGCCTCCTTTCAGGCCTCAGCCTGCCATAGTGCGAGCGATGTTTTTGATTCTCCGTAACGTGATTCTTTAGATTTGATTCCGTTCCTAACAAACCAAATTTCAGCTCCAGTTGTTTTGGGCTCGGCACCAGGCAAAACTCCGTTCGAGTGTGACTAGAGAGCCGTAGCGGTCGATCGTACTTCGCGATTCCACGGACTCGGTTGAACGGCGCCTATTGCGCCGCGACCACCGCCTCGTCGCAGCCTCAAAAGACGTCCGTCTCGTCGACAACTGCCAGGGCCGCCCGTGAGCCCAGGTAGAGAAGAATGCCGACAAGTCCAATTTTGTCATCAAGCTTGAAAACGCGTGGAACCAAGCCGAAGCGCGGCACGATGTGAATGCCCTGAAGTTGTTGTTGGCCGAAACATTCGTGTACACCGATTACGACGGAATGTTTACGAGGCGGGACGAGTGGCCGAGCAAGGTCCAGAGCGAAGCGAAGGACTATCGGGCCTTGGCTAACGTGGAGTTGAGTGCCCGCGTCTAAGGAGACGCAGTAGTGGTGACCGGAATCTTCTCCGTCGAAAAATTAACGATCCTCAATAAGAGCCCCGGGTTAGAGCCTCGGTCGCCGCGTCCCCTTCACGGATACGTGGATTCTCCGAATCTAATAGCCAGTGGAAAGGCGTAGCGAGTCAGTCCACACTGATACCCCGCTCGTAGCCGCCAGCACGAAAAGCTTTAAATAATGAGTGGGTCTTCTGTGACGATCATGCAGCAGATTCTCGCCCATTCTCTTCTTCGTAATCTCTGAGAGCAGCCGCGATGCAGTCCTTCGCATAGGCCAGTTCCAAAGCATCCAAAATCCCAGCCAAGTCAACGTCCTTCTGGGCGTTCGACAGGTGCTTGAGTGCCAATCGCAACTGTTCGCCGACGCTGTCCGGGTCCTTCTTCTTGGCGACGCTGTCCGGACCCTTCTTCTGGGCAGTTCGGATCATGGCCATCCACTCCTCAGCTTGTTTGTCGCCAAGTGGGGCGCTCGCCAATTTCATTCGAACCTGATCTGCCGTCAAGATCGCGCATGAGGGTTTAACGTATCGTTTCTGGACCCGTGGACAATTCTCCCGAGGTTCTGAGCCGACATTCGTCATTGCACTCTATCTCCGTTCTCGATTAGAAACACAACCAGCATAGGAATCCCGAGACGCCGAATTTGGAGTCCCGCCCTAGTACGGGCAACCCTTCCGGCTCTTGGGGGACGCTTTTTGTTCTGCAGCCGCGCCAGAATCATAACAAACGGATATCACTTTGGTGAGCCGATTTGCTCATCTGGGGAGATTTTTACAAAACGTTACAAATCGCATGCTGGGCCGGACGTTTCTACCGCGCGGAAATGAACTCTTCACCGTTGACACCATAATTTCCCGAGTTTGCACCATTTCTGTACGAAGCGGTTGAAAACTCCTTGACCCTCGTGCATTTTATGAGCGCGTTCGTACTAAGAACGGAGAGGCTCAGCGACTGCCAAACAACCAGTCGTGTTCACCGGCCGGTTCAGGCCCTGCTTTGAATGGGCGGGGCGGAGATGTCAATGTGTGGGATGAATCCCGCACCAGCGTAGTTTTCAACAACATACAGGCCACGGCCGGCACCGTAAGACACTGTAAAGCGCCAGAAACCAGCTAAAGGAGCGCAAATGGATCGCTGCTTAGCCCATGCAGTCGAGCAACTTCTGTCCTCTGGGAGTTATGAACGTCGGGCGCAACTCTCGCGTTTTGAGGGAACCCACACTCGACGTTTCGATGAGACCCGCGCCCAGAAGACGATTGATAGCGGGTTGTTGTTGGGCGAGTGTGAGAGGCGTCGTGTCTTGTGTCGGTCTTATGCCTTGAGCGAAGAAGGTCCGCAACGCATCGATGTCCGGCGCGAAGAGCCCCTTGGTGAGATTATCTATGAGCTGTTTTGCCGTGTCTGGGCACACCTTGGATTCCTCATCTCGGATTTCTCTTCTCGGGGGAGAAGCCGTAATCCGTTCGGCCAACGACAGGGGGGCAGTCGTGTGGCCAAACCAAACTTGTGGCAACGTAGGCACTTAGGCAAGTTCTAGCTTCCGAATGAGTGTAAATTCTGCCTTAACCCAGCAGCGTGGGAGCGCGTAGGCTAGGCTGTGGCTTGGGCCGCCATAAAGCCAAGCACGGATTGAGTGAGTTGCCGATCCGCCTCGTCCGCAATGGTCATCACGTCCAACAGCACCTGATTCTGATTCAGTTTGCCCTGATGATTATGTAGCGTGCCGAAAGTGCTGACCTGAAATATGCGAGACTCCTCAACCAGCATGGGGATCGAGTAGCCTTGCCCAAACCGTGTCTTGCCGTGCGCGGCAGCGGCGATGGAAAAGGGTAGCTCGGCATCGCGGTCCAGTCGCAAGCGGACAATCAGGTCTTCGAACAACCGGGGCAGATGGCCAGTGCGGTCGGCATCGCTGAGGGCAATTTTGGTCAGGTCCGGAATGAGATTCACCCGCCTCAGCCATTCCGCGATGGTAGAACCGAGTTCCCGCTCCAAGATGACCGCTACACTGTCGACTGCTTTCAATTTTGTCTCTCCATTTTAGGAGTGTGCCACGCCCTTACCCTGTTCTCGCAGTCGACGAGCCGCAAGTCTGGTCAAAACAGACCACACCGAGATCGGGCAGTTCAGTTATTATCCAGGATGATATGGGTCCCAGGAAGAGAGACGTCCTCATGGTTCGTTGTCCCACTTGTGGCGCTAAACCGGGAGAAAAATGTGAACTCGCCACCGGGCAGCCGCGCATAAACCCGCATCAAGACCGACGCTGGGTAGCTGCCGACAAGTAGCAGCGCCCCGCACCGATGGGTCAATGAAGCGCATTCTGAATCTCTTTCGCTTTTGCCTGTAGACGTGAGGCTTTATCCCGTACCAGTCCCAAAGGTTCCCCAGATAAGCCCAGCTCCATAGCAAAGGTGCATGCCGAGATGGTTTCGGCGACCAAGGCGGCTAAATCAGAGACAGCTTGCTGCAACTCCATTTGTTTTTCCATAGCACCTGCTTTCTATTCCGTTTCTAGCACACGCACTGAGAGAAGTAAAGTTAATGCCCGGAATACGGTTAGGCAGCCGAACTGAGGACCTGGCGCCCCGCGCACGCGCCGAATAACCGGCGGCCTACCCCTTGCCTACACGCTAGACTTGAGTCGACTCCTACGCGTTCCAATTGCCTACACTGTACAGAGCACCCCCGTGCGACCGGTACCGGCCCAACTCCCCATAAGAGCAGCACACTCCAGGTTGGAGGACGTAGCACCCCCCTCTGCGCACTCCCCACGGGCCATTTCCATTTCCTCAAACACCACTGCTATCCCACCTCGCACCCCAAGCATGAGCGGTGGAACTGTTCCGTGCTTGCAATGTCTTACCGTCGAATAGCGCTTGGTTGGCCAGTGGGTTGCACCGGCGTCACGGCCCGTCGGTTATTCGTCGCGTAACCTTTGTCCGCGCGCGCAGGAAAGGGCCATCCGCGGCCCGTACCCTCCCCCGAGAACTGGGCGGAACCGCAGGGCTGGCCCCCGGCCTAGGACTTGGCCTAGGCACACTTCAAGGTTCGCGCCAGTAGCACAGCAACACAACGGCACAGCTAGGCTTCAAGCGGCACCGCAGTGGCATCCCCCGGCGCATCCAAGAGGCACGCGCTACAGCCACCGGCCGCGATGCATCCCGGCGCCCGCCGGCATGGCTTAGGCAGTGGCTAATCGCAGCCTCAGCCACGGCCAGGCACTCCCTAAACAACTCTCATAGCCCAATGCCCGACATCTCCTCGCTTGCTGCCAGCAAGCCATCTCGCGTCTTTGCCCTGCGTTTGGAACCTAGCAGACTGGCGGAGCACCCCAACTCCCGTGCTATCTGCCTCAAACTGTGCCCGTGGTCTCTCAGGCTGCGCACGCCTGCCAGTCGCGCCTTTGTCGGGCTCTGCCTCGGCCGAGACGCGGCCTCCGTGCTTGCGGATCATGCGTTGAACCGTCGCCAGCCCGACTCCGATGCCTTCAAATTGTTCCGCAGTGTGTGAAGCCGCTGGATAGAAAAGCTTGCTGCATACCTTGCCGCATACCTTGCATCGAACCCGGCACCGTTGTCGCGAGCGTAGATCGCGGCCTCACCGTCGATCGTCATCCGGTCGCCTTCGATCACAGCGCCCTTCCGGCCCCGGCTGTACTGGACGGCATTGGACAGAAGGGTTGGTGAAACGGCGATTCCTCCAGCCATCGCTTGAAAACAACTCTATATGGGACCCCGACGCCCCTGGCTGGCAATGCCCGTGAGCATCGGTCATGTGACCGTAGGTCTCTTGCTATTCGGGGCTTGGCGGATTAGAACACCCGTTAGGGCCACGAGAATCTTGGAGGGTGCATGGCTTCACTGAAGCTTCTGGTAGTGGAAGACGACATTGCGAACCTGGAATTGATGACCGAGGTCTTCAAGACTTTGGAGGCAGAGGTCCGCCCCCTCAACGACAGTGAGAGCGCCGCAAGAGTGGTGACCCAAGAGAACTTCGACGGAATTTTTCTGGACCTCGAGATGCCCAAGTTGAACGGCTTCGAACTAGCGCAGAAGATCCGCGAAAGTTCGTGGAACAGGCTGACCCCGATCGTTATCGTAACGGGCCGTGGGGATCGGGACGCGATGCAGAAAGCTTTTGCGATCGGGGCTACTTTCTTCCTGCAAAAGCCAGTGGATCGACAAAAGCTGAACAGTTTGCTTCGTACCGTGCGCGGAACGCTGCTCGAGAATCGCCGCAGAGCTGCCCGCGTCTCTATGCAAACGGAAGTCAGTTGCACCGTGGGCCCGCGAACTCTGCGCGGCAGAACCTGGAACCTGAGCCAGGGTGGGATGCAACTGGAAGTCGAGGGTCTCAAGCCTAGGGAGGCTGTTCGGGTATCGTTCCGGCTTCCCAGCTCCGCTGTCGTCATCGACGCATCTGCGACCGTGGTTTGGGCTAAGGACGGCCGGCAAGGCATCCTATTCTCTCGCGTCGGCGCCCAGCAGCAAGAAGAAATCCGCCAATTTATCGTTCGAGCCGAAAAGCCGTAGCAAGCTCGAAACAAGCCGTGGCGGTTGGTAACTTCGGTAATTATCATTTCCATCTTTGGTATGAAACTCTAACCACAACTCGACAGAGTTAGGTGGTGAACGATGTTGTCTCGGTCGAATCAAGCAGTTACCGGTACCATACTGGTTGCCGACGACAAAATACCGAATAGGGAACTGATGGACGAGCTTCTCTCGGCAGAGGGATTCAAGGTCATCACCGCGGCGGATGGTGCTGAAGCGCTGCAGCAGATGGCCAGAGGTTCTATCGACTTGGTGCTTTTGGATGTGATGATGCCGCGGCTGAATGGGTTTGACGCCTGCAAACAGATCAAGGCGGACCCTGAGACCTACCTGATCCCCGTCATTTTGGTAACTGCGCTCTCCGACAAACAGGATCGCATCGAAGGCATCCGAGTCGGGGCCGACGATTTTCTTAGCCGCCCGGTTGATCGCACCGAACTCCTGGCCCGCGTGCGTTCCCTCTTGAAATTGAAACAGCGAACGGATGAGCTCGAGCGAGCGGAGTCGGTCTTGTTCACGCTTGCACGCAGTATCGAAGGCAAGGATCCCTACACGCACGGCCATTGTGAGCGTTTGTCTGAGTATTCTGCCTCTTTAGGAAAGCACCTCGGTCTTGCGGAGGATGTGCTCACCGCACTCCGGCGCGCGGGAGTGGTCCATGACATCGGCAAAATTGCAGTTCCGGATTCGATCATCTTGAAACCCGGCGGTCTTTCCCCAGAGGAATGGAAGCTAATGCGGGAGCATCCGGTGGTCGGAGAGCGGATCTGCGAGCCGCTGAAGTCTTTTCGCTTGGTGTTGCCAATCATCCGCCACCATCACGAAAAATTCGACGGCTCAGGGTATCCGGACGGTCTTCGGGGAGAAAACATTCCGATCACCGCCAGGGTTCTGCAGATTGTCGATGTCTACGACGCACTGACCACGGTAAGGCCGTACAAGGCGGCCTTCTCGATTACCGACGCGCTTCAAACCATGAAGCTGGAAGTGGCCAAGGGATGGTGGGACCCGCAAATCTTTGACCAGTTTGAAAAGCTGATGCTGAGCGGTACCGCGGAGTTTTTGTCTCGCGGCGCCTCGGCCGCCAGTACTCAGAGCTAGCGGAAAAGAACACTTTGTAAAGGGGATGTTGACTATGAACACTTGCCTGGGCCCTGTCACTTGCGCTCGCCACGTCGAGACCGGAGCTCGGTGCAAGGTTCCCGTTTCCGGCCTCCTGCTTTCGTTGACTCTGTTGTTCAACCAAAGCTGGGCCAGCGCCTTGCCAGAAGACCGCGGCCCGGATGAACCTCTGAAGCAACTGAGTCTGGCGCAACTTGGCGACATCGAGGTGACGACGGCTTCGAAAGAACCGGAAGAAGTCTGGAAAACCCCGGCCGCAATCTTCGTAATCACGCAGGAGGACATTCGGCGGTCCGGGGCCACCAGCATCCCTGAAATCTTGCGTTTGGCGCCGGGAGTTGAAGTCGCGCAAGTCGACTCCGATCATTGGTCCGTGGGCATTCGTGGTTTTGGCTCAGTGCTAGCCAGCAAGATACTCGTCCTCATCGACGGGCGTAGCGTCTATACGCCACTA
>Ga0137418_10000330_pt1 | contig 41461 bp, 38 predicted proteins | sample CZODoug3_1_2_16f_FD_122242 | JGI IMG/M metagenome (GOLD analysis project Ga0137418, IMG submission 122242) | Vadose zone soil fungal communities from Angelo Coast Range Reserve, California, USA - CZODoug3_1_2_16fungal (Hybrid Assembly) | ecosystem: Environmental > Terrestrial > Soil > Vadose...
CTCCCGGCTTCGAGCCCTGTGCGATCTTGATCTCGAGCTCGTCGGCGCGCACCAGATACTCCGTCGTGACGCCGAAACGGCCCGACGCCACCTGCTTGATGCGATTGTCGGCACGGTCGCCGTTCGGCAGAGGCGCGTAGGTCGCCGGGTCTTCACCGCCCTCGCCCGTGTTCGAGCGGGCGCCCATGCGGTTCATGCCGATCGCGAGCGTCGCGTGGGCTTCGGGGGACAGTGCGCCCAGAGACATCGCGCTCGAGATGAAGCGTCGGCGGATCGCCTCGACCGGCTCGACCTCCTCGAGGGGAATGGGCGGTGCGGCGCGGAAATCGAGCAGATCGCGGGGCCCGGCCGGCACGCGGGCCTCCACACGCGCCCGGAACGCGTCGTAGCCGGCGGCACTCTCCCCCTGAACGGCATCCTGCAGCGCCCGCACCAGTGGCGGAGCCCACCCGTGGTCTTCGCCGTCCTTGCGATAGCGCACGCGTCCGTTGTCCGGCAGCCCGTCGAGGGGCGCGCGTGCGTACGCGGCGGCGTGGCGCGCCAGCACATCCTCGGCGAGCTCGGTGAATCCGACCCCGCCGATCGCGGACACCGTGCCCGTGAGACAGCGGTCCACGACCGCGGCGCCGAGGCCGAGTGCTTCGAACAGCTGGGCGCCGGCGTACGACCGCAGCGTACAGATGCCCATCTTGGAGAGGATCTTGAGCAGACCCTTCTCCGCGGCGGCCCGGAACGCTCCGCCTTGTGCAGACTGCAGCGCCAACCAGGGGTGGACGGCCTCGGCGCCGTAGCCGAACAGGGCCGCGAAGTGGTGGATGTCCCACGCATCGCCCGCTTCGGCCACCAGCGCCACCCGCGTGCGGAGTCCAGCCTCGAGCAGCCGCTGGTGCACGGCGCCGATCGCCAGGAGCATCGGGATCGGAGCGCGGTGCGCATCGGCGTCGCGGTCGCTGACGACGAGTACCGTGGCCCCCCGACGCGCGTCGCGGATTGCGTCGCGGCAGAGGCGATCGAGCGCGGCAGAAAGTCCCTCGGGACCCGCTGCCGCGTTCCACACCGCGCTGAGGGTGGCGACGAGGAAGCCGGGCGTGCGGCGCAGCGCCGCCATCTCCTGGCCGAGCAGGATCGGATGCTCGAGGCGCAACAACGGCTGGGGCGGCAGGCGCTGAGCCAGGAGCGAGCCGCGCCGCCCGAGATACATCGCCAGCGACATCACTCCGGACTCGCGCAACGGGTCGATCGCCGGGTTCGTGACCTGGGCGAAGCGCTGGCGCAGGTAGGCATAGACGCTTGGCCCGGTGCGCGAGAGCGGGGGAATCGGGGTGTCGTCCCCCATGCTCCAGATGGCGTCGGCGCCGGAGGAGGCCATCGGCTCGAGCACGTGACGCAAGTCTTCGAAGCCGTACCCGAACGCGTGCTGACGCGGCACGAGGTCCTGCGGCGGCACCGCCGGCTCGGAGTCCGAGGCGGCGGCGACGAGGTCGCACGACACGCGGCTCGTCCACCGCTCATAGGGATGCCGGGCTGCCACCTCGCGCTTTGCGGCGGCGCTGTGGAGCACCACGCCGCGCCGGGTGTCCACCACCAGCAGCTCGCCGGGGCCGAGGCGCCCGCTCTCCACGACTTCCGCGGGATCGAGATCGGCCACGCCGACCTCGGAGCACGCGATCACGAGGCGGTTCTTGGTGACCTTGTAGCGGCAGGGACGAAGACCGTTCCGGTCGACCGCGGAGCCGGCGATGACGCCGTCCGAAAAGGCGAGGGCGGCGGGCCCGTCCCACGGCTCCATGAGCGGGGCGTGGAATTCGTAGAAGCTCCGGAGAGCGGGATCGAGGTCTACCGCGCCCTCCCACGCCTCCGGGACGAGCATCATGAGCGCGTGGACGGGGTCGCGTCCCGAGCGCACCAGCAGCTCGAAGGCATTGTCGAGGCTCGCGGAATCGCTGCCGCCTTCCCAAACGACGGATTTGACCTCCTTCGGGAACATCGCCTCGCGAGCCCGCATGGCGTTGCGATTGCCCCACAGCGTATTGATCTCGCCATTGTGTGCGAGCAGCTGGAATGGCTGCGCGAGCGGCCAGCTCGGCAGCGTGTTGGTCGAGTAGCGCTGGTGGAAGACGGCGATCGCCGTCTCGAAGAGGGGCGAGCGCAGGTCAGCATAGAACGCCGGCAGCTCGGTTCCCGTGAGCAGCGCCTTATAGACGACGGTGCGGCAGGAGAGCGAGCAGACGTACAGGGGCGCGACGCCCTGCCGTGCGGCGCGGCGCTCGATCTCCCGGCGGGCGAGATAGAGGCGGCGCTCCCAGGCTTCCTGGTCGCCGTTCCAGTTGGAGGGCGGCTCGACGAACGCTTGGCGCACCACCGGGCAGCTGGCGCGCGCGAGTGGTCCGAGGGCGGCCTGGTCAATGGGTACGTCCCGCCAACGGCTCACCGGCTGGTCCAGCTCCTCGAGGGTGCGCTCGATGATGGCGACCGCCCACTCGAGGGCGGGGCCCGGCTGGGGGAGGAAGAACATCCCCACGGCAAAGGCTCCTTCGCCGAGGAGGCGGCGCGGGATCTGGGTGAGGACGCCGGCGCCATCGCCCGAGTGGTCGTTCGAGGCGGCGCCGCGGTGGGCGAGGCGGGCAACGGCCGTCAGCGCCGTCTCGAGGACGGCGTGCGACCGCTCGCCGCCGGCATGGGCGACGAACCCTACGCCGCAGGCATCGTGCTCGCGGCCCGGATCGAGCGCCGGAGATGCCTGACAACGAAAAGCCCGCTCGGTGTTGGGAGCGGGCTCGGGGGATCGGGTCGCAGTTCTCGACACGCTATATCGCCCCGGCACTCCCAATGGAGGCCGGCAGGTGATTAACGGTCAGATTAATGCAGGTTGTCGACAAGCAGGGCGCCTCGAACAGGGTCGTATTTCTATGCGCGTGACGTTATAAATATGCATTGCCGCGCCCGGCCGTCAACCCCTCCTATGGCAGCCGGAAGAAGGCCATCGGATTCTTGACCGAGTCGTGGATCGGGTCCGCCAACCCGAGTTGCTGCTTCAGCGCCACGGTCTGATCGTAGACGCTACCCGGCGCGCCAGGAGCCGCCGTGAGGCAGGGGATCCCGCGGCGCTCGAGCCATTCCAGGAGCACCGCGCTCTCCGGCATGGGGGCTAGGTCCGGCCCGCGGAAGATGTCGTGCACACCGACCACGGTCCCCGCCGCGAGCCGCGGAAACAACTCACTTGTGTACCAGCGGGCGAATTCGACGGTGTGAGCGGCGTCGAGGAAGAGGTAGCCGATGCCTGGGGGGAGGCGGTGCACGAAGTCCCGAATGTCGCCTTGCGTGAAATGCCAGCGGTCACGGGCCAGCTCCGGTGGGACGGTCCGGCGGCTGTAGTCCACGAGGTCGTACGAATGGAGGCTACCAACGTGGTTGTCGCGCAGGGCCTGGAGTAGCCAGGTCGTGGACCATCCATAGTAGGGTGCGACTTCGAGGACGACGCGCGGCTGGAAGCCCCGGACCAGGAGGTAGGTGATCTCCCCTTCGATGTCGTCGAACTTGGGCCGGAAGCGGCGCTTATAGTGTGCCGGCAGGCCGGCGGTCCGCAGGGCCTTGCTGATCCAGCGGTAGGGGGCGAAGCGCTCAAGCCGGGCGTCGCTGCGTTCGGCGTACCACCGCTGCTGGGCGGCGCGTGCCGTCCGGAGAGCGGCGGCGTGCTCCCGATAGAGCCGGCCGACCAGATCGAGGGTGAGGTCCGTCAGCCCACCAAGATGGGCTCCAGCACCGGCTCTTTCTTCTTAGTGGCCTTAGCCGGTTGCTTGTAGCGGTAGATCTTGCCGGCGTAATTCCGCAGCACGACTTCCTTGTCGGTCAGCTTTACGACGTATTCCGGCAGCAGCGGGATCTTGCCGCCCCCGCCCGGGGCGTCGATCACGAAATGGGGCACGGCCAGCCCGGACGTCCAGCCGCGCAGTCCCTTGATGATCTCCAGCCCCTTCTCGATCGATGTGCGGAAATGCTCGGCGCCCGCCACCTGGTCGCACATATAGATGTAGTAGGGCCGCACCCGTGCGGTGAGCAGCTTCTGCATCAGCTCCTTCATTACCTCGACGTCGTCGTTCACGCCCTTGAGGAGCACGGTCTGGCAGCCCAGGGGGATGCCGGCGTCGGCCAGCATCCCGAGCGCCTTCACGGCGGCCGGTGTCAGCTCGTCGGGATGGTTGAAGTGCGTGTTGATGTAGAAGGGGTGGTACTTCTTGAGGATCGCGCACAGCTCGGGCGTGATGCGCTCGGGCAGGTGGCAGGGCACTCGGCTGCCGATCCTCAAGACCTCGAGGTGCGGGATAGCGCGGAGCCGCCGGCAGATGTCGTCGATGCGCCGGTCGGAGAGGAGCAGCGGGTCGCCCCCCGACATGATGACGTCGCGGATCTCCTTATGCTCCTCGAGGTAGCGGAACGCCGACTCGAGCTGGGCCATCGGGATTTTCTCGGGGTCGCCCACCTTGCGGCGTCGCGTGCAGAAGCGGCAATAGGAGGCGCACACCGGGGAAACGAGAAACAGCGCCCGGTCGGGGTAGCGGTGCGTGATGTTCGGCACCGGCGAGTTCGCATCCTCGTCCAGCGAGTCCACGATCCCGTCGTGGACCTCGAGCTCCTGCACCGTCGGCACGTACTGACGCCAGATCGGGTCGCCGGGCGACTTGATGAGGTCCACCATCGCCGGAGAAATCCGGAACTCGAAGTTCTCGGCCGCTTGGCGCAGCCGCTCGATGTCGCCGACATGCTCCGGTCCAAACCGTGCGGCCAGCGCGTCGAGCGACGCGATGCTTTTCCTACGAAGCAGCTCCTGCCAGGTCTCCATCCGTGAGATCCTTGGTGTAGACCACCAGGTCGTCACCGGGCGCGTAATACCCCGGGATGGTTGCGGCTCTGGTGTAGCCGCGGTGCTCGTAGAAGGCTCGTGTGGGCGCGTAGTCCGTCCGCGACGAAGTCTCCACGACTACGAGCCGACAGCCGTCAGCCGTCAGTCGGCGCTCCACCTCACGCAACAGCTGCGTTCCCAGCCCTGCCCCCTGGCGGTCGTGGTCCACCACAATCCAGTACAGGTCGTGGGTCCCTTCGGTCCCCGGCGTCGGACCCCAGCAGGCGTAGCCAACCAACGTCTCTGCCGTCTGATCGAATGCGCCGACGAACCGATAGTCGTCGTCACCGGCCAGGCTTTCATCGAGCAGCTCGACCGCGGTGGCGACCTCTTCCTCCCGGAAGAAGCCGGTCGCCCGCGTCAGCTGCTCAAGCCGTGCGCGTTGCGCGCGCCCGACGGGGCGCAGCGAGCAGCTCACGCGCGGCCTTGGCACCTTGCGCCTCCCGCAATGCGACTTCGGCGATGCGGCGCACCAGCTCCGGGTATTCCCAGCCGGCGGCTTTCGCCATGCGCGACAGGCCGGCTTCGTCGGTCAGGTCCGGGTTGGGGTTGACCTCGAGCACCCACGGCCGCCCGGTGTCGTCCACCCGCAGGTCCACGCGGCCGTAGCCCGTCCCCTGCATCGTCCGCCACGCCGCCTCGGCGACCCGCGCGAGGCGGTCGGCGAGGCGCTGCGAGATCTGCGCCGGGCACACCGGCCGGCTGCCGATGTCCTCGGCCGAGCCGGTCTCCCACTTGGCGGAATACGTGAGGATCGGCCAGCTGCCCTCGGGCATGCCCGTGAAGTCGATCTCGGCGATCGGGAGGGCGCGATCGCCCACGAAGCCGACGTTGAACTCGCGGCCGGCGATGTACTGTTGGACCAACACCTCGTCGAACTGCTCGGTCATCGCCGCGACGCGCGCCTTGAGACTCTTGCGGTCGGCGACCACGGAGAACCGGTCGAGCCCGGCGCTCGCATCTTCGGCGGCCGGCTTGACGATGGCGGGGAGCGGGAAGTCGTCCTCGATCGTGCCGGTGGCGATGGTCCACCGGGGCACCGACAGGCCGGCGTACGCGAGCAACGTGTTCGCCACGCTCTTGCGGCGGCAGGCCGCTACGGTCCACAGGCCGCAACCGGTATGTGGGATCCCGGCGAACTCGAGAGTCGCGACTACGTGGTCTTCCCATTGAGCGATGCCGTGCACGCCCTCGCACAGATTGAAAACCAGGTCGGCGCGCCGGCAGGCCGCGAACCAGCGCATGTCGTGCCGCACGGGCACGCGCTGCGCTTGGTGCCCCAGCCCCGTGAAGATCGTCGCGATGTCGTCGACCGCCAGCATCACACCGGCGATGTCCTCGGCCGTCCAGTCGTCCGCCCCGGGGTCGTACAGGATGACGACCTTCACGCCATCGCCTCGACGCCGAGCGTCGCCAGGTTCCGCCCGGCAATCCGCTTCCAGGCGATCCCGACCACCTCATGGATCAGCTCGTCGTAGCCGAGGCCCGCGACGCGCGCCGCCTTGGGAAAGCAGGAGTTCATCGCGGGGTCGGGGATGATGCCGGGGAGTGGATTCAGCTCGATGACGTTGGGGACGCCAAAGCGATCGACCCGCACGTCCACGCGGCACCAGTCGCGGCAACCGATGGCGTGGTAGGCATCGAGCGCGACCTGCTCGATCTCTCGATAGAGCGGCGCCGCGACGTCGGCGGGACACTGGAAGATGTCGAGCGGCCGGTCGGGTGTGTCCCACACCCACTTTGCTTCGTAGCCGTAGACGGGCGCCGCGCCCGTCGGGAGCACCGCGAAGTCGAAGCCGACGACCGGAAGGCAACGCGCCTCGGCGCCGTTACCGAGAATCGCGACGGTGAATTCGGGACCGGGGAGATATGTCTCGACGAGCACCGGCTGCGCGTAGCGCTCGAGCAGGAAGAGCACGCGCTCCGCCAGCAGCGCGGGCGAGTCGCATAAGTTGTTGACAAATATGCCCTTACCTGAACCCTCCGCGACCGGCTTTACGAACAAGGGAAACGGCAACGGCATGCGGTCCAGATCGGCGGCCCGTTCGATCACGCGGAACGGCGCGGTGGGCACGCCGCGGTACGCGAGGATTTCCTTGGTGCGTCCTTTGTGCAGCGCCAACGCGAGCGTGAGCGGGTCCGAGCCCGTGTACGGAATGCCCAGGTACTCGCAGATCGCTGGAACGTGGGACTCGCGACTCAGGCCGCTCTTTCCCTCGGCCATGTTGAAGACGATTTCGGGACGGGCGAGGGAAAGTTTTTGGGGGAAGAACGCGTCGGCTTCGAGCCGGACGACGCTGCCGAAGAGACCAAGGGCCTGCTCCACCGCGGCGATGGTGGATGCGTCGTCCCACTCGGCGTACTCATCGGACGTGGGCGCGGAGTCGGGTTTCTCGTTGTACGCGAGACCGATACGCATGTGGTCTCGGGATACCTCCTACAAAAAAGGCCGCTCAGTCGTGCGGTCTAAAAAGCGGCAACGCGTTGTCCAGTATCAGAATATGTGCTGCGGCCGGGATGCGCAATAGGGAAGTGCGGATTTTTTTTCTCGTCAGACTTTGTGGTATGCGACGCGCGCGGCCTCCTGCTTGTCGTCGGCGACGTAAATCTCGAAATCGGAAAAGAGCGAACCGCCCTCGCGTTGCAACAGTCGCAAACACGCGACGGCCATGCGACGGATCTCCAGCTCCGCGCCCTCGCCACAGCGCAGCTCGAGCATCGTGCGCCACGCGCGCGCGTTTCCCGAGACGACGATCTTCACTTCGGTCGCGTTGGGCAGCACGCTGCGCGCCGCTTCGCGCGCCAACTTGCGGCGGTGCACCTTGTCGGCCACCCATTCGTAGCGCTGCATCAATCCTTCGACGGCGCGCACGTACGCGGCCTGCGCCTCGGTCACCTGCCGCTCCCACGCCGCCTCGAGCGCCGCGTCGCCGAGCATCGCCGGCGGCAGCACGAACGCCGCGTGCGACTCGTCCACGTAGCGCTGCGAGATCTGAGAGTAGCCGAACCCGGCGCGGTGGCGCACCAGCTCGTGCGAGCAGGAGCGCGAGATGCCTTCGACGAGCAGGACGTACACCGCGTGCTCCAACACCGAGCCGTGCCCCTGCTTCTTGATGTTTTCCAGGTACTCGGACGTAGTACGGTTGATCGGATTGTGTTGGCTCATGTAGCAGAGCCGGCCGGCGTACTCGGCGAGCCGCTCGCCGTCGGTTGCCTCGCCCTTCCACTGCACCTTCAAGTGCTCCGGCTCGACGAACTCGGGGCGGGCGAGGAGCGTGACTCTGGGGTCGCGAAAGATTTCCATCAGCGAGCGAGCTCGAGTTTGGGGGTCGCCCAACCAGCAGTGCGCTCCAAGTCGCGCAGGCGGGCGGCGATGTCATCGGGAATCGCGGCGGCGTCCTCGCCCACTTTCAGCGCGGCGAGCGGCGCCCAATCGGCCGCGGGAATAATAACACCGGGATTCAGAATGGAGAGCGGGTCGTAGGCGCGCTTCACATCGCGGAAAGCCCCCATCGCGGCGGACCCATAGAAACGCTCGAGCACTCCCGCACGGAGCCGACCGGCGCCGTGCTCACCCGCGGGGACGCCGCCGAGTCGGACGAGGAGATCGGTAACCTCGGCGAACAGCTGTTCCACGGCCTTCCGCCAGGTGGGCCGAGTGGTGTCGGGGAGGGCGTTCACGTGCACGTGCCCGTCGCCGGCGTGTCCGAAGATCGCGATCGGGACGTCGTGCCGCTCTGCCGCTGAGCGCAGTCCCGCGATGTACTCGCCCAGGCGCTCCAGCGGGACGCACCCGTCTTCGATGACCTGGAGCGAGCGTTGCGACGGCGGCAGACGCGCCAGCGCGGGGGAGGCGAGCCGCCGCACCTCCCACAGCCTTTCGAGCCCGGCGCGGTCCACGGCGGTCTCGACGTGGGTGACGTGCTGCTTCAATCCTCGGACCGCGTCTCCCACGACGCCCCGGGCCGCGGCGGAGGTCTCGCGCTCGAACTCAACCAACAGCAAGACGGCGTGAACAGGGGCGTTAGGAATAAGGCGTAGCAGAGAGGCGTCGAGCAGTTCGATGGCCGAGGGGTTGAGCGCGACGAGAAAGGGCACGGCCTCCGCAAGCGCGGCAAGATCGTTGAAGCCGAGCGCCACGCCGGCCAGGTCCGGCAGGATGGGATCGAGACGCCAGTGGACGGCCGTTACCAAGGCCAGCGTGCCCTCGGAACCGATCAGGAGGTCGAGCTCGTCCCCGGACTCGGCGAAGTGATTCAGGGCGTACCCGGACGAGTTCTTTCTGGTGTTGGGGAATTGCAGGTGCCGAGTGTCAGGTATGGGGTGCCGAGTGCCACTGCCGCGACGCACTGTGCGTACTTCCCCGTTCGCCTCCACAACCTCCACCGCCTCCACCCACCTCCGCACACTGCCGTACCGAATCGACCGCGGCCCCGCCGCGTTGGTCGCGACCATGCCGCCCGATGTCGCGAACGCGCCCGACGAGGGATCGGGAGGGAGGCGGAGGCCGTAGGCCCTGGCGGCCTCGGTGGCTTCGCCCCAGGTGACCGACGCACCGGCGCGAGCGATTCGTGTGCGGGGGTCGACGGTCAGCTCGGTGAATCCGCGGCTCAGGTCGACGATGACGCCCGCGCCGACGTTCCCGCCGGGCATCCCGCTTCCAGCGCCGCGGGGAATGAGGGGCGTGCGGGTCTCCGCGGCCCAACGGACCAGCGCCGCCAGCTCCGGCACGTCAGCCGGAATCGCGACCGCCGACGGGACGATCCGATAGATGCCGGCGCCTTCGGCGTAGGCGGCGCGGGTGCGAGGATCGGTGAGGAGGTTCGGAGGGCTCAACAGGTGTCAGGTGTCTGGTGTCAGGAAGTTCGCCGGGCTACCTTCCATCCGCTATGGCGACCGCTACATCCACGCCTCCGGCACAGCCCCGCGCCCAACTCATACACATCGAGGTTGACCGCAGGCTCGGCCACGAGTGGGACGAGTGGAACGGCAAGCCGCTGCCCTCGGGCGGCGACTTCTCGGCGCCGCCGGGGCTGTTCTTCCGGTTCGCGGGGCTCACCCTCGCGGCGCTCGCGAGCGTCGCGGCGCTGCTCCTCTACATCGTGGCGCCGCGGCTTGGCGCGCTGGTGCCGGCGCTGCCCAGGGTCCTGTGGATCTCCCTGGCGGCGTTGACGGTGCTCGCCTGGCTCTGGCTCGGGCTCGCCGTCCTCTCCTTTTATAGCGGCATCAACCTCCTGCCCGAGCGCCTGCTCGAGCGGGGCCTGTATCTGCGCCTCATGAACTACACGTCGGCCCTGTCGCGTGCGTTCGGGAAACGAGACTGGGTGGAGCACGCCGCGATCGACATCTACAACACACTGGCGGTGCGACGGGGCCGGAAAGTGGGGAAGGGCGAGCTCCTGGTCCTCATCCCGCGCTGCCTGTCCAAGCAGGCGCTCGACGGCGTGCTCGAGATCGCGGGGCGCTATGAGGTGCCGGTGTTCGTCGCGACGCGGGGCCAACTCGCCCGACGCGTGATCCGCGAGCGTCGGCCCCGGGCGGTCGTAGCGGTCGCATGCGAGCGGGACATGATGACCGGTTTGCGCGACGTCGCGGGCAAGCTTCCCGTGCTCGGTCTCACGATGCAGCTCCCGAACGGGCCGTGCCGGGATGCGGTGCTGGACCTGCCCCAGATGGAAGAGTGGGTGCGGGGGTGGATCAGTACGTCGTCGACCCCAGCTTCTCGCTAAGCGCCTTCAATAGCCGCTCCGCCAGCCGCCACCCCGCCGACTCGGCGGGTACTGCGAGTTCCAGGTCCCGCGGCGTCCGCGACGGATCCTCGATCGGCCGGTACACCGCCTCCACCGTGACGCGTGACTTCCCCGGGACGTCGGGGTCCGCCCACAGTCTGACCTTCACCCGGACCGGCGTGCTCGCGGAATCGGTCGCGTCGTACCACCCCGTCTCGAGAAACGCATCGACCGGACTGGCGCGCTCGACCGTGGGTCCATGCGCCGCGAGCCACGCCTTGGCCTCCTCGGTCACCCGCGCCGGCGGGGCGTTGATCACGGCGTGCAGTGCCTCGGGGTACGGCGCGAAAGGCGGACGCGTCGTGGCCGGCGTGCACGCCGCAAGCAGGATGACAACGAGACCCGCCAGCCGCATCTAGTGCTTGTGGGGCGGAGTGCCCGGGGGATCGACGTGCGCACCCTTCGTCGTGTCCGCCGGCGCGCCGTGTTCGTGCTCTTCGTCTTCCTCACCCGGCTCGTGCTCGTGCCCCGCCGCGCGGTCCTGGATTTCGCTCTCGAGCGCTTTGGTCGGAACGCCCGCCGCATGGTCGAAGACCAACTTGCCGCCGGCCGAGCCGACGTAACAGAGCCCCACGACGCCGACGATGCCAAGCGCACGCGTCACCCACTGTTCCACGGACGGGAGCGCGAAACGCCGATACAGCTTCCACACGAGGATGACGGTGAAAATCCCCATCGTGACGAGCGCCTGGCGCTCGTGCTGCTCCATCAACTCGTGGATCGCCTCGCCGTGCTCGATCGCCTTCTCGGCGAGCTTGCCGGCGATGACGGCCGCCCACCCGCCGAGCACGCCCGCCCACAGCGTCCAGATGCCCGCCCACTTGAGCGACTCGCGCTTCCAGATCGCGGCGCCGAGGTCGAAGACCACGGCCGCGAGCAACAGCGCCACGGGGAAGTGGTTGAGGGCAGCGTGCCAGCGGGGTGCGTCGAGACCGAACATAGGTCAGAGTCCCAGTGCGTTGACGGTGGGTGGGTTTGCCGCGTAGTCGTAGAAGCCTTTGCCACTCTTCTTGCCGTACATCCCCGCCAGGACCATGCGTTTGAGGAGCGGCGGTGGCGCGTAACGCTGCTCGCGGTACTCCTTGAACATGATCTCCGCGATGTGATAGGTCGTGTCGAGCCCGACGAAGTCGAGCAGCGTGAGCGGACCCATCGGGTAGCCGCAGCCGAGCTGCATCGCCTTGTCGATGTCGGACACGCTGCCCACGCCCCGTTCGACGGCGCGAATGGCATCCAACAGATAGGGGACCAGCAGCAGGTTCACGATGAAGCCCGACGTATCCTTGGCGGCGACGGCTTCCTTGCCGAGTGATTTGGCAAAGGCGAACGCCCGCTTGAAGGCGTCGTCCGACGTCGTGACGGTGCGTACGACCTCCACGAGCGGCATCAGCGGCACCGGGTTGAAGAAATGCAATCCCACAAACCGGTCGGCCCGCTTCGTGGCGGCGGCCATCTCGGCGATGGTGAGGCTCGACGTGTTCGACGCGAAGATCGTCGCCGGGCCGCACAGCGCGTCGAGCTCCTTGAAGAGTGCGTTCTTGAGGCCCAGATCCTCCGTGATCGCCTCGATGACGATGTCCGCGCCCTTCAGGTCGGCGACGGTCGTGGTGAACGTCAGGCGCTTGAGGGTCGCGTCCCGCGCCGCGGCATCGAGCTTGCCCTTCTCCACGAACTTGGCCAGCGATTTCTCGATCCCCGCGCGGCCCCGGTCGAGCAGCTCCTTCGAGACGTCGCGCACGACGGTGTCGTAGCCGGCGGCCGCCGCTACCTGCGCGATACCGCTGCCCATCAACCCGCACCCCAACACCCCGACTCGTTTGATCTCGTTCATGAGGCTCCGAAGGCTTTGCGCACTTGGTCTGCTATGCGCTCAAGAGGATGCTGGGGCGGGAGCGCGCGCTCGGACCGGATCTCGCCGCGTTCGAGCCGATCGAGCACCTGCTCGAGCGCCACGAGCGCGCGCTCGTTCGGGCCGCGGTGACTGCGCGCGATTACCGCGGCGCCGAGCGTCAGGGCCGCACCGGGGACGAACGCGACGGACGCGAGCGGGATGACGACCGCCGCGAGCAGTCCCGTGATGGCCCAGCCGCCCACCGCCATCACCGCCGCTCCGGAGAGCCGCGCCGTGCGCTGCTGGCGCATGTCGGCTTCGAGGCGCACGAGGCAAAACCCCGGCTCGAGCTGTACGACCTGGCCCGCCACTTCGGCCACACGAGCCAGCATGTACCGGCGGCCGCCCGCCAGGGCCCGCTGGATCGAGGCGAACGCGCCGGCTTTGGGCTCCCACGTGCTGCGGTCGGGATAGCGGCGCTTGGGCTGGAGCAGCTCTTCCTCCTCCATCCAGCGGGTCAGCGCGCGCTCGACCGCCGCCCGCTCGCCGGGAACGACGCGGTGGGCGGCGATGAACCGCGGTCCGGCGAGCCACGCCCAGGTTCCGCGTCTCGCCTCGGGCGCCGTGCGGGTCCGCTCCTCGAGCATCGCCTGGCGCAGGAACCGGTCCGGGATCCCGACGTCCTTGCCGAGCGCCAGCAGCTCCGGCTCGCTCAGTCCGTCGCCGATGTCCCGCTCGCCCGCCTGCAACTCGGCGGCGCGCCGCACGATCCGGTCGAGCGCCTCGCGACTGATCAGCTCGCCCGCCATGACTAGTCTTTGACCTTCTCCTTGTCGCGCGGTGCCGGCAGCCGCTCGGCGGACGTCTGTTCGGCCAGCGCCCGAGCCGGAGGCTCCGCGGGTTGAGCGGGGGCGATCCGCTCCATGAAGCCGCGGAACAAGTCGATTGGGATGGGGAAGATCGTCGTCGAGTTGTTCTCCGACGCGATCTCGTTCACCGTCTGGAGGTAGCGCAGCTGGATCGCGGCCGGCTCTTTGCCGATGATGTGGGCCGCCTGGGCCAGTTTTTCGGACGCCTGCAGCTCGCCCTCGGCGTTGATGACCTTGGCGCGGCGCTCGCGCTCGGCCTCGGCCTGCCGGGCCATCGCGCGCTTCATCTCCGGCGGCAGGTCGACGTCCTTCACCTCGACCGCGGAGACTTCCACGCCCCAGTCTTCGGTGCGCGAGTCGATGATATTCTTGAGAATCGCGTTGATCTTCTCGCGACTCATCAGCAGCTCGTCCATCTCGGTCTCGCCCAGCACGGAGCGCAGCGTCGTCTGGGCCAGCTGGCTCGTGGCGTAGAGGTAGTTCTCGACGCCGATGACCGCCTTCACCGGGTCTTTCACCCGCATGTAGAGAACGGCATTCACCTTGATGGAGATGTTGTCGCGTGTGATCACGTCTTGCGGCGGGATGTCCATCGCCATGACGCGCAGCGACACCTTCTGCATCTTCGCCACGACCGGCGGCAGGAAGATCAGACCGGGACCGCGCGCGCCCCACGACCGCCCCAGGAGGAAATAGACGCCCCGCTCGTACTCGCGCAGCACCCGCAGCCCGGAGAAGAGGTACAGTACCACTGCCCCGATGCCCATCAATACGAACTCACCCATGGTGGCTCCTTAAGCCGGAAACGCTTCGACGATCACCGCGGCGCCCTGGCCGCCCCCGATGCAGGCGGAACCGAGGCCGAACCGCTTCTTCTCCCGGCGCAATGCATGCAACAGATGAATCGTGATGCGCGTACCGCTCGCCGCGAGCGGGTGGCCGATCGCGATCGCGCCGCCGTGCACATTCGTCCTGGCGCGGTCCAGGCCCAGCTCGCGCTCCACCGCCAGGTACTGCGGGGCGAACGCCTCGTTCACTTCGACGAGATCCATCTGGTCGAGTTTCATCTGCGCCTTCTGCAGCGCCTTGCGGGCCGCCGGCGCCGGACCGATCCCCATGTACTTCGGCTCCACGCCCGCCACCGCCCACGCCACGAGGCGGCCGAGCGGCTTCAACCCGTGCGCCTTGGCGTATTCCTCGCTCGCGATGACCGTGGCGGCTGCGCCGTCGGAGATCCCCGAGGCATTCCCAGCCGTCACCAAGCCGTCCTTCTTGAAGTACGGCTTGAGCGACAGCAGCACCTCGAGGGTCGTCTCGGGCCGCATGTGCTCGTCGGCGCGGAACTCGACGTCCTTTCCCTTCTTCTTTATCGAGATGCCGACGACTTCGTCCTGGAACACGCAGGCGTCCCACGCCCGCTTGGCGCGTTGCTGCGAGCCCAGGGCGACCTCGTCCACTTCCTCGCGGGTGAGCTTGTACTTCTCCGCCAGGCCTTCCGCCGTCTCGGCCATCGAGAGGCCGCATTGCGGGTCCTTGAGCGACTCCCACAGCAGATCTTCGAGCGGCGCGGAGGGGCCAAGGCGCAGCCCCCAGCGGGCGCCGCGCACGACGTGCGGGGCCTGGCTCATGGACTCCGCGCCGCCGGCCAGTACCGCGTCGGCCTCGCCGAGCAGAATCAGCTGGGCGCCTTGGGTGATCGCCTCGAACCCGGATCCGCACAGCCGGTTGACGGTCACGGCAGGGACTTCGATCGGAAGCCCCGCCTTGAGCCCCACATGTCTGGCGAGGTAAATCGCGTCCGCGGAGGTCTGGAGGGCGTTTCCGAACACCGTATGACCGATCTCGGCGGCGGGAACACGCGAGCGCTCTAGCGCCGCGCGTGACGCATGGGCGCCAAGCTCGATGGCCGATAAATCCTTGAGGGAGCCGCCGAACGTTCCGAATCCGGTGCGAACCCCGGACAGGAAGACGACGTCCTTACTGGCACCCTGGGTTTTCATGCGTGGTACTCCGCTGTAAGTGCGCGGAATATAACGCGAAGCGGGAGAGACGGATAAGCTCCGTCCCTCCCGCGCGTTACGAGTACCGGTGCTAAGTCGGCAAGACTAGTGGATGAAGTTCACCCACCCCGATTCGTTGGCGACGACCGCGAGGCTGCCCAGCCCATTGAAGCCGATGTAGCGTCCGCTGCCGCCGGTGACCACCGACCCGGTCTGCGTGCGCGTGGCCCGGTCGAAGATGTACACCGTGCCGTCGATGAGCGTGCTGACGTAGAGCTGCGCGTTGTCGGGCGTCACCGCGACGTCGAACACATTGCGGAATCCCGGCGTCCCCACGTCCGTCTCAACGTAGCTGGAGCTTGGGGTCGTCAGGTCCCAGCTGATCAGCTTACTCCGCCCGATGTCCCCCCCGTAGAGTGATCCCCCGTCGAGAGAGACCGCTACGGTCTGCATCTGGCCTCCCGACACGCGGGCGGTGCGCACGACCGTGTTCGTGGTGAGGTCGATCGTCCGGACCGCGCCCTCGTCGCGCGCCGCGATGTACATGCAGGGCGAGAAGGGATGGAACGCCACGCCTGTGAGCAGCGATCCGGTGCTCCCCGCGGGGATCTGTCCGGTCACGGTGCGGGTCGCGACGTCGATGATGAAGACGCCCGTGAAGTCGGTGAGCGCGTATAGGCGTGTCCCGTCCGGGCTCAAGCCGATCGTCAGGATGCTGCCCCCCGGCACAGACACCGTCGCGACCGCCGTGTTGGTGGCGACGTCGACGTAGGTGATGGTGCGCGCGTCCTGGTTGCCGACGTATGCGGTCGCGCCGTCCGGACTCATTCGCACCTGCGACGGGAGCTCACCGACGGAGAACGGTGCCGAGAGCGTGGTCGACGGCAGGTCGGCACGGACGGCGGCGGCGCCGAGCCCCTGTGTCACGTACGCGACGTTGCCCGACACTGCGACGGCGAAGGGCATGCTGGAGAGCGGCTCGTTGTCGACGACCGCCGCGGCCGGATGGGTCCGTCCCGAAGGCGGCGTACCGACAGCCGGAGCATCGCAGACCGACGGCGGCGGCGGGGGAGGCGGAGGGAAACCAACACCGACGAAATTGACCCACCCGAACTCGTTCGCGATGACCGCGGCACTGCCAGCGGCATCGAACGCGATGTAGCGCGGGGCGCCGCTCGTGTTGAGCGTGGCGACCGGAGCGCCGCTGGCCTGATCCAGGATGAAGACTTTCCCATCGAACAGCGTGCTCACGTAGACCTGTGTGTTGTCGGGGGTGACGGCGACGTCGAACGCGTTACGACGCACCGGCGACCCGACCGAGAACTCCTGGTACGCCGTGGACCCCGACGGCAGGTCCCACACGATCAGCTTGCTGCGCTCGATGTCCGTCGCGAAGAGCCGGGCACCGTCGCGCGAGACCGCGAGGTTCTGGATGCGTCCCCCCGCCACGGCTACCGTGCGGACGACCTTGTTCTCACGGAGGTCGATGGTGCTGACGGTCCCATTATCGCGCGCGGCGACGTAGGCGCATGGCTGGGAGGGGTGGAATGCGACGCCGGCGAGAATCGTCCCGATCTGCTCGGCCGGGATGCTGTCGGTGACCGTCTGTTGTATGACGTTGATGACGTAGACGCCGTAGAAGTCCATCAGTGCGTAGATCGTCTCACCGTCGGGCGTGAGGCCGAGGGTCAGGACGCTGCCGGCGGGTAGGGGGATGGTCGACGTGACGCTGTTGGTGGCCACGTCTACGACGCTGATCGTTTGGGAGTCTTGATTGCCCACGTACGCCGTCTTCCCGTCGGGGCTCAGGCGGACCTGGGAGGGGAAGTCGCCGACGGGGAAGGGCGCCGACAGCGCCGTCGACGGCAGCTGACCCCGGACTGCCGAGGAGGCGAGCGCCCGGGTGACGTACACGACACCGCTGCGGGAGATGGCTACCGCGAACGGCATCGCGTCGAGCGGCACGGAGTCTCGGAGGTCGAGAGACGGATGCCCGCCTTCCGAAAAGTGCGCGGTGCGCGGGGCAAGACAGGTCTGGGAGCTCGACGACGACTGCGACTGCGACTGCGACAGGTCGGGCGGCGTGATACTGTCGGCGCAGGCACCGAGCAGCGCTGCGGTCAAGAGAACGAGAGCGGAAGTCACACCATGCCGAACCATGTTGGGCCTCGTGAGGTGGACACGGCGAAATCTGCCCGGCGAACGAGGCCGCGCAATCGGGAAACGCACGAAACGTCATAACGTCTAGCTGTTGCGCCGGCGCCTCACCTAGAGCCGCTGCGCGATCGCGGACGCCACCTGGGCTGTGGTCGCCTTTCCGCCAATATCGGGCGTGCGGACCTCCGCCGCGACGGTCGCCTGCACGGCGCGCTCGAGATCCCGGGCTGCCTCCGGGTGTCCAAGCTGCTCGAACATCAGGGCGCCCGTGAGCACCGCCGCCATCGGGTTCGCGACGCCTTTGCCAGCGAGCGGCGGCGCTGACCCGTGCACCGGCTCGAACAAACCGGCGCGGCCGGGATGGAGGTTTGCGCTCGCCGCCAGGCCGAGCCCGCCCACCAGCCCCGCGCCCAGGTCGGACAGGATGTCGCCGTAGAGGTTGTTCGTCACGATCACCTGGAACCGCTCGGGCTCGCGCACCAGCTCCATCGCGAGCGCATCGACGTAGCGGTGCTCGGCGGAGATCGCCGGGTATTCCGCCGCGACCGCCTTGAACTTCTCCTGCCAGATCTTGTGCGCGGGGACGGCGTTCGATTTGTCGCTCATCGTCACCCGCTTCCTGCCGTTTGCCTTCGCCCACTCGAAGGCGGCGCGAATGATCCGCTCGACGCCCTTTCCCGTGTGCACCTCTTCGGCGATGTGCTCATCCCCATTGTCGCGACCGCGACCGACGTATACACCTTCGGTGTTCTCGCGGAAGATGACGAAGTTGATGGGCTTGGTCGTTTTGAGCGGTGTCAGGTCGGGGTGCAGCAGGATGACGGGGCGGAAGTTGACGTACAAATCGAGCCGGAAGCGCAGGCCCAGCAAGATGTCGCGCGCATGCTCGTTGCCAGGGACCCTCGGATCGCCGATCGCTCCCAGGAAGATTGCGTCCACGTCGTCGCGCAGGTGCTGAAACGCCGCCTCGGGGAGCGTTTCCTTTGTCTTGAGATAGTGGTCCGCCGAGTAGGGCAGGCGCTCCCAATCGAGGGCACAACCATGTTTCTTGGCGGCAGCATCGAGGACGGGGATTGCTGCCTCGATTACCTCCGGGCCGATCCCGTCTCCCGCGATGACCGCGACGGAGTACCGCTTCACTCGAAACCCGTCGCGCGGCCGCACGACAGGCAGTACGTCCAGCCGACATCCACCTCGCTGCCGCACGCGGGGCACTTCAAGTCCCCCGAGGGCGGTTGACCGCAGTGGGGGCAGAAGTTGACCTTGCGGTTCGCCGGGAGCGTCCCGCCGCAGTAGGCGCACTGGTTGCCGGCGGGCGCATCGCGTCGAGCGCCGAGAGGAATCACGACGGGCGGGATTGGATTCTCCGACGTGTAATCGACGGGTTCATCTCCCCCTGCGCCACCCGATTCCACCGTGAGGGGCGGCGCGTACGCCTCCTCGCCCAGGAGGACGCGCTCGGCGGCGTGGCCGTTGACCATGGCGCGGGCGTCGGGGAAGTTGCGGAAGTACGCGGTGTCGGGATTGGTCTCGGCGACCTCGCGCTGCATCGCGTCGCGCACGTCGTCGGGCTCGAGGCGCAGGTAGCCGCGCTCGCCGGCCAAGAGGCGGAGCACGGTCATCTCGTAGTCCTGGTGCGTAGCCACTTTGATGCGCGAGCGGTTGGAGCGGTACGGCACCAGCCGCTCGTACAGCTCGGCCGCCGGGAAGGGGACGGCGAGCCGCGACTCCTCCGCCAGCGCCCGCACCAGCAGCTCGAACAGCCGGTCCAGCTCATCTGCCACGGATCAGCCTCGCCATTCGCTCACCCAGCGGTCGTACAGCACGGGCTCGACGCCGCCGCTTTGCAGTACCTCTACCCCAGAGGGGTCGCGGTACGCCTTGCGGTAGAACACGTGCGTGACGCCCGAGTTGATGATGAGCTTGGCGCACATCACACAGGGAGACGCGCTCACGAAGACGACCTTGTCACGCAGGTTGCCCGGCGCTTTCACGAGGGCATTCATCTCGGAATGAATGCAGCCGCAGCTTCCGGGCACCGCCGAGTCGCACTTGTTGGGAAGGCCGCGCGCATTGCCGTTGTAGCCGATCGCCAGCACGTTCTCCAGACGTTGGTCCGTCACCACCGTACCGACCTGCAGGCGCGCGCAGGTGGAGCGCTTGGCCAGCTCCTCGGCCATCCGCATGTACACCTCGTACAGCGGTATGCGGTCAACGGGAGGTGCGGACGCACCGTTGGGTAGCAGGTTGTACGGGTGAGTATTGGCGGCGACGCCGTCCTTATGCACGCTCATGCAGCTCCTTGTCGGGGTCGTAGCCGGCGTACTTGCCGCGGGCGCGCTGCTGGTCGAGCCAGGTGTCGAAGCCCGAGGGGACGAGGCCGTTGGAGCGCTCCTGATGCTCCGCCGCCTGGGTCGCGAGGAAGTCTGCATACTCGTTCTTGGGATGCTCGGCGTGCCCACGCACCCAGCCCCACTCCACGTCGTGCGCCTGGGCGGCCTGCTCGAGCTTCTGCCACAGCTCGAGGTTCTCGATCGCGCCGCCCTTGCGGCGCCAGCCGCGCGCCTTCCAATCCTTCAGCCACTCGTTCATGCCCTTCACCAGGTACTCCGAGTCGGACACGTAGCGCACGCGCGCGTGCTTCCACTGGCGGCGGATCCATTCCAGCGCCGCGATCGCGCCGGCGAGCGCCATCTTGTTGTTGGTCGTCTGCGGAGCGCACTCGTAGAAATCCCACCGCGCCACGCTGTCTCCCGCCGGCGCCTCCACCAGGGCGGCGTTGCCACCGGGGCTGGGTTTGGTGGAGTCGTTTCCGATGGCGCTCTCGTCGGCGTGAACCAGTACGGAGATCGCCGCGGTCACGGTTGCACGACCACCGGGATGTCGGTGTGCCGCAGGATCTCCTCCGCGTGCGACACGGTGACTTTGCTGGTACGCCCTGTTCGCGTGACGTGCGCGCCCGCGAACAGGGCGTCGCACTTGGTGCGCTCCACCACCCGCGCCACGACCTCGCCCGGCGTCCCCGGCTCGATGTGCGTCACGAAGGCGACGCCCTGGAGCGACAGCACCGCCTCGGCCTCGCCCACGACCTGCACGCCGGCCGCGTGATCGGGGGTCGCGTAGATGATGTGGATCGTACTGTGCATGATGCTGGCGAACCGCGCCGCGAAATCGAGCGCGCGCCGGGCCGTCGCACCGCCGTCGAACGCGATCGCGCACGCGCTCATCGGCGACGGCCGCGCGCCGCATACGATCACGTTGCGCTCGGCGATCTTGATCAGCGCCGCGACCGTCGCGCCGAGCTCCGCTCCCTGGGTGGTGTGGCCGCGCCGCCCCACCAGCACCGCGTCCGTTTCCTTCGCGAGGGCCGCGAGCTCCGTGTCGGGATCGCCTTCGCGCAGCGCCACCTCGGCGTCCACGCCGGCCGCGCGGACGCGCGCGGCGGCACGCTCCAGCACCGCCGTGCCCTCGGGCAGGGCCCGTGCGCGCTCGACGACATGGCCGACGACGAGCGTCGCCTTGAACTGGCGCGCCAGGACGATGGCTTGCTCCAACGCCGCGTCGGCGCTGGGGCTGCCGTCGAGGCCGATCAGTAGGCGGGTAAACATGCGCTCACGGAAGCACCGCGAAGGTCTCGAGGTCCCGCAGGCGGAACGCCAGGACCTCGCCGGTCATCGGGAGCCGGCCGGCCAGCACCTCGTCGCGCCCGCTCGTCTCGAGTCGTTCGGCCACGACCACATATTCGGTGCCCCGCCGCCGCAGCGCTACCCGTCGCCGCTCCCGCACCGCGCGCTCCAGCGCGTCGAGCGCATCGGGCGTCAGGGTGCGGTACTCCGGGATCGCGGCCACGGACGTCAATGGACCTGGATCGCCCCGGGGCGGGGTCCGGACGTCACCCGGCCGATACGTGCGGCGGTGGGAGTCCCTTCCTTCTTCAGGGCTGCGAGCAGGGCGTCGACCCGCTCGGCCGGCACGGCGAGGAGCAGCCCGCCCGAGGTTTGGGCGTCGTGGAGCAGCACGCGCATTGCCTCGTCCAGGCCGGGCGCGAAGCTCACGTCGGCGGCGAGGGCGTCGCGGTTGCGCTGGGTGCCGCCGGGCACGGCGCCACGCGCCGCCAGGTCTGCCGCACCCGGGAAGAGCGGCACGGCCGCGGCGTCGACCTCGGCAGCCACGCCGCTCGCGACCAGCATGTTGTGCAGGTGGCCGAGCAGTCCGAAGCCGGTGACGTCCGTGGCGGCGTGGACGCCCACGGCGAGCATCGCGCGCGCGGCGCCGGCGTTCAGGGTCGTCATCGACGCCACCGCGGCGGTCAGGTCGGCGGCAGTCAGCAGGTCGCGCTTCAAAGCCGTCGTGAGGACGCCAGTCCCGATCGGCTTGGTGAGCACCAGGACGTCACCCGCTCGGGCCCGGGCCAGGGTCACGATGCGGTCGGGGTGCACCTCGCCGATCGCCACCATCCCGTACTTCGGCTCGGGGTCGTCCACCGAGTGGCCGCCCAGGACGAACGCGCCGGCCTGCTGGGCGATCTCCTGTCCGCCGCGCAGCACCTCGCCCAGCAGATCGAGCGGCAGCTTGCCGCGCGGCCAGCCGACGAGGTTCAGGGCGAGCAGCGGCGTCGCACCCATCGCGTAGACGTCGGAGAGGGCGTTGGCTGCGGCGATGCGTCCGAAATCGTAGGCATCGTCCACGATGGGCGTGAAGAAGTCCACCGTCGCCACGAGCGCGCGGTCCGGCGCCAGCCGGTACACGGCGGCGTCGTCCCGAGTCGAGGCGTCGACCAGGATGCGCGGATCCGTCAGCGTGGGCACGTGGCGCAAGACCTGCGCCAACTCGGCGGGGCCGAGCTTGCAGGCTCAGCCGGCGCCGTGCGAGAACGCTGTCAGTCTGATGGTGGACATGAGTCCACCGAAGATAAGCTAAGAGAGCCGCCAGGCGAGCAGAGCGCCCGCGGCAACGTAGCGGGCCACGTCGAGCCCCGCGTGCGCGAGCAGATGGCGCCGCCGCGGCGGCTCGACGTGCCGCCACATGACGAGGCGCCGCGGGAATGCTACGAGCAGGCCGACGAGGAAAAACAGCAGCCACCAGCCGCCCGCGCCCAACGAGTCGAACCACAACGAGGCGAACAGCGTGACGACGCCGGCCTCGGCCAGCCGCCAACCCAACTCCCATCGATTGAAGGACCAGACCACCGCCCGGTCGGCGGCCGCGTCGTTCCAGGCGTAGCCGACGGGCGGGGCGAGGGCGAACAGCGCCGCGACCGGCAGCCATGCGAGGAGCAGCCGGCCGAGTGTCACGCTAGCCGCGCGGCCGGCGGTAGCCGGGGCCGCGCAGCCCGCGCCCGGGCCGCGCATCGGTCATCTTCCCGTGCCGCAACACGGCCTGGCCATTCACGAACACGTATTCGATGCCCACGGAGGGTTGGTGCGGCTGCTCGAAGGTCGCCCGATCCATCACCGTCTGCGGATCGAACACGGTGATGTCCGCGTACATCCCGGGCCGCACCAGGCCGCGGTCCTCGAGGCCGACGCGCTGCGCCGCGAGCGAGGTCATCTTGCGTACGGCATACTCGACGGTCATCAACTTCTGCTCGCGCACGTAGCGACCGAGGATGCGGGTGAACGAGCCGTACGCCCGGGGATGCGTGCCTTCCGTGCCGAAGGGTCCGTCGGGCGCGACGCCGCTCGCGTCGGTGTTCACGGCCACCCACCATTGCTGCATCGCCGCCCGCACGTCAGGCTCGCTCATGAGAAAGTAGATGGCGCCGCTGCGGGCATGATCCGCGATGACCAGGTCGAACAGCGTCTCGATCGGATCCCGCTTGCGATCGGCCGCGATCTGCGACAGGCGCTTGCCCTGCAGATAATGAAGGGAATCCTCGAACGGGAACACGATGACGCCCTGCGGTCCTTCGGTCGCCCGGTAAAAGCGGTCGGTGGCCTGCGGGGGCGCGAGCAGCTCGGCGCGGAGTCGCGCACGAATCGCGGGGTCGCGTAGGCGCGCGATGAGCGAGTCACTCCCGCCCGAATGAGCCCACGCCGGGACCGAAGCGTCGAGCGAAGTCGCGCCGGCGAGATAGGGGTACTGGTCGGCGGTGACATCCAATCCTTCCGCCCGTGCTGAATCGATGCGCGCCAGGACGTGCGGCATTCGGCCCCAGTTGCGCCGCCCCGAGACCTTGAGGTGCCAGATCTCCGCCGGGATGCCGGCCTCGCGCGCGATCCGAAATGTCTCGTCCAGCGCCTGGTCGATCTGCCCGCCCTCGTTGCGCATGTGCGTCGCGTACACGCCGCCATGGCGCCGAGCGGCTTTGGCGAGGGCGATGATCTCTTCCGTCGGAGCGAAGATGGCGGGCGTATACTCGAGCGCCGTCGAGAGTCCCAGGGCTCCCTGCTCCATCGCGGTGTCGACCAGCGCGACCATGTGTGCCAGCTCTGCGGGCGTGGCCTGGCGGTCCTGCTTGCCCACCACGGCCAGGCGGATCTGCGTCGCGCCCACGAAGGTGGCGATGTTGACGGCGCTCTTGCTGCGCGCGAGGCGGGCGAAGTAGCCGTTGAAATCGCGCCAGTCTTCCTGCACCCCGTACTTCTTCATCCACGCGGAGTCGTCGACGACGAGGAGATCGGTGAGGGGCGCGACGGAGCCGCCCTCGCCCGTCACTTCGGTGGTAATGCCCTGCGTCACCTTGCTGAGCGCCCGATTGTCGATCAGGACCTGCGTTTCCGACTGACCCAGCATGTCGATAAAGCCCGGGGCGACGACGAGCCCTCGGACATCGAGCGTTTCACGCGCGGTGGCGGACCCCAGGTACCCGACGGCGGCGATGCGATCGCCAGCGATGGCGACGTCGCCCACATAGCGAGGGTTACCGCTGCCGTCCACGATCCAGCCACCGCGCAGGATGGCGTCGTAGCCGGCGCCGCGGCCGTCGGCCGGCCGGAGACACGCGCCGAGCAGCAATAACAGCAGGCACGCGCGCTGCGAGCGAGCACTCACTTTCGCCATGCGCTCCTCAAGGAATCGGGCCACACCCTGTGGCCCCGGGTCATGACCCAGGCAATGTTGCGCGTCGCGGCGATGTGCTGCGCAGGGTTGGCGTTCAGTACGACGAGATCAGCGACTTTGCCGGGCGCCAAGGCACCGAGCGAATCCGCGCCCAGCAGGTGCGCGCCGCGCCGTGTGGCGGAGGTAATCGCCTCAAGCGGCGTCAGCCCCGCCTCGACCAGCAACGCCATCTCCTCATGCAGCGAGAACCCCGGGATCAAGAGCTGGTTCGCGGCGTCGGTGCCCGCGGCGATGCTGCCGCCGGCGCGCTTGAACTCGCGCACGAACTGGTCCTGCCGCGCGCGGGCGCGGCGGAACGCTTGAAAGTCGCGCTGCCGCCAGCCGGTGCGACGCAGCAGTCCCGCCACGCTGCGGACGCTCGCGGCGTCCTCCGGGACATCCTCCATCCCGGGCCGCGTGAGGAGGATCGGGTTGTCGAGCCGCGACAACATCTCGTGCAGGATCAGCGTCGGGACGATCGTGACCTTGGTCTGGACCAGTGCGCGAGCGGTGCGGGCCAGCGCGGCAGAGTCGAGCGCCGCCCAGCCTTGTTCTTCGGTGGTCCAACCCGCGAGGAAGCGGTCGTGCGCGCGGTAGTAGACCGCGGGGTTCCGGGCCGCCGCCTGCACCACGCCCGCCATGTGCTCGAGCGAGACGACGCCGGCGCGAGCCGCCGTCAGCGCGTCGATCTTGCCTAAGTGGGCGGCGACGGACAGGCGGAAGTTTTTCGCTTCGTTCATCAGCGGCTGCAGCAGGGCGGGCGTGATCTTCGTGTAGATCTTCAGATAATCGGCGCCGGCGACCGCCCGCTGATCCACGGCGTGCCGCGCTTCGGACGCCGTCGCGACGCCGGTCGCGTTGGGATAGGTCGTGGGAACGCCGTCGATCATCGGCCCCGACGTGAACATGCGCGGCCCAACGATCGAGCCCAGGTTCAGGTCGTTCTTCAACACGTATCCAGAGCTGTCGCTGTGGAGGTCGCGGACCGTCGTGACACCCCATGCGAGATAGCGCGGCGCCGCCCAGCGCTCCACGTGAGCATGCGCGTCGATCAAGCCCGGAATGATCGTCTTCCCAACCAGGTTGATCCGTTCGGCGCCCTTGGGGATCTGAATCTCATTGACGCGGGCCACCGCCTCGATGTGCCCGTTCCGGATGAGGATGAGGGCGTCTTCTTTCGGCGGCCCCCCCGCGCCGTCGATGAGGGTGGCGCCCTCGAGCGCGATGACTCCCGCCCCGTTGGACGTGCACGCTCCGACGAGGAGCAGGGAGCAGAGGAGCAGGGAGCCGGACTTCACGGCTTCGGGTCCGGAGAGGTGTGGTCGTGCAGGATGCGCCAGCGATTGCCCTGCCGTTGCAGGACCAGGGTGAAAGGGCCGCTCGCGACCACGGAATCGCGCCGCAACAGGCGGAAACGGGCCGTGGCGTAAGCGAAATCGGGCGTGAGGGCGCGCACGCGCACCTCCTCGAACGCGAGCGAATCGCGCGACTTCCCGGGCGCGAAATAGTTAGCCTGATAGCGGTCGTATAGCGCCTGCCAGCCGTACTGCACGTGCCCACCCGACATGTAGCTCGTCAGGGAGTCGTGGGCGTAGTCACCCATGAAGCCCGCCAAGTCGCCGCGGTTCCAATCAGCGGCCGAGCGGGTCAGCATCGCCTCGATCTCGCGCGGCGGGTCACCCATCGGCACGCCGGGCGCCGAACAAGCGGTCACTGCAACCACCACGCACCACGCGCCACGCACAACGCACCTCTTGGGTTTGAAGTCCGCCCCAACGTACCTTCCACCATGGCCGACGCAACCCCGTTGTGGGAGACGACGGTGTACGGACCGGTGCGATCACGCCGGCTCGGCACGAGCCTCGGCGTGAACCTCGTGCCGCAACGCTCCAAACTTTGCTCGTTCGATTGCCCCTACTGCCAGTGCGGCTTCAACACTCCCAAGGCCGAAGGGTCGCGCTGGCCATCGCCGGACGAAGTCGTGCACAGCTTGACGCGTGTGCTGGCGCGCCTGCCCTCGCTCCCCGAGTGGATCACGTTCTCGGGCAACGGCGAGCCGACGTTGCACCCGCGCTTGGCGGTGGTGGTGGACCGGGTGCTCGCGGTTCGCGCCGAGATGGCTCCCAAGACGCGGGTCGCGATCCTGTCCAACGGCCTCTCCGCGGGCCAACCAGCGGTGCGCGCTGCCCTGATGCGGCTCGATGACCGCATCATGAAGCTCGATCCGGGTCCGATGGAAAAAGTGAACGGCGTGCGCTACGAAATTGATGGTCTCGTGACGGCGTACCGGCGTCTCAAGCCTTATACGGTCCAGGCGATGGTGGTGCGGGGCCGTGAGTGGGACGGCTCGAGCGAGGAAAGTGTCGCGGCGTGGCTGCCGCGGCTGGTGCAGGCCAATCCCGATGCGGTTCAGCTCTATTCGCTGGCGCGCCCGCCCGCCGATGAGGGGCTCCACAATGTGCCGCGGGAGCGCCTCGACGAGATGGCCGTGGCCATTCGCAAAGCGCTCCCGCAGTGCCGCGTCGAGGTGTCCTAACGCCGACGTTTCTTCTTGCCGGCCTTCTTCTTTTTCTTCGCGGTTTTCTTCTTGGCTTTGGGACGCGACTTCTTCGCCGCCTTCTTTTTCTTCTTCGCCTTCTTCTTGGCCTTCGGCTTTTTCGCAGCGGGCGCCGCCGGCTTGTCCCACATCGGCGCTGGCGCCGGGGCCGGCGCGGGCGAAGGGGCCGACGGGAACATCGGCTCCGAGAAGCCCGGTCCCGGCCAGCTGCTCTCGGTGTTATCCATCTGCTCAAGCATCGGATCTTCCTCCGCGTGGTGGCTGGGCGTGGCCTATAGCTTACCCGTGGATTGCGACCCCGCAAGTGCGCGGCCACACCGTGGCAAGTTGGCTTGACAACGCCATTTAGCAGGACTTACGTTGCGCGAGCCATGATGCATCGCGCACCTCTTGCGGCGCTCGCGCTCACCCTACCGGGCGCCGCGCTGGCGCAGAACGTCGCCGAAGTCCAGGTCGCTCCCCCCACGATTACTATCCGCGTGGGGGAGCGCAGCGGGCTCCTGGCCACGGCATTCGATCGCATCGGCAACGTCATTCCCACCATCCGGATCATCTGGTCGTCCAACAACCTGGCCGTCGCCAAGGTGGACAACAATGGCACGGTTACCGGCGTGGGGAACGGCGTGGCCATCATCGAGGCGCGCGTGGGGCCCCGCAAGGGGCAGGCCGCGGTGCAGGTTACCGGCGGCGCAGCGCCTCCTCCACCCGCGACCTCCCCGCCGGTGACCACGACCCCCCCGGTGACCACGGGCGCCCCCGATCCTCTCGCCGGCCAGCCGGCCGGCACCGGCCCCGCAGCAGCCCTGCGGCTCGAGCCGGGCGCGATCTACCTGCTGCCCTCCGAGAACACCCGCGTGTCTCCCCGCGCGCTGCGCGAGGACGGCTCACCGGCGGCGCCCGTCGTCGTCACCTGGAACTCGCTGCGAACAGACGTGGCGAGCGTGGACCAGAACGGTAACGTCGTGGCGCTCGCGGCAGGGCAGGGGACGATTCAGGCGACGGCGCTCGGGGGTCTCACGGCGACCGCACCGGTCGTGGTGCAGCCGGCCGAGTTCACGGTCCGTGAGGCGGCGCCGCTGATGCTGTCGCCCGGCGACATCGACACGCTGCACGTGATCGTCGCGTCGCAGAACAACCGGGCGGTGAACCCGCTCGTGCTGCAATGGGCCTCGAGCGACCAGAGCGTCGCGCGCGTGAGTCTGGCGGGGGTCGTGACCGCCGCGGGGCCGGGCAAGGCGACGCTCACGGTGTCGGGCCTGCTGCAGAGCAAGAGCATCGAGGTCTCGGTGCACCGCGTGGCCGAGGGGATGGCGGTGCGGCCGCGCTTCTCGGCCGAAGTGCAGTTGCCGCTCACCGCGACGCTGAAATTCGAAGCGCAGGCGCTGGCGGCGGACAAGACGCCGATCCCGGAGGCGCCGCTGCGCTGGTTCGTGGCGGACCCGAGCATCGCTGGGTTCGACGCGCAGACCGGGACGCTCACCGGACGGGCCGTCGGCAAGACGACGCTCGTCGTGCGCGGCCCGGGGGCTGGGCTCGCGGTCACCTGGAACATCAGCGTCATTGCGGGCTCGGTGAAGTTCGCCCAACCTCGGGTGGGTATCGGCCTGAACCAGCGCCACACGCTGCGACCGAGCTATGCCGACGACCAGGGCACGATCATCGGGCCGGCGGCGAACCTCACCTGGAGCACCGACAATCCGCAGGTTGCCACGGTCGGTGAGGACGGCACGGTCGCGGGCGTCGGCTACGGCCATGCCCGGATCACGGCGAGCGCGCCGGGCGGCAAGGCCGCCGCCGCGGACGTGTACGTCGTGGGCGAGATCGTGATTGCGAGCTCGCGCAGCGGGAAGTTCCAGCTGTACGCGGCGGAGCGCGCCAATCTCGCGCAGCTCGCCAAGATCACGACCGACACGTCGAGCGCCACCGATCCCGCCTTTTCGCCCGACGGGTCGCGCATCGCGTACGTATCCACGTCGGGTGGCAACGCGGAGATCTACGTGATGAACGCGGACGGGACAGGTTCGATGCGGCTCACCACCGAGCCGTCGCCGGACGGCCGCCCCGTGTTCACCCCCGACGGCCAGACAATCTTGTTCCATTCGGCGCGCACCGCCGGCAGGCAGCAGATTTGGGCGGTGAACGTAGACGGCACCGGACTGACCCAGTTGACGCGCGACTCGACCAGCTTCGCGCCCGCGGTGTCCCCCGACGGGCAGACCGTGGCCTACGTCTCGATGCGCAACAAGAACTACGACATCTGGCTGATGGCGCGCGACGGTTCGAACCAGCGACAGTTCACGCCGACGCCGCAGGTGCGGGAATCGGAGCCGCGGTTCCTGCGCGACGGGACGCTCGCCTACCTCGTGGAGCGGCGCGAGGGGAATCGCACCGTACAGCAGGTGGTGCGCGCCGACCTGACGACGGGGAGCGTCACACCGCTCACCGGCATCGATCTCGCGCTCACCTCGTTCGCGGTGTCGCTCTCCGGCGACCTGGTCGCGCTGGTGGTGAACGCCCAGCCCGAAAACCGCCGCAACCCGATTTACAAGGTGTACATCCAGCCCGTCGGATCGGGCACGCCCGTGCCGATGCCCACGACCGGCACGGAGCAGATGGTGACGCCCACGTTCCGACCGTAGTGCGAGCCTGCATTCTCACCGCCACGGGCGCGAACGCGTCCGCCAACTTGAAAATCGCCGACGTTCCCGACGCCCCCCTCCCGCAGCTGGGAGAAGTGCGTGTCGCCATCCGCGCAGCCGCGCTGAACCACCTCGACCTGTTCGTGGCGGCCGGCATGCCGGGAACGCCCCCGCGCCTTCCGCACGTCATGGGGGCCGATGGGGCCGGGGTCGTAGAGTCGGTCGGCTCCGGCGTGACGGGAGTCCGGCCCGGCGACCGCGTCGTGATCAACCCCGGCATCTCCGATTACACCTGCGAGTTCTGCCGCGCGGGGGAGCATTCCCTCTGCGTCGCGTACCAGCTTCTGGGCGAGCATCTCCCCGGGACGATGGCGGAGCTCGTGACCGTGCCGGCCACCAATGTGGCCCTGATGCCGCGGCTGTCGCCCGAGCTGAGCTGGGGAGAGGCGGCGGCCTACTCGCTCGTGACGCTCACGGCGTGGCGCATGCTCATGACGCGGGCGCAGCTGAAGGCCGGCGAGACCGTGCTCGTGTGGGGGATCGGCGGCGGTGTGTCGCTCGCGGCGATGCGCATCGCCAAGTTGCGCGGTGCGAAGGTCATCGTGACCAGCTCCAGCGACGACAAGCTGCAGCAAGCGCGCCGCCTGGGGGCCGATGTGACACTGAATTACCGCACCCAAAAGGTCGCGCAGGAGGTGCGCGCCCTCACGGACAAACGCGGTGTGGACGTCGTCGTGGAGAATGCCGGCGAAGCCACATGGGACGACTCGCTGCGCTGTCTCGCGCGCGGCGGGCGGCTCGTCACCTGCGGGGCGACGACGGGGCCGAGAGTGACGCTCGACTTGCGGCGGCTCTTCTGGCATCACTGGTCGCTGCTCGGCTCGACGATGGGCAACGCCGCCGAGTACGCGGAGATCGTGCGCCGGTTGGGTGAAGGTCAACTGCGGCCGATCGTGGACCGCGCCTATCCGTTGGCGCAGGCGGGGGCTGCGTACGAGCGACTCGCGAAAGGAGAGCAGTTGGGGAAAGTGGTGGTGGAGGTGTCGAAGGATTAGGACAATCCCGCAACCCGTAAACCGTTGCCCGCGGCGCGTCTGTGCGTCTAGTTTTTGCAGGTCCGCGCCGTTGCCTTTCTGGGCCTAAGTATTTAGTTTTTATCAACTTACACCTCCCCAAACATCGATCTAAATGACTGGTCCTAACGTCCGGGAGCGTATTCTCCCCCGCCTCATCGAAGACGAGCTGAAGGAATCGTTCCTCGATTACTCGATGAGCGTGATCGTGCAGCGCGCGCTGCCCGATGTGCGCGACGGTCTGAAGCCCGTGCACCGCCGCATCCTGTACGCGATGAACGAGCTGGGCCTCGTCCCCGGCCGGCCGTACAAAAAGAGCGCGACGGTGGTGGGTGACGTGTTGGGCAAGTACCACCCGCACGGCGACGTGGCGCTGTACGACTCGCTGGTGCGCATGGTGCAGGATTTCTCGCTGCGCTATCCGCTGGTGGACGGGCAGGGGAACTTCGGGTCGGTGGACGGTGACTCGGCGGCGGCCTACCGCTACACCGAGGCGCGGCTCACGCGCATCGCGATGGCGATGCTCGAGGACATCGACAAGAACACCGTCGTCTTCGTTCCCAACTTCGACGACCGCCTGCAGGAACCCACCGTCCTCCCCGCTCGCCTCCCGAACCTGATTGTGAATGGATCGGCGGGCATCGCGGTCGGCATGGCGACGAACATCCCGCCGCACAATCTGGGCGAGGTGGTGCAGGCGATCACCCACCTGGTCGACAATCCGGACTGTCAGGTCAAGGACCTCCGCAAGTTCATCAAGGGGCCCGATTTCCCCACGGGCGGCATCATCTACGGCCGCGACGGCATCAAGGAGTGCTACGAGAAGGGCCGGGGCCGGATCGTGCTGCGGGCGCGGGCCGTCGCCGAGGAGACGAAGTCGACCGGCAAGCAGCACATCGTCGTCAGCGAGTTCCCCTACCAGGTGAGTCCCGAGCGCGTGCACGAGCAGATCCGCGACTTGGTGCTCGCGAAGAAGCTCGAAGGGATCTCGGATGTCCGGAACGAGTCCGACCGCGAGGGGATCCGGCTCGTCATCGAGCTGAAGCGCGACGTCATCCCGATGGTGGTGCTGAACCAGCTGTATGCGCACACCCAGATGCAGACGACCTTCGGCGCGATCATGCTGGCGCTGGTGGACGGCGTGCCGAAGGAGTTGGACCTCAAGGAGATCCTGTTCCACTTCGTCGAGCACCGCCACGTCGTGATCGTGCGGCGCACCGAGTTCGAGCTGAAGCGCGCGCAGGATCGGGAGCACATTCTCGAGGGCCTCAAGATCGCCGTCGACAACATCGACGAGGTGATCCGCATCATCAAGAAGTCGAAGGACACGCCGTCGGCCGACGCGGCGCTGCGCAAACGCTTCAAACTCTCCGAGAAGCAGTCCGCCGAGATCCTCAACATGCGCCTGGCGCGGCTCACGGCCCTCGAGATCACCAAGCTCGACGAGGAGCTGAAGGACGTCCGCCGCTTCATCAAGGAATGCAAGGAGATCCTGGGGTCCAAGCCTCGCCGCATGAAGATCCTCAAAGAGGAGCTGGGCGAGCTGGCCCACGGCTTCGGCGACGAGCGGCGCACGGAGATCGTGGCCGACCAGGGCGACTTCTCGATCGAGGATCTGATCGCCGAAGAGGACATGGTCATCACCGTCTCGCATGCGGGCTATATCAAGCGGCTGCCGGTGTCGGCGTATCGCCGTCAGCGCCGCGGCGGGAAGGGTGTGATCGGCGCCCACGCCAAGGAAGACGACTGGGTCGAGCACCTGTTCATCGCCTCCACCCACGACTACCTGATGTTCTTCACGGAACAGGGCCAGTGTTACTGGCTCAAGGTGCACGAGATCCCGCAGGCGGCCCGCGCCGCCCGCGGCAAGCCCATCATCAACTGCGTCGCCATGAAGCCCGACGAGCGCCTCGCCGCCCTGGTGCCGGTGCGCGAGTTCTCCGAGAACCAGTACCTCCTGTTCGCGACCAAGAACGGCGTCGTCAAGAAGACCGTGCTCTCGGAGTTCGGCAATCCGCGCTCCAACGGCATTCGCGCCATCAACATCGAGAAGGGCGACGAGCTGATCGACGTGCAAGTGACCGACGGCAAGAACGACATCGTCCTCGCCACGAACCACGGCATGAGCATCCGCTTTCACGAGAAGGACGTCCGGGACATGGGGCGGACCGCGACGGGCGTGAAGGGGATCGAGCTCGACAAGAAGGATCACGTGATCGACATGGTCGTGGTGCGCCGCAAGTCCACGCTGCTCGTGGTGACGGAGAAAGGCATGGGCAAGCGCTCCGAGCTGGAGGAGTACCGGATTCAGCACCGCGGCGGCCGCGGCATCATCACCCTGAAGCGCGGTTCCAAGACCGGCGACATCGTCGCGCTCAAGGAAGTGCTGCCCGACGACGAGCTGATGATGATCACCAAGAAGGGCATCATGATCCGCGTCCCGGTCGAGGGGATCCGCATCACCGGCCGCAACACGCAGGGCGTGAAGGTCATGAACCTCACCGCCGGCGACCTGGTGGTGGACGTGGCGCGCGTGGTGAAGGAAGAGGGGGACGAAAACGGGGACGACGACGAGGCTCCGGAGCCGAAGGCCAAACCCAAGCCGAAGCCCAAACCCAGACCGAAGAAGTAGGGTGGTCACCCCCGAGGAGATCCAAGCCGCCGCCGCCGGGCTGCAGGGCATCGCGGTCCGGACGACGCTCCGCTACGTCGAGGCCCTCGGCGCGCACCTGAAGCTCGAGAACGAGCAGCCGGTCGGTGCCTTCAAGATCCGCGGCGCCTATAACGCCATCCGGAAGCTCCCTGACCCCGCGCGGAAGCGCGGGGTTATCACCTTCTCCTCCGGCAATCACGGCCAGGCCGTCGCCTACGCCGCCAAGCAATTCGGCGTGCGGGCCGTGATCGTGATGCCCGAAACGGCGCCGGCGGTAAAGGTCGAGGGCGTGAGGCGTTGGGGAGGCGAGGTCGTGCTCGCGGGCCGCACCTCCGAGGACCGCCGCACCAAGGCCGAGGAGCTCGCGGCCCGGGAAGGACTCGCCGTGGTGCCCCCCTTCGATCACCCCGACATCGTGGCGGGCCAGGCGACGATCGCTCTGGAGATCGTTGCGCAGCTGCCGGAAGTCGAGACGGTGCTGGTGCCGGTGGGCGGCGGCGGATTGATCTCGGGCGTCGTAGCGGGGCTCGCCGCCGCGCGCAGCCGGGCGAAGGTCTGGGGCGTGGAGCCCGCCGGCGCTCCCAAGCTCAAGCGCTCGCTCGAGGCCGGGGCGCCGGTACGGCTCGAACGCACGGCCAGCATCGCCGACGGCCTGATCACGCTCAACGTGGGGGACATTCCCTTCGCGGAGCTGGAGGCCCACCGCGACCGGCTGCGCGGGGTGGTCCTGGTCGAGGATGACAGCATCCGCGATGCGGTGCAGTTTTTGTGGCGCACCTGCCAGCTCGCGGTCGAGCCCTCGGGTGCCGCTACGACGGCCGCCCTGCTCTCCGGCGCCGTCCGGCCGTCCGGCGTCACGGTTTTGGTCGTGAGCGGCGGCAACATCGACCGCTCGTTGCTCGAGGACTGACGCACCCATGGCCACCACCGCCGGCTCGCGGATCCTGGTCGCTGACGACGACGAATCGCTCGTTCGGACGCTGACCTGGATCCTCAAGGAGCACGGCTACGAGGTCGTCGTTGCCCCCGGGGGTGAGGGGCTGCTCGCCAAGCTCGAGGAAACCAAGCCCGCCCTGCTGCTGCTCGACATCATGATGCCCAAGGTGGACGGCCTGCAGCTGCTCGAGCGCGTGAAGCAGGACGAGCGCTACAAGGACCTCCCCGTCCTCATGGTCTCGTCGATGCCCCCCGAGGACGCGACGGTGCGCGCCCTCGGTCTCGGCGCCGCCGACTTCATCTCCAAGCCGTTTCGGGTGCGCGAGCTGCTCGCCCGCGTCGAAGCCCACATCCGCGTGGGCCAGGCGCTCGCCCAGGCGCGTGAGGAGGCCCGCAGCCGGGCGGCGATGGTCGACATCCTGCACGAGGTCACCGACTCCCTCAAGCCGGATGAGATCTACCACATCCTGGCGCGGCGGGTCGCGCGCGTCCTCAACATCTCCAAGTGCTCGATGGTGCTCGCCAAGTCGGGGGACCAGCAGGGCGTGGTCGTGGCCGCGTACGAGAACCCGATGCTGCGCAATCTCCAGATCGACTTGGGACGCTACCCCGAGATCCGCCAGGCGCTCACCACGGGCCGGCTCGTTCTGGTCGAAGACGTCTCGACCGACCCCCTATACAAGGAAGAACGGCTGCGCTGGGAGCGCGACGGCATCAAGGTGCCCACGCGCTCGGCGGTGGCACTGCCGTTCTGGATGAAGGACCAGCAGATGGGGGTGTTCTTCCTCCGCACCACCGGGGACGATCCACCCCTCACCCGCGCCGACGCCCAATTCGGTGAGACCGTGATCAAAACGGCCGTGTCGGCGATCGAGAAGGCGTACGACTTCGAGTCCGCGGTATCGGACAAGCAGCGCCTCGAGAAACTCGCCCTGACCGACGCGCTGACCGGGTGCCTCAACCGGCGCGCGCTGGCGGAGGCCCTGGGGCAGGAGCTCGACCGGGCGCGGCGATACAACCTGGCGCTCACCATTCTCCTCGCGGACATCGATCGCTTCAAGCAGATCAACGACACGCGCGGCCACATCGCGGGAGACTCGGTGCTCCGCCAAGTCGGAGATCTGCTGCGCCGGGAGGCGCGCTCGGTGGACATCGTGGCACGGTACGGAGGCGAGGAGTTCGTCGTGGTAATGCCCGAGACGGCGCTCCACGGCTCGGCGATCTTCGCCGAGCGGCTGCGGCGGCGGGTGATGGCGCGCGACTTCGCCGATCCCGGTGAAGACCCGCTCCACATGACGGTCAGCATCGGCCTCGCATCGTTCCCCGACGACCGGGTGCAGAGCGCCGACAGCTTCGTCTCCCTCGCCGACCAGGCCCTCTACCGCGCGAAGAACGAAGGCCGCAACTTGGTGCGGCAATGAATGAACGCCGCTGCCCCAAGTGCGGGTCGGTCTACACCGATACGGCCCGGTTCTGCCCCAAGGACGGCACCATGCTCGTCGAGGTTCAGGCGAAGCCCGCCTCCTCGGGGAGCGGCACGGGCGTGCGCCAGCCGCCCACCTCCGGCAAGGGCCCGGGTCTCGACCGCGCCTCCACGCTCTCGAACCAGATCCTCGACGCCCGCTACCAGGTCCTGAAGAAGCTGGGCGAGGGCGGCATGTCCTACGTCTACCTCGCGAAAGAGATCTCCTCCGACGAGACCGTGGCGATCAAGGTGCTGTCGCCGCGGCTCGCGTCCGACAAGAGCTCCGTGGAGCGGCTGCGGCGCGAAGCGGGCCTGGCGATGCGGCTCGATCATCCGAACGTCTGCCGCATCCTGCGCCTGGGAGAGTCCGAAGACGGCCTCATCTACCTGGTGATGCCGTTCCTCAAGGGCGAGCTGCTCTCGGACCGCGAGGTGCGTGGTGGGCCCATGGATCTCGATCTGGGAGTCAGGCTGCTCCAGCAGATGTGCGCGGGGCTGCACCACGCCCACGAACTCCAGATCATCCATCGGGACTTGAAGCCCGAGAACGTGATGCTCGTGCCGGACGACGACGGCGGCAGCGATCGCGCCGTCGTCATGGACTTCGGTCTCGCCAAGGAGCGCCGCGCCGACCCCGCGATCGCCAAGCTCACGGCGACCGGCATCATCCTGGGCACTCCCGAGTTCATGAGCCCGGAACAAATCCGCGGCAAGCCGCTCGACGCGCGCAGCGACATCTACGCACTCGGCATCGTGGCCTTCGAGATGTTCACCGGGAAACTGCCCTTCCAGGGCCGCAACGCGCAGGAGATGATGATCGCGCGGCTCCGGGGTCAGCCCACGCCGATCCGGCAGCTGCGGGCCGACACGCCCCCCGCCCTCGAAAAGGCGCTCACCAAGGCCCTGCAGACAAACCCCGACGATCGCTATACGACGGCGCTCGAATTCGCCGACGCATTGATCGCCGAGGAGTCGTCCGGAGGGAGCCTGTTCGGAAAGCTCAAGGAAAAATTCAAATGATCGCGCTGCTCGCCGCCCTCCTCACCCTCCAGCAAGCCCCGCAACCACAGGTCACCGCCATTCGCGCCGGCACGCTCATCGACGGCACGGGCGGCGCGCCCATCAAGAACGCGGTGATCCTGGTGCAGGGGGGCCGCATTACCGCCGTCGGTGCCGGCGTAGCGGTGCCGGGCGGCGCCACGGTGATCGATCTGTCGGGCTTCACGGTGCTGCCGGGCTTCATCGACGCGCACGTGCACCTCGCCGGCCGCACCATCGGGGACGGGGACTGGCAGCACAGCCGCCTCACCGAGATGCCGAGCCAGCTCGCCCTGCTCGGCGCCGCGCATGCCCAGCAGACGCTCGAGGCGGGCTTCACCACCGTGCGAGTGGTGGGCAGCGCGGCCTACGGCGACGTCGCCTTGCGCAACGCGATCAATGCAGGCTGGATTCCGGGCCCGCGCATCGTGGCCGCGGGAGTCTCCTTCGGTATCCGCGGCGGCCACTGCGACGAGACCAACGGATTGCAGCCGGGCGCGCTGGGTTACGAGGCGGGCGTCGCTGAGGGCGTGGCCGACGGCGTGGAGGAAGTCCGCAATGCCGTGCGCTACGCGGTGAAGTACGGCGCGGACGTCATCAAGATCTGTGCGACCGGCGGCGTCCTGTCACTCACCGACTCGGTCGGCGTGCAGCAGTACACCGAGGAGGAGATGCGGGCGATCGTCGAGACCGCCACGCAGCTCGACCGCCGCGTCGCCGCCCACGCCCACGGCACGGCCGGCATCAAGGCTGCCGTGCGGGCGGGCGTGACGTCGATCGAGCATGGCTCGATGCTCGACGCGGAGGCGGTACGGATGATGAAGGAGAAGGGCACCTGGCTCGTGCCCACGCTGCTGGCCGGGTTCACGGTGGAGTCGCTCGCCACCGCCGGCCGCCTGCCGCCGCCGATCGCGGCCAAGGCGCTCGCCATCGCGCCGCGCCAGCACACGTCGTTCAAGCTCGCACTCGACGGCGGGGTGCGGATCGCGCTGGGGACCGACGCCGGCGTCATGCGCCACGGCACCAACGCGCGGGAGTTCGGCCTGATGGTGCGCTACGGGATGACCCCGATGCAGGCGATCGTCGCCGGCACGTCCAACGGCGCCACGCTGCTGGGTCTCGAGGCCGAGGTCGGCACGATCGCCGCGGGCAAGCGCGCCGATGTGGTCGCGGTGCGCGGCGATCCGATCCAGAACATCGCGCTGCTCGAGCGGGTGGACTTCGTGATGAAGGACGGCGTCGTCTTCAAGCGCGAGGGACAGGTCGTCGGACGGAGTGCCGTCGGGGTGCCGTGAAGCGTTTCCCCGCCTTCGATCCACCGGAATACGTCGACTGGAAGGCGGAGCCGGACCTGGTCCGGGCCTTCCGCAGGACCGTCGAGCGTGACGACCAGCGCGCCGCCCTCGTCTCCCGCCTCGCGCTCGACGCCAAGCTCGACCTCTATGCCGGCCTCGTCCGCGCGCGCCTGCACGACATCCAGCTGAAGCGCTGGGTGCGCACCGGTGTGATTTCGAAGGCGTGGTTGGGCACCGGCGAGGAGGCGACGACGGTCGGCCCGGTGCACGCGCTCGACCGCGAGCACGACGTGGTCGCGCCGATGATCCGCAATGCGGCCGCCTGCTGCGAGATGGGCATGTCCCTCGCCGACATGCTGCGTGCCTACCTCGCCACCGAGGATTCTCCCTCCCGCGGCCGCGACCTTCACGTGGGCTCTCTGCCGGACGGCGTGCTCCAGCCGATCTCGCATGTGGGCGACATGGTGCCGGTGATCGCGGGCGTGGCGTTGACCTTCAAGATGAAAGGCGAGCGGCGGGTCGCCCTGACCTGGGTGGGTGACGGCTCGACCAACACGGCCGCGGCGCACGAGGGAACGAACTTCGCGGCGGTGCAGAAGCTCCCCGCGATACTCATTGTCGAAAACAACCAAGTCGCGCTCGGCACCCGCCTGGAGCAGCACCATCTCCCCGGGGAATTCAAGGAATGGGCCGCGAGCTACGGGGTGTGGGGGGCGCAGTTCGACGGCAACAACGTGCTCGATGCCTACGCCGCGACCCGAATCGCGGCGGAGCGGTGTCGCGCGGGGGACGGGCCAGCCCTGCTCGTCGCCGACACGTTCCGGATGGGCGGGCACGCGACCCACGATGAACGCGAGGCGCGAGAGACATTCCCGGCGGCGCTCTTCGCCACGTGGGGGAAGCGCGACCCGATCGGCCTGTACGAGGAGTACTTGAAGGAAGAGGGCGTGAAGGTCAAACGGCTCGGCGAGGTCGAGGCCGACGTGACGGCGCAGGTGGAGAAGGCCGCCGAGGACGCGATCACGAGCCGGGAACGGATGCCAGAAGGAAAAACCGCCTTGGAGGGGGTATACGCGAAATGATTTCTCGAGCCATGCTCACACACGTCGTCGTCGCCGTTGTCGCCCTCGCCTGTCGCGGCAACACCGTCGCCGGGCAGGACCAGACGCTCCAAGTCCCCACGGGTTTCCAGGTCGCCGTCTTCGCCCAGGGTCTCAGCGGGGTGCGCTACCTCACCCTCGGTCCGGGGGGCGTCGTGTACGCGTCCCGCCCCAGCGCCGGAGAGATCGTGAAGCTCCCCGACGCCAATGCGGACGGAGTCGCCGACTCGGTGGTGGTGGTCGCTCGGGGCCTCAACGGGCCTTTCGGCATCGCCTTCCGCGGTGACACGATGTACGTAGCCGAGAACAGAGCGGTGGTGCGGTTCGACCCCGGGTCGGCAAATAGGATCGTGCTCGTGCCCAGTATCCCCGGTGGCCGCGGACACTCCACCCGAACGATCGTCTTCGGCGTGGACGGAAAGATGTACGTGAGCGTTGGTTCTTCGTGCAACATCTGCGACGAGTCGGACTCGATGCGCGCGGCCGTCGTACAGTTCAATCGCGATGGCTCGGGCGGTCGCATTTTCGCGCGCGGCCTGCGCAATTCCGTGGGGCTGGCGATTCATCCCACGACGGGCGAGCTGTGGGCGACGAACAACGACCGCGACAACCTCGGCGACAATCTGCCGCCCGAGCGGATCAACATCATCAAGGACGGCAAGTATTACGGCTGGCCACAGTGCTACCTCCCCGGCCAGAAGAACCCCGAGTACCCTTCTGCCGATTGCTCGACAGTCGAGCCTCCGGCGATCACCTTTCAGGCGCACTCGGCGCCGCTCGGCATCACCTTCTACACGGGCACGGCGTTTCCGGCGGAGTATCGCGGCGGCGCGTTCGTGGCGTTCCATGGCTCCTGGAACCGCTCGGTGCCGACAGGCGCGAAAGTCGTGCGCGTCCGCGTAGCGAGCGGCCGCCCCACGGCGATCGAGGATTTCATCACCGGGTGGCAGCGGCCCGACGGCTCACGCTGGGGTAGGCCGGTGGGCCTCGTGGTCGCGACGGACGGTGCGCTGCTCGTGAGCGACGACATGGGCGGGAAGATCTGGAGGGTGAGTTATGGACGGTAAGAACGAGGGGCGGATGGGCGGATGGGCGGTCGGTCTGTTTGGCGTGTCGCTCTTGGGTGCGCTGACGTTCGTGCCCATCAGCCCATCAGGCCATCGGCCCACCGACATTCATGCCGAGTACGTGAAATACCTCTCCGGCAAGGATACGATCACCGCGTACATCGCTTACCCCGAGCGGCCGACGCCGGCGGCCGCGGTGATCGTGATCCACGAGATCTTCGGGATGTCGGACTTCGTGCGACAGACGACGGAACAGCTCGCGAAAGACGGCTTCGTCGCGATCGCTCCCGATCTCCTCTCGCGCCGGGGCGGGACGCCGGCCCTGGGTGATTCCGCGCGGCGGGTGATCTCCTCGCTGCCGCCGGACTCCGTCACCGCGGACCTCGACGCGACACAAGCGTATCTCAAGACCCTCAAGGCCGTGCGCCGCGACGCGATCGGCGTCATCGGCTTCTGCTGGGGCGGGGGACAGAGTTTCCGTTACGCGACCAATGCGCCCGCGCTGAAGGCGTTCGTGGTGTGTTACGGTCCGAGCCCCAATCCGGCTGACATGGCGAAGATCCGCGCGCAGGGCCTCGGTGTGTACGCGGAGAACGACGCGCGCATCGATGCGGGACTGCCGGACGCCGCGGCCGCCATGCGAGCGGCGGGCAAGGACTACCCGTACACCGTGTATCCGGGTGTTGGACACGGCTTCCTGCGCTCCCGGGAGAAGCCTGAAGTAGCCGACAGCGCGTGGAACGTGGTGATCCGGTTCTTCCAGAAAAACCTGGGACGGTAAGAGCCCCCCCCGCCCCCGGGCCTACCGCTTCAGCTTCAAGTACTCCCGCGCCCGGTCGAGCACCGCATCGCGCCCGGCCAGCACGTCGGCCACCCGGACAGCGACCGGCAATTCCGGCGCGATGCCCGTGCGCCCAAACTCCGTCCCGTCGGGAAACGCGTCGCGCGTCACGGTCACCCGCAGGCGCCAGCCGCGCGCGAGGGACAGGAGCAAGGTCTGGCCGGTGCTGCCCGCCGACGTCTCGCCGAAAACCGGACCGCGCGAGCGGTT
>Ga0137418_10000331_pt1 | contig 41384 bp, 40 predicted proteins | sample CZODoug3_1_2_16f_FD_122242 | JGI IMG/M metagenome (GOLD analysis project Ga0137418, IMG submission 122242) | Vadose zone soil fungal communities from Angelo Coast Range Reserve, California, USA - CZODoug3_1_2_16fungal (Hybrid Assembly) | ecosystem: Environmental > Terrestrial > Soil > Vadose...
CGTTCGCGCCACCTGTAATTCCCTCGCGGGAGGGATGGTGGCGCTTGCGCACTTCAGGCGCAGACGCTCGCCCATCTCCGCTCCGCCGGGGGTGGGCGTTCTCACATGCGCAGGCTGCTCCTCGCTTCGTTGTTTGCGGTTGCTTGCCGCCCAACGGCCGACCGGCCGTCCGCCCCATCACCCGCCCACCGCATCGTCTCGCTCGCCCCGTCATCGACCGAGCTGCTCTTCGCGCTCGGGGCGGGGCACCAGGTCGTGGGCCGCACGACCTGGTGCCGTTATCCCCCCGCCGCACTGCAAGTCCCCGACGTCGGCGACGGACTGAACCCCAACATCGAGGCGATCGCGGCACGGCAGCCCGACCTCGTCGTGCTGTACCGCTCCCCGATGAACGAGACGGCCGCGGCGCAGCTGCGGCGGCTCGGCATCGCGTCGGTCACGCTCGCACAGGACCGGCTCGAGGACATTGCCTCCGCGGCTCGTGACCTGGGACGGCGCACCGGACGGGAAGCGGCGGGGGACTCGATCGCCGGTGCAATAGAGGCACTGCTGGGAAAGGCACCTCCCGCCGCCATCGCGCGGCTGGCGTTCGTCGTGTGGGACAATCCCCCTATGGTGATCGGGGCCGGCAGCTACCTCGATCAGGTCGCGACCCTCGCGGGCGGCAGCAACGTGTTTCACGACCTGGGCGCGGCGTCGGCCACCGTATCGATCGAGACGATCGCCACTCGCAATCCCGATGTGATCCTGGTGTTGTCGGACAGCACCGCGCTCCCGTCCTACAGCCGCCGGCCCGAATGGCGGGCCATCCGCGCGGTGCGCGAGGGGCGCTTCATCATGCTGCCGGCCGACCTGTTCGGGCGCCCCTCGCCGACGGCGCCCACCGCGGTGGCGGTGTTGCGCCGGGCCCTGGAAGGCTTGGCCCGGCGATGAGACGCTGGCTCGGCCTCGTGGCACTCGTGGTGGTGGCGCTGGCCACCGCTGTCCTGCTCGGACCGGCGCACGTCCCGCTCGGCGAGCTGGCGTCCTCGGACATCGTGCGCACGCTGCGTGTCCCCCGGGCCATCCTCGCTCTCCTCGTCGGCGGGTCGCTCGCTGTGGCCGGGGCGAGCCTGCAGGCCCTCGTCCGCAACCCGCTCGCCGACCCGTTCCTCCTCGGGCTGTCGGGCGGCGCCGGGCTCGGCGCGGTGCTCGCCATCGCGCTGCGCCTTTCGGGGCCATGGGCGCTGCCGCTCGCTGCCTTCGCCGGCGCCCTTGGTGCCATGGCCCTCGTCTACCGCCTCGGCCTCGCGGGAGGCGGGGGGCGAGGCGCGCAGCTCGACCCGCGCGTCCTGCTGCTCGCCGGTGTCGCGGTCGGGGCGTTCGCCGGCGCCATCACGACGGCCATCGTGTCGCTCGCGGAAGCCACCGACCTCCGCAACGCCTTCTTGTGGCTCTGGGGCGGGCTGTCGGGCGCGTCGTGGCAAACGGTCCTCGTGGTCGCCGTGTACATCCCGGTGCCGCTCGTGGTGCTGTACGCCGCCGCGCGGCCCCTCGATCTCCTCGCCCTGGGTGAGGAGCCGGCGACCCATCTCGGCGCCGACGTCGAGCCGCTCAAGCGGCGCGTCTACGTCGCCGCATCGCTCCTCACAGCGGTCGCCGTGGCCGTGTCGGGCGTCATCGGGTTCGTGGGTCTGATCGTTCCCCATATCGCGCGCCTGGTATGGGGCCACCGCCACCGCGCCCTGTTTCCAGCGGCCTTCCTGGGCGGTGGGGCGCTGCTCCTCTTCGCCGACACGGCCGCCCGCGTAGCCGTGGCGCCGCGCGAGCTCCCGGTCGGCATCGTGACGGCCCTCGTCGGTGTCCCTCTGTTCGCGCTGCTGCTGCGCCGCTGGGCAGGAGGGGTGGCGCGCCCGTGAGCGATTCAACTGCTCTCCTCTCGGCTCAGCGCGTGACGTACCGCTACCCGGGTGGGTCGAGCGACGCCCTGCGCGATGTATCGCTCGAGATACGGCCGGGAGCATTCCAGGCCGTGTTGGGACCGAACGGCAGCGGCAAGACGACGCTGCTCCGGGTCGCGCTGGGACTGGTGACGCCGTCGGAGGGAACCGCCGACATCGCCGGTCGCCCGGCGCCAGCGTGGTCGCGGCGCGAGCTGGCCCAGGTCGTGGGCGTCGTGGCGCAGCGTGAGGACAATCTTTTTCCCCAGCGCGTGCGCGAGACCGTCTCGCTCGGGCGCTACCCCCATCTGTCGCTCTGGGGGGCCGAGCAGCCGGCCGATCGGGCGGCGGTGACGCGGGCGCTGGAGCGCTGCGACGCCCTGAGCCTGGAGGACCGTTGGATCTGGACCCTGTCGGGCGGAGAGTACCAACGGGTACGCCTGGCGCGCGCGCTGGCCCAGGAGCCGCGCCTGCTGGTGCTCGACGAGCCGACGGCGTCGCTCGACGTGCGCCACGAGATGCAACTGTTCGAGCTGGTCCGCGCGCTCGTGGACCGCCATGGACTGGCGGTCCTGATGATCACGCACCATGTGAACCTCGCCGCCCGCTTCGCCGACCGGGTGCTGCTGCTTGCGGATGGTCGCACCGCCGCCGAGGGCGCTCCCGGGTCGGTGCTCACGCGCGAGATGGTCGAGCGGGTGTTCGCTTGGCCGGTCGCGATTGAGCCGTTCGATGGCCGTCCCCAAATGATTCCCCTACGCCAACCGAAGGAGTCCGCATGAGTCCCGTTCTCCTGGTGCTCGCTTTGGCCGTTCAGGACACCGTCGTGCTGAAACCGGTGGTGGTGACGGCGAACCGAGTGCCGACCCCGTCCGATGCGGTGACCGCCGCCGTCACAGTCATCAGCGGCGCGAGCCTGCGGGAGCGCGGCATCCGCACCGTCGCTGAGGCCTTGCGCGAGACGTTAGGAGCGGCGGTCGTCGAGACCGGCGGGCCCGGGAGCCAGACGTCTCTGTTCCTGCGCGGCGGCGAGAGCGACTATGCAAAGGTGCTGCTCGACGGCGTGCCGTTGAACCAGCCGGGCGGGGCCTACAGTTTCGCCCACCTGACGACAGACGACGTCGATCGGATCGAGATCGTGCGCGGCCCCGCGAGCGTTCTGTACGGCTCCGATGCAGTGGCGGGCGTGATCCAGATCTTCACGCGCACGGGAGTGGGACGCGGGGTCGCACACGTGGAGGCCGAGGCGGGAGCGGGCAGCTACGGGGCGAGCCGGGTCGGTGGGACCATAACGGGCGGCACCGCGCGCTTCGCGTACTCGCTGGGCGCCTCACGGTTCGCGTCGGACGGACTGTTCCCCGTCAACAGCGGTTACCGGAACAACGTCGTCACCGCGCGGCTCCACGTCACGCCGGATACGCATACCGACGCGGCCGTGACGGTGCGGCGTGGCGATGGAGTCTTTCATTATCCGACCGACGGCGCCGGCCGGATCGTGGACGCGAACCAATTCGCGACCGACCGCGGGCCCGCCGTGGCGGTGGACGTCGGCCGGCGTGTGTCGGGGCGCGTGGAGGCGCGGATCCAGCTCGCCACGGCGGAAACCGACAGCCGCGTGGACGACGATCCCGATGCGGCCGGCGACACGACCCTCATCTTCCACTCGCGCGACCGCGTGCGACGGCGCGGTGCGGAACTGCGGGCGAACTGGCAAGCGGCACCCGCGGTGGTCATCACGGCGGGGGTGGCGCTCGAGGACGCCAAACTGCGCCACACGGATGCGTGCCAGTTCTACTCTGGTGGCTCGTTCTTCGATTGCAGCGGCGACCCGATGAATCGGACCCGCTCGACGCACGCCGTCTTCGTGCAATGGTTGGGGGGGATCGGCCGCCCGCTGTCGGCGAATGTCGGCGCCCGTTTGGAGGACAACCAGCAGTTCGGTAGCTTCGCCACCTGGCGCGCGGGCGGCGCGTGGCGCCTCGACGATGCGACCCGGCTGCGCGTGGCGGCGGGGACCGGCTTCAAGGAGCCGACGTTCTTCGAGGCGTACTCGACCGGCTTTGTGAGCGGCAACCCGAACCTGCGGCCGGAGCGGTCGTTCAGTTGGGAGGGTGGGATCGAGCATACCGTCCCGGGCACGACGCTGTCGCTCGCGGTCACGTATTTCGACCAGCGATTCCGCGATCTCGTCGTCTACGACTTTTCCCGGACGCCGAACTACGTCAACATCGCCGCGGCGCAGGCATCGGGAGCGGAGGTCGCGCTGGACTGGACCGCGCGCAGCGGCGTCGCGGCGTCGCTCGCCTACACGTACCTCGACACGCGGGTTCTCGACGGGGGCGGCGACCCCACGTTCGAGACCGGTAAACGACTGATCCGGCGGCCCGCCAACGCCGCCACGCTGCGCCTCGCCGCGCCGCTCGGCCGGCGTGGTACGGCGACGTTGGGAGCGCGCTTCGTGGGGGATCGTGACGATATCGACTTTGCTGCGTTCAGCCGGGTGACGTTGCATCCCTATACGAGGGTGCAGGCGTCGTTCGAATACACCGTGCTGCAAGGCCGTGGCACGGTGCCTGACCTCACTTTGCAGGCACAGGGCGAGAACCTGCTCGGCGACACCGGCCGCGAGATTGCCAACTTCCCAGTGCGGGGCCGCACCCTATTTTTCGGCATGAGACTGGGTGCCGGAAGGCAGGGGCCGAGATGAGACCACGGTCGGTCATGTTGGCCGCGGCGCTCGGCGCCGCGGCCTGCAGCGACGCGCTGGAGCAGGGTACCACGGCGGGGCAGGTGATCGTCGTGATTAACACCGTCTCCAACTCGTTGTCGTTGGTAGATGCCACGTCCTTTAGGGCCGGCCCCGTGGTAGATCTCGCGCCGCCGACCGGCACACCGGCGACGCTCGACGCACGAGGTGCGGTGATCGCCATTGCCCTCGGCGATGCCGATGCTGTTCGCGTGGTGAGCTCGGGTACCTTGCCGCCGGGTGCGCCATCGACGATCGGCCTGCCGGTTGGATCCGGTGCCACCGGCGTTGCCATCGAGAACGACTCGATCGTGTGGGTCGCGAATCCGAATCTGAACTCCGCGACGGCCGTGAATTACATCACGGGTGATACCGTTACGTGGGCGACAGGGACGTATCCCCAGGCGATCGTGGTGACGGATTTGTACGTGTTCGTGGTCAACGGGAATCTGACGGGTGGCCAGCCGGCCGGCCCCAGCTCGCTGCGCTGGTTCACCCGTTCGGACCCGAGCCCGATCAGGGCCTACGGGACGATCGCGCTGTCATGCCCAAATGCACGATTCGCGGCGGTTGGACGCGACGGGTTCCTTTACGTGGTGTGCGCCGGCACCGTCGGGGCGCGTGATGGGAAACTCTCGATTGTTGACCCGGTAGCACTCCGAGAAGTCGCGGTTCTCAATGGACTCGGCGAGTCGCCTGGTGCCGCCGTCTATCACCCCTCCGGCCGTCTGCTGATCGCGTCGGCTACCGAGGGCATTCTCGAGATCAACACCCTAACGCGAGCGGTCACGCGGGGACCGGGTGCCGGGTTCAAGCCCGGGGGCGCGGGGATCGCCGCGCTCGCGCTCGATCCACGGGGTCGCGTGTACGCCGTCGCAGCCGGCGGCTGCGCGACTCCAGGCACCGTGCACGTTCTCTCTGGTCCGCCTGACTACCGTCCCCTCACAACTGTGGCCGTCGGTGTCTGCCCCGCCGCCGCGGCGCTGGCGGCCGCGCCTTTCATTCCCTAGATGGCCCACGTCGCGACGCCCGCCGTCGTCCTCCAGACCTTCCGCTACAGCGAGACCTCGAAAATCGTCCGCCTTGCGACGCGTGACCTCGGAGTGCAGAGCGCAATCGCCAAGGGGGTGCTGCGGCCCCGCAGTCCGTTTGGTGCGGCGCTCGAAACCCTGAGTGAGGGCGTGGCACAACTCTATCACAAGGAGACCCGCGAGCTACAGACGCTGGCGGCGTTCGATGTGACCGATCTGCGGCGCGATCTGGCGCGTGACCTTGGTCGGTTCGCAGGTGCCGCGGCGCTTGCCGAGGTGATGCTCAAGATGGCGCCCGCCGCCCCCCTGCCCGCTGCCTACGACACCTTCACGCGCGCACTCGATGCGCTGACCGCAGTGGCACCGCCGCACGCCGACGCGGGGACCGTCCGTTGGCTGTGGCTACTCGTCGGCGTGCTCGGCTTCGCCCCTGAGCTCGACGCCTGCGTGCGCGACGGCACTCCCGTCGCGGGGAACGGCGGCGTCGCCTTCAGTACCGCGGACGGTGGTGTCCTCTGTTCCGCTTGCGCGGGACCGCAGCCTCCCACTCGCCTGCCGCCGCACGCCTACCGTGACCTCCTGACCTTGAACGACGCGGGAGCCGAGTTGCCGGCCCTCGACGCCCAGCACGCCGCGGCGCACCGCCGCCTGGTCGCCCGATTCGTCCGCCATCACATGGGGGAGTCTGGGCCGTTGAGCGCCATGGACTTCTGGGAGCGCCGCGCGTGGGTCACACCCGCCGCTTCGTAGTCGGCACTGCCGGCCACATCGACCACGGTAAGACCGCGCTGGTCAAGGCCTTAACCGGCGTGGACACCGACCGGTGGGAGGAGGAGAAGCGCCGCGGGATCACGATCGACCTCGGATTCGCCCCGCTGCCGCTGGACGGGGACGGCGACCTTCAGGCGAGCGTCGTGGATGTCCCCGGTCACGAGGGCTTCGTCAAGAACATGCTCGCGGGCGCGACGGGAATCGACCTCGCGTTGCTGGTGATCGCCGCCGACGAGGGTGTCATGCCCCAGACCGAGGAGCATCTCGCCATCGTCGAGCTCCTGGGCGTGCGACGCGGCGTCCCCGTGCTGACCAAATGCGACCTGGTCGACGACGAGTGGATCGGAATGGTCCGCACCGAGGTGACCGAGCGCCTCAAGGCCAGCCGAGTGCAGTGGGCGGCTCCCGTCGCCGTATCGGCACTGACGGGCGAGGGGCTCGATGAGTTGCGGTCGGTGCTCGCCGCGGTGGCCGTTGACCTTCCCGAACGCCCGGCGGCCGACCTCTTCCGCCTGCCGATTGATCGCGTCTTCGCCGTGGCCGGCGCGGGAACGGTCGTGACCGGGTCTACCTGGAGCGGGACCGTGGCGGTCGGCGAATCGGTGCACGTGTTGCCGCTGGACCGCGAGGCGCGCGTTCGGTCAATCGAGGTGCACGGGGAGGCGGCGCAGCGAGCTGCGCCCGGGCGCCGCACCGCGCTCGCCCTGGTCGGCGTCGACAAGGACGAGCTGGACCGCGGTGACGTCGCCGTCACCGGCGCGGGTTGGGCGGCCACTACGACCCTGGACGTAGCGCTGGAGCTGCTGCCCGGCGCTCGGAAACCACTGGCCGTGCGCACGCGGATTCGGGTCCACCTGGGCACCGCCGAGGTCCTGGGCCGCGTTGCACAGGTCCGGTCGATCGCACCCGGAGAGACCGGTCTCGCCCGGCTGCTGCTCGAGCGCCCGCTCGTAGCGCGGGGTGGCGACCGCTTTGTCGTACGCAGCTTCTCGCCGGTGACAACAATCGGCGGCGGCATCGTGCTGGACCCGTTCCCGCCGAAGCGTCCCCGCGTGTCGGAGCGTGGCCTCAGCGCCGAGCAGCCGCCGCACGAGCGCCTCGCCCGCCTGGTAGAGGGTGCGGGCCTCGGCGGCGTCGCGCTCCGCGACTTGCCCGTGCGGCTGGGCAGCCTTCCCGATGCGGTCACCGGCATCATCGACCTTGCGGGCAAGGGCGTGCTCCGTTCGGGCGACTTCCTCGTGGCGCGCCGCGCGCTCTCGGCCGAGGTGGAACGGCTGGCGGGTCTCGTGGCGGCGCATCACGACGCGCACCCGCTCGACGCGGGGCTGTCGCTCCAAGCGCTCCGCGCTGCGGTAGCAGCCTCGGGTGAACCGGTCGCGGGGCCGATTCTGGATCTGCTCGTCGAGCAGGGCGTCAAGAAGCTGGCGTTCGAGGTCGCGGGCGCGGTCGTCCGCCGGCCTGGCTGGAAAGCGACGCTCCAGTCGCACGCGGGTGACTCCGGCGGCCGGCTGGTGCGGCGCCTGGCGGCAGCGCGCTGGCAGGTCCCGACCGTGGCGGAGCTGCAACAGGAATTCGCCGAACTCGCCGTCCCGCCCCTGCTCGCGCACCTTGCGCGGGAAGGGGGTGTAGAACAGGTCGACCAGGAGCGCTACGCAGCGAAACCGGCGCTGGAGGAGTTTCGCCGCACCCTCGAGACAGCGCTCCAGGAGATGGGCCGGGCAACGCCGGCCCAGTTGCGTGATCGGACCGGCCTCACTCGCAAGTACCTTATTCCGCTGCTCGAATGGGCGGACCGGCAAGGCATTACGAAGCGGCAAGGGGACGCGCGGGTTTTGGCGCGCTTGACAGGGGCGACGGACGGTTCCTAGGTTCAGGGAGCAGTTCACTAGCGCCCTAACAGCAACTCAAGGAGAGCGGTCTAACGCATCTTTACGTTCGCCGAGGAGTGGTGGAGATGACGCGGTATGCCTGGGCAGTGCTGGGGCTCGGGCTGTTGGCGGTGGGGGCGCAGGAGGGTCGGGGACAAGCAAGCGCCCCCTCGCCGGTCGAGCTCAAACAGAACTACCCGAATCCGTTCAACCCGGCGACCACGCTGCCGTTCACGCTGAGCGGCGCTGTGTTTGCGAATGGTCACCGGCCGAAAGTCTCGCTGAAGATCTACAACGTGCTGGCGCAGCTCGTCGCCGTGCCGATTCTCCAAGGGACCGGAGAGGCGCTGGACGATCTCGAGTTGACCTGCGGGAACGCTGCGGGGTGCAGTTTCAGCGCGTACTGGGACGGCAAGGTCCGGGACACGGGCCGTGAAGCCGCCTCGGGCGTTTACATCTACCAGTTGATCGTAGATGGTCGGCGCTTCACGAAGAAAATGATCATCATGAAGTAGGGTGTGCAAACCGCCCGGGCGCCTCGAGCGCCCGGGCGGTTTCGCGTTTTCTCCCGTAACCCGGAGGCCGTCATGCGCGCCGCTCCGTTCGCCGTAGCGATCGTCATTCCTGCGCTCCTGTTGTTCGGTCCCATCCCATCCCGCCGCTCCGATCCTGCCGCCGCGGAAACCGCTCGCATCCGTACGCACCTCGCCACGGTCGAGCGCGCACTCCGGGCCAGGGATGTTACGCATCTGACGCCGGCCCAACGGGCCGCGCGGGCTCGGAATCTCGACGTCCTTCACCAGTACTGGACGACGGGCGTGTTTCCGACCAACACCGACTTCCCCGGCGAGCGTATGCCCTATTTCATCGATCGCTACGGCGTCCGCTGCGCCATGGCGTACCTGATCGAGCAGTCCGGGCGCGGGGACCTCGTTACGCGGGTGGCGGCGACCAACAACAACGCTCGAATCCGGGAGCTGAAGGGCGATCCGGAGCTCGTGGCTTGGCTGGACGAGAATGGATTAACCGCCGCCGAAGCGGCCCGGATCCAGCCATCGTACGGTGGTCCCCCGCCGCAGCCCCTGCCGCCGCCGCCGGCGAGTGCAGGGTACAAGGCAACCACGACCGCCTCGGTCGGCCTGAACGCCACGGCGCTGATTCTGAATAGCACCCATGCGGGGTTGTCGCCCCGGTTAAGCGGGGCTCTCGGAATCCTGACCGGCATGTCTGGCGTGGCGGCCGGTGTCCCCAACTTCGACGAGCGAGGCCAGCGGCGGACTCTGGGCTATGTGAACGCGGGGATCGGCGCCATGTCTATGGTGCTCGGGGCGTATCGCCTTGCTGCCCGCCCGCGACTGGCGTCCGCTGCGATCGTCGCGCCCTGGGTCAACCAGCGGGGCGTGCCCGGTTTGTCGCTTACGGTTCGCTTCTGAGCTAGCGGCGCCGGTTCGGACCTGGTAAGGGGCGGCAGAGGTCATGACTCTGACGCCCCGTTTGTCATCTCTTACCGCGAGTCTGCCACAGCGGCACATTGGGTCGGCACAGAGGTTGCCCTGGGGGGGGGCGTTATGATCCGACCCGAACGCCTGACCGTCAAAGCCGCTGAGGCTCTCCAGGAAGCCGCCTCGCTCGCTCGTGCCCGCGGCAACCCCGTGGTGAACGACGCGCATCTCTTCCACGCCCTGCTCGAGCAGGACGATGGGATCGTCGTGCCCCTGCTCCAGAAGTCGGGGCTCAACGTCGCGCAGCTCAAGGCCGATACCGAGCGCGAAATCGCGCGGTTTCCCAAGCAGTCCGGAGACGGAGGGGGGGAGCCGACGCTGTCGCGCGAGCTGTCCAAGGTGCTCGATCGTGCCGACGAGGAAGCCAAGGGGCTGGGCGACGCCTACGTGTCCACGGAACACGTGCTGCTCGCTCTCGCCGAGGAGAAGGGCGCGACCGCTCGACAGCTGCTGTCGGCTGCCGGGGTGGATCGCGCGCAGCTGCTCGCGGCCCTCGAGGGCGTGCGCGGCTCGCACCGCGTGACCGACCAGGAACCCGAGTCGAAGTACCAGGCGCTGCAGCGCTTTACACGTGACCTGACGGACCTCGCCCGCAAAGGCAAGCTCGACCCGGTGATCGGCCGGGACGAGGAAGTGCGCCGTGTGATGCAGGTGCTGTCGCGCCGTACCAAGAACAACCCGGTGCTGATCGGCGAGCCGGGAGTCGGCAAGACGGCGATCGTGGAGGGGCTGGCGCAACGGATCGTGAACGGCGACGTCCCCGATTCGCTCAAACAGAAGCATCTCGTCTCACTCGACCTGGGCGCGCTAATCGCGGGCACCAAGTACCGCGGGGAATTCGAGGAGCGGCTCAAGGCGGTGCTGAAGGAGATCACGGCGGCGGAAGGCAAGTTCATCGTCTTCATCGACGAGCTGCACACGCTGGTCGGCGCCGGCGGGGCAGAGGGGGCGGTGGACGCCTCCAACATGCTGAAGCCGGCCCTGGCCCGCGGCGAGCTGCACGTCATCGGCGCGACCACGCTGGACGAGTACCGCAAGTACATCGAGAAGGACGCCGCGCTGGAGCGGCGCTTCCAGCCGGTCTTCGTGGGTGAGCCGTCGGTCGAAGATACGATCGCGATTCTGCGTGGCCTGAAGGAAAAGTACGAGGTGCACCACGGCGTGCGCATCACCGACAATGCGCTCGTGGCCGCGGCCACGTTGTCAAACCGCTACATCACGGACCGCTTCCTGCCCGACAAGGCCATCGATCTGGTGGACGAGGCGGCAGCGCGCCTGCGCATCGCGATCGATTCGTTGCCGCAGGAGATCGACGAAGTCGAGCGCAAGATCGTGCAGCTCGAGATCGAGCTGGCGGCGCTCGCCAAGGAGAAGGACAAGGCCGGCAAGGAGCGGCGCGCCAAGATCGAGCAAGAGCTGGCGGGCCTGCGCGAGCGGTCCAACGCGATGAAGGCGCAATGGCAGGCGGAGAAGGAGGCGATCACCGCCCTCCAGGCCAAGAAAGCGTCGCTCGAACAGCTCCGGGCGGAGGCCGAGCAGGCGACGCGCCGCGGCGACCTCCAGAAGGCGGCGGAGATCGGCTATGGGAGCATCCCGGCGGTCGAGAAGGAAATCTCAGCGCTCGAGAAACGCCTCGCCGAGATCCAGAAGAAGGGCAAGTACCTGAAGGAAGAGGTCGACGCCGAGGACATCGCCCAGATCGTCGCGAAGTGGACCGGGATTCCGGTTTCGAAGATGCTCGAGTCGGACCGCCAGCGGTTGACCAGGCTGGAAGAAGAGCTGGGGCGGCGGGTGATCGGGCAGCCGGAGGCGCTCGCCGCGGTCGCCAACGCCGTCCGGCGCGCTCGCGCGGGGATGCAGGATCCGAATCGCCCCACCGGCTCGTTCATCTTCCTCGGGCCCACGGGCGTGGGAAAGACCGAGACCGCGCGGGCCCTCGCCGAATTCTTGTTCGACGACGAGCGCGCCATGGTGCGGCTCGACATGTCGGAATACATGGAGAAGCACGCGGTCGCGCGAATGATCGGCGCGCCGCCCGGCTACGTCGGCTACGAAGAGGGCGGTCAGCTGACGGAGGCGATCCGGCGCCGGCCCTACGCGGTGGTGCTATTCGACGAGATCGAGAAAGCCCATCCCGACGTGTTCAACGTGCTGCTGCAGATTCTGGACGACGGGCGTTTGACGGACTCCCAGGGCCGCACGGTGGACTTCCGCAACGCGGTCCTGATCATGACGTCGAACGTCGGCTCACAGTACCTGTTGGAAGCGGAATCGGTCGGGTGGGAGCAGGCCGAGACCAAAGTGATGGAGCTGCTGCGCCAGAGTTTCAAGCCGGAGTTCCTGAACCGCGTCGACGACGTGATCATCTTCCGCCCGCTGTCCCGCGACGACGTCGCGAAGATCGTGGACATCCAGATCAAGCGGGTCGAAGCGTTGCTGCGCGAGCGCAAGCTGACGATCGACATCACGCCGGCGGCGAAACAGCTGATCGTGGCGGAGGGCTACGATCCCGTGTACGGTGCCCGGCCGCTCAAGCGGGCCATCCAGCGGCTGCTCCAGAACCCCCTCGCCATGGCGGTGCTCGAAGGGAAGTACGCCGATGGGGATCGCATCAGGGCGGACAAGAACGGCAACGCGCTGGTCTTCGAGCGAATGCGTGGCTGAGCCGGGCATGACCGCGGCGCTCGAGCAGGCTCGCCACGCGGCGGGCCTAGACGAGGTTCCCGTCGGGGCGGTCGTGATGCGGGACGGTCGTGTGGTCGCTCAGGCACACAACGAGACGGTGCATCGCAGCGACCCCACCGCGCACGCCGAGTTGCTCGCGATTCAGCGTGCCGTCCAGGCCCTCGGCACCGACCGGCTGGACGATTGCACCCTCTACGTCACGCTCGAGCCCTGCGCGCAGTGCGCGGGGGCGATCGTGCTGGCCAAGGTCGGCAAGCTCGTGTTCGGTGCGTACGACGACAAGGCGGGCATGTGTGGGTCGGTCGGGGATCTCGTCCGGCATCCTCGCTTGAATCACCGGGTTGAGGTCGTGGGCGGGGTGGAAGCGGAGGCGAGCGCGGCGTTGCTCAAGGAGTTTTTTGCAGGGCGTCGCCCAGGGCCGCGATCGCGACCCTAAGTTGCTGGTCCGTGAGGTACGGCGCCGGACCGAGCCGCAGCATGTCGCCCCGATAGTCGGTCCATACGCCTCGCTCCCGTAACGCTCCCCAAAGTTGCGGTGCGCGGGAGGTGCGCAGGGCGAGGAACCCGCCAACCGCGCCCAGGGGCACCGATCGGTCGCGCCTGATCACATTGGGATCGGCGTTCAGAGCGTCGAAGCCTGCGGTCAGCACACCCACCTGATGCTGACTCAGCTGGCGCAGCTCATCCGGTGTCATCCCCTGCTTCTCGAAGAAGTCAAACACCTCCGCGGCGCGGTAGTGGCTCGCGGGATCATAGGTTGCCCCTGCGAATCGAGCGGGCCCGGCGCCGTAGCTGACTCGGCCGGCGCGCGGCGGCTCCGCCAGCTCCGCGAATTCGCTGAACCAGCCCGTCACGACCGGCCGCAGCGCACACTCCGCCGGCATCCGCAAGAACGCATTGCCGCCGCCCAGCTGGCAGTACTTGTAACCACCGCCGACCACGTACGCCCGTTCCAGTCCTTCGCTCTTGAGAGAGAACGGGATGGCATCGAGCGCGTGATACGCGTCTACCAGTAGCTCGGCGCCGACCCGCTCGCACGCCGCGAGGAGGGCTCGGAGATTCGGAACGATGTGCGCGTTGGTGTAGAGCACCGCCGAGACGAGCACCGCCGCCGCGCGGTCATCGACAAGAGTGGCGAGGCGGTCGGCGAGTGTCGCCGCCGGTATGGCCGCGACCTTCACGACCTCGATCCCCTCCTCGGCGAGGCGGTCGAGCTGGCGACGAATCGTGTGAAACTCGCCGTCCGTGGTGATGAGTGTGGGACGCTTGCGAAGGGGCAGGGCGGACAGAAACCGCACGACCAGCTCATGGGTGTTCGGCGCCAAGGCGATCCGATCGGGGACGTCATCGAGCAGCCGCGCAAACCCGCGGCGCACCTCGTTCGCCTTCTCAAAGGCGACCTCCCACACATCATCCACCAGTTCCGCCGTATCGAGCCACGCCTGCTGCTGCGCTTCGAACGCCACATCGGGCCACGCCTGATGGGAGTGACCGGTGAGGAGAATGCGCTCAGCGACGCGAAAACGGCGGTAGTGCTCGGTGAGCTGGTCCGGGTCGATCACAGCTCAGATCGAATCGCCCAGAGGTCTGGGAACGCCGGCTGATTGATCGTGGTCATCAGGTACTCGGCGCCCGCCGAGCCGCCCGTGCCGGGCTTTGTGCCGATCGTGCGCTGCACCATCTTCACGTGCCGGTAGCGCCACTCCATGAAGCCTTCGTCGAGATCCACCAAGCGCTCGCAGATCTGGGCGACACTGTGGTTCGTCCGGTATACGTCGATCAGGATGCGCTGCAGCTCCGGCGAGGGCGTGAGCGGCTGCGTGACGTCGCGCCCCTGGAGCTCGCGAGGCACCGCGTACCGGTTGGCCGTGAGATAGGCGAGAAATGCGTCCCACAGCGTCGGTTGCTTGAACCTGTTCTCGACTCTCTCTCTACTCACACTACCGGCGGGGTATCGCTCAAACGACGGGCGAGCCTTCTTGCCCATGACGAACTCGATCTCACGAAACTGGTGGGACTGAAATCCGCTCCCCGATTCGAGGCGGTCCCGAAAAGACAGGAAGTTGAGCGGCGTGATCGTTTCGAGGACGTCGATCTGCGCGACCAGCGTCTTGAGGATCGTGAGGATCCGTTTGAGCGTATGCCCGGCCAGCGCCGTGTCATTGGCGCGCAGCAGTCGTTGCAGGTGGTCCAGCTCGTGCAGGACCTCCTTGAACCACAGCTCGTAGACTTGGTGGATGATGACGAACAGCGTCTCGTCGTGCTCGAGCGCGCCGGGGCGCGGCTGCTGGAGAGACAGGAGCTCGTCGAGCTTCAGGTAGCTCGCGTACGTGACCGCCATGGGGCTCCCTGTTGAGGCTCGGGAGCCCTAAGCTAGCATCGCACCGTGAAGAGGTATAGTTGCCGCTGAGTGGTGTGGCGCACCGCGCGGAACGGGAAGCCGAGGTGCTCGAACATCCGCTCCCACGCCCCGAGGGGCAGGACCTGCGCGCCTTTGGGCTGCGCGCGGTCGCGCAGCTCGCCGAGCAGTGACGGGTCGCCGGGCAGCCGGCCCAGGCGGGCCGCCAGGTCGGGGTCGAGCCCGTCCAACGCGTGTCGCACCTTCTCGAGGTCGCGCGTTAAACGGGCGCGAAACGCATTGCGCCACGCGAACGCCAGCTCGGCTTGCTCGTCGGCATCCTCGCCGTAGACGTCCTCGATGATCAACATCCGTCCGCCGGGCTTCACGAGCTGGTAACACAGCGCCAGGAAGGCCACCCGATTCAGGGCACCGCCCTCGGCGGTACACATGGGCACGGTCTGGAGGAAGCGCGGCAGGATCAGGAAGTCGGCCCGAAGTCCTCGCAGCGCTTCACCGATCGCGCGCTGGTCGAGCTCGAACGGGGCCGTGAAGGTCGCGCCGCCCTGGACTCCGCCGCGGCTGAGACGGCACGTCGCGATGGCCACGTCGGCCTCGGAGCGGTCGAACCCGTGGTAGACGGCGTCGCGTCGCGTCGCCAGGGCCGCCAGCGTGAGCCCGCCCGTCCCGCAGCCAAACTCGATGATGCGCGGCCGGGCGACCGGCGCGCGCAGCTCCTCACACACCAACTCGCGGAATGCGGCGTCGTCGAATAAGTAGGGTTGGAGGACGTCGCGGATCGCGGCCGACCGCACGTCCTCGAGTACCTGCCGCTGAGCGCGCAAGGGCGGCGCTGTCGGCGGGCGCAGCGGCGCGCGCGGGTTGTAGAGACTCGGCGTCGTCACGTCAGGCTCAAGGGGCAAGAACTGCGCCCGCTGCCGGGTGCGCGCAGCAAGGCCGCGGCCAAATCCCTTGTCGCGGGCGCGCGTCAGCTCGCCGCGCCCGCGCCACAGCGCGGTTAACGGACGCTCCGACCGCAGCTTAGACGCGCGGTGCCGGTTGATTGAGGGGGGGCCCGCGACTAGTTTCTTCCCCGCGACCAGGACGGGTGGCCGAGTGGCTGAAGGCGCACGCTTGGAAAGCGTGTAAACGGGCAACCGTTTCGTGGGTTCGAATCCCACCCTGTCCGTTGGGTAACAAAGAAGGACAGGTGGCCGAGCGGTTGAAGGCGCCGGTCTCGAAAACCGGTATGCCCGTAAGGGTATCGAGGGTTCGAATCCCTCCCTGTCCGTTTCCCTATGAGCATCTGGAGCCTTGGTGCGGTCGTGTACGTGGTGGCGCGCACGATCATCGCGGCCGCGCTGCTCGTGCTTGCTATCCGCCGGCGGGCGTCGGGCGTGGTCGCCGCGCAAGCGATCTCCGACGCGGCGGTGGCAGTACTGGTGCTGTCGTATGCCTTCTATCCACTTCGGGCGGGGGTGGGGTGGGTGAGCGTCCCACTCTTCATCTACTTCCTGGCGTGGGAAGGGCTAGCGGCGGCGCGACGTCTGAGCGCAATAGGCGAAACACCGGACGAGCAAATGTCCGACGCTGAGCTGCTGGGAGGGATGTCGCACTGGGTGTGGGACCTGGGTGGCTTGGCTCCGGCGTTCATCATGGGCGTGCTCGTTGCCGGGGCGATCATCTTGCCGGGCGAGTGGACCCTGCCCGGGGAGCCGTCGGCGTTGAGCTGCTCGCCGGTGGAGCTCGTCTCCGGTGATGCCCTGGTGCTGCGGATGAAGACGCCGCACGGGGCTGAGCTGGGCGTCTTCACGCCCCGCCGCGGCTACCTCAGCCTCCGCCCACCGCTCGCCGCGCGCACGGCGCCGGAGGTCGTCCACCTCGAACATCAACGCCGGCTCGACCTCCCCACCGATTCGGCCACCGCCTGGCGACGTCTTGCCACTGCAGATGAGCCTGTCTTCGTCGACGCCGGCACCTACACCTTCAGCATGAGCGCGTACAAGGACCCGTCCCGGGCCTTCACGTGCGTCGTGCGCTACCGCCCCTGAGCCGCGCCACTCGCCGGCGCGACGATTGAGAACCCGGCGCTCGTTGCCGATGTCGCTCCCGGTGCCGTGGCCACGAGTGTGTAGCCGGCACCCACCTTGTCGACGCGCAGGTCTCCGAAACGCGCGATGCCCGAGACCAGAGCCACGGTCGTCGAGCCGTCGAGGCGCGCGCCGCTCGGGTTCGACCCCAGGGCGATCGAGACCGTGCCGGTGAAGGTCGGGTCGGTGTTGCCCAACGTGTCCCGCGCCGCGACCTGAATCCCCGGCGTGATGATCTGGTCGACCACTGCGCTGGACGGTTGCACTATGAACGCCAGCGTGTGTGCGCCGCCGCCGCCGCCGCCGCCCCCACCGGTCGAGATGCCGATGATCACCGGCGCCGTCGGGTCGCACGCAACAACGGCCAATGTCAACACGAGTCCTGTCAATCGCATCGGATGCATTGGGGTCTCGTTCCTCGTAACTTTGGTCGCCGTGAGCTACCCAGTCCTCATCGCCGCCGAGCTCAGGGACCTCCTCGAGCCAGACCAGGTCGAGGGGCTCGAGGTCACCTGGCTGCCGGCGGACAAGGCAATCGCCAAGGGTGACTGGGTCGCCATCGTCCCACTCCTGTCGCGCTGGGTGGGTGGCACCCAGCTCAAGTACGTTCCCAAGTTGCGCATCATCGCCAACTGCGCCGTCGGCTACGACAACGTAGACCTCGTCGCTGCCGAGATGCGCAAGGTCATCGTCACCAACACGCCCGACGTCCTCACCGACGCTACGGCCGATCTCACCTGGGCGTTGATCCTCGCGTGCGCTCGACGGCTGGTCGAGGGAATCGACCTGGTCCGGAGCGGCCAATGGACCGGGTGGCATCCGGCACAACTGCTGGGTGTCGAGCTGCGCGGCCGCACCCTGGGACTCTTCGGGGCAGGGCGCATCGGGCAAGCGGTCGGGCGCCGCGCGGTACCGTTCGGGCTCCGCATCATCTATGCCGCGCGCACGGCGAAACCCGAGTTCGAGCGCGACACCGGGGCCGTGCGCGTGGAATGGCCCCACCTCCTTGCCGAGAGCGACATCCTGAGCCTGCACGCGCCATCGACGCCGGAGACCAAGGGCATCGTCAACCAGGACACCCTGCGCCAAATGAAGCGGGAGGCGATTCTGGTGAACACCGCGCGCGGGGACCTGATCCGGGAGGAGGCCCTGGCGATCGCCCTCGAGGAAGGCCGTCTCGGCGCCGCCGGATTGGACGTTTACGCCGAGGAGCCGGCGATCCATCCTCGCCTGCGCGCCGCCCCGCGCACGGTCTTGCTGCCGCACATCGGCAGCGCCACGCAGGATACCCGCCGCAAGATGGCGGCGATCGCCGTCGCCAACGTGCAAGCGGTGCTGCGCGGAGGGCCCCCTTTGACCCCCGTGTATCGGTAGGTACCTTTACGCCTTGAGATGCCCGCCAAGTCAGACCGCACGATTCTCTTAGACGCCCGCGCGATGTCGCGGGCGTTGCAGCGTATGGCCGTGGAGGTCGCCGAGCTGGCACATGGCACCGCGGACCTGGTGATCATCGGGATCCAGCGGCGCGGGGTCGAGCTGGCCGAGCGGATCGCGAAGTTCATCGAGAAGGACGAAGGCGTGGCGGTCCCGCGCGGCGCGCTCGATATCACCCTGTATCGCGACGACCTCGAGACCGTGGGCCCGAAGCCGGTCATTGGTGAGACGCGTTTGCCCGTCGACCTGACGGGCAAGCACGCGGTCATCGTAGACGACGTGCTCTACACCGGCCGCACGGTGCGCGCCGCGCTCGACGAGTTGGCCGACTTCGGCCGCCCCAAGCGCATCTCGCTGTGTGTGCTGGTCGACCGCGGCGGGCGCGAGCTGCCGATCCAGGCCGACGTCGTCGGCAAGGTCGTCAAGACCGGGCCGGGCGACCGGGTCGAGGTACAGGTCGCGGAGGTCGACGGCCGCGACCAGGTGGATCTGGTCCGATGACCGCGAGCCTCGGGAAGGACCTCACTGGGCTCGAGCACCTGACCCCCGAGCAAATCCGCCTGATCCTCGACACGGCCGAGCCGTTCAAGGAGGTGTCGGAGCGGCCGATCAAGAAAGTCCCGGCGCTGCGCGGCAAGACGATCGTCAACCTCTTTTTCGAAGCCTCCACCCGCACCCGCATCTCGTTCGAGTTCGCCGAAAAGCGCCTCTCGGCGGACACGGTCAATGTGGCCGCCACGGGCTCGTCGGTCTCGAAGGGCGAGACGCTGGTCGACACGGCGAAAAACCTCGAGGCGATGCGGATCGACATGGTCGTGATCCGCCACCCATCGTCCGGAGCAGCGGGCTTCTTGGGCGAGCGCATCCGCTCCAACGTGATCAACGCCGGCGACGGCAAGCACGAGCATCCCACGCAAGCGCTCCTCGACCTGCTGACCATCCGCGACAAGCACGGCAAAATCGAAGGTTTGAAGGTTTGTCTCGTCGGTGACGTCCTGCACTCCCGCGTTGCTCGCTCCAACATCTGGGGTCTGACCAAGCTCGGCGCCCAGGTCGGGGTGTGCGGTCCACACACGCTCATGCCGCGCGGCATCGAGGAGCTTGGCGTAAGGTTTTTCCCCCGCATCGAGGAAGCGATCGAGTGGGCCGACGTGCTCAACGTGCTGCGGCTGCAGCTCGAGCGGATGGAGAAGGGGTTCATCCCTAGCCTGCGTGAGTACTACCGCGTGTGGGGCGTAACGCCGGAGCGCCTGGAGCGTTCGCCGCGTCCGATCACGATCATGCACCCAGGACCGATGAATCGTGGGGTCGAGATCGACTCGCGGGTCGCCGACGGACCCCACAGCGTGATCCTCGATCAGGTGACGAACGGCGTAGCGGTACGCATGGCGGTCCTGTACTTGCTCGCGGGCGGCCGGCCCGAGCTGGCCGACGCGGCGAAGCGCGGAGCCGGCGCGGAATGACGCCGCCCCTGCTGCTTCAAGGTGGCAGAGTGATCGACCCGAGCCGCGGCCTCGATCAGCCTGCCGACGTGCTCGTCCAGGACGGCAAGATCGCCGCGGTCGGTGCCGGGCTCGCGGCGCCCGCCGGGGCCGAGGTGCGTAATGTTGCCGGCAAGATCGTCGCGCCCGGCCTGGTGGACGTGCATGTGCACATGCGTGAGCCCGGGAATGAAGATGAGGAGACGGTCGCGAGCGGCGCGCGCGCCGCGGTGGCCGGCGGGTTCACGGCCGTCTGCGCCATGCCCAACACCGACCCCGTGACCGACAACCAGGCCGCGGTCGGGTTCATCGTGCGGCAGTCGGTCAGGGCCGGTCTCGCACGCGTGTATCCGATCGGTGCGGTTTCGGTGGGCCAGCGCGGGGAGAAGCTCGCGGAATTCGGCGAGATGGTCGGGGCGGGGGCGGTCGCGGTCTCCGATGACGGGCGGCCGGTCGCCTCGAGCCACATGATGCGTACGGCGCTCGAATACGCTCGGACGTTCAGCATCCCGGTCGCCGACCACTGCGAGGACCCGATGCTCGCGGCGGGTGGCGTCATGCACGAAGGACTGGTCGCCAGCCGGCTCGGCTTGAAGGGCATCCCCGCCGCCGCCGAAGAGATCATGGTGGCGCGGGACTGCCTGCTCGCGGACCTGACGGGCGGTCACGTTCACCTCTGTCACATGTCCACGCGCGGCTCGGTGGAGCTGATCCGGCGGGCCAAGGAGCGCGGGATTCGCGTCACCGCCGAAGTGACGCCGCATCATCTCACCCTGACGGATCACGCCTGCGAGGGGTACGACACGCACGCCAAGATGAATCCGCCGCTGCGCGAGGCGGCTGACGTCGCGGCGCTGCGCGCCGCCCTCAAGGCGGGGGTGATCGACTGCATCGCGTCGGATCACGCGCCGCACTCCTACGACGAGAAAGAAGCCGCGTTCGACGACGCTCCCTTCGGCATCGTGGGACTCGAGACCGCGTTCGCGGTCGCGCACACCGAGCTGGTGCGGGGCGGGGTGCTGACACTCCCCGAACTCATCGCGCGCATGAGCACGGAGCCGGCGAAGATCTTTCACCTGCCCGGCGGCACGCTCGCCGTGGGTGCGCCGGCCGATGTGGTCGTGCTCGATCCGGCCGCGCAGTGGACGGTCGATGCCGCGGCGTTCCGCTCCAAGAGCCGCAACACGCCGTTCGGCGGCCGCGTGCTCAGTGGGCGTGCGGTGTTGACGCTGGTGGCCGGGAAGACCGTCCACGACGTGGCTGCGTCCGCTGCGCCATGACAGCGAACGCGACGGCCCGGCGCATGGCGCTGTGCTGCCGCCAGTTGGCGGCCGGTGGACTGATCGCCGGTCGGGACGGCAACCTGTCGGTCCGGCTCGCCCCGAACCGGGTGCTCGTGACGCCGAGCGGGTTGATCAAGGCCCTCGTGGCGGCGCGGGATATGGTGGAGGTGGACGAGCACGGGCGCAAGCGGCGCGGCCGCCGCAACCCTACCAGCGAATTAGACTTACACCTGCGGATCCTGACACGCCGTCGCGACGTGGGGGCGGTGGTGCACGCGCACCCGCCGGCAGCGACTGGTTTTGCCGTTGCGGGTGAAGAGATTCCAGCTAATCTGTTGCCCGAGCTTATCTTCCTGCTGGGACGGGTGCCGATCGTCCCGTATGGCACACCCGGCACGCCCGAGCTGGGCGACCGGGTGGAGCCGTATCTCGCCGAGCACGACGCACTGTTGCTCGCGAATCACGGCGCCGTGACGATGGGGAGAACGCTCGACGAGGCGTGGATCCGGATGGAGAGTCTGGAGCACGCGGCGCGGATCATCGTCGCCGCGCGAACGGTCGGGAGTCCGCGGCCGCTCGACGCCGCGGCGGTCGGGAAACTCGAAGCGCTCCGCGCCCAGGCGCGACGGGAGAAGGATGCCTAAGGGGTCGTCGAAGAGTACCGCGGCCATTCAGCGGCTGCTGGAAGAGCGCCGGCAATATGAGGCGTGGCTTGCCCGCATCAACGCGGCGGGCGACGCGGCGCCGGAGCACGTACGCGTCCGGGTGCGCGCGGATTACGAGGCCCGGCTCCGGGCGGTGACGGAGGAGCTGAAGGCGCACGCCGACGCGGGCCGGCAGCTGGTGGCGCAGCGCAAGGAGTTCTTTCTCGAGCTCCAAAAGAAGGAAAAGGCCGCGGCCGAGCGGCTGGCCGAGACGGAGCTGCGGCACGCCGTCGGCGAGTATGACGAGAGCCAGTGGACGCAAGTTCACAAGGACGCGCTGGCCGAGCTGGTGTCGGTGCGGGAGGAGCTGCAGGAAGTCGCGCAGGACATCGAGAAGCTCGAAGAGCTCGACTCGATGGTGCGCGCGAAGCCCGGGGCGCCCCGCGTCGGCCCGCCACCCAAGCCCGCGGCGAAGTCTGACGACCGCAAGCGGGCCACCCCCATCGACGAGCTGGCGTTTCTCAAGTCCGTGACCGAGGACGAAAAGACCGCGCCGTCGCCCAAACGGGCGAGCGGCGCGCAGTTTCAGCCGGCGATTCCGGGTGACCCGCCGCGCGGCGCCCCCATGTCAGACGCGCTCACGCCCTCCGCCGATTTGAATGGTGATGCCGAGGTCGCGAAGACCCTGAAGTGCAAAGAGTGCGGGACGATGAACCTGGCGACCGAGTGGTACTGCGAGAGCTGCGGGGCTGAGCTAGCGGCTCTGTAGTTTCTTCAGCAGCGCCGCCAGGCGCGACTTGTGGCGTGCCGCATTATTCCGATGGATCAGGCCTTTGCGGGCCGCTCGGTCGAGCAGCTGCGCGGCGAGCGCATACGCCTGTGTCGCGGCGGCAGCGGTGGTGGCGGCGCGGACATGCTTCACGGCGGTACGGAGCGCCGAGCGCTGCGCCTTGTTACGGATGGTGCGCGAGCGCGCCTGGCGCATTGCCTTCTTTGCTGACTTGATCTTCGGCACGGACCTTGAGTCTCCTCGAGTGAGGCGCGGAACATAGAAGGTAAGTTGCGTGGGGTCAAGGCTCTACGTTATCTTAGGCCGTGCAATTCGAGCAGATCCTCATGCTCGCCCCGGTGCTCCTGTTCTCGATCGTGGCGCACGAATACGCCCATGCCGAGGCGGCGTACCGACAGGGCGATCAAACCGCCTACATGCTCGGGCGGCTGACGCTGAATCCCCTGAAGCACATCGATCCGTTCATGACGGTGATTTTCCCGCTCGTCCTGATCTGGATCAATGCGCCGTTCGTGTTCGGAGCGGCCAAGCCCGTTCCCGTAAACCCCAGGAATTACCGCAACTATCGCAAGGGTGACATCATCGTCTCCCTGGCGGGAATCGCGACGAACCTGGGGCTGTTCGTGATCAGCGCCATCGGCTTCGCGGTAGTGGGTCTCATCGGCCAGGGCATCGTGGAGCTGCAGCCGACGCTGCGGGTCGCGCAACAGATGATGTTTCTCGGGATGAAGCTGAACCTGATCCTGGCGTTCTTCAACCTGATCCCCATCCCGCCGCTCGACGGGAGCCACGTGCTGAAGCAGCTCCTGCCCCCAGGGGCGGGACTACAGTTTCGACAACTTTACACGTTAGGGATGATTCCGATTCTCCTCGTGGTGTGGCTGCTGCCCGGCGTCGTGAACACCTTCCTGTGGCCGGTCAACTGGCTGCTGAGCGTCGCCTTTCGCCTAGTCGGCGGCTTCCAGATTCCGGGCGCCTCATGACCACGCCGTCACCCGTTATGCGCGACCAATCGGGGTTCGTCATCGAGCTGGAGCAGTTCTCCGGCCCACTCGACCTGTTGCTCCACCTGATCCACGAGGAGGAGGTCGACATCACCGACCTCCCCATCTCGAAGATTGCCGACCAGTTCCTGGCGGTGATCGGCGATCTCGGGCTGAATCAGGCGGCGGACTATCTCGAGATGGCGGCTCGCCTGTTGCGCATCAAGGCGCAGATGCTCTTGCCGCGGCGCCTCGGCGACGACGAGTGGGAAGACCCGCGGGCCGAGTTGGTGCGGCGACTGCTCGAGTACCAGCAGATTCGCGAGCTCGTCGACTGGCTGGCGCGCGCCGCGGCGGTCCGGGCCGAGCGATTCGGGCGCGGCTACGAAGCGCCGCCTCCGGACGCGCCGCCCGCGCCGCTGCAAATCGACCTGAACGATCTCTTGGGGGCGGCGGAACGGGTCATTGCGCTGATCCCCGAGCCGATGTTGCACCGGGTGGTGCCGCGGCCACTCGACGTCGAAGGGGCGACCGCGAAGATCCACGCGCTGCTGGCCGAACGCGAGTCCTTTGCCTGGAGCGACGTCGTCGGTCCGGGTGCGACGATCGTCGATGTGCTGTCGGCGTTCATCGCGCTGCTGGAGTTGGCCAAACGTGGCACCCTCTCGCTCACCCAGCCCGAGCCTTTTGCCCCCATGGTGATCCGGCGTGAGCCCCCTCGCGAAGCTGCTTGAAGCGGCGCTGTTCGCCGCGTCGCGTCCGCTGACGCTCGAGGAGCTGGGGTCGCTCGAGCCGGAGAGTGGGGAAGCCGCGCTACGCGCGGCCCTCACTGAACTGCGGGCCGCCTACGGCGACGATCACGGCGTGGAGCTGGCGGAGATCGCCGAGGGGTGGCAGTTCCTCACGCGCCGCGAGTACGCCGAGGCGATCGACCGCGCCCAGTTCGCGCTGCGCCCGCGGCGCCTGTCCCCGGCGGCGCTCGAGACGCTGGCGATCATCGCGTACCGCCAGCCGGTGGGTCGCGTCGAAGTGGACGAGATCCGCGGCGTCGACTCGGGCGCCGTGGTCGACAAACTGCTCGAGCGCGGTCTGGTGGAGATCGTCACGCGCGGCGAGGGCCTGGGGCGGCCGCTGCTGTACGGCACTACGGCGCAGTTTCTGGAGATCCTCGGGCTGAAAGACCTGGAGGAGCTGCCGCGGCTCGAGGAGTTGTCGGTCGCACTCCGGCCTCCCACCCCGGCCGAAGAACCCGAATGAGCTTGATGCGCCTGCAGCGCGCTCTGGCGCGCGCGGGCGTCGCGTCGCGCCGCAAAGCCGAGGACTTGATCCGCGCCGGGCGCGTGCGCGTCGACGGTCAGATCGCGACCATCGGATCGAGCGCGGACCCCGACACCCAACGCATCAGCGTCGATGGCCAGGCGGTCCGCACCGCCACCCGCACCACCTGGATCGCCCTCAACAAGCCGATCGGCTACGTGGTGAGCCGCTCCGATCCCGAGGGACGGCGCACCGTCTTCGACCTCCTCCCCAAGGTGCCTGGTCTCACGTACGTTGGAAGACTGGACCTGATGACCTCGGGTCTCCTGCTCCTCACGACCGACGGGGAGGCGGCACACCGACTCATGCACCCGCGCTACGCCGTGCCGAGGACGTACTGGCTCGGCGTCCACGGTACCGCCGCCGCCGAGGTGCGGGCGGCCCTGGCCAAGCGCATCGTGATCGACGGCCGCCCGGTCCGGGTGGTGGAGAGTCGCGTGCGGTCGGTGAAAAAGGCGCTCGAAGTCGAGGTAACGCTCGCGGAAGGGCGCCAGCGCATCGTGCGCCGCATCGCGGAGCAGCTGGACTGGAAGGTCGAGTGGTTGCACCGCGTGTCGTACGGCCCGGTGCACCTCGGAAAACTGGCTGAGGGTCGTTGGCGCGCGCTGACGGCGCGAGAGATCGAGGCGATCGGGCGCATGGAACGGTAGCAGATGGCCATCGACACGACGGGCCTGGACAAGGCGCTTGGCGCCATTGGGACCACCTTCCGACTGACGCGGCTCTATCCGGCGACGCATCCGGCGGTGCAGGAGGGGCTACGCCAGATCGCGGCCGGGCTGCCCGCGCTCGCCGCGCTCGGCACCGTTGAATGGAAGATCGGCGCGACCGGCTTGCACTGGCACGGGCAGCACTTGCTGGCGCGCAACACTCAGGTGACCGAACTGGCGGGGTTGCTGTACGCGCGCGGCGTGCGGGCGATTCAAGTCAATCCGGGGGTGACCCCGGAGCAATGTCTGGCGTTGTTCGGTGTCGCGATCGGCACAATCGGGCCCGACGACGCATCGCTGGGACGCATCACGTTGCTGCTGGGCCGGCGCGCCAGCCAGCGCGTCTCGGCGAGCCGTGCCGCCGCTCAGCCTGTGCAGGCCGCCCCGCCGCCGCCGCCCCAGGCGCCCGCGCCTCCCCCCGAGCCGGTCGGCCAAGCGGCGCCGGCCCCCCCCGCTCCAGCACCCGGGCCCGAGACCGTGGCGCCGCTGCACGCCAGCCCCGTGTTTCGGCCCGACGCGCTGCCCCCGGACCTCGAAGCCAAGCGAGCGGTCGCGGGGCTCCTCGTGGCACGGACGGTCGAAGAGCAACGCTCGAGGGTGGAGCAGCTGCGGCAGCTCACGGGTGCCCTGCTCGCCCTGCGCAACATCGGCGCGATCGCGGAGATCATCGCCGGACTCGATCACGCGCTGGTCGAGGTGCAGGATCCGGTCGCGCAAGAAGGAATCGGGGACATCGCGGCGGCGTTGACCGACGACGTCGTGGTCGAGCGGATGGTGGCCCGCCTGGGGGAGGCGCGCGTGCCCCCCGCGGAACGAGCGCACCTCGTGAACGCGGTGGGCGCACTGGCGGCGGTGGCCGCCGGGCCGGTGGTGGACGCCTACCTCAACGCACCGGCGGAGCTGCGCGAGGCGTATCGCGCCGCGATGCGGGCGGCTGGGGAGCGTGCACTCGAGACGTTGCAAGAGCGGCTCGCGAGCAAGGTTCCCGAGGTCGCGGCGGCGGCCGCCGAGTTCCTCGGGTTGACCGGGAGCCCCCAGGCAGTGCAACTCTTGATCGGCATCAGCCGCCACGCCGATGAGCGCGTGCGCGAGGCGGCCTTGCTGGGGCTCGCGGAGCTGGGCGGGCGGGAGGTGTCGCGGCCCGCGATGCCGGCCCTCAAGGATGAGTCCGTGCTGGTGCGCATGGCGGCGGCGCGGGCGATCGCCGCCGCCGGGGACGCCGGCGCCAGCACCGTGTTGATCCGCCGGTTGGAGCAGGAGGCCGACGAAGGGGTATTGGCTGCGTTGCTGAAAGCCATCGGCCGGCTCGGGGCGAAGGAAGCCCTCGAGATCCTGGCCAAACACGCCGAGCCGGGCGGCCGGCCGCGGCGCACGCCGTATGTGCGCGCGGCGGCGGTCGAAGGACTGGCGCGGCTCGACCGGCCCGAAGCCCGGGCCCTTCTGGAGCTATACGCGCGTGACAAGGAGCCGACGGTGAAGCGGGCGGCGGAGGCGTCGCTGCGATGACTACGCGAGCGGCGAAGACCAACGATGCGGTCCTGACCCAGAGCATCACGCGCGAAGTCGCCAAGCGCGTCGTGGGGCAGGAGGTGATGGTGGAGCGGCTGTTGATCGGGCTGCTCACCGGCGGGCATGTGCTGCTCGAGGGTGTACCGGGCCTCGCGAAGACGCTCGCGGTGAAGACGGTGGCCGAGTGCCTGCGCATCACATTCTCGCGCATCCAGTTCACACCCGACCTCCTGCCGGCCGACGTGATCGGCACGATGGTGTTCGATCAGCGCTCGCAAGAGTTCTATCCAAAGAAGGGGCCGCTGTTCGCAAACCTCGTGCTGGCGGACGAGATCAATCGCGCCCCGGCCAAAGTGCAGTCGGCGTTGCTCGAGGCGATGCAGGAGAAGCAGGTGACGATCGGCGGCGAGACGTTCTACCTGGGTGAGCCATTCCTCGTGCTCGCGACGCAGAACCCGATCGAGCATGAGGGCACGTACCCGCTTCCCGAAGCGCAGCTGGACCGGTTCATGCTCAAGGTGCGGGTCGGCTACCCCTCGCGCGACGCGGAGAAGGAGATCGTGGGCCGCATGGCCGGGGGTCGCCCGATCGAAGTGCAGCGCATCGCCGAGGCGGACGACATCCTCGCCGCACGCAGCGCGATCGCCGAACTGTTCATGGACCAAAAGGTGGTGGACTACATCGTCGACGTGGTGCGCGCGACGCGCGAGCCGGCAGCGATCGGGCTGCCGGAGCTCAAGCCGCTGATCGCGTTCGGCGCCTCGCCGCGGGCTTCTATTTATCTGGCGCAAGCGGCGCGCGCCCACGCGTATCTGCGGGGCCGCGCCTACGTCGTGCCCGAGGACGTCAAGGCGATGGCGCCGGACGTGCTGCGCCACCGCGTGCTCCTCACCTTCGAGGCCGAGGCCGAGGACGTGGACACCGACAGCGTCATCACAAAGATCCTGGAGGCGGTGGGGGTGCCGTGACGTACACCGGCGGAGAGCGCCGCCGGGCCGTCACGTCGCCGGTGCGCGCGCGGCGGCGGGCGGTCACCGCTGAAGTGCTGAAGCAGGTGAAGGGAATCGAGCTCCGGGCCCGCAACCTCGTCAGCACGCTGTTCACCGGCGAATACCGCTCGGTGTTTCGCGGCCAGGGCATCGAGTTCGCGGAAGTGCGGGAGTACCAGCACGGCGACGACTTCCGCGCCATCGATTGGAACGTCTCGGCGCGGATGGGACATCCGTTCGTCAAGACGTTCATGGAGGAGCGCGAGCTGACGTTGCTCCTCATCGTGGACCAGTCGGGTTCACTGCACTTCGGCCGTCCCCACACCAAGGCGGGCCTCGCCGTCGAAGTTGCCGCCGTGCTGGCGCTCGCCGCCGCGCGGCACAACGACCGCGTGGGCGCGCTGCTCTTTGCCGACACGCCGGAGTACGTGGTGCGCCCCGCCAAGGGACGCGCCCACGCGTTGCGCGTGATCCGCGACCTCATCGCCTTCGCGCCCCGGGGACGGGGCACCAACCTGGGCGGCGCTCTGAAATATGCCGCCAAGCTGCTGCGCCACCGGGCCATCGTCGTCGTGCTGTCGGACTTCCGCGCCGAGGGGTGGGAGGAGCCGCTGGGGCAGATTGCCGCGCGGCACGAGGTCGTGGCGATCACCGTCGACGATCCGCGCGAGTACAACCTGCCCGACGCCGGCTGGGTCGAGCTGCAAGACGCCGAGACCGGGCAGCGGCTCCTCGTGGACACGAGTCATGCCGCGACGCGAACGCGGATCCGCGTCGCGGCGGAACGGTTGCAACAGGAGCGCACCCGCAAGCTGGTGCAGGCCGGCGTGGACCGCGTGGCGCTGCACACCACCGTGCCGTACGGACTGCCGTTGCGCCGGGCGTTCGCCGAGCGGGCGCGGAGGCTGTCGCGGTGACGATGGGGGCTGTGCTGTTGGCAGTGCTGCTGCAGCAGGGAACCTGGATCGCCGTGACGCCGCGCCCGACCGTCGGCGACACGATCTGGCTGGAGCGCGCGGTGCCTGCGCCGCCGGGATGGCGGGTTCGCGCCGCGCGGCTCGACCCTGGCGCCGTCACCGAGGCGCTCGGCGATGCGGTTGTCGTGCGGGCGGAGGGCGGGTGGACGGTGCGCTACCCGGTGGTCGCGTGGGCGCCTGGCGTGCAGTCGACTGCGATGCCGGCGATTTGGCGGGTCGGGCCCGACGGCAGCGCCGATTCGCTGCCGGGCGGGACGGCGATGTTCCGAGTGGCGAGCGTGATCCCGGACAGCGTCCGGCGGCCGGTCCCGCAGCCCGCCCTGAGCCCGCTGCGCCTCGCGCGGCGCACGCCGCTGCCCGCGCTCGCGGGGCTCCTGGTGTCGGCCGGGATGCTCGTCGCGCTCGTCGCATGGCGACGTCGTCCTCCGCGGGCGGCGCTGCGCGGGCCGGACCTGGAGCTCGACCCGGAGATCGCCGATGCGCGTTGGGTGGCCGCGGGCGAGTCCAAGGCTGTGGCGGCGCGCGCCGCGCGCCGGCTGCGGGGGGCGATCGCGCTAGCCGTTCCCGAAGCTCACGGTGCGCTCAGTACGGCCGAGTGCCTGGCCGTGGTGGAGCGGGCGCGTCCGCAGGCGCCGCTGCGGCAGCTGCGCGAGCTGCTCGGTGCGCTCGACCAGGTGGCATTCGCCACGGCGCACGGCGTCGACGTCGCGCCGATTGCCGCGCGCGCCCGCGCCCTCGCCGAGGAGCTCGAGCCGTGACGTTCGCGCGGCCGGCGCTCCTCCTCTTCCTCCTCGTCCTGCCGCTGTGGTGGTGGTGGCGGGCGCGGCGCTTGGCCCGCACCCCGGGCGCGCCGATGAGCGATGTGCGGCCCGCCAGCGGCCCGGTCGAGCGGCTGTGGGTGGCGCGACTCCCCGCCACGTTGCGGTCGTTATGTCTCGGTGCGTGGATCGTCGCGGCGGCGGGGCCGCGCGTGGGCTCAGCGCGGGCGGAGCTCCACAGCGAGGGGATCTCGATCGTGCTCGCGCTCGATCTGTCGAGCAGCATGTTGGCCGAGGACTTCGCGCCGCGGAACCGCCTCGACGTGGCGCGCACCACCGCCATCGACTTCGTGCGCGCCCGCGCCTCCGATCGCATCGGGCTCGTGGCCTTCGCCGGCCAGGCGCTGACCCAGGTGCCGATTACCACCGACTACGCGGTCCTGGAGGAGGCGATCCGCCACCTGCGGATCGGCATTCTCGAAGACGGCACGGCCATCGGCACCGGGATCGCGACCGCGGCCAACCGGCTGCGGCGCGCGCCGGGAAAGAGCAAGGTCATCATCTTGCTGACCGACGGGGAGAACAACGCCGGCACGGTGGACCCCCGGACCGCGGCGCAGGCCGCCGCCGCGTTCGGGATCCGGATCTACACGATCGGCGTCGGCACGATCGGCGAGGCGCCCGTGCCGACGGGGCAGGGCCCGCTCGGCCTGCGCTATCAAACGATGCCGGTCAAGATCGATGAACAGCTGCTCAGCGAGGTGTCGCGGACCACGGGGGCCCGCTACTTCCGAGCGACCGATGCGGCCTCGCTGGCGAACATCTTCGGCGAGATCAATCGCCTCGAGAAGACTCCGGTGCAGCACCTCGTGTACCGGCGCTATGACGAGGCTTACCGCTGGCCGCTTGGCCTCGGCCTGCTCGCGCTGGCCCTCGAGCTGGTCGTGTCGGCGACCTTCGCCGTGCGGGTGCCCTAATGACCTTCGACGCGCCGATCGTCGTCGCGCTGTCGCCGCTCGTCGCCGGCGCGGTCTGGTTCGCGGCGGCGTGGGCGCGCCGCGCCCGCGTCCGGCGCGCGGCAGCCTGGTCGGACCAGACGGCCCGCATCGCTCGCGCGGCGGGCCGGGTCGGGTCCGCGGGGTTGGGGCTCGCCGCCGGCCTGGCGGCCGTCGCCCTCGCGGGCCCGCGCTGGGGCGAGGAAAAGATCGTGACCGAAACACGGGGGTTGAACCTCGTGATCGCGGTCGACATCTCGCGCTCGATGCTCGCCGAGGATGCGTCGGTCAGCCGGCTGGCCCGAGCGCTGCGCGAGGCGCGCCGGCTGGTCCAGGACTTGGACGGTGACCGGCTCGGCCTCGTCGCGTTTGCTGGGAACAGCTACATCCTCTCACCGCTCTCCGTGGACGGCCCCGCCTTGACCCTGTACCTCGACGCGCTCGACCCCGAGGTTGCGTCGGAGGGCGGCACCGCCCTCGGTCCCGCCATCGCCCAGGGCGCGGAGCTGCTGCGCGCCAGCCCCGAGATCGCGGATCGCGTCCTGGTTGTGTTCACCGATGGGGAGGGTCACGATTCGGTCGCCAGCGCGGTGCGGGAGGCCAAGCAACTAGGCGAGCTCGGCATCCACCTGATCCTCGTGGCTGAGGGGGGACGCGACCCCGCCCGCATTCCCGTGCGCGACGAGCGCGGCGCCCTGGTCGCGTGGCAGCGCGATGCCGATGGCACCGTCATCGAGACCACGCGCCACGATGACGTGCTCGGGGCTCTGGCCGACGCGGCCCAGGGGACTCTCGTCGCGGCCGAGCTGCCCGATCAGGCCGGTGCCGTGCGGGATCTCGTCGCGTCGTACAAGCGCGCCACGGCCACCGAGAGCCGCACCCAGCGCGGCCGGCCGCGCTCCTGGATCCCGCTGCTCCTCGCGCTCGCGGTGCTCGGTGCGCAAACCGCGACGCGCCGCACGGCGGCGCTCGTTGCCCTCGCTCTATTCGTGGCCTTGCCCGCCGCTGCGCAGGAAGTGCGCCCGTCTCCCCCGGCGCGGCCGCGCTCGGCCGCCGAGAAGGCGTGGGATCGCGGCGACGTCGTGGCGGCGGCGCTCGCGTACCTCGCGGAGCTGTCCGTGCGCCAGGACGACGACACCGCCTGGTACAACGCCGGCACCGCGGCGCTCGCCGCCGGTGACGCCGACGCCGCGCGCGCGAGCTTGGCGCGCGCCGCCGCCTCGCTCGACCCCGATGTGCGGTTCCGGGCGCTCTACAATCTGGGGTTGCTGGCTCTCGCGCAGGCGCGCGCCGACAGCGGTAACCGCGACGCGCATCTCGGCGACGCCGAGCGCGCCTATCGCGAGGCGCTGCTCCTCAGACCCCGGGACCTGCCGGCGAAGTGGAATCTCGAGCTGGCGACGCGCCTGCGAGGCTCTGCGCCGAGCCGGCCGAATCCCCAGACCCCGCCGCCCTCGGGTGGCGCACCGCCCGACAAACCGCAGGGCAGCGGCGGGGGCAGCGCGCCGGGGCAGGGCGCACCGTCGGGCGGTCTCAACGAGGCCCAGGCCGATCAGGTGCTCCGGTCGATCGGCCAGGAGGAGCTGCGCACGCGCCGCGACCGCGCGGGTCACAACCGGCGCGCCGCGGCGGCGGGAGTCAAGGACTGGTGACGCCGGCGCTGTTGCTCATCCTCGCCTCGGCCGTCACGCTCCAGGGAGCCGAGGTGACCGCGACCGTGGACCGCACGCGAGTCGCCGTGGGTGAGGAGCTGATGCTCACCGTCCGCGCCCGCACCCGCTCGCCCGAACCGCTTCAGATCATCCTGCCTCCGCTCGCCGGATTCGCGATCGTCGGCTCGCGCGACGTGACGGAAGTCGCGATGAGCGGGACGGCCGGGCCGGTGCGGACCACGGTGCGCGAGCTGCAGCTCCGGGCGGAGACCCCGGGGGCAGTGTTGATCGGTCCCGTGCGCGTGCGGCAAGGGGAGAGCGCCGTGGCGACCGATCCGATCCTCATCACGGTCGACAGCGCCGCGACCGGCATCGCCACCGCGCTCAGCCCGTTGGTGCGCGCCCTGCTCGAGACCGCCCAGCCCCCGCGCCGCGCCGACGAGGTGGCCCTCACCGTCATCGTGCCCGACGACACGGTGCTGGTGGGGCAACAGATGGATCTGATCGCCGCGGCGTGGGTGCCGCGCGAGCTGCGCGAGCGGATGCGTCGCCTGCCGCTGCTGACCCTCGTCACGCCGGAGGGGGTGTGGGCCTATCCGCCTTCCACGCCGACCGCGAGCGCCGCCGCGCGGCAAGTCGCTGGGCGATGGATGGATCTCTTCATCACCCATCAGATCGTATTCCCTCTTGCCCCGGGACGCATCACCGTGCCGCCCGCGGCGGTCGATTACGCCGTACCCGTCACGTTCTCGTTTTTCAGCCGCGAGGAGCGCTACACGCTACGCAGCGACTCGCTCTCGATCGTCGTGCTGCCCCCGCCAACGACGGGCCGGCCCGCCGGCGACCGCGGTGTGGTGGGGCAAGGGCTCACGCTGGATCTGCGCATCGAACCCGCGGAGGCGCGCGTGGGCGAGCCGCTCGAGGTCGCGGCCACGGTGAGCGGCGTCGGCAACGTGGCACTCTGGCCCGAACCCACGTTGCGTTGGCCCGCGGGCTTCCGCAGCTACCCGGCGGAGACCGAAGTGCGCCTCGCGCCGACGCAGGGCCGGATCGCGGGCAGCAAGACGTTTCGATTCCTCGCGGTGCCCGACTCCGCCGGGAGCTTCGTGCTGCCCGACATGCGCTACGATTACTTCGACCTCGCTGCCGGACGCTACCAGACGGTGGCAGCGGCACCGCGAGTCCTGGCGGTCGCCCCGGGCGCTGAGCCCAGCGCCGCGCGGGCGTTGCCGCCCTTGTTGCCGCGGCGCGAAGAGCCCTGGGCGGATCGCGTAGGCCGGGCACTCGGACTCATGGGGTGGCTCGCCGTGGCCTTGCTGCCGCCGCTGGCTGTGGGGATGGTGCGAGGGCGCCGCGTCGTTCCAGAGCCGGCGGCCGAGGACGCCGCCACACCGCATGACGCCACTCACCTCGGGCACCTCGAGCACGAGTTCCTGGCGGTGCTCGCGAGCCACGTCCCCGACGCCTTCGCGCGCGACGGGGATGGGCTGGCCCAGGCACTGCGCGCCGCCGGCGTCGACAGCGCGGTGGCCGACCACGTGAAGCGGCTGCGCGACCGGCTGCGCGCGGCGCGGTACGGCCCCCGGGGCTTGGGCGACGCCGCCGAGCTCGCGGCGGAAATCGAGCAGGTGTTGCGGGTGCTGGGAGCAGAGGCCGGGCCGCGGCGGCGGCACCGCATCTTCGTCGCGGTGTGGCTGCTGCTCCTGGCCGCTCCGCATCTCGATGCCCAGACTCCCAAAGCCGAAGCGCTGTATGAGGCGGGCGCGCTGCGCGCCGCCGCCGATTCGTTCGCCGCGCGTGCGGCGGGCGAGCCCCGGGTCGCCGCCCATTGGTACAACCTCGGCGCCACCCTGTATCGCGCGGGCGCCGATGGCAAGGCGACGGCGGCCTGGACGCTCGCCGCGCGCCTCGCGCCGCGCGATGCGGTGATCAGGCGCGCGCGTCGTCTGCTCCCCGCGCCCGACCTTGCGAGCGAGCAGCTCCTCGCCGTCGGCTGGGCGACACCCGCCGAGTGGGCGCTCCTGGCGGGAGCGGCGTGGGCGCTCCTCTGGCTTCTGGCGCTCGGCGCGAGTGCGGGGCGGCGGCGCCGGACCGCGCTCATAGTCGCGCTGGCCGCGCTGGCCCTCGGCGCGACCGCCGCGGGCGCCGCGGAGTGGCAGCGCCGCGAGCTGCCGGTCGCGGTGGTGGTGGTCGCCGAGGCACCGGTGCGCGCCGCCCCCTACGGCGGCGCCAGCGCCGCCGCCACCGTCCGCGCCGGGGCGGCGCTGCTGGTGGGGCAGCGCTACGGACGCTGGTTCGAAGTGCGCCGCCCCGACGGGGTGCGCGGTTGGGTGCTGGCGGGCGAGATTGTACTGCTGTGAGTGCTCCGCCCCGCACCCCCTCGCGCGTGCAGGTTCTGCCCGCGCAGGTCGCCGACCAAATCGCCGCTGGCGAGGTGGTCGAGCGGCCGGCGTCCGTGGTGAAGGAGCTGGTCGAGAACGCGCTCGACGCCGGAGCCCGCGTGGTCCGGATCGAGCTCGAGGACGGTGGCAAAACCCTGATCCGGGTGAGCGATGACGGGCAGGGGATGGATCGCGAGGACGCCGGCACCGCCCTGCAACGACACGCTACGAGCAAGATCCACGCGGCCGCCGACCTGATCGGGGTCGCGACGTTCGGGTTTCGGGGGGAGGCGCTGCCCGCCATCGCTTCCGTCTCACGTTTTGAGATCGAGACGTCCCCCGATGGGGCGACGGGCACGCACCTGCGCGTCACGGGAGGCAAACTCGATCTCCGCGAAGACGCGGTGCGGCAGCGCGGCACCACGATCACCGTTCGCGCGCTGTTCTTCAACACGCCCGCGCGCCGCAAATTCCTCCGCGCCACCGCCACGGAAACGCGGGCGGCGGTCGAGGCGCTCACCGTGCTTGCTCTCACACGTCCCGACGTGGCGTTCACGCTGACCAGCGACGGACGCGTGCTGCTCGATTGTCCGCCGGCGGCGCGCGCCATCGATCGCGTGCGCGGGCTGTGGGGCCGGGAGCTGGCCGACACCCTGCTGCCGGTGTCGTATCGTGAGGGGCCGCTCGAGGTGACCGGCTTCGCCCAGCGGCCGGCGCAGGCGCGCCCCGCCGGCCGCAAGGGCTACGTCTTCGTGCGCGGCCGACCGATCCGCGACCCGTTCATCCTGCGCGCCGGCGAAGCGGGGTACCGCTCGACGATCGCGCCGGGCGACCGGCCGTCGCTGGTGCTGTTCCTCGATCTGCCGGGAGACGCGGTGGACGTGAACGTTCATCCCGCGAAGCTCGAAGCCCGGTTCCGCGACAAGTTCTTCGTCGAGAAGGTGGTCGAGGAGGCGGTGCGGGCGGCGCTGGCGCCCCTCGCGGCGGCCGCGCCGATGGGGACCGGCAGCCCCTGGGCCGGTTTGGGCGTGGACCTCGGGCGTGGGACGCCGCTCGAGCTGTTCGTGCAGGGCAGTGGCACGTCCCACGCCCCACTTCCCACACCCCTGCTTCAGGTGTTCGACACCTACATCCTCTTCCAAACCGACTCGAGTGTCGCGATCGTCGACCAGCACTCCGCGCACGAGCGTGTGCTGTACGAGGACGTGATGCGCCAGCTCAGCGGCGACGGCGCGTCGGCGCAGCGGCTGCTGCTGCCGCTCACTCTCGAGTTCAGTCCGCCCGAGCTCGAAGCCATCGACGCCCATCGCGAGCTGCTGCAGCGCGTGGGGTTCGAGATGGAGCCCTTCTCGGGCCGCAGCGTCGTCGTGCACACCGTGCCGAACCCGCACCCCCGGTTCGAGGCGGCGCGCTGTCTGCAGGAGCTCGTCGCCGACCTGGCCGGGGGACGGTTCGGTGGGTGGCAGAATCGGCTCGAACGCTTCGCCGCGACCTTCGCCTGCCGCGCCGCCATCAAGGGCGGCAATCGCCTGGACGCCGAAGAGATGCGGGAGCTCGTCGTGCGTCTGCTGACGGCAACCCTGCCCGCGCACGACGTGCACGGCCGGCCGAGCATGGTGCAGCTGCCCAAGGATGAGCTGGAGCGCCGGTTTGGACGCAGCTGACACCAGACACCTGACCCCTGTCCTGGTGGGTCCGACGGCGGTAGGGAAGACCGCCGTCGCCGTCGCCCTCGCCGCTCTCGCACCGGTCACGGTGCTCTCCGCCGACGCCCGCCAAGTGTACCGCGGCCTCGACATCGGTACCGCCAAGCCCGATCGCGCGCTGCGGGCCCGGGTGCCGCACGTCGGCCTGGATGTCGTCGATCCGGGAGAGCGCTACAGTGCGGGCCGGTTCGCGCGCGAGGCGGCGGGCTGGCTCGCCGAGATCCGCGCCGCCGCTCGTCTCCCCCTCGTCGTCGGCGGGACCGGGTTTTATGTGCGCGCCCTCGCCGATGGCTTGTTCCGCGAGCCGCCGCTCGATCCCGCCCGCCGCGAGCGGCTGCGCGACTGGACGGAGCGCATGCGCGCTCCCGATATCGCCCGCTGGGCCGGCCGCTTGGACGCGCGGTTTCAAGCCGGGGGCCGCCAGCGAGCGGCCCGCGCCGTGGAAGTGGCGCTGCTCACCGGACAGGCGCTCTCGTGGTGGCAGCGCGAGGCACGCGAGACGGGCGTGATGCGCCCGTGGTACATTCATCTCACGCTTCCCCGCGAGGCGTTGCGCCGCCGGATCGCGGAACGCGTGGACGGCATGCTGGCCGGCGGGCTGGTGGAGGAGGTACGCGGCGTCCTGGCTCGCGGCGTGCCGTCCGGTGCAGCGGGGCTCGACGGCGTCGGATATCGGGAGACGGTGGCCGTGCTCGAAGAACGCCTGCCCGCGGCCCAGTTGCGCGAGGCGATCGCCGCCGCGACGAGGAGCTACGCGAAGCGGCAGGAGACCTGGTTCCGGAATCAGTTGCGCGACGCCCCCGTGTGGACCCTGGACGCTACGGAGGAGCCCGCCGTGCTGGCTCGACTCATCCTCGAGCGCTGGCGGTCGGCCGCCCTGTCATGAGAATCGGTATCACCTGCTACCCGACCTACGGCGGCTCCGGCGCTGTCGCCACCGAGCTGGGGCTCGAGCTGGCGCGGCGCGGCCACGAGATCCACTTCATCTCCTACGCGAGCCCGTTTCGTCTTCGCGGCTTCGCCGAGCGCGTGACATTCCACGAAGTCACGCAGGTGGAGTACCCGCTGTTCGAGCAGTCGTCCCCGTACGCGCTGGCGTTGGCGGTGAAGCAGCACGAGGTGGCGGTGCGCGAGAGCCTCGACCTCATGCACGTGCACTACGCCATTCCGCACGCCGCCACGGCCTGGCTCGCGAAGCAGATGATGAAGGACCAGCGCGACCTCAAGATCGTGACGACCCTGCACGGCACCGACATCACGCTGGTGGGGCAGGATCCGTCCTACTTCACGCTGACGAAGTTCTCGATCGAGCAGTCGGACGCGGTCACCGCCGTGTCGGCGTACCTGCGCGAGGAGACATACAAGGCGTTCGGCTGCGCCGGGTGCGACGTCGCCGTCATCCCGAACTTCATCAATCCCGCGGATTACCACCCCGCGACCGACCCCGCCTCCCGGCGGGCCCTCGCGCCGGCCAACCACCGCATCCTCATCCACGTGTCGAACTTCCGTCCGGTGAAGCGGGTGCTCGATGTGGTGCACACCTTCGCAGGGGTGCGGAAGGCAATGCCGTCCACACTGGTGCTCGTGGGGGATGGCCCCGATCGAGACGCCGCCGAGCACGAGGTGGACCGAATCGGTCTGAAGCGCGACGTGCGGTTCCTCGGCAAAGTGGACAACGTGGCCGACGTGTTGCGCGGCGGGGACCTGTTCCTGTTGCCGTCCGCGACCGAGTCGTTCGGTCTCGCCGCGCTCGAGGCGATGGCCTGCGGCGTCCCGGTCATCGCCAGCGCCGCGGGCGGCATCCCCGAGGTCGTCACGGACGGCGAGACGGGCGCGCTCGCGCCGGTCGGCGACGTGGCGAGGATGACCGAGCGGGCCCTCGCCATCCTGCAGGATGGGGCGGAGCACGAGCGCCTCAAGCGCAACGCCGCCGCGCGCGCCCTCGAATTCGCGGCCGAGCGCGTCGTGCCGCTGTACGAGAAGGTGTACGAGGACGTGCTCGCGTGAGCGTGAGAGGCGGGCTGCGGCTCGTCCGTGCCACGAATCTCCTCATCGCCGCGGGCGGCGTGTTGGCGGGCGGATGGATCGCGCTCCGGGGCATCGGGCTGCCCAAGCTGCTGTGTTTCGCGGCGATCTCAGGGCTTGCGTTGGGTGCCGCGGGAAACGCGTGGAACGACATCTGCGACCAGGGCGCGGATCGCCTCAACCGCACGCCCGACCTGCGCCCTCTTACGGCGGGCCAGATCCGTCGCGGCAGCGCGGACCTCATCGTCTTCCTGGGCGCCGTGATCGGCGTGGGCGCCGCGGCCCTGGTGAGCGGCCGTCAGGTGATCGCCGCACTCGCCGCGCTTGCGGTCATGCTGGCGTACTCGCCGCTCATCAAGCCGAGACCCGTCGCCGGGAACGTCGCCGTCGCACTCATCGCCGGGCTGCCGCCGTTTTACGGCGCGCTGGCGCTGGGCGTGCCGGCAGCGGGCGTAGTGCCGTGGGTCCTCGCCGCCTGGCTCCATCTCGCACGCGAGATCGTGAAGGACGTGGAAGATGAAGCCGGGGACCGCGCCATCGGGCGCCGCACACTACCCATCGTGGTCGGGCGGCGGCCGGCCCAGGTGGTGGCGGCGGGCGTCGCGCTGCTGTTTGTGCCGGCCAGCCTGCTGTTGCCGCGCCTGGCCGCGTACGGTGGCGCGTATTTCCTGATCGCGCTTCCCGCGCAGATGGCCGTCTTGATCGCCGCGACGTGGCTCATCCTCGGCCGCGTGGAACGGGTCAGCACGCTCCTCAAAGCCTCTATGGTGGTCGGCCTCGTCGCACTTGTCGCGGGAAAGGTCGCATGAATCTCTGGCAGGGTCTCGTGCTCGGCTTGGTTCAGGGGCTCACCGAGTTCCTTCCAGTGTCCAGCTCGGGACATCTGGTGCTCGTCGAGGCCCTCACCGGCGTCCATTTCACCGACGTCACCGTGGAAGTGTCGCTCCACGTCGCGACGTTGGCCTCGCTGCTCGTCCTGTACGGCCGGCGCTTGTGGGAGATCGTGCGCGGCGTACTCTCAGGTGACGCGCCCAGCCTGCGCTACGCGGGCATGCTCGTGATCGCGACGATCCCCGCGGGCGTCATCGGCGTCCTGTTTCACCGCCAGATCGAGGAGCAGTTTCACTCCCTCGTCTGGCTTGGCGTGCAGTTCCTGATCACCGGGGCGATCCTGTGGTGGACCCGCGGGCCGCAGGGCGAGCGCACCGTTCCGTCGACGGGGGCCGCCACGGCGATCGGCTTCGCGCAGGCGTTCGCCATCCTGCCGGCGATTTCCCGCTCGGGCGCGACCGTCGCGGCCGCGTTGCGCACCGGGCTCACCCCCACGGCGGCGGCGGAGTTCAGCTTCCTGCTGTCGATCCCGGTGATCGCCGGAGCCGGTCTGGTCGAGGGCCGCGACGCCGTCCTCAACGTGGCGCACATTGGAGCCGTGCCATGGGCGGTGAGCTTCGTGGCCGCGTTCGCCGCCGGCGTCTGGTCCATCCGGTGGCTCGTGGTGCTGCTGAAGCGCGGCCGGTTCTACGCCTTCGCTCCGTATTGCTGGGCGGTGGGCCTGTTCACGCTGGCCTACGCGCTGTGGCACGGGTGACGCTCGACGACATTCCCGCGAGCCTGCTCGCGCGCCGATGGGGAGTGCCGCAGTGCGGAGTGTTCCGCAATCTCCCTTCGAGCCTCGACGCCATCCACGACGTCGCGGCGCAGGGAGCCCCCGCCGCTACGATCATCGTCGTCGAGGAGCAAACGGCGGGGCGGGGGCGGGATGGCCGCACCTGGCGCTCCCCGGTGGGCGGGGTCTGGCTCGGGATGCTGCTGCGTCCTCCGGTGCCCGTGCTGGGTGCCCTGTCGCTGCGCGTGGGGCTCGTCGTCGCCGATGTCGTGGACGACCTCGTCGGGCACGGCACGGCGCGCGCGCAGCTCAAGTGGCCGAACGACGTGCTGGTCGACGACCGCAAAGTCGCCGGCATCCTGTGCGAGGGCCGCTGGCAGGGCGAGACGTTGCAATGGCTCGGCGTGGGCGTGGGCGTGAACGTCGCCAACGCGATTCCGGAGGACCTCCACGGACGGGCGATCGCTCTGAACGAGATCCTGCCCGACGTGCGGCGTATTGACGTGCTCGACCGTCTCGTTCCAGCACTCGTCCCACTCACCACGCACCACGCCCCACTCACCGAGTCCGAGTGCACCGCGTTCGCGCGGCGCGATTGGCTGCGCGGACGCCAGCTCCGGGCTCCGATATCCGGGCGCGCGGCGGGGGTGCGGCCGGACGGCGCATTGCTCGTGGACACGGGCGCCGGCACCACAATGGTGCGCGAGGGCCACGTCGAGCTATCTTAGCCGGCCATGCTCCTCGCCATCGATATCGGCAACACCGAAACGACCGTGGGTCTGTTTGCGGGCGACCGCCTCGCCGGACATTGGCGTCTGCACACCACGGCGCAACGCACGCCCGATGAGTGGGCGTCGGCGCTCACGGCCTATCTGACCCAGGCGGGGCACTCGACGCAGGAAGTGCGGGCGGCGATCGTCGCGTCGGTCGCCCCCCAGGTCACGCAGAGCCTGTGCGAGGGCGTCGCCGCTGCCACGACCCATGCCCCGGTGCTGGTGGACGGCCGCTCCAAGCTGCCCATCACGCTCGACGTAGACGAGCCGTTGACGGTGGGCGCCGACCGCATCGTCAATACGCTCGCGGCCTCGCAGCTCTTCAAGCGGGACACGATCGTCGTCGACTTCGGGACGGCGACGACGTTCGATTGCATCACGGGCGACGGCCGGTTCATCGGTGGCGTCATCATGCCGGGAA
>Ga0137418_10000333_pt1 | contig 41317 bp, 38 predicted proteins | sample CZODoug3_1_2_16f_FD_122242 | JGI IMG/M metagenome (GOLD analysis project Ga0137418, IMG submission 122242) | Vadose zone soil fungal communities from Angelo Coast Range Reserve, California, USA - CZODoug3_1_2_16fungal (Hybrid Assembly) | ecosystem: Environmental > Terrestrial > Soil > Vadose...
CTGCTCAATCCACCAGAGCGGTCAAGCCTGGGGTGCGCTCGAATCGAATCGACCGCAATCTTGAGCATTTGCCGCCTTTCAGTCTGGGAGAGGCAAACGGGTGAAAAAGAAAAACTGGTTACGGAAATAGAAAGGGCGGCTCTGCTATCCGCCATTGCCTTCGCCGCGTGCACGGGCTGATGTACGGGCCGCGATTCGAAACGTACCAGTCACCCACAGATTCCCCCGACGAGGCTGAAAAGAGGCTCCACAAAATGTCCCTCGTCGCAATACCCGTACTCGAATTGAAGTCAGGGTTGAAAGGGAGCTGACCGGGAACGTTCATGGGGGCGGCATACCAAGTGTGTATTCCTCCAATCAGCTTGTAGAATTTTACTTCAGTACTCCCACTGCAATTCGTAGCATCCTTCTGAACCACCGCGGTGATGTTTCCCTGACCATCGCACAAGGCAGCTGGTGTGTCGAACCTTGAACAGGTGTCCGCCGAATTTCCACTCCAGTAGTTGAACGACTGCTCCTGGGACGCGTCGACTGGAGTGCCGCAATACAGGACGGTTTTGTCCCGATCGCCGTGAAGGATCAGAACAGAAACCGGCCCGACCGCAGAAAGGTACCTGTGGTGGATTCCACTTCAAAAAGAGTGCGCCTTCGAGCACACCAGTGGCAGCTACGAGATCGGAGAGCTGCACGCCGAGGCGGTGGGACATCAAGGCCCCAGACGGAAGGCCAGTAACGTAAATTCTCTTGGAATCGGGACCTACGCTCGCCTGTAGCGTATTGATGAGCTGGCGAAAGAAGCCTACATCGTCGTTGAAGGCATTGAAGAAATAGGCCCAATTCGTTTTGGCCACCACTCGACTCGAGCAAGCCGTCCGGATACGCAACTGCAAATCCAGCTTGATCCGCTAGCCTACTGAAGCCGGTCCCAATTTCCATTCCCAATAACAAGCAGTCAACCAGTCCCTTCTGAACGCTGTTGAGCGGAACCGTGTCGATCAGTGCCGGGTTGTGATATATCCGGTATGGCAAAACGACAATCCGACCGGCAACCCTTGCCGAGAAGGTTCTCGATGGATGGGGATTTTCGGGAAATGCGGACAATGCAAGGACTGCAGGCGTGACTTTTCCAACAGGATCTCCGCTTGGAGAGCAACGCTAGTAGTCCGCAAGCAATTTCTGAGAAAACAGGCGAGTGAAAGGAAGAACGCAAACATGGTTTCGACAGGCTAACGGTATAGCGTTACAAACTCAATCGCCTTCAGCACGAGCGGACTTTCCGATAGGCACAGGCGCGAGGTTGACACTCATCAGACAATTCGGGATTCTTGAGCCCTAAGTGCGCCGTCCGACGGTGACAAAAAGGCCGCCTTCGTGCCCGAGCGCGCGGATCCATCCGAGCTGCGTCAGCCAGCCCTCAAGACGCCAGTTGTCTGCAGCGCTCGTGAACAACCCCTCCTCCGTCTCCTGACTGAGCATCGCGCTTGGGTATGCCCGCACGTAATCAACGCCATTCTCGGCAAACCAGCCCTGCACCTCGGCCAGCGTGTGACGGTGCTCCTCGGGATGCTGATACTGGTCTCGCAGCCACGCCGTGCGCCGTGCCGGCTCATTCTCTCGATCGCATAGCACCGGATCGAACGGGATGAATTGGTATCCGGACAACCGCGCTACCAAGCGGCGCAGCCGGAACGGGATGCGCGCGAATGAGTTGTAGAGTCCGAGGACGATCATCCCGCCCGGCCGTGCAAGCTGCACGACGCGGGCAAACGCCGCGCGCGGATCCGGCGTGTGGTGCAGCACCCCCGACGAGTAGACCACATCAAATGAGCACTCCCTAAGACCGGGACGGTGCAGGTCGGTCTCGATGAACTGTACCTGATCGATCTTGAAACGTCGCGCAGCCGCCGCGCCCAGTTCGAGCGATGCGCGCGTGAGATCGGCACCGATCACCACCCGCTGCCCGCGCGCCAGGTATAAGCTCACCTGCCCTGTACCACACCCGATCTCCAGGACGCGCGCATCGCAGGGAATTGCCCGGTCGATTAGGCGCGCGAACTCACTTCGCTCGGCGCGTGCCCGCAACCAGCCGAGGCTGCCGCGTGGCGGATAGTTGGGAAACGGTGCGTGCTCGTAGAAGCAGCGCACTGCTTCGGTTCGGGTGTCGCTGGGTAGGCGCAGGTTGGGGATTCCATTGGGTGCATCGTAGCTTGCACCACAGCCGCGACACGACCAATCCCGCTCGAGCGCGCCCGTACAGGCCGGGCACGCAAGTAACTCCAGAAAGGCGCCCACGGGTTACCAGATTGAGTAGATGAACGGAGCCAATGCTTCGACTGTGGTCGCTACGATGAGCACCAGCCCCATCATGCACAGAAAGATGGCCAGCGGCGCGAGCCAGCGCTTGTTGGAATCGCTTTGCCATAACCCCTGCGCCAGCTGCGCCATCGATCCGAACGTACTGCCAAACACGATTAGTCCGCGTCGGGTCCTGCCACGCCTCTTGAACACGCGATCTCCTCCTTTGGCTTTGCGGTTGGCGAGGCACGCTTCATCACTCGAGTCTGGCCGGCGACCAGCACGTCGATCCCGCAACGAAGAAATGTCGAGTACCCTTCGACCGCACGATTGACGATCGGCTCTCCGGCAAGATTGAATGATGTATTGAGCAGCACCGGCATTCCGCCGCGCCGCCAGTATGCCTCCAGCAGTGCGTGCAGGCGTGGTGCCATCTCAGGCTCCAGCGCCTGCAGCCGGGCTGTTCCGTCGACATGCGTGATCGCCTGCAGTCGCGACTGCCATTCGCGCCGCACAGGAAACACACCCGACATGAAACGCGCCAGGCGTGTGCCGCCCGGAGGAAGATCGAAATAGCGATCAGCCACTTCGATGGGCACCACCGGGGCGAACGGACGGAACGGCTCGCGGTACTTGATTTCGTGGTTAAGCCGATCGCGCATTTCGGCAGTATGGGGAGCAGCCAGGATGCTGCGGTGACCGAGCGCGCGCGGTCCCAGCTCAAGAGCGCCATCCATCCACCCGACGACCCGGCCGGCGGCTAAGTCGTCGGCAATCCTATTGACGAGCGCGCCCTCCTCGAATTCCTCGACGAACTGACCGTCTTCTCGTGCGAGCCGCGCCAGCTCAGATCCATCCACTGGGGGTCCCCAAAATGGATGATCGGGTACATCGCGATCTGGATTCCCAAAGTGAATGCGATCGGCATACAGCGCCGCGCCCATCGCGCATCCCGCGTCGCCCGGGGCCGGCGGGACGAATACGCGCTCGAAGCCCGACTCCGCGAGGATGCGTGTGTTGACCACACCGTTCAAGGCCACGCCCCCTCCCAAACATAGATCGGGCAAGCCGGTTTCCTGATGGAGTGTTCGAGCCATTCCCACCAGCGTGTCCTCCAGGACCCGCTGCACGCTGGCCGCGCAATCGGCGAACCGTTGCCCTTCCGCAGCTTCGAAATCAATCGGTTCATACGGATTGCGCGGCGCACCAAAGAGTTCGATAAACCGCGACGAATAGCAACGCTCTGCAGTGGTGTGGAATTCAAAATAGTCGAGATCGAGTGCGAACCCGCCATCGGGCGTGCGGTGGATCAGCTTGCGGACTTGCTCGAGCAGCGTTGGCCGTCCAAAGGCCGCCAGGCCCATGACTTTATACTCGTCCTCATTCACCTTGAAGCCGAGATACGCCGTGAATGTCGAATACAGCATTCCAAGGGAATGCGGAAATCTTATTTCACGCAAGGACCGGATCGTTGTGGTGCCGTTCGGCAGTCGCTCGCCATGACCGACCGATAGCGTTGCCCACTCACCCACGGCATCGGTCGTCAAGATCGCGGCGCGATGCGTGGGCGCGGTGAGAAAGGCGACCGCGGCGTGTGACTGATGGTGTTCGGTAAACAGGATTTTGCGTCCGGGCACGCCCAGGTGCGACGAAATAATCCCACGTATCCAGACTTTTTCGCCAAGCGAATTTCTCATTGCCTGCGGAAACGTGCGCCAGGAGTGTGGGAAAGCGCGCAGAGCGCAGGTGAGTATCCGATCGAACTTTAACATCGGACGTTCGTAGAAGACCACGGCGTCCAGCGCATCCGGCTCGATGCCTGCACGCTGAAGACACCACTCAATCGCCAGCAGCGGAAAGGCAGCGTCGCCCTTGTGCCGCGATAACCGTTCCTCTTGGACAGCGCAGACCGGAACGCCATCGATAACGAGGGCCGCGGCCGAATCATGGTAATGCGCTGAAATGCCGAGAATCTTCATCTCAGTATTGCCTGTCGAGTGATCCATTACGTTCGGGCGAGACAGGGGTCCAGCCGGCATGTTCCCGTCGCTCGGCTCGCTTGGCGAGCCAGGCGAATGGCGGCAACATGATGAAGTATTGAATTGTCAGTATGATCGAACCGAGAATTCCCGCAAGCGCGGTCGCTAAGCGCAAATAGCCTTTCCAGAGACGGCTGAGGCGCGCACGCCATAGATGACGTCGGTGACGCCGGGGCGCAACGCGGGCGAGTTGTGTGAGCGTGTAGTTCATGTGAAAGGTTTCGTCGTGCAGAATCTCCTCGAAAATTGCACGTGTCGGTGGATCGTGCTGCATTACGTCGCGATAAACCGTGAAGCGGCTGGCGGCGGCCTTCTCCGATAAATGAAGAAAGGCGAGCATGGCGTCGTCCGACTCCCCGTCAGCCTGCAGATCGTCAAGACCGTGGCCCCCAGGCGCAAGCCAGTCGCCTTGAAAACTCGGGTTGGAGCGCGATGGGGAAACGCTCAAAAGCGCTGCTGCCCGTCGACGGAACAGAACGCCGTGACGAAACTCGTCGATCGCGTGCTCTAGGTAAAGCCGGCGCAAGAGGGGGTCTGACGTAACCTCGGCGGCGCGCAAGATATCGCGCCCGCCGTCTGTCTCGGTCGCGCCAAAGCGGAGCAGCTTCTGAACGCGCCGTTCGGCATTGCGCCAGATCCAGCGATGTACTGGGGCCAGCATCCGATCGAATGCCGTGGGACGCTCATGGGACCGGGGGGAGTCCATCGCAGCCTGCGAACCTAAATATAATGATCCAAGAGGTCGGATTTGTCACTAATTTGTCAGATTCGTCATTTGATTTGATGAGGTCGAAATTTGTCTCCAGCGGGCCATTCCAAACGTTCCGCGACGCACTCCCCTGCCGAGGTCGCGGTCGCTTCCGTCGGGGTGGCGCTCCTGGTGTGCGCTCTCGTGGCTGATCAGCGATGGCTCGACCGTCACTTCTTACCGTCGTTCTTTCTATCGCGCAACTCGTACGTTTTGGTGGAATCGGCCGTCCGGCTCGGGACGGCGGGCTTTGGTTTGCTACTCGCCCTCATCGCGCGATGGGTTGGCCGCTTTATTGTGAAGAATCCGGGGCGCGCGCTCCACATCGCGATGGCGGCCGTGCTCGCGGTCGGTGCGAGCGAATTCGTACTCCGCCAGATACACCTCCTCGCCACGATGGAGGAACCGCCGCAAAAAGAGCCTCGGCGTCGCCGTGACCCTCGACTCGGCTGGATATTCGTCCCGTCACGCACAGGCTACCGCAATATCGGGGGGCGAGACGTCGAGTACGCGATCGACTCTTCGGGATATCGCGTGCGCCGCGTCGACGACCCTGTTGATCCGGAGCGTCCAACAATCCTGTTCACTGGCGAATCGATGATGGTCGGGGAGGGGCTGACGTGGGACGAGACGGTCCCGGCCCAAGTCAGTGCAATCTTGGGGGTACAGAGCGCGGACCTCGCCGTCTCCGGCTTCTCGAGCGACCAGGCGTACCTCAGGCTCCAGGCGGACTTGCCACGCTTTCGCCGCCCCGTGGCGGTAGTATCACTCCTCATGCCGGCGATCTTCGACCGAAACCTCGATGACGATCGGCCGCACCTCGGACCAGGACTCGTTTGGCTGCCCCCGGAACCCCGCTGGAGACTGGCGAGGATTGCCCAATTCCTCCTGCCCTATCGCAGCCAGGACACGATTGAACGCGGAATAGCCGTTACCCGCGAAGTGCTGCGCGCGACCGTTGATTTGGCGCGCGCGCGGGGAGCTGTGCCCCTCATCATCGTTCTGCAGTTCGCTCCGGAAGAGTTGGTCGAGCACGAGCTGCGCCGCCGCATCCTCGACGAAGCTGGCTTGCCCTACGTGCGGGTGGAACTTGATTCAGGCTGGCGCATACCCGGCAACCGACACCCAGACCCGCGCGCCACTCGCGCGATGGCCGTTGCTATCGCGGATGAGCTCCGAGGACGGTTGGTGTTCGCAGGCTCGGTCAAATAACACCTTCCGGCGCAGGCCGAGACGCCGCCGGTACTTGGTTGTCCCTGCCAAGAACTCCGTCCGCCTTGATCCCATTTCCTCCCGCTGTGGACCAGCGCCTTTCACGGCGCAATGAAATGCCCTGATGGCAACGGGAGAGGCTTCCCCGGCACCGGACTGTCGGCATGCCCGAACGAGAAGACAATCGGCAGAGAAGCGACGCCGGTATTTCGACACAAACTCGCAGCGATTCCTCCACGCCACGTTGGGTTCTGCAGAGACCCATGGCGAGTCGATGGGACCCACCAGTGAGTCCATTCTCCCGAACTCGCCCCTTTCGTCGGGTCGTCAGCCCTCCTCTTGCTTTGACTTAGAGTCCGGCTACCCAGGTTGCGGATTTGGCACGCTGCTTGCCCCAGATTCCACCATCACTGCCTGCGGGTGAAGAGGAGTCGCAAAGATGGTCAGATCGCGTCCGGTGTGCGACCGACACACCAACCTGCAGATGATCCCGTGCACGTTTCAGACGCCGACCGGAAAGGCTTCCGGATACGTCTGCGCAGTTCCCGGCTGCGGCCGTCATCACGTCGATGCCGGCTATTTCGATGGCCCGGTCAAATCCGCACAGGAACAGAGCAAGCCGAACCGTCAAGCCGCCGCCCGAGCCGCCATCCTGCGGGCGATCGGCGAACCCGCCGAAGCCGATCGCGAGCCTCCTCGCTAGCACCGCGTTCCGTAAGCTCGCGGAACGAATCTCCGACACCCTCGATTGGACCGTGTCGATTCGATCGCTTGATCCGACCGCATTGAATTGAAGGGGTCCCGCGTTAGCCGCGCCGCAACTCCTTCTGCAAACCACGGGTTTTAGCCCCTTGAACTATTCGCGCGATTCAAAACAGAGTTCTTCCACCTGCTAAAGGCACTGAGGGGGTGAAGATTACAACAAGACCTTGCCCGCACAAAAAGCGTGAGGAGACGGCGGATTCCAACACCTGCTCTGCGATTCTGAGAGTGGCATCTTCCGTTTCGGAGCGGTCCCCGCAGGATCCCGCCGATCGCATTCTGGCAGCGACCGCGCAGGTGCTGGACTTGACTCTGGTCACCGCTGACGAACGGCTGCTGGGGTTAGGGAACATCAGAACCTTGGCCAACCGCTAATCGCCCGATTTCATTTCTCACCCTGTCTACATCAAGTTGCAAGTACTCGCGGCCCGCAGCTCGAAGCTCCCTACGCCGCCACCTTCTCGCCCGCCTCGTCCCGCGGGGCCGCGTGTTCTTGTCCGTGTCCCGAATTCACCAGCGCCACCCCCGCCAGAATAATGACCATGGCGATGACTGTGAAAATCCCGATCGGTTCGGCGGCTAGCGCCCATCCCACCAGCACCGCCACCACTGGGTTCACGTACGCATACGTCGCCACCCGCGATGGCGATACCACCATGTGCAGCCAGCTGTAAGCGGTGAAGGCCACGATCGATCCGAAGACCGCGAGGTACACAACCGAGAACCAGGAACGCGCGGTCACCGTGGCCAGGTGAAAGCGTCCTACTTCGCCGGTCAAGGCGGCGACGAGCAGGAGCGACGCCCCGCCCGCCAGCATCTGCATGGCGGAGGACAGAACCGGCGAATCGGGCATCTTCACGTTGCGCATGTAGATCGTTCCTGCCGCCCATATAAAAGTGCCGAGCAGAACCGCTCCTGCGCCGAGCAGGTTGAGCTCTCCGTTGTGGCGCCATGCGTCGGGTCCGAACAACACGGCCACGCCGATGAATCCGAGCACCAACCCCGCCCGCGCCCGGCCACTCAGATGGCGCTCCGTTCCCCAGCCGCGCGCCAGCACGCCGATCCATATGGGGAGCGTCGCCACCAGCAGCGCAGCGATTCCGGAAGGCACCCGCTGTTCCGCCCAGGCCAGGCTGCCGTGTCCGCCCAGAAACAGCAGCACGCCAATCACAGCCGGATAAAGCCATTCGCGCAGCCGGGGCGCAGGCGTTCCGCGCAGCCGTGCCCAGGCATAGAGCAACCCCCCCGCCGTCACATGCCTCATCCCCATCGTCAGTAAGGGGGGGATCGTATCCACCGCGTAGCGAATCGCTAGATAGGTCGAGCCCCAGATCAGATAGACTGCCGCGAATGCCGCCACCAGGCGCGCTCTGGAGGGATGAGCGACTGAAGATGGTTCAACGATTGAAGACAGACGTGTGCTCGAAGAGATCGAACATGAATCAGGGATCGAGGAATCCTCCGACGCGGCGGTGAAGCCATACGCCGATGCCACTTCGGGGCGGCCGCCGATGTCTGTGATTTCCCCACTATGAAGAAGAGTGCGAATTCTTGAAGCCCGTTGGTCGCGCATGGTATCCTAACCAGTTAACCTGCTTTAACAGGTTAGAGACAATGATACCGTTCGCGACATAACCAGTCAAACAAGTTTTAACGGTTAGACTGAACATCTTGGACTAGAGCTGTTTTCGATGTCACAACCCCAACCCGATGCTCGATTCGACCTGAGCGGCGGGAATCTGGCGCTCGACTTCGCCAACACGGTCAGCAACCGTCCCGCGGAAAACCGTACGGAAAGGCTCGCCGAATACCAAAACCTGGTAGCGTTCGGCCGGGAGACGGGCGCGCTCCCCGTGCGCGCCGTCGACCGCCTCTACGCCGTCGCGGGCGAGGCACCCGGTCAAGGCAAAAGCATATTGCACGGCGCGATCCAGTTGCGCGAGGCCATCTTCGACATCTTCTCGGCGGTGGCGGAACGGCGCACCATTCCCGTCCGCTCGCTCGCGCTCCTGAATATCGCGCTGCAGAAAAGCGCTCCTCACGGCCGCATCGTGCATACCAGCCGCCGGTTTGTGTGGGAGTGGATCGGAATGGACTGCTATCTCGACTCGATCCTTTGGCCTGTGGCCCGCGCCGCCGCGGACCTGCTCACGTCAGAAGACATCGCCAAGGTGCGCATCTGCGCCTCCGACAAGTGCGCCTGGCTCTTCCTCGACCAGACGAAAAACCATCGCCGTCGATGGTGTGACATGAAAACCTGCGGCAACCGCGTCAAGGCGCAGCGCCACTACCAGCGTGTGAAGTCCATCTAACGCCGCAAGATTGATGTCTGTCGATCTTCAATTACCAGGTTCCAACCCTGCAAAACGCAGTGGGCGCCACGACCCTGGCAAATGAGTCTTCGTCATTCTGTGAAGCGGGCAGCATCTATCGCTCACAAGAGACCGGGTTTGCCGTCGACCTGCACTTAGGAAGCGCGAAGTCGGTCCCGTCGCGGACGAGCGCACGGACAGCAGCAGGCGGATGGCTTATGTCGATCAGCTCCTTCCGCGCGCACCACGAAGTCCCCGGGCGACCAAGGCATGGGCCGGGCCGCAGGCCCGCGACTGCAGCGCGAATATGCCTTTTCGATTCCCGAGGGCTACTGCTTCCATCCCGGACATACCTGGGTCTGAAAGAGGGTGAGAAAACGCGCGCGTGGGCGGCGGACGGTTTTGCCACGAACCTGCTCGGAAAGATCGATCCCCTCGGTATGGTCGGCTTGAATCGCTGGGTGTGACAGGGGCAGAAGGTCGTCAGCATGAAGAGCGGACTCAATACATTCGATCTGGTGTCGCCTGTGTGGATCGCGGTGTTCGAAGGCCAGCTGGTCTACTGCAGCTTCGCGTACTCGGCTTTGGCTTGTTTCAGGATGGGGACGTCGGGATCGGCGTCTTTCCAGTAGGCGAAGAAGTCCTGGTAGGCGGTGCGCGCCTGGGCGGTGTCGCCTTGGATTGCATATGCCCGTGCGCTTCCCAGACGGGCGAGGGCAAGGAGAGTACTGGTCCGATCGATTCCCGGGTGATCGAGGATCTTCCGGTATTCGGCAAGGGACTTGGCGCCGTCACGTGCCTTCAGGTAGGCAGCACCCCGGATATAGATCGGCCAGTAGATGGCACCCCTAGGGCCGGCGCCCAGTTCATAGGGGACGGTGACCTCCAGCAGGGCGATGGCTTTTGCGGGCTGATTCCCCTGCAGTTCGAGGATGGCACGCACGACCGGCAGCGAGACCTTGTTCAGGAAAGTGTCGGAGGGGAGTTCGCGGGAAAGCCCGTCGACCAACTTCTGCGCACGCGCGGTATCGCCCACCAAAGCCAGCGAGTGTGCCGCCACGATTCTTGGATCGCGGTCTTGCGAGATGTTGAGGGCATCTGCAATTGCCAGCCGAGCTTCTGCGGGATAGCCAAGTTCCGCATCATACCCGGCCTCTATGGCACGAATGATCGCGGCATATTCCTTGAGGCCGTGCTGCTGAGCAAGCTGGACGGCGCGATTGAAGTCCTGACGGGCCGAGTGGATTTTTCCGAGCGAGTTTTCGCCACGGGCCTTGAAAACAGCCAGGATGGGCTCGTCCAGAGTGCCAGCCGTCTCGTCGATCACCCGCTGCATGGCCGCCGTGTCGCCGCGGTTGAACGCCAGTGCGTAACGAGCAAAGCGAGTTGAACGCGAATCCATCTTCGCAGCGACGGCCTGGTCAACGACGGCTTGGGCTTCATCGAAGCGATTCAGACTCTCGTAAGTGGCGCTAAGGTTTTGGTAGGCGTAACGGTCCTTGGGGTCGAGACGCAACGCTTCGCTCGCGTTGGCCAATGATTTCTCATGCTGGCCCATGTTCCAGTAAAGGAGGGCCAGATTATCCCAGGGAAGGGTATCGCGCGGGTAGGTCTGCTTCCATTGCTCGTAAATCTCGGCGGCCTTGTCGATTTCACCCATGGCTTCGTCATAGTAATGCGCCGAGATGTAGAGCTTCTCCCGTTCGCTGGTGCGGTCTTTCAGGTCGAAGGCCTGCTTGAGGGACTCCGTCTCCAGCTTGGATTGCGTGGTGTTTCCATAGGCAACACCCAGCGTGGCGTGGGCCACGGCAAAGTTCGGATCGAGTTCGACGGCGCGTTGCAGATGGGGAATCGCGGCCTCATCGTTCAGTTTCTGGTGCGCGGCCTGGCCGAGGCTGAAAGCCTGGAGAGCTTCGAGCGAGGAGGTCGTGGCCTGCTCCAGGGGAGTCGCGAATTTCTGAACGGAGCCGATTGATTCGCCGAGTTTGCCGCGCAGGTTGGAGGCGGCTCGGTCGAGGGATTTCAGGACTTGCTCTTTGCCTTCGGATTCAACCTGCTCGCTGGCCAGGGAGTCTCCGGTCTGGGCGTTCACGGCGGCCAGGCTGATGACGTAGTGGCTGCCCAGCGGGGCGATGGAACCGGTGAGCATGGCTTTCACGCCTTCGCGCAGACAGATCTCATGCGCTACTTCGCTGGTGATGCGTTCGTCGGAGGAGCGGCCCATGAAGCGCAGGGCTTCGCGGATGCGGGACTCCGGGAGAATGTTCAGATAGGGGGATTGCTCGAGTTGAACGGCGAGCGCCTGCTTCAGAGTTCCGTCAAAAACATTGTCACCGGTGGTGTTGACGAAGTCGGTGAGCAAGACCATGTCTTTCTCGGTGAGCTTGGCGGAACGGCGTGAGAATAAGTACAAACCGCCCGCTAGCATCAGCCCAAGCAGGATTACGCCGGCAACTGCGTACAGGGCGGTTCGCGATTTGCGCGGAACCTCTGCGGGAACGGCAGCCGCACTCACCGCGGACGAGGATGATGCCGGAACCTGGATCGATGAGCCGAAGGTCCGAGCTGCCGACGGAGTTGAAGGCTCGGGTGCGGAGAGCGCGGCGGCTTCCTGCGCAACGGGAATGGAGCCGGAACTGGAGGCTATGGCACGGCCGGTGTCGGTGTCACGCTTGAGACGCTGAAGGTCGGTGCGCATGTCGGCGGCGTGCTGGTAGCGGAGGTTGCGATCTTTCTCCAGCGCCTTGTTGATGATGTCTTCCAGCTTGGGCGGCAAGTCTGGGTTCAGGCGGATGGGCGGCGTAGGGGCGCGATCGAGGATGGCCTGGAAGATCAGTGCCGAGGTATCGCCGCGGAATGGCAGCTTGCCGGTTGCCATCTCGTAGAGTACGGCCCCGAAAGAAAACAGGTCAGTCCGGCCATCGAGTTCCTTGCCGCAGGCCTGCTCGGGAGACATGTAAGCCACCGTGCCGAGCGTGGAACCGGGGCTGGTCAGATTCTGTTCGCTCATCGCGGTTTCTTGCGCGGTGAGGGCGACGACTTCCTGATATCCGCTCCTGAGAGGCGAGAGCTTGGCGAGGCCGAAGTCTAGGATCTTGGCGTGGCCGCGGCTGGTGACGAAGATGTTGGCGGGCTTAATATCGCGGTGGACGATGCCTTTGGCGTGGGCAGCGTCGAGGGCGTCGGCGATCTCGATGCCGAGGGAGAATACTGTCTCCAGTTCCATGAGGCGATTGCCGATCATGTGCTTCAGGGTCGCGCCCTCGAGGAACTCCATGACGATGAAAGCCCGCTGGTCCTGTTCGCCGATGTCGTAGATGGTGCAGATGTTGGGGTGGTTCAGCGCCGACGCGGCCTGAGCTTCGCGCTCGAAACGGCTTAGAGCCTGAGGATTGCGGGCGACTTCGTCGGGAAGGAACTTGAGGGCTACGAAACGGAGAAGGCGGGTGTCTTCAGCCTTGTAAACCACGCCCATGCCACCTCCGCCCAGCTTTTCCAGCACGCGATAGTGGGAAATGGTTTGGCCGATCATTCCGACAAGACACCGTTGGCGTGTCATCTTATGGTTGGCGGGAGGGTAAGTCAATTACACTAAGGCATCTTTCGAGAATCGCTTGACGTCGGGCTAACGCAACGTGTTTCTTGTGGGCGGATTCGGTTTCCCGGAAGAGGAATGGAAGGCGCGCGGGGAAGATATTCGGGACCGCTTCGTCAGCCTGCGGAACACGGCTCTGGATGCGCTGATCGATCTGATCGGCGACATCAAAGACGCCAAGCAGAAGGGCGCGACCGACGCGCCACTGGCGCCCGCCCGCGATACCAGCGGCGGGGACAGTTCACGATCGACTTCGTGATGTCGGAGAACTCCGATCAAATGCGCCGGCTGGGACAGTTGAGTTTGCATGGAGAGCCGACGCCTAGCCACTAACCCTCCCAACATCGCAGAGGTCAGACCGTAGTCACTCTTCAGCTTGTGGCCGCCGACGGGTCTACCTCAACGGCCTGTTTCTTGGCGCGTGTGCCAATTCGCTCTTTCAGCGTCTGGAAGGGCCGTTCGACAAAGTAGTACGACGCAGCAGAAAAGGCGAGGCAGGTCGCAATCCCGGCGATCAATTGAACCAGCAACGGGGCTGACTTCAGGAGGTGACGCGGCGGAGAGAGTGTTACTTGCTGGTATAAGTAGATTGAATACGACATCCTCCCCAGGAGTCGCATCCATCCCCAATTCAGCCAGCACGCCGAAATCTGGCTGAAAGTCATCGCTTGCACAATCAGAATTGCGGTCAGGATCGGGTCGATCGTGAACCCGACCAGATCCCGGTACCGCCACGCGTGGTGCAGGAGGTGCGGCGCTTCAGAGGACAATGCCAACCCACCGACGGTAATCCACAGAGTCCAAGGACGCGCGCCGAGGAGCTGCCACAGACGCGGGGCGGATTTCTGGTGCAGAACTGTTGCCAGGAGGCAGCCCACGAGGAGATGGTCGGCGCGCATATCCAGCGCCTCGTACACGTAACCCTGCCAAACGTGGAACCACAACACCGAGACGATCCGGTAGACCCAGACGAGAGGGATGACGATCATCAGGGCATGCATGCGCCGCCGGGCGTTCCCCAGCAGGAGGAACGCCAATGGCCATAGCAGGTAAAACTGTTCCTCGATGGCCAGACTCCAGGTGTGACTCAGAGCCGTATCCGGATCTCCCAACAGGGCCTGGTAGTAGTTCGTCACGTAGAAAAAGGACGCTGCAGCCTGGCCCACATGCACCCTTTTCCCCAGCACCACGAAGCCGACCACCACCAGCAACCAAAAAACATAAAACGCGGGAAAGATTCTCAGGGTGCGGCGGATGTAAAACAGTTTCAGTGATATGTCTCCCCAACGCTTCTCCTCCTGCAGCAACAGCCAGGTGATCAGAAAGCCGCTGATCACAAAGAACATCAGCACACCGAGTCCGCCGTTCACCGGCAGACCAGAGTGGTAGAAGACAACCAGGAAGACCGCAACTGCCCGCAGTCCGTCCAGCGAGGGCAGGTTGTGCTCCCGGGTTGCGGCTTCTAGGCTTGAGGGGTAGGGGTGGGAGGCCATTCCGCTTTGCTATGGTCGCCGGCTTGCTGCCAGACTCCGGAGGGAGTCAGATTGCGCGATGGTTGGTTTGGACAAATTCCGAAACGTGGGCGAATGCCATCCCGATTCCTGGTCAGTATACTCTCGATCGAAAACCGCAAGCGCCGCCTGGCTACGAGTCATTGCCAGCCTGGTTAACCGGCGAATCGAGGAGAATTTCACCGTGACTCGTTCGCGTCGCACGGTTTCGTCAGCCTGGCTCGGACGGCGTGGAACTGCTTGCGCATGTCCGGGCGCGCTCGAGGAGCAGCTCGTGCTCTCGGACGTTGCGCGTGAGTGAGGCCGCGCGCTCGAACTCTGCGCGGGCCTCGTCGAAGCGGCCGAGTTTAGCGAGGAGGTCGCCGCGCACGCTGGGCAGAAGGTGATAGTTCTCGAGTGAGGGCTCCGAGGTCAGGGCATCGACGAGTTCGAGGCCGGCCGCTGGACCGAACGCCATGGCGAGCGCGACCGCGCGATTCAGTTCGACGACTGGAGAAGGCGCGAGTTGGGCGAGCGCTGCGTAGAGCGCCGCGATGCGGGCCCAGTCCGTCCCCTCCGGGGCACGCGCTCGCGCGTGACAGGCGGCGATCGCGGCCTGCAACCCATACCGGCCGAGTGCGGGACTGAGCTTTTCGACACGCTCGAGCGCGGCCAGACCACGACGGATGAGGAGTTGATCCCAGAGCGCGCGGTTCTGATCGAGCAACAGGATGGGCTCTCCCGATGGGCCGATGCGGGCGCCCGAGCGCGACGCCTGGATTTCCATCAGCGCGACAAGGCCGTGGACCTCCGGCTCCTGCGGAGCGAGCTCGGCCAGGATACGCCCGAGACGGAGCGCATCCTCACAGAGCGCTGGTCGCATCCAGTCGTCACCCGCAGTTGCGGTGTAACCCTCGTTGAACACTAGGTAGATGACCTCGAGCACCGACGATAGACGGGCGGCTAGCTCGGCGCCGCGGGGGATCTCGAACGGGACGCGCTTTTCGGCCAGGGTGCGCTTGGCCCGCACGATGCGTTGGGCGACGGTCGGCTCGGGGACGAGGAAGGCGCGCGCAATCTGGTCGGTGGTCAGCCCGCCCAGCAAGCGAAGCGTGAGGGCGACGCGCGCTTCGGAGGAGAGCACAGGATGACAGGCGGTGAAGATGAGGCGCAAGAGGTCGTCGCCGACCTCATCATCGAGCGCCACGTCGAGATCGGGGACCGCCATCTCCTTCGCCTCGATCTCACGAGCGAGTTCCTCGTGTTTGCGCTCGAGCAGGCTGTGGCGACGTAGGCGATCAATGGCACGGTGCTTGGCGGTGGCCATGAGCCATGCGCCTGGGTTTTCTGGAATGCCGGACTCGGGCCACTGCTCGAGCGCGGCAACCAGAGCGTCCTGGGCGAGATCCTCGGCCAGGCCGACATCGCGCACGATGCGCGCCAGGCCGGCGATGAGCCGGGCGGACTCGATTCGCCAGACTGCGTCGATCGCGCGATGGGTGTCGGTGGCGGGCACTCGTAGCGATCACACCATTTTCGATGGGGGAGCGCAAGCGGGGAGTGCGGCACAACGAGAAATCCCAATCGGAAACGACCGTGGAATCCCACCCTTCAGAAAGCGAAGGGTGGGGCACCCGGCGCCCGCCTTCTTGGTCTTTGCCTTTGACAAACACGAGGCCGATGAATAATATTCAACCGCATGGTTGAACATTTTCAGTCCGCTGAGCTGGACCAGGTTTTCTCGGCTCTTGCGGATCCCACCCGCCGCGCCATCTTGCGGGCCCTGACCCGATGTCCCGCCACCATCAACGAAATCGCCCAGCCCTTCCCTGTTTCATTGAATGCAATTTCCAAGCATGTGATGGTGCTGGAGCGCGCCGGCCTGGTGCACCGTGAGATCAAAGGCCGCGAACACCACTGCTGGGTGAATCCCCGTCCGTTGCGCGGGGCCAACGAATGGCTGGAACACTACCGCGAATTCTGGGAACAACGCCTGGATGCACTGGAACTCTATGTCGCACGAAGATTCAAAGCTTCCAAGAAAGCGAGGACGCATGGAAAGCTCCGCCGAAGGCAGACATCGCGTGGTCGTACGGCGCCGAATGCCGGCACCACGCGAGGTCGTATTTGAAGCCTGGATTGATCCGAATGGGATTCACGAATGGATGTGCCCCGGAGACGTGGTCTCCGCGGAAGCGACTCTCGATGTCCGCGTGGGCGGCTCGATCCGGCTGGTTATGAAAGGCAAGGAGCGCGAGCATGTGCATGTCGGCACTTACCAGGTGGTGGAGCCGCCCGCGAAGTTGGTTTTCACCTGGTCCGCTGCCGAGACCCCGGGAGAAATCACGCTTGTAACAGTGGAATTCGTTCCCCACGGCGATGAAAGCGAACTCGTTCTGACCCACGAGCGCTTCCCGAAGGCCGATGCGGCCCAGCGATATGAGAGCGGGTGGGGCACGATCGCAGACAAATTTGCGGCTTACCTGTCTTGCCGCGGTCCGAAGGTGGAGAGAACTTAAGGACTGGTTGTCGCCAAACTTCCTGGCAGGTACGGCGGGGAGCTAAAGCCCTGGTTTCAGGAGCTTGCATGGCGCGGCGGAAGCCGCGCCCTTTCAAAACAGATTGTTTCAGCCAGTTCTACACAGGTGATTGAAACCCGTTCCAAACCGGTTCGAAGAAGTTGCGCACTATTACTGGAGAGGTAAACATGGCAAACGATGAAAGCAGTCTCAAAGAACATTCGGTGGTTTCGCACCAGGAGTGGATTAAGGCGCGCACCGCGTTTCTCGGCCAAGAGAAAGAATTCACACGGCTTCGAGACGAGTTGAGCCGACAGCGACGGGAGTTGCCGTGGGAGCGCGTCGAAAAGAACTACCTGTTCGACGGGCCGAAGGGAAAGGAATCCTTGGCCGAGCTCTTTGAAAACAGGGGCCAGCTCGTCGTCTATCACTTCATGTTCAACCCGGCAGCGGACGCAGGCTGCAAGCACTGTTCGTTCTGGGCCGATAATTTTAATGGCATCGTCGTTCACCTGAGGCAACGCGATGTGACCTTCGTCGCCATCTCGCGGGCTCCGCTGGCGAAGATCGAGTCGTTCAAAAAGAGAATGGGATGGAGTTTCAAGTGGGTCTCCTCATCCCAAAACGATTTCAACTACGACTACCATGTGTCGTTTACTCCAGAAGCGATCCAGAGCGGAACCGTGTTCCACAACTACGCGATACAGAGGATGAACATGTCGGACCGCGAGGGAGTCAGCGTCTTTCACAAAGACGTGGGCGGAGCCATCCTTCACACCTACTCTGCCTATGCACGGGGAATCGACATGCTGAACACCGCTTATCACTATCCGGACCTGGTCCCCAAAGGGCGGGACGAGGGGGATGCGCCGCAATCCTGGGTCCGGTACCACGATCAATACAAGGATTAAGAGGTAACACATTTAAGGGGTGTCGAGATTGTCGGACATCGAGGTGAGATATGAACGCGACCGAGAGAAACGAGCAAGTGGTGCGGGAGTTTACGCGAATCTTCAAGAACGAGCACAACGTCGACGGAATTAGTCACTTATTTGCCCCCGACTTTCAGCACCATTTCACCCAACCCTTGCGCCTGGGACTTGCCGGCCTCCAAGATGTCGGGCGCATGATGAATCAAGTCTTTCCGGACGAAACATGTTGCCATTCAGGGACGTGTAAGGATTGGCCGCGCCCTTGCGTTCCATCTTGGGCATGGTTGCGATGAGCTTTTCGTACAGCACCAATGGATCGGAAGGGAGAGTGCTCTTTTTCGGTTGGCCACGGCCGTTCCTTGATTGCGAAATCGGAATGCGAGCGTATTGAGGACAGCGCATCGAGTCGTCCCGCTCCTCACAAAACGAAGGGCGGGGCGGCCAGGCTCAGCTCGATGACTTATAGGCACCGTTGCGTTTTCAGCCACGCCCCTAGTTTCCTCGACTTGTGCGCCTTCCGAAAAGCCTTTTTCGTCGACCACCGACCCGATCTGAAGTATCGGTAGCGACGATTGGATGGCCGGGATTCGTTTGAATACAGCTATGCTTGGGTTCAAGCATTTGGGATCGGCGCAAGCAGAAACCAAAGCCTTGACCCTGGCCGGAAGCATCGGATCCAGACGACAGGTTTCTACGCCTCGGGCTCCATCCTTGTTTGCCCTTCCGGCGAAAAGGACGGAAGGACGACAGCATCCGCTCAGTGTCAGTCTCGCACCACCACCCTGGTATTCCCGAATATCCCAAACAAGAGACGACCGCAAAATCCCACCCTTCACAAACCGAAGGGTGGGTCTCCCCTTCTACGCGCTCTGGCGCTGGTAAGACTTCGCCAGCTCGGACTCTGACTCGGCCCGGCAGTCCGGCGCCTCGAACACCTGGCGAAGCTCGGTCTCGCCGTCGCCCGCGACTTTGAGGAATTGCTTGACCTGTTCGATCGCCTCTTCCTTCGACTTCGCCTGGATCAGCGCGAAACCGGCGACCAGCTCCTTGGACTCGGTGAAAGGGCCGTCGGTCACGGTGAACTTTCCTCCCGCAAGCCGAATGCGCGCGCCCTTCGCGCTGGGCAGGCAACCCTCGGTCGCAAGCAGTGCGCCGGACTTCATGCCCTCCTCGATCAACTTCCCCATCTCGGCCATTTCCTGCTGGGTGGGGGGGACCCCTTCCTGCTTATTGGGTTTGTACAAACACAAGAATCGCATCGTCACGTCTCCTCTTAATTTCTGGTTTGGAGCCGGGCTTCCGCGCGGTCTGGGCCGGATCGAAAAGCCTGGCTCTATTCATACGTCGAATGAAGGTCCGCGAAATCGACACGGCGAATGATGGCGCCGCGGCCAGGGTGTCACGAGGCCTTTCGCTTCTCGACCTCCTTGCGCAGGCGCTCCTCCTGCTCCCTGAGTTCGGGCGTAAGCGCGGCGCCGAAGTCCTCGGCCTCGAATACCGGGCGAATTTCGACCTCGGCTCCCCCGTCGAAGGGGCTGCGCTTCAACCACTCCATGGCCTCTTCCATCGACCTCACCTGCCACAGCCAGAATCCGGCGACCAGCTCCTTGGTCTCGGTGAACGGGCCGTCGGTCACGATCCGCTTCCCGCCGGCGAACCGGACGCGTTTCCCCTTCGAGCTCGGGTGGAGCCCCTCGGCCGCGAGCATCACGCCGGCTTTCACCAGCTCTTCATTGAACTTACCCATATCGGTAAGGATCTGCTGGCTCGGCATGACCCCTGCCTCTGAGTCCTTGTCGGCTTTGACCATCACTATAACTCGCATCGCAATGTCTCCTTGTGATTTCGGATTCGTGAGCCGGGTCTCCGGACCCTTTGGCCGGGGGATGCTCGGCTCTACTTTAACGTCGAACGAGGAGGAGCGGGATCGACCGATTCCAGTATTTTTCTTGCGAGGGATGGCTGCGCCGAGGGCTGGGGAAAAGTGGAGGAAAAAATTAGGCATGGCGGGGTGCGATGTCGGCTGAGTTCTTCAGTCCGATGCGCTGCACCAGACTCTGAAAGCGCGGGCGGACTGGAAGGCCTTCCCGGAGATCCGAAAAACCGCATACAGAATACCGGGGGGACGATCGAACCGGTCGACCAGATCGACCGGGATGTGTACACGGTGTCAAAGGGAGTCGCAGCCGGAGGCTTGGCGGGCGCATTGTCGGGCGGCGGCCTCGGGGCGGGAATTGGGGCGGCGGTGGGCGGAGCTTTGGGACTCGCCAAGGCCGTGTTTAATGGGGGGGATGAGATTGGGCTGGAAGTGGGAACGAAGGTGGAGATGGCATCGCAAAGGCCGGTGGTCATCGGGATACGGTAGATGGCAACTTCAAAGAAGAACGATCGTGATGCCGCGATTACCACGGCCAAGATCGGAGTCCCGTTTGAGACCGGGCTGGAGTTTCAGCAGGTCCCAGGTTTGCGGATCGGAAGTTGACCAGTTCTCGCCGAAGATGCAGGCACGGATTGCCCCTTCGTCCTGCAGTTCACGCAGGCGTTTCTGCACGGCGATCCGAATGTCGCCTCCGACTCCGCTGGAACCGTAGCCGTGGATCAGTTTGACGAGCGGGCTATGATGCTGCCTGGCTGTGGCGAATTCACGTTCGAGGCGAGCCAGTGCCTCTCGAACTAGGGGCCTGCCGGATTCGAGGTTGATCGTCCGGATGGGTGATGGCTGACCGGTTTTTGTTCGGGCTGGTCGCATAGAAAAAGAGAACCAAGTGGCTTCCCGACAGGCGACCACCGCGGTCCTCGACCACGCAGAAACCTCACAATTCACTGCAACTGCCCCTCATGAGCTTCTAAAGCCTCGACTTGAAACGGTTGCCGTCGCCTGGGCTGAAGCCGCGCCCCTTCATCGCGTGTCCGTGAAACGGTTCTAGCGCGCTCGCTGCCTCAGATGTTCCCGCCAGCCTACGGGCAAGGCCTCCACATTAAGAACGCGGCGCAGCAACTCGTGGTCGTGCGATTCCCCGTAGTAGAGATGGTTGATGTCAGAGACCGAGACGGCGTTCGGGTCGCGCCCGACGACTTCCATGGTCGAGCCGTTTGCGAGTTGTCCTTCTTCCACAACCGCGAAATAGTGGCCGCTGAAACGGCTGGCGATGAAGCGCTTGATCATATCGTCGCGGTCAAAGCGGATGGTGAGCTTGTAACACGGCACGCGCGGCTGGGTGACTACCAGGAGCGCAGAACCAACCCGCAATCGGTCTCCGATATGGAGGGTCTCTTCCGATAGGCCTTCGGTGGTGAGATTCTCACCAAAGGCGCCCCACGGGAAAGCGACTTCCGGAAGTTCGTTCCGCCAATAAGCGTAGTGTTCCGAGGGATACGCGTAAACCGCTTTGTTCGGCCCGCCGTGAACCGACAGGTCGGCTTGCTGGTCCCCGGAGAGATTGAGTTTCTTCACGTCCACCGGGCCTTCGACAGGATCCTTGAAGATCGCGGTGGTGACCTGAGTTTCCTTCCAGGTCACTTCTCGGGGCAGGCCGACGTTGACGGAGACGAGTCGCGCTGCGGTCATGAGGATGAGATTCGGCAGAGGAGGGGTTTGATTCGGACATTGTCCTTCGGGGAGCAGCAGAATGGCGGGGGGTGGTCCTGTGACATACTCTGAACCTCCTTGCTTTCGTCGAATCAGACAATGTGCCGGAGGAGGGTCTGGTGAGCGCAGTCGAACGGTATGACGCCATTGTGGTGGGCTCTGGACAGGCAGGGACACCGCTCTGCCGGGCGCTCGCCGAAGCTGGGATGCGAACGGCGCTGGTCGAGCGGGAGCACGTCGGCGGAACCTGCGTCAATGAGGGGTGCACTCCCACCAAGACCATGGTTGCCAGTGCGCGCGTGGCGTATCTGGCGCTGCGGGGAGCGGACTATGGCGTGCAGACCGGGCCGGTAAGCGTCGATTTGAAACGTGTGCGGCAACGCAAACGCGACATCGTGAACAGCTTTCGCGACGGAAGCCAGAGCAGGATCGAGAAAACCGCGAATCTTGATTTGATCTTCGGCATCGCTAGCTTCACGGGGCCGAGAACTTTGCTGGTGCGCAGAAAAGATAGTAGCGAGCATACGCTTGCCGCCGACAAGATCTTCATTAACGCGGGGACACGGGCCTCGCGGCCACCGCTGGAGGGCCTGAACCAGGTTCCGTTCCTCGACAACATCTCCATCATGGAGTTGGCTGCGGTGCCGGAACATCTGCTGGTGCTGGGCGGCGGATATATTGCAGTCGAGTTCGGACAGATGTTCCGGCGGTTTGGGAGCCGCCTGACGGTCGTTCAATCGCGCGCGCAACTGCTGGCGCGGGAAGATGCGGACGTCGCAGAAGAAGTGGCGAAGATTTTGCAGCAGGACGGAATTGAAATCTTGCTGAAGTCCCGGGCAGAACGGGTGAGTGCGGCGAACGGGCGGATTCTGTTGGAGGTGAGTAGCGGCGGACAGAAGAAGACGATCGAGGGGTCGCACCTGCTGGTGGCGACCGGGCGCGTGCCGAACTCGGACAGTTTGAATCTGGCCGCTGCGGGAGTCGAGACCGATGCCAAGGGGTTCATTACAGTAAACAACCGGTTGGAGACCAACGTGGGGGGTGTTTATGCCTTGGGTGACATCAAGGGTGGGCCAGCATTCACGCATATCTCTTACGACGATTTTCGCATCATTCGCTCGAATGTGATTGAAAAGAAGAACGTCACGATCGACGGGCGGCCTGTCCCCTATGTCGTGTTCATGGACCCGCAGTTGGGGCATATCGGGCTGTCGGAAGAGCAGGCCCGCACAGGTGTGCGGAAAATTCGCGTGGCCAAGATGCCCATGAGCCATGTGGCGCGGGCGCTGGAGATGGATGAGAGCCGCGGGTTCATGAAAGCGATCGTCGATGCGGAGACCGAGCAGATTCTGGGGGCCACCGTGCTCGCGATCGAAGGCGGAGAGTTGATGGCAGTGTTTGAAGTCGCGATGATGGGGAAGGTTCCCTATCCTGTTTTGCGCGAGGGGATCTTCGCGCATCCGACGTTGGCGGAGAGCTTGAATAATTTGTTTGGGTCGTGGAGTGAGTAGGGACTGACCCAGAGAGGTCGACGGGCGAGGACGCCGCTCGCTCCAACACCAAATGGGGTCGAGCCCTAGTACAGCCGAAACGCGACTTCGATGTTCACCTCAACGGCCACGGGCTGACCGTCCTTCCGGGCAGGTTCGAAGCGCCACTGGCTGACGGCTTCGGTGGCCTTCTCGTCGAGACCCATGCCGAGCGACCGCATCACACGCAAGTTCCGCGGGCGACCGTCGGGACCAATGATCGCCGACAGCACGACGCTTCCCTGATACTTGGCTTTGCGGGCCTCTTCGGAAAATTCGGGATCGGGGGCGTAGATCGCGCGCGGCGCCAACACTCCTCCTCCAAGGTGGAGGATTCCGCCGCCGATGCCTCCGCCCCGGCCGTCACCGACTCCGGGGCCTTCTCCGCCGCCCACGCCGCCGCCGTGTCCGCTGCCAATCCCGCCACCGCTGCCAGTTCCGTTTGAGGGCGGTGCCAGAATCGCGGCCATCGGATCGCCGGCGTGGGCGGACTGGCGCAAGATCAAGTCGGGGGGACCCACTACGGTTGGTTGCGCGGGGAGTTTTGGATCTTCATTCCGGACGATCACTGCCGGCGGCGTCAGCTGCTCGGACGCAAAACGCGGAGCGCTTCCGTGCCAGGCTTTCATCTGGTCGCCATCGCCTCCGCCTCCACCACCGTGGGCCTCACCGGCTGCAGGAGGCAGAAGGTAGGCATCGCTGGGGATCAGTTCGGCCACGGTCCTGCGCACGCCGGCGCGGTTTTCGACCATCCACCAGCCCGAGGCAACCATCAGCGACAACGCCACCACGTGCAGCGCAAACGAGAGGGCTAAGTTTGATCCGCGAACTGGAAACGCGCTGGTTGCCATGCTGAACAGCGGGGGCACCACGGATTCCCGCCCAGGTCGCAGCTTCGGCTGCATGCTGCCGCGGACGGCGATCGCGGCATCGAACCTTCGGCGCTGCGCTACCGGCATGGCCGTCTGCTGGAGCAGCTCGACACGAAGGCGCGTGCGGAATTCTGGCCGCGGCAGATAGCGCAGTTCGGCGGCGATCGCGAGCAAATGCCGAACCTGTGGGTCCCACTGATTGGGTGCTGATTGGACTCGGGCGAGCAGGGTGCGGACGGCTTCTTCGAGCTGATCTGCAACGAAACTATTCACGGCGGCTCCTCGCCTGGTTTCTGAGGTTCTCGAGAGCGCGGAACTGGAGTTGCTTGACCGCTCCCTCGCTGCGCCCGAGTTCCTGGGCAATTTCCCGAATGCTGCGCTGGTCCAAAAATCGCCGCCGGATGACGTGGCGTTGATGGTCTGGCAAGCGATCGACCAGCTGCGTAAACATTGCTTGCCGTTCCGTCTGCTCAGATACGCCGACCAGTTCAAGTCCGTCGACCGGGCCTTCTGGTTGCCGGGCCGCACGCTGCCAGCGCTGAGCAATCAGGTGCGATGCGATGCCCAGCAACCATCCAGCGAAGGGCGTGCCTTGCCACACGAAGGTCGACAGGCCGGCCAGCGCCTGATGAAAAACCTCAGCGGTCAGGTCCTCGGCCTCCTCGCGACCCGGGACCCGGCGCGCCACGAAGGCGTACACCCGGTCGAAGTTGCTCTCGTAGAGCTCAGCAAAACGGCTCGGATCGCCTCGCGCGGCCTCGATCAGCTGCCGCTCGTGAGCATCGGGCTCGATAACTTTCAAATGCGGTCTCCGCGGGACGCCTTGTTACTCATCTCGCCTGGTTACCTATCTAATGATGCGGGGAGGAAGGAAGGTTACGGCCTGGGCCGGGAATATTTTGGGGAGGGAGAGCACCTTACCTATGGGGCTTGCTATTCTGAGCGGGCAAAATGTCTGTCCTCTCTCCCGCCGCGCTCTCGGACGCCCGCATCCTGGCGGCGTACGTCATCTTTCTGGCCAGCTATGTGGTGTTTGCGCTGGGAAAACTTCCCGGTTGGAAGATCGACCGTACCGGCGCCGCCATTATTGGCGCGGTGGGCATGGTGGCGTTCCGCATCGTGCGCCCGGGAGAGGCGCTGCGCTACATTGATTTCCCGACCATTGTGTTGCTGTTTTCGATGATGCTGATTGTCGGGAACCTGCACCTGGTGGGATTCTTCGAGTGGAGCGCGGAGGCGGTGCTGCGGCGGTTGAAGCCTCATCAACTGCTGCCGGCGGTGGTCTTTACCTGCGGGTTTCTTTCGGCGTTCTTCGTCAATGACATTGTTTGCCTGGTGATGGTGCCATTTGTGTTGAGCATTACGCGTCGGATGGGACTGGAAGCGTTGCCGTATCTGCTGGCGGTGGCGACGGCGTCGAATATTGGGAGCGTGTCCACGATTACAGGCAACCCGCAGAACATGTTGATTGGATCGTTCTCGGGGATTCGTTATCGCGATTTTGTGGCGCATCTGGGGCCGGTGGCTTTGGTGGGGCTTTTTGTGGATTGGGGTGTGTTGCACTGGATCCACATGCGGAAGGCGGCAGTGATTGTCGCAGAGAAGAACGAGATCCCTCTGCCCGCCCTCGATCTCTCGCGGCTGACCAAACCCGTGATGGTGGTGACGGCCGTGGTGGTGGGATTTTTCGTGGGCGTCGACCCGGCCCTGATGGCTGCACTGGGAGCCGCGGCGCTGTTGATTACCCGGACGCTGGAACCGCAGAAGCTCTATCAGGAAGTGGATTGGGGACTGCTTGTATTTTTTGTGGGGCTGTTCCTGATCCTTGGCGGAGCGGAGAATGCGGGGATTACGGGTCGCCTGTTAGAGGTGGCACGGCACTGGAATCTGCAGCGGATGGGTATTTTCACTGTGGTGGTGGCGGGACTCTGTAATGTCGTGAACAACGTGCCGGCGGTAATGCTGGTGAAATCGTTGGTGCCGGGGTTCGAGAATCCGCATTCGGCCTGGCTGATGCTGGCCATGGCGTCGACGCTCGCGGGGAATCTGACGATCACGGGAAGCGTGGCAAACATCATCGTGGTCGAGACGGCGAAACCGGAAGTTCAGATTGGGTTCTGGGATTATTTTCGGGCGGGAGTACCCATTACGCTGATGACGCTGCTGGCGGGATGGGCCTGGCTATCATGGGTCGGGTGATTTCAAGCGGTGAGGTCTATTCCAGCCGAGAAGCAACCGAACCACTAAGGACACAAAGGTACACGAAGGAGAAACCAATGCGGATGAGGAGTTCGAAGCGGCATCTTGTGATCACCGTCGTTGGGGTCTTCCTCGCCTGGCTGGTCGGCGGTACGGGAACGGCTGGAGCGCAAGCTGCATCGCCGGGGACTGTGGTCAAGTATCAGGGAAGCCTCCACAATGTAAAGTACGTGTATGCCACCGCCGAGCCTGTGGCGCGCCTGAAACCGGGCGACATTCTCGACACCAACACGTTGGACTGCTTCGGGGATGCGATCAAGAAGCCCGGAGACACCTTGAGCATGGCGCCGGGAGACAATCCGCTGACCGGGCCGTTCTTCATCGAAGGCGCGGAGCCGGGGGACACATTGGCGGTCAAGATTCTCGAGCTTGAGGTCAACGGCGATCAGGGCGTCGGAGCCCTTGGACCGGGTTTCGGCGCGTTGAACGCTACCAACTACACTCCCATGCTGAACCCGGCGCTGCCCGAGAAGATCTGGTTCTATCCCATTGATCATGCGACCCACATGGCCACGTTCCAAGCGTTGGATTCCAAGTTCTCCGTGAAGATTCCTTTGCACCCGTTCCTAGGTTGCATCGGTGTCGCGCCAACAGGCGGGGAGGCCCGCAGTTCCATTGTGCCGGCGGAGTTTGGCGGAAATATGGATGCGCCCGAGGCTAGCGTGGGGAATACAGTGTACTTTCCTGTGAACGTGAAAGGTGGGCTGCTATATCTGGGCGACGGACACGCGGCCATGGGGGATGGCGAAGTCGCCGGTGCGGCGATCGAGGTGCCCCTGCGGGCGCGTGTCCAGGTGGACGTGCTGAAGGGACACAAGATCCATTGGCCCCGCTTCGAGAACGGACAGGCGATCATGGCGGTGGGCGCTTATCGTCCGGTGGACGATGCTCTGCGAATCGCCTTCACTGAGCTGGTCGCGTGGATTCACGAAGACTATGGGCTGTCGGACCTGGACGCTTACGAACTGCTGGGCAAGGTGGCGAAGCTTCACCTGACGGAAATGGTGGATCCGAACTACGTGGTGGTCGCGTCGATCGAGAAGAAGTATCTGCCTGCGAAGACAAAGTAGCATGTTTTCATGGCACGGGAGGCAGGCGGGCGAGGGCTGCCGCACTCATACCGAACGGGACATAACTTTGGGGATGGCACCTTGGCCGGCGGGTGCGCTTGACACCGGGACGCGGCGGGCGAGAAGCTAAAGGTGACATCCTTCGACGGGCGCCTACGCTCTGGACCCCAGCGAAGCAGCAGCGGGGTCCCGTAACGTGGTTTTTCGCCGGGCAGGATGATTGTTCCCCTCAGGTACTCCAGGGCAGCCGGGAGCGGCTGACGGCACACAGAAATTCATGGATCCACGCTCGATTCTCGATACCGGGGTTGGCCAAGACCCGATCCCAACGGAGCCTCTTCCACCGGGCGCGCAGCAACGGGACCGTCCGGGGGTGCGGCCAGGCGGGGAACCGCCTTCCATGGGAGACATGCGCTTCCCGGGCGAAGACGGCGGCAAGTCACTGGCCGAAATGGCTCAACGGGACCTGGTTGCAACCCTGCAACTGCTGGCGGACAGAGCTCAGTACATTACCGCCGCCACGGGAGCGGCAATCGCGCTGAGGGATGGCGAGCTGATGGTGTGCCGGGCAAGCGCAGGGCCTTCGGCTCCAGAAGTGGGTGCGCAACTGCAGGTCAACTCTGGGCTTTCGGGCGAGAGCGTGCGCACGAAGCAGACTCTGCGCTGCGACGACGCCGCCACCGATACCAGGGTCAACCGCGAGAGTTGCGAGGCGCTGGGGATTGCGTCGGTGGTGGTGATGCCCCTGGTGCGGGGCGGGGAAGCGATTGGCGTTTTCGAGCTGTTCTCCGACCAGGCCTACACTTTCGAAGCACGCGACATCACTGCGCTGGAGCGTATGGGGGGGATGGTCTTCACGGCCCTGGAGCAGGCGGTAGCGGCGCAGGGATTATCCCCGCGAGTACAGGCGGGTCCAGAGCACCCGTCGGCTCCGGCCGGGGAATGGGCGGGCGCTGAGCCGGGGAATGGACAGGCTGCGGGTGATTTCAACCAAGCGCCGAACCTGGAGGCAGGGGAGGGGGGAATCGCGTTTCACCGGCGGGCTCCCGCCATGACTCCGGCGAGCGCTCCGCCGACCGCAGAAGCCAAGCCTGGATCCGCAGCGAAAGGCGAAGTCGAGGACGTTGTTGAAGTGGCGACCGAATTTGAAACTGCACCTCCCCCAGCCAGAGGGCTTGCCGTGGACGAGGATGCGGTGCCGGCGGACTCCCCGAAAGAACTGAAGCAGGCCGACAGCCCGTGGTCGCAGGATCCAAAGCTTCCGGTGGGGGCGGAAGACGGGGTGGTGGTGGGGATCAAGTCGGAGGAGCAAGTTCCGCCCGCAACCCGAAGCGCGGTGTCGAACCTGCGGAAGTGCGAGGACTGTGGGTTCCCGGTGTCTGAGGGAAGGCATCTGTGCCTGGACTGCGAAAAGAAGAGGGTGCGTGCGAGTGAAGCCGCCGCCAGGAGCGCTGCCCGCACCGCGCCCGCGGCCAGGGCCAATGTCGCGGAGCCGAATCGACCGGCGGTGCTCGCCGCGCCCGTTCGGGAACAGGTGCCACTGTTTCTGAGCAAGCATCAACAGGAACCCTCCTGGCTTTCCAGTCACAAGTACATGGTGGGCGCGATCGTGGTGGCAGGGGCCGGAATTGTGATCCTCTTGTTCGTCCGCTAAGGGCAGACATTTGGGTGCCGTTCGAGGGGCTTTCCCTGCCAGTTTCCTGGTGCAGAATTTTTCACAGTTTCATGCCGCATCGGAGCCTTCTAGGTGCTTGACAAACATTAGCAGCCTGCTAGAGTTCGGAATATTGCCCCATCCCGAGACCCCACAGGTGCCAAAGATTATGAAGAACGTGTATGAAGTGCTAAGACAAAAAGAGCTTGAACTCTCCCGCCTGGAAAAGGAAGTCGAGGCATTAAGGGTGGTAGCTCCACTGCTCTCCCCGGACGAAAGCAAGGAAATGGGGAACGAACTTCCGAAACCGGCGCTGGCCGCCCAGACAGCGCAACAGCCGATCCGAATTCCGCAGACAGCAGTTAACCAGAATCCGCAGCCGGCGCGCGCTGCGGGATGGGAAGAGACCGCAAAGCGCTGGCCGTAGAGCTGGGCTAGCGGCGAGTTCCAGGAAACGAAGACATCCTAACGGTCTGGGAGAAATCCTGGGCCGTTCGTATGTTTGGCGTAAGGTCCTTTTGAAATCGCGGAGCTTGGCTATCGGCCCCGCCGTACTAAAGCCGGGAGGCACGAACCTTCCGGGAATCAGTGACAGCGTGCGCCACCCGGCGCCCAGAAGACGGGGTATGGTTTCCGGCCAGCTATGGGGCCGAGTTCCGCGTTCCTGTGCTGTTTCTGATCAACCGGGAAATTGCCATATCGCCAGAAAACAAAGACTTTGAACATACCTACGGGAAAACCAGGACCGACCATCCGACGCCCTAATGAGGTCGTCCCTGGGGTGGAAAAAGTCGATATTACCTTCGTACCTCGACCGGCAATTCGGCGGCAAATAAAGTGTCCAACCACGGTCGTCTCAGAGTGATATACTGCCTTCCACCAACCCTCTTAATAGTGCTATTTCGTCGCGTTCTGGCCTGAGAACACGCTGTTCGAGGGGTCAACCTTGTGCGCTCGAGGGTCACGCTATGAGCACGGCTGCAGTTAGAGCTCTTCAAAATCTGCAACCCGCACGTCCACCCCGGGTGGCGGCGCGGCGACTCTTGGCGGTGCCGCTGAGTGTAACGGTGCTGCGATCGGGCGTGCCGGACGCTGTTCCGGGACGGTCGGTCGACGTGTGCGAGGGGGGAGTCGGCGCGATTCTGGCGGCCGAGTTGTTTCCGGGTGAGCTGGTTGGAGTTGAGTTTCAACTGCCCCACGCGGGTCCGGTGCTGGCCAAAGCGCGGGTTTGCTACCAGGAGCGGCTGCGCTATGGGCTGCAGTTTCTGGCGATTCCTGCCGAACAGCGAGCGATGATCGAGGGTTGGGCCAGAGAACCCAAGAAAAGTGCGGAACGGCCCAGGGGCGAGGAAGGGGCTCGGCCTGTGCACGTCCGCGAAGCCCGTGCGAGCGCCGAGCCGGCGCTGCCCACGTTCACCAGGCAAGTCCCGACCAAGTCTCGGACGCACACTCCGCAATACCTTCGGCGCAAGGTTCTGATGCCGTTGATTGCGTCGGTCATTGTTGGAGTGGGAGTGGGCTGGTGGCGCTGGGAGCTGGGCTGGCAGGAGTTGGAGGCGCGTCTCCCGGGACATAAAGTTCTGGCTGCTCAGCCGCGGTTGAAAGTGCCCGCGGATGTGATGCAACGGCTGCTGATTCATCGAGTGGATCCCGTCTCTCCCGGGGGGACCGGGGCGACAGGCGACGTGGTACTGGACACGGTCATTGGGCGCGATGGTTCGGTGGTCAGTATGAGTCCGGTGAGCGGACCCGATGCGTTAACACGCGCCGCGATGGACTCGGTGCAGTGGTGGAAGTTCGATCCCTACCAGTTGAACGGTGAGCCGGTTGAAGTAGAGACCACTGTCGCGGTGGATTTCCGCTAAGGCTTTACCGCAGAGATCGCTGAGAAGGCTGCAGAGTACGCACAGGAAATTCCTGGCTGCACTACACAAAGAATCCTGACTGGGAATTTCACTGTCGGCCCGGCCCAGGCACTACTTCGGCGTGACCCGGCCTTTTCGAATCCCATCCAGCACAATGAAGCTGCTGACCGCGAAGCAGCCGACTGCGCCCAACGCGGTTACTTGGGACAGATTCGCGCTGAGGCGAAGCCGGTCCGCGAACAGGGCGCAGACGGCGCACAGGATTCCCGCGACATTGAGCCAGCGGGGAGCGCGGACGGCGCTGGGAGGGACCTGGCGCAGACGAAGTTGGAGCAGGACGGCGACCAATCCGATCGCTGCCAGAACGACAGCAGCCAAGGGGCTATGGAAGGCGGTGCGGCCGGCATAGAGCACCACCAGGGCGATCACACAGATGAGCAAGCCGGAGACGATGACCGTCCAGCGGCGGGACACGACGGATGAAGTTTCGGGCAATGAACCTCCTGGCCGAGGCCGCCCTCATTGTAGACAGACTGGAGCGCACTTGCGAACGCCCTTTCGGGCAACGCAATATTAGGGGCTCGGGCGGTTGCCTCCCTCCACCCTAAGATGCACGCCTTCTCTCGCCTCGAGATACTTCATGATCTCGACGAAGTTGTCGGCTTTCGGGCTGCCAGAAGGCCCAAGCATGCGCATGAGACTCTTGGGATCAACGTCGATAGGCTTTTCCCTACGCTCTGAAACCAGCGGTCGGGTTGATTAGAGTCGCGCACAACCGCTTTTCCGGCTTTCGGGTCCCCGGAAAAAGGAATGTTTCGACACCCTCGCTGAGAAGCTCTTCGCGAAAATCTGGATCACGGTCAGTGTCCTGCCCTTTCTTGGTTCCTCCCGCAAGCAAGGTCACCACCTTATCGCCATCTTTTCCGAAGTAGACTCTGTAGCCTGGCCGAAATCAATCACACGCTCCTAGACTCCGCTACCTACGCCTTTCACGTTTAGACCAATTTCCCAAGCCAAGCTTTATTTGAGCCGCACGGTGCAACCGGACGGCTACCGCACACTGAGGGATCCTCGGCATCTGGTCGCGGAGGCCTCGCAACAGTGGAGCTTGAGCACGCAATTCAGGCGCCCTACGCCAACACCTTGCATGTGCCCAGGTGACGGCCGCCCCGAAGGACTTCGACCGGCCCTATTTCAATTACAATCGAATTTCATTCGATGGGCAGGGAGATCTGCGATTCCCTTCCCGGTGGTGTCTATAAAGTTTCGGCGCTAAGGGACCTTCCGACCTTCATGGAAAACACGATCCTGGTGACCGGTGGCGCAGGGTTTATTGGGTCCAATTTCATTTTGCAGTGGATCGAGCGGGAAGGTACTCCGGTCGTCAACCTCGACAAGCTGACCTACGCCGGCAACCTGCGAAACCTGGAGCGCGTGTCTTCCGATCGTCGCTATCGGTTCGTACATGGCGACATCGGAGACCGGGAACTGGTGGGAAGACTTTTGCAGGATCACCGGCCGCGAGCCATCGTCCACTTCGCTGCGGAGAGTCATGTGGACCGCTCCGTCCTGGGTCCGGATGAATTCATCCGGACCAACGTGGGCGGTACGTTCAGTTTGCTGGAATCGGTACGGGCGTATTGGTCAGAATTGAACGAACCGGAACGCAACAACTTCCGCTTTCTGCACATCTCGACGGATGAGGTCTATGGTTCACTGGGACCGGCGGACCCGCCATTTTGTGAAACCACCGCGTATGCGCCCAACAGCCCCTATTCCGCTTCCAAGGCGGCGTCGGATCACCTGGTTCGGGCCTACCGTCACACCTACGGGTTGCCCATGCTCACCACCAATTGCTCGAACAACTACGGGCCCTATCAGTTTCCGGAGAAACTGATCCCGTTGATGATCCTGAACGCGCGGAGCGGAAAGGCGTTACCGGTTTACGGGGATGGACTGAACGTGCGCGACTGGCTTTACGTGGGCGACCACTGCCACGCAGTGCGAACCGTGCTGGCGCAGGGAAAACCTGGGGAGACTTACAACGTCGGCGGGTGGAACGAGAAGAAGAATATCGAAATCGTCGAGACCGTCTGCGTGCTGTTGGACCAATTGTGTCCGAAGGATCCAGTCGTTCCGCATCGCAACTTAGTCACGTTCGTAAAGGATCGACTCGGACACGATCGCAGATATGCCATCGACGCGCGGAAGATTGAACGGGAGTTGAACTGGCGCCCAGCGGAAACCTTTGAGAGTGGAATTCGGAAGACAATCTCGTGGTACCTGGCGAACGAGAAATGGGTCAAGGAAGTCACCAGCGGCGCCTACCGGCAGTGGATTGAGACACAGTACTCCAGTTAAGCCGGTGGGCCAGCGCTCGCGGCCACCTACCGGTTAGAGGCATTTGCGTGCATATGTCCGAAACTGCTCCAAGCGCTGCGCTGTACAAGGGAATCATCTTGGCCGGGGGATCAGGGACTCGGCTGTACCCCGTCACGCATGCGACCTGCAAAAGCCTCATTCCGATCTACAACAAGCCCATGATCTACTATCCGCTCAGCACCCTGATGTTGGCGGGAATTCGTGACATTCTCATCATATCCACGCCCGAGGATACGCCGAAGTTCGAGCACTTGCTCGATGACGGACACCAGTACGGGATCAAAATCCAGTACGCTGTGCAGCCGAAGCCGGAGGGCATCGCCCAGGCGTTCCTCGTGGGCGAACAGTTCATCAGATCGAGTCCATGCGCGTTGGTGCTTGGTGACAATATTTTCTACGGGCACGACTTTGGCAAAGATCTGCGAGAGGCTGGGTTGAAGACCAGCGGAGCCAAGGTTTTCGCTTACCCAGTGCACGATCCGGAGCGTTATGGTGTAGTGGAGTTTGATCAGACCGGCCTCGCGCGGAGCCTGGAGGAGAAACCGAAACGGCCGAAGTCGCGCTATGCGGTTACGGGCCTGTATTTTTACGACGACCAGGTCGTGGGCATCGCGAAGGCGTTGAAGCCCTCGGCGCGCGGCGAACTGGAAATCACGGATGTGAACAAAGCATATATGCAGCGTGGACAATTGGAGGTGGTCGTCATGGGCCGGGGCATGGCCTGGCTGGATACCGGCACCCACGAATCGCTCATGGATGCAGCGCTGTACATACAGGCGATCGAGAAGCGCCAGGGATTGATGGTTGCATGTCCGGAGGAAATCGCATACCGCTCCGGCTACATCACGGCCCAGCAACTCGAGGGGATTGGGCGCTCCATGAAGAACGGCTACGGCGAATACCTGCTCCAACTGCTGCGGGAAAAAATCTTTTAGACGTGGTTCAAGGCAATCAGGGAATGAACAAAATCAAAACCACGCTGCAGGGCGTTTTTGTCCTTGAGCCGAAAGTCTTCAGCGATGCTCGCGGATTCTTCCTGGAGAGCTACAACCAGCGGGTCATGGCGGAACTCGGGATTGGTGAGGGTTTTGTGCAGGACAATCACTCCCATTCCACGCGTAACGTGGTACGCGGGCTGCACTACCAGATCCAGAATCCTCAGGGGAAGCTGATTCGTGTGATCATGGGAGAGATTCTTGATATCGTCGTCGATCTGCGAAGAGGTTCGCGAACATTCGGAAATTGGGACGCGGTGCCCTTGTCCGGAGAGAACAAGCGCATGCTTTGGATTCCTGCGGGCTTCGCCCATGGATTCCGCGTAGTCTCCGATGGTGCGCACGTTCTTTACAAAGCGACCGATTTTTACGCGCCGGAGTCCGAGCGGACTCTTGCCTGGAACGATGCCGAGCTGAAGATTGACTGGCAGCTGGATGGTGAACCTGTCGTGTCCCCCAAGGATCAGCGCGGAGTCCCCTTCCGCGATGCTGAGAAATTCGACTAGCCGAGAAAGCTCAACCCATGCGCGTTACAATTTTCGGTGCCACCGGTCTGCTGGGGAAGGCCCTCATGCGTGAGTGGGATGGAGATGAGGTCACCGGGCTCGGCTCCCGCGATGCGGATGTCCGCTCGGTGGAACAAGTCGACCGGGCGATCAAACAGCATCGACCTGACTGGATTGTGCTCGCCGCGGCCTACACGGACGTGGACGGCTGCGAAACGAATCGCGCCCTGGCATTTGAGGTCAATTGTCAGGGCGCTCTCCAGGTGGTCCGAGCGGCTGCCGAGAAGGGTAGCCGGGTTTTGTTTCTCAGCACTGACTACGTATTTGACGGTACCAAGACCAGCCCCTACGAGATCGATGATCCGCTGGCACCGCAGAGCGTTTACGGACAATCAAAAGCCGAAGCCGAGGTGAAGATCCGCGAGGTTCTTCCGACGTGCTGCATTCTGCGCACGTCCTGGGTGTTTGGCGTTGGCGGCAAGTGCTTTCCGGATACGATTCTTAGGCTTTCGACTACTCGCACGGAGCTGGACGTCGTCAACGACCAGCGGGGCTGCCCGACCTACACGGTTGATCTGGCCCGGGTCATTATCCAGCTGTGCCGCAAGGGAGCCAGTGGGACCGTGCACGCGACCAACAGGGGCGAGTGCGCGTGGTTTGATTTCGCGTCTGAAATCGTTCGCGGTGCGGGGCTGCAGACCCTGGTCCGACCGACTTCCAGTGACCAGTTCATCCGGCCCGCCAAGCGGCCAGGATACTCCGTTCTGTCCTCCGCCAGTTTGCAGCGAAATGGAATTGTGATGCCAACCTGGCAAGATGCTCTGGTGCGCTACCTCGCGGAGCGAGGCCTCCCTTGCTGAGCAGTCCGCTCCTTGAGGGGGGAGCCAAGCCGAGCAATTCCTCAAAAACTGAGATGACCGGATAACAGCGCCATCTGCGGTGCGGTGCGATTTGCCGGTGTTTCGGCCGGGGAGATCACGCCAGATCCGCACGCTAAAAACGCTCAAGGGCAGCTCGACGTGCAACCGCAAACGAAAGAGCAGGAACGTCGGTCCCCAGGCGCGCCGTGAGGGCGTGCTAAGCCAGATCGAAGACGCGACCTACGCGATCCTGCGTAAGCACGAAAAGCAGTCGGCTTGATGTGGGCAGAAGAGGATTGACGCTTACCTGGTTTCTGCACCCGAGCCGGGAGCAGACGCCAACTCGATTTCCGGGATGCGTGCTGGCTTGAGTTCTTGACTCACTGGCGGGAACCGTTTCTCCAGAATCCGATCCCATCGGCCAAGCTGTTCATCGAGCGGCGGCTGCAACCCCCGAACTCGGCTTCAGAGAATTCGCTCGTGGCGGTACCCCGCAGCCGCGAGCGCTTCCAGTATTCGCTGGATCTGATCCCGTCCGCGCGTCTCGAGCGTGATGTCGATCAGGGTATCTCCGAGGTTGACTCCGTAGTAGGCGCGATCGAATTGCAACTCGACGATGTTGGCATGATGCGCCGCGATGATTCTCGTGAGTTGATGGAGCGAGCCCGGACGATCGGACAGATGGATTTGCAGACGCACCAGACGGGCGTCTTTAACGAGACCACGTTCGATGATGCGCGACAGCAAGGTAACGTCGATATTTCCACCACACACCAGCGCGACCGTTTTCTTGTTCTTTAGTTTCGTTTTGCGATGGAGAAGAGCTGCCACCGCTGCCGCACCCGCTCCCTCGGCTAACGTCTTTTCCCGTTCGAGGAGAGTGAGGATTCCACTGGCAATCTCCTCTTCCTCCACGGCAACAACCTCATCGACGTACTTCTCGATGAGGTGAAGTGTCCGCTCACCTGCCCGGCGCACCGCGATGCCGTCCGCGATCGTGGGATGGATGGCGATGGTGGTGGGCTCGTGAAGCTTGAGAGCTTCGAGCATCGACGGCATGCGTGAGGCCTGAACCCCAACGACTCGGACCGTAGACTTCGTCTCCTTAACGGCACAGGCGATCCCACTGATGAGTCCGCCGCCGCCGATCGGCACCACGACCGCTTCGAGGTCTGGCAGCTGCTCCAGCAACTCCAGGCCAATCGTTCCCTGCCCCGCAATGACGACTGGATCATCGAACGGATGAATAAACGTCAGCTGCTCCTTCTCAGCCAGGCGCCGAGCTTCTTCGTAAGCTTCGTCGTAACCATCCCCATGGAGGATGACGTGCGCGCCATAGCCCTTAGTCGCATTGACCTTGACCAAGGGAGTCATTACCGGCATGACAATCTTCGAGGAAATGCCGTTGTTCTTTGCATGGAAGGCTACGCCCTGGGCGTGATTGCCGGCGCTCGCGGCGATGACGCCACGCTTCTTGTCGTTGTCGCTCAGCGTCAGGATCTTGTTGAGAGCTCCCCGCTCTTTGAACGCTCCCGTCCGTTGCAGGTTCTCGAGCTTGAGATAGACAGGCTGTCCACTGGTTTCGGAGATGCTGGGGGAATACGGGCACGGGGAGAAATAGACGGCACCGTGGATTCGTTGATAGGCTTCGCGCACTGCAGTGAGCGTTACCTCGGCTTTCGACATATGCCTCCGTTCGTGGTGAGCAACCTCATGCACGCTTGATCCTCACCCGGTTTTCTCAACTTCGGGCAAATACAAAACCCACCTCGCCAGAACTTCCTGCGGGTGGGTTTGAGAGCTTTAAAGATTGCGTATCGATCAGCTCATTCTCATACTCCCAACCGAGGCAGGCATGTGCCCGATGATGGAAATGCTAATTCGGTGCGCTCGATTTGAGGAGTTCATAGATGCGGACACATCCCTGGAAGCCGGCCCTGAGCCGCGAGGCTTACTCCAAAATCTCGCGAGCCGGAGGATCTCGACGACAGACGCCTCTGACCCCAAGCCAGGTTCAGCCAGCTATTGTAAACCATTGCCATTTTCTTAGAAATGAATCGTTGTCGTGCCAGCGCTGTGTTGAAACTTTACGAAGGTCAGTCGCGCCTGAAGATCCGTTCGCCAACCTGTGCTCGCGGAGTCCAGCTCGGCGGCGGTGCCAAATTTGGGCATCTCGACCCCATCCCGCATCACTCCGGCGGGTTCCTTGCCGAGGATTTGCAGCAATATGGCACGGGCCGTCGAGGAAAGGGTCAAGACCGAATCGCCCCCTCCAGCCTGGCATTGGATCTCCGTCCCATCGTGGACCGTAAACCCTGATGTCCCTGCCGGATAGACCAGAAACAGCAGCCCGCCATCCGGTGATTTCACGCCGGGGTGGTTGACGTAGTTGGCATCACACAGGGTTTGAGGCTCGTTCAACAGCATCGGCACAATCGCCCCCTCGCGCACGAACAGGGGGAACTGGGACTGGTTCGCATTTGTCCAAGTGATCGTTTGCCCTCCAGCATGCAGGGCGTTCGTCCAGAAATCGATCCAGTTCCCGGGGGGCAGGTACAACTGCCGCGCCTGGGAATTCGGCGTAATCATCGGAGCCACCAGAAATTCGTTGCCGAACTGATAGGTATGCCTGAGCGCAAAGGTGTTCGGGTCGGACTGATTCAACAGGACGAGCGGACGAATGATGGGCAGACCGCTCGTACTCGCCAGCTTCGCGTACGTGTAGATGTAGGGAAACAGGCGAGTATGCAGCTTTGCGAAGAACCGGAAGTTATTCAGCGCCTCATCGCTATACCGCCACGGATACTGTTTCTCGTTTTTAACCTGCCGATGCATCTGCATGATCGGGGAAAAGCACCCGAACTGTGCCCAACGCATGAACAGGTTCGGAGGAGACACACTGAAATTCGTGTCCTGGTAGCCGCCGATATCATGTCCCCAAATCGCATATCCACTCATCGCGGCGGACTGCCCCGCGATGATCACGCTCGGCAAGCCGTTGTCGCCGAAGTTGGGTTCATTGTCGCCAGCCCACGAACCCGGAAAAGCATGTGAGCCGACAAATCCGCTGCGGGCGAACAGAATGCCAGCGTTGCCCAGCACACCCGCAATCGTCCTTTGGTATTCGAGGCAGTAGCCATTTCGCATCTCGACGCCCGTGCGTCCGTCCGCGTACTGTGCGGTGATCGGGATGTAGGTGTTGGGTCCATTTCCGGTCTCGCCATCGTCCGTCTTGAAACCACCAATGGCGGGCTCGGTCGTACCGGACCGGGTCCCCACATTCGTCTGTGCAACCAGGTCGGTTAACTGGTCCGTCAGCCACTGACGCGCTGCCGAATTCGTGAAGTCCACCGGGCTGCCACTCCCCTTCCACCAAGTCGCCACCAGGGGCGGACCGCCCGCGGAACTGCGCACAAAGAACCCCTTGCTTGCTCCTTCGTCGTAATTGGAAGCCTTGCCGAGGTTCTGGCCGGGCACGCCCTCAGGGTTGGACGTTTTGTTTACGAAGGGCGCCATCCAACATATGACCTTCAGGCCGTTGGTCTGGAGGAACTTCATCATCTCGCCCAACGAAGGGAATCCATCGAAATGAGCTCCGTCGATCGTCGCATCTTTAGCGAACTGCGTCAGATTGAATTTGAAATCGTTGTAAGCAGTTTCCCAGGGAGAGTCGAAAACGAATGCCGATGCGGGAAGACCACGATCGCGGAACTGGGTGACCGCATACCGAACCTCGCCGCCACTCCGCCAGATGTCAGAAGAGATCCATGGACCGAACGTCCAAGGCGGCGGGAGCGGTGGCCGTCCCGCGTAGCTGGTATATCGAGTCAGGATGTCGGTAAGCCTGGGGCCATAGACGACGTTAAATCGCAAACTCGGGGAGAGATGAGTGATCACGTAGCGATCGGGTGCTGCCGCTCGCATGTCAAAGGCGCTCTCGGCCGAGGAATCCAGATGCAGGCCATATCCGCGGGTGCTCACAAACCACGGGGACACCTTGTAGGAATGATCTTTCTTGGTCCCCGGGTCGTCGAAGGTCAGAATGCGAACGTGATGCCCCGCCTGGTCGAACGCATTGAACTTTTCGCCCAAACCGTAGAAGTGCTCGTGACCGTCGGATGGCGATGCAATGGCTGTGGCAAGTGGAACGGTCCCTCCCCAGTCGACAACCTCGTAGCGCATCACTCCCTCCGCCGGAAACGTAAGACGGGTGGTGATCACGGACGAGTTCACCTTCTGTCTGAGTTCCAACCCATTGGCCAAACTCTTTGAAGAAGTTACCGCGCCCAGGGAGAACGAGCCCTGGGCGGTGTGAACCGCTGGAGGCGCAAAATGAACGAGATTGGCGAGCGGGTTACCCGCCAGGTCGGGACCCGCGATTTCAAGATGTCCGGCATTTTGATAAATCCGACCCTGCAACGCACCCGCGTCGAAGGAAGTGAAAGGGCCGGAGGGCTGCAGCGACCAAACCACGTCTTGCGGAAACGGCTTCGGTGGCGGCATGAACTGAATACCTCCCCGATCGTGAGCGATCTGTTATTGGATGGAAGCGATCTTATCCTCGGCCAGGGGCGAACTCAACGGTTCTGCGCAGGCGCGCTGGTGGAAGACGGTGGAAAGTCTTCAACGAGCAGGGCGAGGCGGAACAGCTGAAACTGTAGCACAGGGTCCTCGGTCGCGGACCATCGGCCGTGCGCACGGTTTCCACTAACGACCAATAGGTATGTTCCTTGCCGTCTTTGCTCCGCCGGTTCGGCCGCAGAAACATTCTGGCCGGATCTTGTCATGCCAGCTCTGTGGCTTCAAGAGGGTTGGTCTACACTACATTGACTTTTAAGAATCCGCGATTACAAGCAAACAGACTTATCCGACCGGGAAGCCAAACATCGCTCAAATTACCCAAGCTCGTGACGAACTTCGGCTAGGAGATCTGTGGAGACCAGCTTCGGCGCAATGACCGATAGCCGCAAAGCCCACTCGACTGTACAGGACCGGAAACCGGTAGTTCTCGTAGAGCCGTAGAGCGGCGATGGAGACCTGGCATGTGTTCAACGTCGTTGTGCGCAATTCCCAAAGGTCGTGTCAACGCTGCCGGAAGATTAGTCCCCTGAGAACAAAGGTGTTGGGTGCGGCAGAACGCTCGCAGAAGTAGACCCCAAACCCCCAATAAGTAATGAGGAGGCGACGGGGACCGCCCGAACAGGAGCGTCTGTAGGATTAAGAAAACGCAGGAGTTTTGGTTGCGGGGGTGGATTTGAACCACCGACCTCTGGGTTATGAATAATCAATCGCCCAAAGTCGGAAATTGAGCTGTCAGAATGGGTTTTGTCAGTCTAAGTGCAGTCGCTTCTAGCGTATACGGACGGGAAAAGTTTGTCAGCTTAACCGCAGTTCTATGACAAGTTTTTGCCCATAAAAAAGGCCCGTGGTTTGTCACCACGAGCCGTATTAGATTGTTTATTGGGTTTGGTTTACAAGTCCTCTGTCGGTGCAACACTCTGTTGAACGTCAGAAAGTGAAGTCGAGGCCGTTTTTTTCGGGTTATGGGACAGATCGTCCGACTTGCGCGTCAGCTCCACCGGGTCGATAACAGAAATCAGGTTTTCTTGTTCTCCAGGGCGACTGAGTCGCCCTCGCTGTTTTTGTATCTTTTTGTGCCTACGAGGAAATCGGCTGATGTCAAGATGATCGTCATGAAACCAAAACCAAAAACCTCTTCAAGTTTATGCCGATATTGAAGATGAATGTGGGAAGTGCATTTCAATCATCACTTTGTACTTGTCCTGCACCTTTTGCCCCGCAGACCTGAGTTGATAAATGATCTCCGCAGCA
>Ga0137418_10000334_pt1 | contig 41265 bp, 65 predicted proteins | sample CZODoug3_1_2_16f_FD_122242 | JGI IMG/M metagenome (GOLD analysis project Ga0137418, IMG submission 122242) | Vadose zone soil fungal communities from Angelo Coast Range Reserve, California, USA - CZODoug3_1_2_16fungal (Hybrid Assembly) | ecosystem: Environmental > Terrestrial > Soil > Vadose...
CGGCGTGGGATTCCAGCACGGTCACGGCGTGTGGTTCCAGCACGGTCACGGCGCGGGGTTCCAGCACGGTCACGGCGTGGGATTCCAGCACGGTCACGGCGTGTGGTTCCAGCACGGTCACGGCGCGGGGTTCCAGCACGGTCACGGCGTGGGATTCCAGCACGGTCACGGCGTGTGGTTCCAGCACGGTCACGGCGCGGGGTTCCAGCACGGTCACGGCGCGGGATTCCAGCACGGTCACGGCGTGTGATTCCAGCACGGTCACGGCGTGTGATTCCAGCACGGTCACGGCGTGTGATTCCAGCACGGTCACGGCGCGGGATTCCAGCACGGTCACAATTGAAAGTGGCTATGCGTATTCCATAGCCCGAGATCGGTTCGACGGAATCGGATTCTCTCTCTTGTTGGCCGCTAGATTAACCGTTGGCTACACCTATCGGATCAAGGAAGGTAAGTTTGTGGGCAAACCGAAGTCAACCTAAGCCTTTCATGGCTGGGTCGGCGGGGAAACTCGCTGGCCCGGTTTGTCGGACCACTTATTACAAAGGAAGCCCATGAACGAGAACCACCGATTTGAGAATTGCGAAAGCGACGCGGATCGCGCATATGCACTGCACCGTTTGGAAATGGAGAAAGCGAATGCGGCGAATGTTGCGGCGTATGCTGCGGATGCTGCGGATACGGCGAATGTGGACCGCGACTCCATCTACACCATCGCCGCCGAGTGTTGCATCGAAGTCCTGCGCGAACTAAATCAGCCGGGCGTGAAACTGATGGACAAACTCTGCCCGCTTAAGAAGTCACCACGGAGTAAGACCAAGTGAAACGACTCTCTCACGAGAAACGGGCAGCCCGTCGTAAGCGGATTGCTGATTATGCCAAGACTCACGGAAAGGACAAGGCGGCGCAGAAGTACGGCGTGTCTATCGGGACCGTTGACGCTTCCATTCGGGAGCATGGGGGTTTGAAATGACCGATCCAGAACTGAAGCCACAGCCCTTCGAGGATAGCCCAAGCGATTGCCTGACTGGCCAAGTAGTCACGCCCCCTGAGAATCAGCCCGTCGTCGCTTGGGGCGTATTGATCGTCTACCCATATCAAGGTCCGCGCCTTCTCGGATTTGACACCAAGGAAGAGTGCGATAAGTTTCGCGAGTCCTATTCGCGCGAGACGTACACAATCAGCGTATCTGTCCCGACCAAGTAACTAGAAAGGAAGAAGATGAACCATTTGAAGTCCGCAATTGCCAGCCTTGTGAACGAGCGTCAGCTTGCCGAGAATCACCTTTCGGGCATCAAGTCTGCGATTGCCGCTCTGGAAGGTCTGTCGTCGGTCACTGAACCTGCGCAGAAGTCCGCTCCGAAGCCCCCAGCGGTCAAGGCGCACAAGAACCGGCGCGGCTCTTCGACCGGCATGGCGAAGGCGATTCGTGGGTATATCGACGGGCTCGAACCGAATGAGTCTTTCACTTCTCGCCAGATCGCCGAGGCGTTACCCGCCAAGTTCAAGCCGTTCCGTAACCTGATTACGGGGGGCATCCGCCTTCACCCTGATGCCGTGTTCGTTTCATCTACTCACGGCGCTGGCAGTTGGGCGACGTTCCGAAAGGTCGTTGTTGTTCCGTCCTCCGAGTTGGAACTTGCACCCGTCTAATCGAACACGGAAGGATTCACCATGAGCCAGACCACCGAAACCGAAAGCATTGTCCAGTCGATTGTTGCCGAGATCGTATCTAATCAGCCCGACGTTGAACGCGCCGTATCCGCGATCCTGCGCCGTCTAAAAAGGAACGGTGAGGAGCAGAACCTCTGGAATGAGGAGACGGCGCGTGAGGTTGTCGCCACGATGGTCTATCAGCAACGGCACCGGAATATTTCCACCGCCGTTGCCGCATCCTGGATGAACCCCGTCAGCGCCGCGAAGATGGAGAAGGCGGTAGTAACGTCGATGCTAAATGACTACACGGTGGGGAACAAGCGGCTTGGCGACTGCATCCGCGCCGACCTGTCTAGCCATTTGGCATGGTGCCACACTCAGCGGAAAGGGTGGGCGGTGAAGGCCGCATTTATCGACGCTTTGACGATGAAGCTGCCGGATGAGGTGGCGACGGTTCGCTCTGTGATGAACGATGCGGATTGTGTGAACCTGCACCGTTCGGCGGAAGGCGGTGTGCTGTGAAGAAAAAGACTAATGGCGATGGGGCCTTTGCTTCAATGAACACCAACGCAGGCATGCCCCTCGCCAAGAACATCAAGGGCGGATCGGCCAAAGGCACGCTGAAACCCAGATGGTCGGTGCCGACCGCCCAAGACTCAACGGGAGGAGGGGCCACAGTTGATATGCCATCTAAACACCATATGCCATCCTCCCAAGAACCATCCCCGGCAGCGGCCAGAGCACACGCGGCATCCAAGCACGTCCTGCCGCGCTGGGGGAAAACGAAAGCAGCGAGGGGCCATGCCCTGCTTGATGTCCCTTGCGAGTGTGCCCCCGCTGCCCAGAACAACACCGAGAGCGGCCAAATTCAATGTGACGGCCATTATGAAAGTGCCGCCTCGGTTCGATCAACTCCAGAGAGCGGCCTTGAGCGGCCTGAAACCCTTGCGGGCGTTGCCGCCTCTGGACAATCTACGCCTGTGACGGATCTGGAAGTGTGTGATATCCATCATCTACGTACCCGCACAGGCCGAACCAACGCCGGGAGCAGGCTTTCGAGTCCTGCCACCCCCCCAACTAGTACTGCCCCGGCCCAAACTTGCGCGGCGAGCGTCCAGATAACGCATGAAACCCACATACCCCCTGACGCCGTCGCGCTCGACCTACTCCGCGTCCTCGTTAAGCAGCGTCACTACCACCTGGAGAACCGCAGACGCACCACCCTTTCAGCAAAGGCATACGCCCGCTCAGTTCTCGGCTGGAAGATGGGGGCACCTGACGCCGCCGATATCAAGGCGGCTGCGTCTGCACTGGCGGACAAGGCCCTAGCGGGCAAGCCCGTTGAAGCCCCCGCCGTCCTACTCACCTTCTTTGAAACCTACGCAAACGCCCTTATCCCCATCAACTCAGAGTTGAAATCGATTGAGCGGCGACTTAAAGCGCTTGTCCACACTCTCCCGTGGTGGTCTTGGGCCGAACAGGAGCGCGGAGTAGCCGAGTTGAGTTTCGCGGCTCTCATTGCCGAACTCGGAAACCCGACCAACTACGCGAACCCCGCGAAAATATGGAAGCGGATGGGTCTTTCGGTCGGCGCAGACGGGAAGGCGGACAAGAACCCGCTGTTCGGTTACTCTGGCCGTCGTAGGTCGGTCGGCTACTTGATCGGTGACGGGATGATCAAAGCCAGTCACCCCATGCGAGTAAGTGTTTATGACGTTCGAAAGGCATACACGGAGACGAATCGACCAGACTGGAACAAGTGCCGCCGACACCGGGACGCGCATCGGTTAATGATTAAGGCTTGGCTTTTGAGGGCTTGGCAAGTGTTCAGGTTCGGGTCCGAAGTTAAGTCGGAGGCCGCATGATCTGCACCTCCTGCCAATCCGAAGAAACCACCTGTACAGAGATTATCCAGACAGTCGACGGGATCGCGACAATCTGGTGCTGCATTGACTGTGGTGAAGAAACCGAGAGCGTGCCCCCTGAACGGGTAGACGTAGAGCGTGATTTGGAGATAACGAAGGAAGGTGCTTGATGGGTGCGCCGCTGCCTGCGCCGGGAGTTCATCTAAATATCCCGGAGAAGTTGTACCGCTCTTGGGATGCGCCCTCGCAGTCGATCCTCAAGGCCGGAGAAACCGCCCTAGACATGCGTTACGAAATGGATCATCCCAGCATTGCTACTCGGGAGCAGATCGTCGGCACGGCCCTTCATTGGGCATTCTTTGAGCCCGGCAGGTACGCGGAGCGGTGTATCTCGGCCCCCGTGGTGAACAAACGCACTAACGCAGGCAAAGACGAACTAGAGGAGTTTCAGGCGGCCAACGCCGATAGGTTGATCCTTGAAGGGGACGAAGCGGCACAAGTGGATGCATGGGCAATCGCTCTGCGCAAGCATGCAGGCGCGGGGTACCTGATCGACCTGCCCGGGGAATCGGAGGTTTCGCTCCTGTGGCGGAACAAGGAATCAGGCGAGAACGTCAAGGCCCGAATTGATCGTCTCCCAAACGAAGGCCCGATCCTTGACCTGAAAACCTGCGCCGACATTTCTGATCGGGGCTTAGACTCGGCAGTAAACCGGTTCGGGTATCACTTTCAGGCCGCTTGCTACACCGAAGCGGTTGAAGCCGTTGGCCGTGGAGCCCGCGAATACATCCTGATTTGGCTTCTCAAAGAACCGCCCTACCACGTCCGAGTGAGGAGACTTGAAAGAGACTGGATACTTGTAGGACAATCTCAGTACCGGCAGGCCCTTGCCATGTACGCGAAGGCGCGAAAATCCGGTATCTGGGAAGGCTACCCCGACACCATCGAACCGCACTACGCGCCGTCGTACATCATCCGTCAATCGACTGTTTCCGAAGTGGAGTTAAAACTGTGAGCGAACTCGCCAAAGCGACGAACACCGATCAGATCATCCGGGACATCATCCTTACGGGGAATATCGGGAGTCTTAAGCCTGACGACCGAGCGGCCTACGTCATCGCCCTTGCGCAGCACGTCGGGCTCGACCCGATCACTCGCCCCTTCGATCTACTGACTCTGCAAGGGAAAATCGTCGTCTACGCGAACAAGTCGTGTACAGATCAGTTGCGGGTTAAACACGGGGTCAGCATCAAGATCGTTTCCCGTGAGCAGATCGGAGATATTTACGTCGTGACGGCTGAGGCCACCGACAAGAACGGCCGCACTGACTCTGACATCGGCTCTCTGAATGTTAAGGGTCTTGCTGGCGAAGCCCTGTCAAACGCGATGATGAAGGCGGGCACGAAGGCCAAGCGCCGGGTAACGCTCTCGCTCTGTGGTCTAGGCCATGTATCAGACGAATCCGAAGTCGAGAGCATTAAGGCGGAAACCGCATCGGCCGCAATGCCCGAAGGTTCACGCGCGTCTATGGACGATCTGAATGAGAAGATCAAATCTCGGAAGAGAGTTGAAAATATAGCGGCAAGCGAAGAAACTCAGCCCAGCGAACCGGGCCAGCCCCTCAAAGAAAAATCCCAACCTGCGTTCGACGTTGCAGATTTCATGGCCGGTCTGGATCAAGTGGCCCAAGCAAACGGATGGGAACCAGAGGAAGCCGATGCACTTATAAGAATTGCGCTCCAAGCAAAGGGATTCGCGCGCATCGAAGATACAACTCCAGACTGGCGCGAGAAGATGATAGCCGCGCTCCGCTCAGAGGTTCAATGGAAGAAACGGGACGCCAAGCGAGCAGCTAAGACCGCCTGATGATCTGTAGAAGGAAACTCATGATCCACCCCACCATCCTCCTCTCCACGCCCGACGCTTCCGCCGCCGCCCCTAATTCCCCTCCCGCCGTCGCGGACCACGCCCCGGTCGCGCCCGCGAAGATGGAGACGGTGGACTCGGCTTACGAGACGTGCCGGGCGTGCGGCTATAAGTCCCTGATCGCGAACGCCTACTGCGAATCGTGCGGGCACTGCAAAGGCGCAGCACCCTCTATCCCCGCCGCGCCGGAGGGGGAGCCGAAGAACACGTATGTGATTGCGAACTCGAAAGCGGATATACATCGCCGCAAAGCGTGGAATGAAGCCGCCGACGCATGGCGTGCCCACACCGCCTCCCTCCGCGCCGCCCTCGCAACGGCGAACGCCGACCTCACTGCGATGCTGGATCGGTGCGAGAGGGCTGAGAGGAAAAACGAGTTGCCCCGCTCGCAGTACACGCAAGGAGAATGCAGAATGGAAGTACCCGCATCGTTCGCAGAAACCGTCCGCACCTACATGGGCCAACGCGTCCGTATGAAGGGGGACACCAAGTTTGGCCCCGAGTGGGGCGTCGTCATGATCGGGCTCGACATCAACGGCGTGGCCCTACTAGTCGTTCGTAACCGGAACAACCCAACGGAGTGCGTCCACTTTTCGACACCCGAGGTCGAGATCGTCACGCCCAAGAATAACTGACACACTCTCCCCCGCCCTCCCCAATCGGAACGCGGGGGATTGGAGACACCATGGGCAAGACTGTCGAACACATCAAGGGGCCTCGGAAGGTCATGCAGACCAACACCGACCTTGGAACGGGCAACTGCTGGGCCGCGTTCATCGTTCCCCTGTCGCCCGCCCTCGTCTCGCTTGACGCAAAGGAGGGGGAGTGAAGATTGCAAAGACCGTTAACTTCTACCACCTAGACGCCTCCGAGCAGGTGTTCATCCGCACCATCGGTATCCGTAAGGTTGCGCACAAGTCGGGCGTCGATCAGGCGTACATCTCCCGCTGGGTCAACTGCAAAATGGCGCTCGGTGAGAAGGTATGCGCCCGCATCCTATCAGCCGCGCGCATGCTCGAAAGGAGTCACACATGACCACCCGCAAGCCCAAGAAGAAGCCGGCAACGACGGGGGAGAGGATCGTATTCGCTAACTGCCCAAACATGAGCGTCTATTACGCACGAGAGCATTTCCGCAACAACATCGAACGCAAGCAGAAGATACGAAAAATCGACACGGCGATCCGGCGCGCGGTGAGGGATGCGTACGACACCGGCAAGTCCATCGCCCGTGCCGAGTGCAAGTCCTGTCGCCGAGAGTTTGACGTTGTCTCTGCGAAGACCCGCATCGAGCGAAAGTACAGGGTGAAACTATGACCAACCCGCCCGCCGACATCGACATCGTGGAGAGGCTAAGCAACCTCGCCAGATTTACTCAGTATGGCAGCAATGCCTGCGCCCTTGCCGTCTCTGCCGCCGCCGAGATCGAACGCCTGCGGAGGGAGGTGGAAACCCTCCGCGCCGACCGCCGCGTGCTGGCGGAGGAGGTGGAAGCATGGCGTTCATACGACACGTTAAGTTCGGCTTCTTGGTGTACTCAGAATGATGAGCAGGCGGCGTGGGCAGAAAAGAAACGAGCAGTTTCCGCCACCGACGCGAGCGGGGCGATGGGAAGGGGGAAGGCGTGAGCGAACTCAAAGCCGGGCCGGAACTGGACGCGATGATAGCTGAGAAGGTGATGGGGTGGGAACCGCTTCCGATAATCCACACTGACGATTTTGGTCCAAAGTCACGCGCATATCGAGTGCCGATCAACGGCCGAGAAAAGCATGGTGTGATTACATGTCAGATTGCAGCCTACTCCACCAACATCGCCGACGCTTGGCAGGTGGTGGAGAAAATGAGGGAGAAAGGGTGGCACATCACATTGACGGATTCCCCACCGAAAGGTCAAGAAATCTTGTTTTTTCAAAGCGAGAATCCAGTTAGGGCCGCACCGGCACCGTGCCTCGCTATCTGCCTCGCCGCCCTCCGCGCCGTAGGAGCCATCACGTGACCACCATCACCACGCTGCGGGAGTTGGAGAGGAAGGCGACGGCTGGACTGTGGTGGCACCGGAAAATGCACGGGCAAGAAGTCGGCTTTGTCGAACGTCCGGTGCTCGATGGAGAGGCTTACGGGGTAGAGATTCTCGGCGATGACAACTACCCGACCTTGGGCGCACGAGTTGCACGGGCGTTGAGCCTTGGCTCAAGACGTACGAGGCCGACTGCCGCGCCGCTTTCCTCAAGACCATCTACGACATCAATCCGCCGAAGGGCTCGAACCAGTGGGTCTGGGTCATCCCCTACGAGCTTGCGGCCAAGACGCACGCTGAGGCACAGAAACTTTTAGGAGAGGTAAGGTGAAAGAACCGAAATCTCTCTCTGCTCGACTACACGCAGCCGCGAATCTTCACCCCGAACTATCTGGCCTGTTGAACGAAACCGCCGAATACCTACAGAGCATCCGCGTATCTATAGACGAAATCGAAACGGTCGCAAAAATCCAAATGAATTCTCAGGGTCAAACGGCTGGCTTCCTCCGCTTCCACGCCGCCTATCCATCGGCGGAGGCAAGACTCAACCTTGCCCGGCTTTGGGTCACGATGGGTCTAGAAACCGACACAGAGGCGATTATGGCCGGTCTGGAGCGATGGAAGGGCTGCGAGCGGTGGAGAAACAGAATGATTCTCGGGATGCGAGAATGGCTTGAAAACCGCATGTGGGAACAGGAACCGCCGAAGGGAAGAGTGACCAAAGATGACCACCGAACCGCCAAAGCAGCCAGCGAGTTCCCAGAACCCAGCCTCCTATCGGACCTCGAAGCGGTTTCCTCGCGCTCTTACGGTCAGAGAAGCGGCATGGCTGAAGGGCAGCGGTCTACCACACCTACACAGCAAAACGATACCCGATCTGAAGGCTGATCAGAAATGGTTTGAGATTGTGGAGGATTGCTGCGAGCGAATGGGGACCGGTATGCTGGTCGGCTGGGTAGGTCAGAGAGGGACGGGTAAGACGCAGGGTGCGATAGCGATGGCGGAAGAGGCGTGTATCTTGGCGGAGCGAAGGGGGAACGTGACGCGGAGGCCGGTCCTATACACGAAGGCGGTTGAGTTGTTCTTGGTTATCAGATCGGCTTACGGGGGAGATAAGACGGAGCAGTACGCAATACGGCCGTTTCTTGAATGCGGCCTATTGGTCTTAGATGAGGTTCAGGAACGCGGAGGGACCGAATGGGAGGACCGCATTCTTAACTACGTGATTGATAAGCGGTATGATTTCCAGCGTGACACGATCCTGATTTCCAACCTGACAACTGGCGACTTTGCAAAGAACGTTGGCGCATCGATTTTGTCCCGCATAGTAGAGAAGGGCCGGGTTTACACGTTCAAGCTGCCTTCGTTCAGGAATCCCACATGAAAGGAAGAAATGAAAACGAACGCTGTATATTGGTGGTTGAGCGCTATCACTGCGATTCGCATTGCGGGCGACTTCGATCACACTTCGGAACGCGATGGAATGCCTTTAGGCTGGCGATTTTTGATTGGGTGTTTAATGCTACTGGTATCTGCCTATCTGTGCCGCAAAGCAGCGAAGGAATCGAAGTGAAAACTCTCACCATCAAAGCAGCGAAAGCGCGCGAACGCAAGATATCCGCCGCAATGGAACTCGCGGAGTGCTATTACATGAGGCGGATTGAAAAACTAAGAAAAGTCTGCCCTCACGATTACGGGGACATTCGTAGGTTCGGTAATTCTCGCAAGTGCTTTATTTGCGGGAAGGAGCAAAAGTGACCAATTCGCGAGCAAAGGGCGCGGCAGGAGAGAGGGAACTTGCGGGCGTTCTTCGCGAAATGGGCCACCTTAATTGTCGGCGTGGACAGCAATTCTCCGGCTCGCCTGATTCGCCCGACGTTTACGGAATCGTCGGTGTTCATCCAGAAGTGAAACGGGTTCAATCACTGAATCTCGGTGCTGCGATGGATCAAGCGGTGGCAGACTGTGGAGAGAACGTACCAGCGATATTCCACCGGCGCAACCACAAACCTTGGATGGTTACGGTTAGACTGGACGATCTAGAGCGGTTTATCGGATGCTGGGTAAAGTCGAAGGAGAATACATGACCGACCCACAACGCTTCAACCCGGTCCACAATGACGCGATGGCCGCTGACGACGAGGGCGCGTTCGTGACGTGGACTGAATACACCCGCCTTGTCGAATCGCTGGCGACGGTGGAGAAGGAGAGGGGCCTTTACCGCGATGCATACGAAGCTTTCCTAGTCCGCCCCGGTCACGACCGGTTCCACACCTGCTACGCCGGTGATGGGTGGGGGCGTATCCGCGCCGCTGTAGAAGCGATCGAAACCGCCATTTCCCCCGACGCAAAGGAGCCGAAATCGTGACAATGATGCCCATTGATATCGTGACAAGGCTAGAGCGCAGATGCCGATGTACTCCCGACAACGACGCGGAAGGCGTGTTCGTGCTGGACGATGCCGCGTGCGAGATCAATCGTCTTCGCGACATCGTCTCCGCAGGTGATACATTCAAATACAACAGTGATTTGTACCATGCCATGTGCAGCAAATTATGGCAGGTGGTGAAGTCCGACGGGACAAGCGATTGCGCATCCATCGCCGCCGCCGAGATCGAACGCCTGCGGAGGGAGGTGGAAACCCTCCGCGCAACACTTACGGGTAAGGATGCGGAAAGGGATCAGTGCATTTCTGCCATGGAAAAGGAGTTCGACACCGAGGCTGAGTGCGCAGGACTGAGGATTATCCGCGAGGTACTACCTGACACTGCCGGGCTTACAGATGGCGTGGCGTGTCGCCGATTCGCAGCCCCTATAGGCTATATCCTCGACGACAACGGCGTAGTCCAGAAGGTAGAAGAACTCGATACCCTCCGCGCCGACCGCCGCGTGCTGGCGGAGGAGGTGGAAGCATGGCGTTCATACGACACGTTAAGTTCGGCTTCTTGGTGTACTCAGAATGATGAGCAGGCGGCGTGGGCAGAAAAGAAACGAGCAGTTTCCGCCACCGACGCGAGCGGGGCGATGGGAAGGGGAAGCGCGTGAAGGGAACCGCGCATCTCTCCGAATGCGAGCTCTACCGCTACACCCTTGACCGCGTGTGGGGCGATCAGCCAGACAACCGGCTGGTGTGGCTCATGCTCAACCCAAGCACCGCCGACGCCGAGAAGGACGATCCCACGATCAGGAGGTGCATCGCCTTCTCCTGCGGTTTCGGGTACGACGCGCTGCGGGTGGTTAATCTATTCGCGCTCCGGGCTACCAATCCGATGGACCTCGTAGATTCTCTGGAGTCTGGCGTCGCCCTCAACGACTGCGCCGCCGATACCCTGCTGCACGACGCTACGAGTGGAGAAGGGGTGGTGGTTGCGTGGGGGGCGCACGGCGGTCGGTGGCCCGGGCGAGATCGCGTCCGGGAAGTGCTGGGGTTCTTGCGGCCTGCCAGCTTGTCGTGCCTCGGACGAACCAAAGACGGTCACCCGAAGCACCCACTTTACGTAAAGGGCAATTCTCCGCTTACAGAGTGGTCGCCTGCCATCCGCGCCGTCGGGGCAATCCCATGACCGACAACAGCTGGCAGTGCGAATGCCGAGAGAACGGGAAATGCAAGAGTAACCCACCAGAGCTGCGTAAGTGCCCTAAGTGTGCTTTCACACCCGATACTGAGTATTACCCGAGAGAAGAGGAAAAGAAATGAATATCCCTACAAAGAGCAACTTGCAAGCCTGCAAGATCACTGCGTGTATAGGATTCGGATTTGGATTCTCATTGGGTTCCCTATTCCTTATCTCCTGCGGCCATATCCCCGCTGGCATTATGTCTGCACTTGTGGCTATTTCGTTCCTGTACTCGGCTAGTTTGGTTGGAAGGAAGGATGGTGAAGAGTGAGTGATTCGCTTGGCGATAGGATGAAGGGCTACGAGTCGGCTTATCGAATGGTCATGCCGCGCAGGCTCCCCATCATACTTCGACTAGATGGACGTGCATTTCACACTTGGACAAGGGATTTAGATCGCCCTTTCAGCAAACTTTTTTGTGACGCGATGGATAAGGTGGCCCGCACGGTCTGCGAGGACGCCCAAGGAGCCAGCATCGCCTATGTGCAGTCCGATGAAATCAGCATCTTGCTTCACAACTATCGGAGCCTAGAGAGCAGCCCTTGGTTTGATAACCAGATTCAAAAGATCGTGTCTGTAGTCGCCTCTATTGCGTCTACGACAATGACCGTCGAATCTCCATCTCTTTTCGGTTCCATTAAGGGTTCTTCGTTTGATTGCCGCACATTTGTTCTTCCAGAGGCAGAGGTTTGTAATTACTTCCTATGGCGGCAGCAGGATGCATCTAGGAACTCGATACAGATGCTCGCCCAATCTCTCTACCCGCAATCGGAACTACACCAAAAAAACACCTCGGTACTTCAAGAGATGACTTTTCAGAAGGGTCATAATTGGAACGATCTCCCTACCAGTCAGCGAAGAGGAAGGTGCTTGCAAAGGGTGGCATACGACGTAGATGGAGTGATCCGAAACCGGTGGGAAGTCGATTCAGAAATACCCATCTTCTCACAGGATCGGGACTACATCGAAAAGCACCTGAGAACACCCGAACCAACGGAGACATCGTGAACCTAGGACCAAACCGCTATCGCGAGCGCTATCGAGCAGCCCAACGTGCACGCCTCATCAAAGCCAGCAATCTCAAGACTCTCTCCAAATCCAAGACGCGCCGAAAGATGGGAGTACGGTGAAACGCAAATCATGCGGTAGAACCACAGAACTAACATGTATCGAAGCTGCGCGAGCGGCTGGTATCCTTCCATGCCAAAACAAGACGACAACCTACGGCACAATTGGAGACTCTTGGCAGACCGAGAACTCATCGACGGAATCCTCCGTGACTTCGATTACGGATGGTCAATCTTCGGGAAAGTCGCCCATAAACAAGGTTCAGCGTCGATTTGCAGGCAAGGCTCCCTGTCTGCCGCCCGCTTGGCGGTATTCTCCGAAGCCCGTCAGCATATCTCCGCCGACCGCATCGCTCGTGCAACAGGAATCGCTCGGTCCACCGTCCTTTACGCCCTTGGGGCGGCTCGATCTGGGGGCTTTCAGGGACGCGATGAAGGAAAACAAGGTTGATGAAGATTGGTGGTGGTGGTCTGTGCGCAAACGTCAGATTTGGATCGTGGAAATTCGTCGCAAGGTCTGGAAAGAGATGCGAAAAACCGGCCTTTCATACGAGACAATCGGCGCGGTTACGGGCGGATTCGACCATGCAACCGTAATGAAACTTATTAAGCCTAAGCGTAGAAAGTCTCCCGCTGATCCGTCGCCACCACAATCCGCTGATTCCGAACCGTTGCCCCCTGCGCAAAGTTCGGACTCTGATAAATCGACTGATCCTTGAGTTCAGCCTGAGGATCGACGTTGGTAACAAAGTTGGCGTACGTCGCATTCGCCGCAGAGAATGCCGCCTGATTGATATTGAAATACCTGTTGTTGAGGAAGATTCTTGATGTGTTCCCGGCTGCGGGTAGATCGCGCCCAACAAGTTCCGCATTCGTAACCGCAGTGCCAACCGGCAAGACGCAACCGACGTTACAGTTCTGCACGTCGAGAAACACATCCTTATCAGCCACAGAGTTTGTGCTGTTCTGCTCAAAGAGCGGAGAGAGCCCAGCGGCCTTTGTGACAATGTAAATTGTGCTGTCTCTGGCCGTGATATAGGATCGAAGCCCAGCCCCAGCGCCACCCTGATTGTGCGGACCGAATGCGCCGAAGGTGTTTGCGGCGTCACCTAATCCAATGTCCACCGCCCACTGAGTATTGCCGAAGATGCCGATGGACTGTTTCGTACCCGCTGTAGCGGGCTCATAGAGCACGATCGCATATCGAACGCCCCACGTAAACAAGGTTGCATCGGGCGATGCGCATTCAATCCGGCAGTTCTTAAACGCAATCGCAGCATCACCATAGTCTGTATCCTGATAGAACAGCCACGTTCCGAGCGTGGAGAAATAGCAGTTCTCAAAACGAATCGGATATGCGTTGAAAGAGGTTAGATCTGATGGCGTCTGGCATCGCTGGAATGTCCCGATCCCGGCGCGGACGGTGTCGGTCTTTGCCGTCGTCACATCAGAGAACATGCACCCACCTACATACGCATCCTTAGTAAGCCCGTATGCTGGATTGGCGGCTGTGCCAATGCCCAGAAAGTCGATCGGATACTGAGCTGTCGTGTACATCGTACCAGAAGGATTCTGGAGCATATACCGCTTGCACTTGCAGTTGGTGATGCGGACGTTGGACAGATCAAACCCTCCGCTCTGCCCAGTTACCGCAATCATCGTCATGCCCGTTGCAGAGCTCCCAAGTCCATACACCTCGCAACCGTCGATGATGATGTTTTTCAGCGCATAGTTGGTATATGAGCAGATGATACCGTGAACGCCCGGCTCGTAAACGCGGCAATTGTAAATCTCAACGTAGTTGGCGTCAAATACAGCAATTCCTCGCTCTCCGTACAAAGTGTCAATATCCTCAACGCCGATATACGAAAACCCAATCGGCCGAATCTTTGAGAAATTCGCCGTAGCCTGATCGAGTGACCAACCCCAGTTAGAAGCCGTTGTTCCTCCGGTTAGACCATTCGTGTTGACAAAGACTTCCCTCGTATCTGTCTTGTAATATGCGGTGTTGTTACCCGCAACAACAAGGTTGGCCGCAATCGTCGCATCGGCAATGCCAGCCGCCTGCCCGGTAATGAGCATGTGCGTTTTCCATGCTCCATCTACATCCTGTTGGCTGATCGCGGTAGGCTTAAAAAGGGCATCACCGATCAAGAGCGTACCGGCAGTTAGAACGTTCGATTTATAGACGGTCGTTACGCCGATCTGAGTCAGTGAAGAAAACGCAGTATCTGCACGAAGGACTGGCCGAGCGATTGCGCCGCTGCTGGGCCGAGCCCCGTCAGCGGTCTTCCACATGCGGATACCGATCTCCGTGGAGGCCGTACGCCCGGCAGTGATCGCGTCGTACGTGAACTGGTCTACCCCAGTAGATGTGGCGTTTGTGCCTCCAGACGTGCCCGCAAGAATCACCAGCACGCTAAGAGCCGTTCCAATCGGCTTTCCAGTAAACTCCGCAGACGTGACTTTCGCCAGTGTGCGCCATGCCTGAGCGGCCGTCGTCCCTGAGTTGGCATCGTTTCCGGCGTCCAAATCGACGTAGCGGGTAGTCAGAAATGACTTTGAAATCCGGTTTGCCATTACTCGCCCCTCGCCAAAGATTCAACAACCGGCCCTAACGACCAGTCCGAATAGGTCATGAGTTGTCCGTGCGCATCTAGACCCTCATCGAACACGGCACACCGACCAAAGGCATTGAGCAGAAACCCAATCCTTTCTCTCGTTTCTCCCTCGGTGTACGAAACCTTCGTATCCATCCACTTGAGGTAAACAATCGGGAGCACTGGGACACCCCTAGACAGCCACGGGGCGGCATTCTCCATCACGCGAGTATGCCAAACGCTCCGCATGTAGTGGAAGTCGTACAAGTCAATACAGACACCATGAACATGCTCACCGGGAATCCCTAGCGAGATATCATCGGCAAGCGAAGAACGCCACTGCTTCACTTCCTGCTGAGAACTCTTGTCCCCCAAAGACGCAGAGTACCAAGGATCGCGGATGAATCTAGGGGTGTAATACCATTGTGTTACGTTTGGGAACTCCGTATACATCTCATTCGATAGAGCATGGATCGTATCCCATGCTCTAAATCGGCTTGCCTTAGTAGTCAGCGAGATATTTACTCCGTCCTCACAGTGGAGCATGAACGCCCCGGAACCCTCATGCTTCCAAGTGTCGGTAGGCTGCCACATCTCCAGTTTCGTAGCGCCGGAAATACATCCGGTGGCGTTCAGTCCCGGCGTAGAACCGGGCTGATCCTTGAACATGAGGCATGAGTAAATAGCGCTCATGGTTTCTCCATTCGCCCTTCGATTCGTGCGAGTGACGAAGAAATCTCGGTCAGTTTATCGAACATCTCTTTACGCGCGATCGTCGCGTCGATCTGCCAGATTTTGATCTCGGAAAATCGCTCATTGTTAATCGCTTGATCCTGCCTCTGAGCGGCAAAGCCAGACGATACAAAGCCGTAAACGATTACGGTCCAAGTGATGACAAATACTCCGAACTTGAGATAAGTCACCAATGACCTCGATTTCACATCACCTAAAGATGCCATCACTGATTCCATTAAGTCTTCGATAGTGTGGCCCGCTGAATAAAGGCGGCAATCTCGCCGGGCTTATCATCGGGACGCGCGATCGTCAGGAGTTCAGACGCCTTCACCAGATTCCCAGCGGCAAGATGCCCAATCGCGGCATCCTGCTTGTTCTTGTTGTAGAGAGTACGAGCCCAAGGCCACCCGAAGGCCACTAGAGCGGCGATGCCAGCGGCCAGAGACACCCAGAATGAGGCAACCGCGAAACCTTCTCCGTAGCGGTTAACCCAATATTGAACGACCATCAGACCGAGTGAGACGGCGAATCCTTGCAGAGCCGTCCTACGCGGCAGCCAAGGCACCCAGAATGAAGCAACAACCCCTACGACGGACGCCAGACACAAGAGCCCAGCAATTACGCCAATGGTCTTTGCAGCCCCCCGTAGGTCAGTCTGGGCCTGTTCTTTGCCCGTGACCTTGCGCGGTCCGGTCGCAGGAGATGCGTCATCTTTGATCCCATCCGTAACGCCCTTCCGCTCGGTAACGTGTCCCTTGGCATCACGCTTAAACGTACCGACGACCTTCCCCGCATCATCGAAAACCGCTCCGTCTAGAGCGCGAGACTCAATTTTCCCCACCGGATTACAGGCCACAATCGAGACGGCCAGCACCAGCAACAGGAGGAATGCCAGAATCTTCATTTCCCAGTCTCCTCAAAGTTTTTCTGCGCAGAAACATCACGAGCACGATCAAACGTATAAGGCCCTTCGGATGCCATTTTCCTATTCCCCGGTTTCTGATTCCCATAGACCCACCGCCCAGTATCGTTCTCTTTGTACACGTACCATCCGATGACCTTGTTTTGAATTTTGTCGAGCATTAGAGAAGGTTCGCCTGTGTATACAGCTGCATTGACGTGCAGCTTGCGCCCAGTTTGGGATCAAGAACAAGGGTTGTTCCTTCACCCAACGATGCCAGAATAAGTGATGCCGGTGTATTGTTTGCGGGGGATGACTGTTGACCTGTGGTAACGCCCAATGACGTACACAGATCGGTGTAGTTTCCACTTGGGGTAGTTCCAGTTGTTGCCGGTGCCCAAACGAGGGTGTCAGCTACCAACAGGCCCGTTCCCAGCACATTGGATGAAGTTACGCCTGTCATTGTGGAGAGCGTCCACGTCATGAGACCGGCATATTCAAGCCAGTAGGCGATATCGCCTTTACCTGTGCTGTCCTCTAGATCTGTCCTTACAAACACCTGAGTCGTAAATACCCCGTTGTTTGAACCAGCACCTGCCGCGTGGATCACGCCGACTTGGCCGTTTGAGATAACGATCTGAGCCGCGCCGCCGAGAAGGGCACCAGAGTAGATGCCCGAGGATGAATACCCATAAGCGGCAGCTGTAGCGGGAGTAGAAAACACGGCGGTTGAGAATTTGACGACAGGAAGGGCGTTGCTATTGGTTGACATGAGTTCTCCCAAGAGATCGTAGGCCAGTAAGAAGGTCTTTTAGGAACACGACGCATCCGCATCCGGGTAGCGCCTTGTAATCTACGATCTTACCTCTGAGTTTGAGATAGAGCCTGATCGGATACGGTACTCCGTACCAATCTATGAACCAGCGGACGATGCCGCCCTTTGGATGACGACCGCGCGGGCAGTCTGACGTGCGGGCATGGTCGATGACTAATTTACCATCTACTAAACACCGAGTTGCTGTTGATAAATGACAACCTGCACACATCGCGGCCGAAGTCATTACATCGTTTGCGATTAAATGGCCGGTTTGTGATCGGGTGTAACCGTCTATCTTGGTTGATCTGGTGCAGTTGCACATTATGGGAGCATTCCTCTTAGTCCAGTTCCCCAGCCGCTCGATCCACACGATCCCCCGTATGAACACGGAAACGAGTTGTCTGGAATCACCGACACTGTTAGATTGATATACACATCAACAGAGACGCCAGAACCATACATGACAGATTCCGTATGCTGGAAATTGAACGTATCGCATAGGCGCGATCCATCAGAGCTTCCAGTAGACGACACAGAAGATGCTCCATCAAATGATGCAAGTTGGAAGGGAAGTCCCCAAGGCGAAGTATTCCACGCTTGGCGACGGCTGGTTTCTGCGTTGTAGGCTATGAGCGATCGTGTGTAATAAAAGAAACCCTGCGCATCTGGAATGGCCGTCCCGTTTACATCGAACCGGTCCATACGCGGCATCCCGTCCGCGTTGGACAGGCAGCATTCACCCTGCATCGTGATCGTTGCAGGACTCGTAGTGATTATGTCGATTCCCTGAGATGGCCTAGTCGTCCGCTGGGTAATCGTCAGATTGATCGAGATCGTTCCGCCCGAATTAGTAACGGTATCAACAGACGCGGTAGTAGAATTTGTTACTAGGTCTCCTCCGCCCAAATCCTGCACCTGCGTACGGATAAATGCGAAACTGACACGGTAGAGAAGGCTGTCTCTAGAGCCGCAACACTTGGCCACCGGAAACCATCGGTTTGTATCTCCTCCAAATTGCTGCCAGTCGTCGGTGTTCAGGCAGTCCGATGCGTTGCAGTCCCCCACTCCGGGCCAGAAACAACACGAAGGCGCAGGGAGTAATCGAGGATCAGTGCCGCCGCCTGTCCAAACCGTCAGTGGTACAGGCTCATCAATAATCTGTACGTCACTACCCGGAATCTGTTGGACTTCCTCAGCTGTGTATCCGATCGTCCGGTCTATGCACAGGACAACCGACAAGAAAAGGTCATAGATTACCGAATATCCCTGCGCCAGTCGAGCGCATGTGAAGTATCGAGTGTTTGTGGGGCATCCAGAACACAGAAAACACTCGAAATACTCAGGGCCTTGGTCTACGTCTGCGCAACCAGAATCGCAATCATTCCTGCGCTCAATCTCTACGTCTGTTCCTCCGACCTTTATAGCGCCATCGGGGATGATCAGAAAACCGGGAGTATCGACGGACGCATACCGCTGATTAGAGGCGTGAACTACCTCGTAGCAATACCCTCCTACTCGAATAAAGAACGTGCCGGGAAGTTCTGCCGGGTCAGGTTCGCCCGCAACACCTAGACCGTCTCGAACCCTGATCGTCCGTGGATCATCCGTGAGCGTGGAATTTGCAGATAGATATACCGGTGAAATTGATCCGAGTGCGCACGGAGCAGGAAACGTATGGCAAGGCTCTGAGCGGTAGAAATACTCAACAGTCGTCACCGGATTGCAACAGTCCGAACAATCGACAACCTGCCCTACGCCATCCGCCTGTAGGGCCTGCCTCTGATCGTTCATCAGCGCTACAGGCACTAGATACCCCCCATGCGGTTGCCTAGCGCCCGTACCTCATTGGTCATCGCCTCAATACTGCCCTGTAGAGACGAACTTCCGTCAGCGGAGGTAAACCCGCGAGATTGGGCGTCGTGCAGCCTGTCTAGGGCCTTCTCCGCGTCCAAGATGCCCTTGATGCGCGTCTCGGCGATTCGTTGTTCCATCCTCAACTGTTCCTCCTGCCACTTGATGAAGTCGGCTTGAGATTCAGCGAGGATACGGGCATTCTCTAGTCGCGTCTTTAGCCGTTCATCTTCTAATTCTTGAGTAGCCTTTGCTGTCTTGGCAAGTGATACTGAGTCAAGCCGATCGCGTTCCATCTGGGCTGCGATATCCGCAGTATTTTTGTTTTTTATTACTTCAAAACCCGCCGTTGTCTGGGCATCCTGAATAGTCTTTATTTCGCCCTTAATAACACCAAGATTTCTTCCGGTAATCTGAATACCAACAGGGTTATCAAAATTGAGCCAAGAACGTCTGACGCCATCAAGTTCGTCATTGAGATCCTTGAGCTTCTTTCGTTCAGCATCAATCCGTGATTCGGGCTTTTGGCTTTGTACGCCTTCGAGAAATTTGTCGGCTTCGATCGCTCCGGTTGTTCCCATGCCCGCTACGGTCTTTAGATATTCGTTAATCGCCTCGGAGGCATGGGCAATCGAAACGATTGCGGCGGCTACTGCAAACGCCTGACGCTCGACCGCCTTCAAGTCATTAAGCGCTCCACCGAACGCTTTGCCGCCACGTTGTCCAGCCTTTTCTGACGCATCGCCCAACTCATCGGCAGCCTTTTCGGCATCTAATGCCGCATTTGCGGCGTCATTCCCATCTGCGATAAATCCCATCCACATCTCATGCGTCTTAACCCGTACATCTTCGGATTCTTTTCCTATACCCTTTACTTTTTCCTTAACTGCATCGACAGCCGGACCAACCTGTGAAGTATCCGCCGTGATCTTCACGTTCGCGGAGCCAAGAGTTGATCCAGAGTCGGACATTTCAGATTCCAGGGATATTGAGTCCGATGATTGAAACGACGTAGGAGCGGGCTGGAGGAGTCAATAGACCGCGCTGGACGCGAATAACTACGCTACCGGAGCCGGGAATATCGCAAGCTGACGCGGCGCTATCCGCTAGGCTCTGATTGCCCTGTGGGTTCGAAACGAGGATGGTTCCTGCCGATATCCACGAAGCGGTCAAGGTCGCCGATCCAGTGGCGGAAAGAAGGGCGCAAGACACCGTGACCAACGATCCATGAGAACTGAAAGAGGTAATGTCTCTCTTGAGGTTGAGAGCGGCCGATAGACCGGCAACGCCAGAGATGGTCGTAGACCCAGAGGGGAGTTGCGAAATTGGAATCTGAGTGATGGACACCCTCGACAGGCCCGAGCCAGACGCCGCCGTACTCACGCGAAACCGGGTCATCAAATAACCCTGAATGTTATAGGTGTCTGTAGCCGTAGCGGATTGGGTGATCGTTACGCCAAGAGATGTCCAGTTCGTCTTATCGTTCGAACCTTCGACCGTCAGAACCGCACCGCCCCATGAACCGCTCGTGAGCATCGCGGACGCCTGCGCAAAAGAATCCGTACCTGTGTAGATCAAATCTGATGCGGCATTCAACGTGTTAATGTTCAGCTTTGATGTTTGATACAAACTCATGGCGTTCCACCTATGCTCGTATCGCAGACCTTGAAGAACGGCGGCTGGTAAATCTGAAAGAAAGGCTGGTCAATGATCCACGCAATCGAGAACACTGTACCCTTTTGCGCGGCCCACTCCTCTACTTGCGAACTCCTAAACGACGTTCCTACACCCTTTACAATCGTCTCAGAACCATCCTCGTTCACCATCGCAACATCATACGAGATCATTGCAGGGTCGTAATGATCCTCACCGGGATATACCTTCTGCACGATCCCGCTTGTGGGCTTAGATGCCATCTAGTGGACTCCCCGGGAGTGTGATCCAGCCCGTAGGAGTATTTCTCTTGTCGGGGAACCCATCTACTACAAATACGCGCGGGATACTGATCCTAGCACCGGTAGTAATATCGCTGTATTCAACTACACCCGGAACAACTTGATAGTTGTAGAATGGAGGTCGTCCATCATTGGCCGTCTGATAAAACTCTGAAAGAACAGGATCGGTAATCGGAGGAGATGGCATCGGAAAACCTGCTTCACCTGGACGCGGCGGATATCCCGGATATGGCAATGTAGGCTCGGTAATCCATTGATATACAAGTCGGTATGTTCGCGCCGTTAACTGTGTGATTTGAGGAGCAAGCATCATGTACTTGTTCCCATCAGGAAACGTGTGAATCTGACCCGTCTGAGCCGTGATGTAGTCACGCTGGGTAGACGTGAGGTTCTCAACATCCACCGACCTAGACCAGATCGTGCGGTAAAAAGGCGACTTTCGGGGATGGTCGATCCATTCAAAAGACCTTCCTGTATCGGTAAGCACTTGCCGACCGTCGTCTCCTGTTGTGTAGATCGGAATGGTCCGCGCCGTGGCAATCAGGAACGGCACATTGACCTCTGCCCGCTCCGAGTCGATCCGCAGGTATCCGCGCTGTAAATCCACACCGGGACGCCGCAGAACGGTCGTAAACCGTCCATTGGTGCTGTACAGGGCGTACATCTTCGTCGCGCCCGGTGCAATACGTTCTTGTACGCCTGTCTTGTCGCAGAACAGGCCGGGATATCGAGGGTGCTCCTCCCGGTAGTTCGGCCAGCCCAAGGGCATTCCCGGTGTGATTTCAGTCTGCCCAACGACGAAGATACGACGCGCAGCGCCCGACGAAGGATCGAACTCGGCGTCTACCGAGTCGAACAACTCGAAACAGGTTCCGTCATCGCCGGGGTTTGGCATATCACTTCTGGCCTACGTAGTTGGTGGTTGTAGCTGTCGTACGCGCGGCAGCGGCGTTAAGAACCTGAGTCGAGCCCACCCAAGAGTTAAGCGTCGTGATCGTGTTGTTGAACTTGCCGCCATTGGCGATGTATGAACCGGGGAATGCGTTAGCGGTCGTGATAACACCTGTCGTTGCCCCTCCGTTGTTGAGTACCAGCCGAGAACCCCCGTAGAGGTTGGCCGTCGTCACGTCAACTCCAGAGCCTTCCAGCGTACAGCCCGCGTTAGCGCCAAGGTTGAGGGTCGTCACGTCGCCACGCAGAATATTGTTTCCGCCCATGATGAATGCGTTGGTGAAGGCGGGAGTTACGTCAACCGACGCGCCAGCCGTATATACATCACCCATCGTGACGCCTGAGAGGATATAGCACCGGCCGCTCAAACCACCTGCGAACACCTCGTTTGCGAAAGTGCCTCCCGTCAGATAGAACGACCCAGCACCGGTCGATCCGATAGTTAAGAACCCAACAGAACCGGTAACCGCGAACGTGATGCTCGCATAGATGTACTGACCACTCATTGATACATTGATAGCCGTCGTCGTTGCGTGATTTGCGAGAATTACAATCGACTGACCCGAATTGCCGATATTCCCCTTAAACCCGGTCGTTACCGTCCAACTCTTGATCGCAATAGCCGACAGAGCCGTGAGGTTCGTGTTGATGTCGACAGAGCCAGACGCAATCACGAAATCATCACCGGCAGACGGAAGTCCAGCGGTCGAGTAGTTCGCAGTATTCGCCAGATCACCATCTACCCCGAGCCAGCGTACCTCTGCCATTGGAAACCCCTTATACCACTAATTTCGCTACGATCGCAACGCGGGCCGTAGCGGCTGCGCCGCTAACCGTGTTCGTGTAAACGCGAATAAACCTGTATGTATCTACGGTGGCCGTTGTATTTGGAATGCCAACAGCAAGATTGGCCTTACCTGATACTGTGTACCAAACCTGATTGTCGATAGACCCCTGCAATTCACCTACCCATCCCCCTATGGCTCCGGTTTCCATCTCAATCTGAACATTTGCCTTGCTCTGCGTCGAAATTTCCATCGGGTCCGTATAAGAACCAAGTACATTTAGATCGAACCCGGCGTAGACCTTCCACCCCACAGCGCCCACGCTAATGGGCGTCGGTCCGATCAAACTGGAAGCGGCTATAGGCATTAAGCGACAGTAAATGTTCCGGTCATTACAAAGTCGAAAGTTACAATGATCGGATCGGCCGTCTTGCCGCTCACTGGCCCAATCTTCATATTCCTGATCTTTGCTGAACCGCTGTATTTACGATCAGTGCTGTGAAGAAACAGATTGATCGTGGGAGAACCAGTACCAAACAACGCAAGAGGGGTCGTGTCATCTGCGATCATTTTTAGTGAACCAGAAAGTTTTTGATTTCCGTTCAAAGCTTCGTAGAAGCCAGCAGAGCCGAACGTTGTTACATCCTTCTCTCCAGCGTCATAATCACCAGACCATTCCTCCACGCTACCAACGACAACTCCAGAGGCCCAGTTTCCAGAACTGGAGGCCGTCGTCACACTACCTGCATTTCCTAGAACTTTTGCCATGAGAAACCCCTTACGTTGACGGGAAACAGGTAACCATGTACGTTTCCGCGTGATGCCATGCGAACTGCTTTTCCGGAACAGCGATACCAGACGACCGCTTAAAGAACACCCGCCAAGTAACCCCGTTAAACGTCGCCGTCGTGTTTTGATTGTGGAACACAGTCATAAGACGAGAGAGGATAGCCTCGGTAGCCGCACCGAAACTCACCGCGTTGTTATTCGAATCGTACTTAGGAACATAGACATTGAAGGTGAAGTATCCGGTTGATCCGTTCCCACCAAAAGAATCCAACTCAACATCGGCCTGCACGCTCCCAACGACGTAGGGAGGAACACCGTTCGATCCGTTGGCGCTCGTCTCAATCGCCCAATAGCCGCCAGTGAGAAGAGCGACAAGGCCCACAACGGGCGTCGTATCCGCAACCACAAGGGTTTCGACCGCCTTGTAGACAGCGGGGATCAAGAGGCACCCTTAATGCCGCCCCTGAGCGTTGCGGCAAAGCCTTGAGAAAATGCACCGAAGGTGGCTCCCTTTTCCTCTAGAAGCGTCCTAATGGCCCACGGGCGCGGCTGAGTATTCCCCGTGCCGAACTCCAGTCCAAGGGCGTAGTCATCAACAGGGACGCCGGATTCGGTGTTCCTTGCCTCCCGAGCGATTCCCGCCGCCGCCACCAACTGAGAAGGCGTAGCCACGTCAACCGAAATCGCATTCCACATGCTTTGAGTATCCTTGTGAGGAAACTCGCCCGGTGTAGAACGTGGCGGACCCTGAATCCCGATGTTCCTTTTCATCGCCTGAGCAATCACAACGGCCGCATCGGTCAACCCGACCGCCGCCGCCGCGTTCACCCGCTCTTTAAACCCATCGCCGCCCCAATGAAGCTCCAGAGTGCCAATCTGCGTTACCTGTGGCACAGACACAACCGGGGCAATGTTCGTAGATGCCGCCAGCGATTCAAGGGAAGCCATTAGACAACCTCCGTACCGCGCAGCATCCAGTACGTAGCCCGCCCAGCATGATCCTCCTCAGGTGCCACAAGTGAAATCTTCACCCCCGTGTAAGGCCCGCTCGCAACCGTGATCCTCACGCCCTCCGCAAAGGCCGTATCTGGTCCGAGGTACACGTTAAAGGTCCGCTTACCCGTTAACCTCTGATATTCCAAAGCCTCCCTAGACGTGTCCACCTGAATGTCAGCGGCATAGGTCACCGTCGTAGACGTATCCGCGAACCCGCCATAGGCATCACGCGTCGTGCTAGACGGCGTGCCGATCGTCACAGTCCAACGAAGCATCGTTAACAGACTCACGCGCTGATCCTTTTCCAAGCCTGAATGCGATACATAAATCCATCCCACCACGATCCCTCTTGGCGCTCATACTTGTAATGGCCGAGAGTTTCACCCTTCATGGATTGATCTACACCAGCGTTTGCTACCGACGTTGCCACAAGGTCATACATCAGCAGTTTCAAATCTACTGGCATATCTACATCCGCATACCCGGCTGTGTTGACAATCTCAATGTTCCGCCAACCTCGTGGGAACTGCGGCGATGGCTCAAACGTCATCGAACCGGGTAACGGCGCGTAATCATCGTACGTACCTGCCAAATCAGCCGTTTCAATATTGACAATGCCCGTAGTACCTTCTAGGCGTACACCAGTAAGGGCGTAGGTATAAAGAGCCGTCTTGGCCTTATTCACCACCTTAACGCTTGTCAGCACAGTTGCCGGAGCATTCTGGAGCACGATCGAGCGGTTCCCGCCGTCGTAATACTCGGTCCGAGCAGCCGAGTCGAACTTTCGGTTACAGAGCGTTTCTAGCTGAGCCTGAATCGCTGGAATCTGGACGTTCAACTTCGCATCTTGGGCAGTGCCCGAGATACCCGCATAGACCTTATATTCTGCGAGTGTGATTATCGGCACAAAACCAGACCCCGCGCTCTCGCGCAGGGGTCCGGGAAGGAAGGCTTAGGACAGCAACAGATACCCGGCCAAACCGAGTTCGGATGTGCTGTTAGGAGACTGCTCTGCGCGAGAGAGATCGCACCCGACGCTTACCAGTGTGGTTGCGCCGGTGGTAATTTCGCAGTTGAGATACCGCTTGCGAGCGCCCGTGATCGGGAGATAGAACTTGAACGCCTTACCCGCATCGGTAGTCTGCGGAAGTCGGCCGTCACCGGTCGCACCGCTGGCAGTCAGGCCGGTAATCGCCGTATACGTGCCGTTGGTGGTGGCACATTCGGTTACCCGCATAACGGTTGCGGCACCGCCAATAACGCCAAACTGGACGGTGAACACCGCATATGCATAGCCCTTTGTGTCAACCACGAGAGGTGTGTTCGCAGCCGAATTGAGACTGATCGGAGCAAGACCGGGCTGGTAGTTTGAAAGTTGTGCAAAAATCACTGTGGTTCTCCTATTAGGTGACCTTGAGCGCGGCAATCGGGCCGACCGTCGAACCCCGGCCGTCGCCGTGGATATTCACAGCGCCGCGAGCCGTCGCCCGCATCGCAATCTGATCCGTGTCCATGTACCGGTCGGTCGAGGTCATGATTCGAAGGTCCGTATGGACTCCGAGCATCGTGGCCGCACCGAAGTCGCCGTAGTAGATTTCGGGAGTGCCCGAAGTCGTACCCACCGCGTCCATCACCTGAGCGAAGTACCACGGAATCCCGTTGAACTCTGCATTCTGACCCATTGAGCCGGGGCTAGCCAGCGGGAAGGTCTTGAGGTCGAAGTTCTTGTTACCACCGCCCGCGTTCATCAAACGGGCAGCCGTCTGGTAATACGCCTGACGGCTGGATGCGTAGCACACGTTGGACGCGGGTTGAATGTTCTGGACTGAGCCTGGAAGGTTGGTCAGAGCCGCCAGAGAAACAGCCGCATAGTTTGCACCCATTGCGATATAGGCACCAGAAGGAAGGCCGTTAGCCAGACCTGTCATATTTCCGTACGTTACCGAACCGTCGCCATTGAAGTACGCATCGTCCTCGGCCTTGGCCCAACCCTCGGCCACGGACTGAGTGAACTGGTCAGCGATATTCACGGCCGCGTCGTTGAACAACTCGGTTGAGAACAGCATGAGACCCGCCAGTTTGCGCGGAACCAGCGTAATCAGGTCGTACGTGTTGTCAGAAGGTGAAATCGTCGCACCCTCAGCCGTCCAAGCCATCGTGAGGAGACCAGTCTTGCGGGGACGACGCCACTCATCGGTGCCACTGAAACGCTGGACGTTGGCAATCTTGCGGGCCACGCCGTAGAACTCGGTTAGCCAGACGACCTGCGGGAAGTACTGCGGGGCCACAAGCACACCGGCGCTCGTGTTGTTCGCCTCGCTGGACGCCTTACCCACGATGGCAAGGTCGTTCTCGCGCTGGGGGTACGAAAAACCCTTGGCGTTGCCGATTGCCAGACGCAGGAACGCGCCTGCAAACTCGGCTTCGTCTACGTCCTCATAGACAGCCTTCTTGGGATGACCAAACGGAAGGCCCTGAGTAGCCTTCACCTTCATCTGATAGGACTTGCGGCCCTCAGTCCGCTTGCTGTCCATGATGCCGGGAACGGCGTTGCTCTGGATTCGGTTGGTAGCGGCCTTGGCCGTAGCAGTCCGAACCTCGCGGAGAGTCTGAGAGGCAGACTTCTTGACGGTGTGGACCTCGGTCGCATCGTCCTCTTTGGACTCCTCGGCCTCGGTTTCCGTCTCATCCTCAACCTCTGCCACAAGTTCGGCTTCGAGCTTGATAACCGACTTGGTATCCCAAGCGGTCTTGACCTCAGCCTCAGTCATGGCCTTCTCAGCGCCATCGGCAGTGAGTTCGAGGCCCTGATCCTTGATGAATGCGAGCGCCTCATCCCACGTCTTGCCGGTGAAACCAGCCGCGCGGAGCGCCTTAAGAATGCGTGAACGGTTCATACAACAACTCCTGAAAAGTGGTAACGCCTTTGGCGCACCGCATCAGAGTTGTTCGGGGTCCGTAGACCCGTGAAACCCGTTCGCTGGCTATAGCCGACAGTGAACAATACCCATTATCCGACGAGATTATTTGCCCAACGGTCGTTTATCTAGACCTTTTTCCTTGATCATGTTCGCCAAGTCGTCAATGTGCAGACAGTCAACCATGCAAGCACCTGTCACAATGTGCTGAACCGGAGCGATCGAGCCATTACAGTAATCGTTCCCGGGTGTAGCGCCGTGAAGGACGCCGAGAGCGATGATTTTTCCGTCACTTCCAATGGCGACAATCTGATCACCATTCTTCGCTTCACGTCCGTTTCGGTAGTGCATTTATTTTCCTTTAAGAATAATGAACAATATCCAAAAACTACTTAACTTGTCAAACGACAATCTGCTTTCGGGGGATCAAGAGACGCTTTGGATCGACTTTCTTCTCGGTTGATACGCCGCTAACGGTCTGACAGTGCATGTTCGCGGGCAGGCCGGTAAACGAAACCTCCAGCGCCTTAGCCCTCCGAATCACCCGTTCGCAGCCCGGCCACATCTTCAACTCTTCCGGCTTTGGGTCGCCAATCTCCATCGGGATGAACCCAATCGAGAGCCCGAATCCGCCTTGGTCGATCTTGGCGCACAGGTCGTCCGCATAGGGGCACTTGAGCCCCGTATAGACGTGAACCCGCATCTTCCAGCCGGTCTGACTCCCGTTCTCCATCCAAGGATCGACCGTGCGGGCAACGCCTACGCAGTGATCAAACGAGTAGTAATGGTCAAGAAACACCTTCTTTTGGTTGAAGGAATTGAAGTAGCTCCAATCAATCCCCGAAGGTAAAACCACCTCTTCGTCCAGATCGGTGTCGATGGTGGTGGCGACGATTTCCACCGTCCGGTCCTTTTCCATCGCCTTCGTTTCGGCCCTTGCAATGGACAGCCCACGCAATCCAACCGGATCGGTGTCCTTCACAAAGAACTTTGACCGCATGCGAGCCAGAACGTCCGTGTTTTCTGGTGTCATGTTGCACCCCCGATCTCCGTGTAGTAGACGTATTCAATCCAGCACCGACAGTCTACGTGAATCGGCGGACCCTCTACATTGTCGTAGTCCAATACGAGTTTCACGCCGTCAATGTCCAGAATGTCGCCCTTTTTGAACCAAACTCCGCCCGGTTCAATCTCTTTTTTATTCATGCTCTGGCAGAGTGGACATACCAATTCGTCTTCTGAGGTAACCCAACGGATCATTTCTACAACCTGTGAATCTTCGGCCGCAGTGATACGTCCTTTCATTACACCACGAACAGTTTCAGTAGAAGCGATTCTCTCGGGACCGATCTCTTTAAGATCGTCCATCGCCTTCTGTACAGCTTCCTTAACCTCTTGAGGCGATAGACCTTCCTGCACAGCCTGCTCGGCCGCGCCCCTGAGCGTGTCTGAAATGGTCTGAACAATCGACTTAGCGGCCCGCGCAGCCTCTTCCTTCACCCAAGCTTCTAGAGCCGATTCGGTAGGGAAAACCGCACCTGAGCCCGGTGCGCTAACCAGAATCTCCGCCTTGCCAGTCGCGTACCCCTCACTGGTAACCCGAGTTAGGAATAGCAGGAGAATCACCTCCAGCCGCTCCCGTTCCTTTTTCTGGTCAAGCGTTACTTTGCCGTCTTCTACGGTCCAGTTGACCGAATTGTAGAAGTCGGCCATCTGAGCAGCAAGCGCCGTCTCTTGCCCCGACAGGTCTAGATATGGGTCTTGATCCTTCGCGTCCTTCTTGTGCCGCTTGCCGTTCCCAGCCAGCGAATGCCGGAAGTAAGTCGTGACCTTCTTACACCTAGCGACCACTTCAAGGGTTTTTACCGAATCTGATGGTTTCGGCTTATTTGGGTCTACTTTGGGCTGTGACGTCACCTTGTCCAGCAGGTCTACCCGCTGACCGTTGACCCGCAAGCCATTCCCATCGGGCAATGGCTCTAGACCGCGCTCTGCGCGTGCCTCGTTTGATTCCAAGATTCCCGCGAGTACGTCTGCCCGTGTCCCGTCCTCCATCGACTTTCGATCCTCGGGTACCGCGTTATCAGGGACAAGCCAATATTCACCGGGCTCGTAACCAAAGCAAGGCAATAGGCTCTCAGTAAGCCGCTCTGCCTTTCCAACAACCATCGGCATGATGGTTTGAGAGAGGAACTGAGTACGGGCCGCAAACTGAGCGCCTCCACCACCCAACGTGATGCCAGAGTCGTTCATCTCGATCATCTGGATCGGGATACCAAATGCGTTGCAGATCGTGCGCCTCACCCGGTCGAAACCCTCGACGTACTGCATCTCGCGCTGTGAGAACTGCGCCATCGTCCAGTCGATATCAGTCCCGATCTGCACGCGCCCGGCCTTGCGCGGGCCTCGGTACTTCTCGATCCGCTCGTATAGGGCCTTGATCTGGTCATCGGTTGTACCGGGAGGAACCTTCATCACGCCAGCGGGCCGCGCGTCGTTATCCCAATACGACTTCTCCCACACGATCGCAGACGTGTAGATATCGCCCTCGGTCGTCACAGCGTTAAGGTCACCCACGCCCATCCAAGGGTTCTGAGGACTCAGCAAATGCCGATGATGAATGACGTTCGACGCGGGAATCTCGATCTGACCAGAGAAATTGCGTCCGAAACGATAGCCGTAAATACCTTCGTCCCCAATCTGCGGATTCGTCCACTGCGGGTAGAGCGTGAACAGGTTCGTAGGCGGCTTATTCTCTTCGCCATCGTGCTGCCAGTAAGCGTTACCATCGATCGATTCGAAGTAGTACGTGAGCCGCATGAACTCAACACCCGTGTCTGTGAAGTTGGGGTTTGCGAGCAGCGCGAGCAGCGGAGAATCAAGAATCTCGGTCACGTCACCGGCGTTCTCAGCATGGATCGACGCCTTACCGAGAATCGGGTTCCGCAGGGCAATCGCCTTACGACCCGTGACCTTACGCCCCTTGGGTGAACTCCCTCGCTTCATCAACCGCAACGGCACACCGGCCGCGTAAGTCGCCTTCAACGACGCGCAGATATGAACGTAACCCGTTGCCCTTGCGATTAGCTCGGCGTTCGTCGCGTTGTATGTATAAACACGCTGGGCCTTGTCCTGAGGCGTTACAACCGCACCGAAGTAATCAGACTCAACCTCACTGAGTACAGGTCGCTGGACAAGTTGCTTAACCCATTCCACCAAACCCATCAATCATCCTCATCTTCCCAAGGGATCAAACGTCTGTGCGCGTCGAATACTGTCTCGCCTTGGTTTATACTAGGCTTGTCGGTGGTTAGACCATCAAGACCAAAGCAGATGCGAGGCCTCATCGTAAGACCGTAGAAACTCAACCCAAGGGCGCAAACACAGTCGTCTGTCATCCCTTCAGGTGCGGAGTAACGCACACCCGTCTTTGTGTACTCATATCCAAACTGCTCTAGTTCGGATCGCATGACCTGCTGAGTAAAGCCAATCTCCCCCTTTTGCAGTCCAACCGCCAGGGCTTCCATAAGCCGTTGTTTCGACGGCGATGAGAAGAGATAACCCTCAACCCTTGGGCACGATCTCTGTAGTTGCTCAACGATGGGATCGCCTATGCCGGTTGAGTCGACAAGAGCCGGTAGATTGCCGATCGTCTTGGTTAGGCGAATGATGGTTTCGGACCACGGGATGCCCTGCCAGCGCTCGAACTGCGTAACCACTCCTGTATCGTCTAGGCCGATGATGACAGTCCAATCTTGTGACTTGGCTAGGTCAACGCCGTACTGGATCGTTGGTTTCTTGGAGGTCTTGCCAAACGCTGCCGCGATAGATTCAAGATTGAAAGGACAGCCGCCATCGGGCATCGGAACGCCCTCGAACTCCTGCGCGAACACATCGGGCGGCAGCTCAGCCTTGGCGTCTGCAATCTCTTGAGGGTCGATGAGCGGATTAGACGACGTTGGAATCTGAAATGACTTCCATCCCTTCTTGCCCTGCGCCGCATACTCGAACATCTGGTGAAACTCACGACGGCCGCGAGGTGTACCAAGGAACCAAGCATCGCCCATGTAATCTGTGAGTGTGGGGCGGATCGACTGTTGCCAGATCATCAGCAAATCAGGCACAATTCCCACTTCGTCAAGGATTACCCGCTTGTACTTGCGCGAGCGCCCAGCTTCTTTGTTCTCCAGCGTCCAGAACTCAATAACTCCGCCAGTCTTAAGCTCAAACCGCTTCTCGGTCATATCCGCCTTGACGATGATCGGCGCAAGCCAGCCGCTCACCTCTCTCATCACCTCCGTAAGGTATTTGTAAGATGGAGAGAACCAACCGACAGGGAAGCCGTCAATAGCGGTTTCGGAGGCGAGAACTTCACCGAGCGTTGTTTTGCCGGTTCTGCGTCCCCATCTGCAAACGTTGAAGCGGCCAGCGTTCTCCACGATTGGGCACTGGCCGGGGTGCAGAGCGGGCAGTTCAATGACCATCAATCGCCCTTCGGCTTGATCCGATCAACGTACACAACCTCAATCTTCGCACCTTCGGTCGCCTTCCCTTGGTCTAGGCGATCGTTCTTTTCCTGCTCGTTCATCGTCGGGGCAGTGAGGCCGATGATTTTGTCGAGGGCATCGCTAGCCCTATCGCGAACCTCAACTTCTCGGGTTGTCTCGCTCTCGCCTTCTTTGAAGTGACGGATAGACACCTTTGCTCGTTTCACAACACTGGTATCAATGCCCTTATCTCGCAGGTCAGACAAAGTGTAAGAACCGTCGATATACCCGTCGAAATCGGCCAGATCGTCAACCTCAACGGCTTTGAGCAACTGAATAGCGGCCATGCGGCGCACGACTGGTTCGTCTTTGTCGCGCGCGATCTTCTTAAGAGATTTCTCTCCAGCACCAGACCCAACCAGTGTGTTCATAACGTTTCGGATGGAGGCACCGGCAGATGGGCGACCGCCCTTAGGCGACTTACCCTTTTCCCAAGGCGGATTCAGATTCTCTAAGGAGATTGGATTGATCGGCATTAGTAGCCGACTATATGCGTAGAGTCTACTTGTAGATCAAAACCAATTTTTCCAACCGTTTTCGATTGATATTCGTGAGAATCACACCCTTAAGGTGAGAAATTGACCGCTCTTGTGTATATACATCCTGCCTTTAGGGTTGGATGAGGATGTGTGAAGAGGGAGGCCCGGTTAGGGCGTCAACCGCTTCCAGTCTTTGCCTATGTTCCTTAAACCGGGGTGGTTAGCCCTTATGTGCATCAAGGGCCTCAATGAGACGACGGCTCACGGGAACTGCTGATTCTTACTCTTTCCCGAAGATTGCCAGCATTTGCCGCATAGCCGAGATGTTTGTCTTTGTTACGGCAATCTCGCGGAAGTCTACTCGGGCGACTACATCTTGTGCGTCGATCAATTGAGCCGCCTGAATGGTCGTCAGGCCGAATATTCCGCGCGCCGACTTGAAGGCATCTACTCGCTTTCCATCGGCTAGGAAGATGATTTCAGTCGTATCCTCGGAGCACAAGATAGAGACGATCGAAACGTTGGGTTCGGCTGGCCCGTTCCCTTCACCTTCCCAATTTGTGACAATTGTTGCTCCTCCGACAAAGGGTGCTTCAGCAGATGTGCGCTTGGAAAACTTGTCGTATTTGAGTTGGAGAAGGCCGGTCTTCCCATCCCACGCGGGCAACTTCAATTTCTCTTTGTCACGTTCCCAATTCCGGCTGGCCATGTAGGGCACGCCAGTCAACGCCTCCAGCCGCTTTTCATCCTCTGTCGGCAGCCACGGTTTGTAGTGGGATTTGACGTACCAAAGACCTCCTGCACCCAAGAGGATTCCTGCAAAAACGACGGATGCAACGACTTTTCTCACGCTGTTTCTCCCATCGAAAAAGGGAAGCACGCCACGAGCGCGCCTCCGGTTCTCTGACGGGCCTACTACAGCCTGAGCGAGCCGGTGAGCACATCGGACGTGCCTCCCTTGGTGGGGAGCCGTCGTGTGCTCGTTCGCTCAGAATCCGCTTGCGCGGGTAGTAGTTCGTCAGAGAACGAGTCGGGTTGTCGGACGCGCCGAGTATACCTCACGTCCCGATCCCTTGCAAGACCGGTCAAGCAGTGGTATAGTGAGGCATGGCAAAGAAGCCCAAGAAGGCCGGAGAACCCGTCAAGAACGCCGCCGCCGTCTCATTGGGGCGTCTGGGCGGGCTCAAGGGAGGCAAGGCCCGGGCAGATTCCATGACCCCCGAACGCCGGGCCGAGATCGCCAAGAAAGCGGCGGAGAAGCGTTGGGGAACCGGCAAGCCAACCCTGTAACCGACAGGCGCAATTGCGCTGTAACCCGCGCAACTTCTTGCGTTGCCCCGCCTAGGATGGGGGGATGCAGAACACCAACGCCGTACCAGAGTCCGCGATTCGGAGTCGCCTTAACGCGATCGCGCGGACGCTCTCTGATCTGCACGCAGAGCAAAAAGCCCTTGAATCCCTGCTGAAATACTCCGTACCCGTTGGGGGCGCGGTGGCTGTTGGTCCCGCCGTCAAGTTGGAGCAAGGCGGATTGATTGACGGCGTGGAGGTTCAACTTACCCCCCGAGATGCGATCCTGCGGTATGTCGGTGAGAACCCGGGGCGGACCCCCACCGAGATTGCGGACGCTCTGATAGGCCGTGTAGCCACGAAGTCCAAGGATGTCCGGAACGTACTTCGGACAACCGTTGCCAAGATGGCCGGTACTGGCCAGTTCCGCAAAGAGTCGGGGAATCGGATATTCCCCAAGTGAACAAGAAAGGAGGTTCCATGCACCGCACTAGGAGATGTCGTGGGCTGGCAAGAGGCCCGGAAAAGCACAACGTCCACCCCAGTTTTCTTGACAGGAGAGTGGAAGGACGTTGCGCCTTGCATGAGTCCCGGTAGCCGGTCATAGACCGGACCGGAAATCGGAAGGCCCCTTGGATGACCCGTCATAGACGGGCCCCGGGGGGCTTTCTCGTTGCGGCATTTCGGCCGCACAAGAGTATATGCACCCTATCGGTTCGGCGGTCCAGTGGATTCCAGTAATGCCTAAGCGTCCAAATACCAAACAGACTGCGAATTTCTCTTGCGAAATTACGCAAGCGGATTCCTTGACAATGCTTGAGCGGTCAAGCATACTTAGGCATGGAAAAGACCCCGACAACCCTGCTTGCCGCGATGCGTCACTTCGATATCGAGACAGCCGCTCGCTACGTGGCCGCGATCAAGTGGCCCGATGGCCCGTTCTGCCCGAAGTGCGGGTCGATCAAGGTTGGGCACATCGCCAGCCGCAACCGGTACCAGTGCAAGGAGAAGGGGTGCCGCAAGCAGTTCTCTTTGACCACAGACACCATTATGGAGTCCACTCACCTGCGCCTCGATCAATGGCTTGTCGCGGTCTGGATGATCGCCAATTGCCGCAACGGCGTTTCTTCGTGTGAGATCGCGCGGACGGTCGGGTGCAAGCAACAATCGGCTTGGCACCTCCTGCACCGCGTGCGCCACATCTTTGCACAGGCGAACGACGGGCAGATTTCCGGCACAATTGAGGCCGATTCCACGCTGGTTGGCGGCATCGTGAAGTTCATGAGCCATGAGCGCCGACAGGAACACGGGCGCAAGGGTCCGTACTCAAACAAGACGATCGTGCATGCTCTGAGGGAGCGCTCTACGGGCAACGTGCGGGCCGAGATTCTCCCTCAAGAGAGCGGCAAGGCGATCCGCGAACTGATGCAGAAACACGTGGAGGAAGGGTCGTTCGTCTACACCGACTCGCACGCGGTCTACCGCAACTTGGGGGATCTCTTCATGCACGCAACGACCAACCACAAGCGCGGTCAGTACGTTCGTGGTGCTGGCGAAATCCACTCCAACGGTGCAGAGAACTTCTTTAACTGCCTCAGGAGGAGCCTCAAGGGCACATACATCAAGGCCACCGCTGAACACCTCCAGCCCTATGTCGATGAAGCCGTATTCCGCTTCAACGTCCGCAAGGAATCGGAGTGGACCCGGTTTGACACCGCCATGCGGCTCATCGTCGGGAAGCGGCTCACTTACTCAGAACTGACGGGCGGCGCAATCCGCTGAATCGACAGAGCCCCGCAAGGGGCTTTTGCTGGGTACACTTGATGCGTTAAAGGGCTGATCACCGATTTATCAGTCGCGGGCACGAATTTCACGGCGCGTTTCGGCATCCAAGTTTTTCTGATAACGGATTTGGATGCTGCATGGATACTCGATAGTTACTGTGCCGTGCGGGTGCGCGTGGCCCGGTTCATGTACGATCGCGTTTGGCTTGGTGAGCACCACATACGGACCTGCCGTGTCGGCTTCGTCCTGCTGGCCCCAGTTAGGCGGGTGGTAGAGTTCCACCCCTTCTAGGCTGCGGAGGCGGTGGTGCGAACCTGCGCCCGCCTCGACGGCCAGTTGTCGGTCTGATTCTGTCGGTTTCTTGACCTTGGTATAACCCTTCGGAACGCCAGACTCGACGATCTCGATGCCTAAATCGCCTTGCCAAACACCGTCGCCCGGCTGATGTGCTGAGGTGATAGTGAATGGCTGGCCGGGTGAGATGGTGGACAGATGATACTTCAAACGATCAACAACAGTTTTCATGAGGACTCCTTTTTCAGGTGCGAGCGAGAACACGAAACGGCTTATCTCCAGCCATCCAAGCTTGAGCCTGCTGGCGGGTCTTGATACTGTCGGGAACTGGAAGCGGTGGACAGATGCGCCCAGAGGGGCATGTCGGCCAAAAAAACTTGCGTCCGTTGGGCGTCCGCATCAGGGCTTCGTGCGTGCCTTCAATTTCATTTTTGCCTTCGTCAATAACGGTAGCGCCGGATTCAAGGATATAGCGGCCGAGGCCGAATCTTTCGATCCGGATTGCCCGTATGTCGTTGTTTTTCTCAGCGTCGATCTGTTGGATCGTTTGTGTCTCGGGCCGCATCACAATCTGCTCATCAACGATGGTACCCTCGATGCGCCAGAGCTTCCATCCGTCGGCCCATTCATGTGACGGACCATCGGTGCTGTGTGGGAGTCCATTGGCGTCGGCCTTGATGACCTTGGGAAAGTCGGAAACGATACAGACCTGTGGCATCATGTATCGCCACGATCCATGGATGGCTGCTTTCTCATAGTGGGCATAGTTGGCGTGAGTATCGCTCTTCCATTGGACTACATCGCGGACAAATGAGAGGTAGCAGCACCACGAGGCCCAGTGATTGCCGCCATTGCGCATTTTCCAAGAACTCCGGACGCAGGAAGTGACGAACTCGATGTAGTCTCCGCCGAGTTTGTCATTCACCACTCCGATCGCAATAGCCAACATACTACGCACGTCAGTCTTGTCGATGTCGGTGTCGGTGGCGATGTCGGTGTCGGTGGCGATGTCGGTGGCGGTGGCGATGTCGGTGTCGATGTCGGTGTCGGTGGCGATGTCGGTGGCGATGGCGATGTCGGTGTCGATGTCGATGTCGGTGTCGGTGGCGATGTCGGTGGCGGTGCGGGTGGCGGTGGCGGTGTCGGTGGCGGTGGCGATGTCGGTGGCGGTGGCGGTGGCGGTGAGTGGATTTTTTTGGAGCCGCTTCGCAGCCGATGGGTTCGTCTTAATATGCCAATAGGCAGCCGACGCACCAGCCACGATCGCGGCCATGAGCGGGGAAGGTACGAAGACAATGCGCGGTTCGGACAGTTTGGCTGCGGCGTACATGCCCCGGATCGCGTTTGCGCAGATGCTCTTGTCGGCAAGAGTCTGCGGCGCTGTCCGCATGATTATCCTTATCCATTTTTCGTTATGCGCGGGTATTTGTGCTTTGGCAGCATCAGTGAGTGTCCAGCGCTTAGAAGACGGCCTTTTATTCGTGCTCATTGGTTCCTTTCGTTAGAGGTCTTAATTCTCGAAGTTCCTTCGGTGATACGGAGATTGCCCGGTGCTGGCCTATCACGAGGCGGCGCGAAGCCCATACGGGATTTGCCGCGTTCGTTGGCCTTGATAGCGTCTAATGCTTCGTCTGCGGCTTCCTCGGCATGTTGGCGCGAATCGACGATGGACTTCCCGTTCTTGACACTGTGCAGGTAGGTGTCCTCAAATACGCGATTCCAGATTGGTTCAGGCATTGGATTTCCCTTTGTTCGTTGCCCTTACCGCTTGGTCTACGGCGTGGGTGAGAGTTGGGCCTGAATATTCATTTTCAAGCTCGTGTACGTAGTAATCATCGTGCGTGTAACCAAGGGACAATCTATGTCCATTGCGCTCCCACACAATCACCCGGTATGGTGTTTCTGGTTCACTGGACTTTTTACCCGGATTCTGTTAGCTCAACCAATTTATACCCGCGATGGTGGCGAGGTCGATGTCAACGATCATGGCCTCTTCTTCCGTCAAGGCCCCTTCGCTTAACAAAACGCATCCGATAGCTTCGTATTCCCACATAGGCTCATTCGGCCGCGCCTCCTCCGGCCACTTCTCCAGCATCATGGCGAGTTCTTGGGCGTTCATTTGACTCCCCTTGTCCGATTGATGAAATCGGCTGAGTCCTCTCCATTCGGCACTTCTAGTCTCAAGTTGTGCATTTCCTCAAGAGAAACGGACCTTTTCCACCGCGTAGTCTGATACACCTTCTCCCGGTCGATGGCCTCTTTGTCGTAGAGTGGGCCTTGTGGGATGGGTGGGAATGCGGCGCGTTTCATGGCCGCATAGTAGTCATCGGCAACATTCTGGCACCATTCGTCGGCAGCCTGTTCTATGGTTTTAGGGGCATTCGGGTGGATTCGGTGTGTCATCGATCCTCTTTCGCTGGCCCGTCAGCATCTGTCACGGTGATTTTACCCCCATGGAATACGCCCGTCTGACAGGCACACGTAATCCTCTTTGATGATCGCTCCCGCAGTGGGAAACACCTTGTCCACAAGCACCGTCCCGTCAGCGGCGGTTTGTCGGATGCGGATGAATGCTTTGGAAGTCGGGTCTACAACGCGGGCACACCCAGCGAGAATCAGGCACAGACCAATCGCGGCTAGTGATCGGCTCATTTTCACCTTCCTTCTCCCCATCCTACCGGGGAGGCTCACAAAGTCAACGGTTTGCCATGTACGGGCTGTGGATCGGTTGAGGAGCGATACAGGCAGAAACCCGAGCAATCGCCGGAATCTTCAATAATTGCCGCGATGCGAGGAATTCCAACCGCACCCAAGGCACCATTTAGGAAGCCCATTGGCCCCATGTCATACCCCCCTCCTGAGGTTGAACCAACAACTAAGAAAGGATGATCCGCCGTGTGTATATTGGCGGCGAAACAAACCTTCAAAAGTGCGTTGAAAAGGTCTGGATCGTTAGTCCTTGCTTGGTTTAGACACTCAACGATGGATTCAGCTTGCTCGATCTTGTTCATGAGGATTCCTTCCAGCCAAGTCTACTAAAAACGATTCAGCGCGGGATTTTTAAAAATTTGGCGTGTTTTAGGGTTTTGACAGTGAGTGCGCGCAAGTGTTAGGTATATGACTGCGCAGTGTTCGGCATTTGGCTGTAAGGCGTTTTCGGCTCGTCCCGTAATGCCGGGGGCACGGAAGCATGGTATTTGCGCGCGTGTTTTAGTCAAGAAAAATCCGCCAGATCGTTTAAGATTTTCTAATTGAGAATGAGTCTCAACTAGATAGTTTCACCCCTAGGTACGCGCAGATTCTGCCACCTATGGAGGGGAATGTTCAGAGAATCAGAATCCGATGTGCTTGACACGAAGAATTATTTACGATATAGTGTGGTGTCGGAAGAATTCTCGGTTTCGGACTACAAGAGTCGAAAAGATGAGCAAGACAGCCAAGACCTTCACGATCGGATTTGCACTGACTCCCGCTGGTAACCGCACCACGGCGACTGCGCCTAACGGCCATATCGTGCCCGCGTATGACGCGACCGTGAATGAACAGGCCAATGTGATCTTGCCGGAGGCTGAGGGCGATCACGCCGTTTACGTTCCGCCGGTCGCTGGTCTCAACTCTCGCACGCTTTTCCGCCTCGACGGCGTGTGGCATGTGCAGTGGCCAGGCTTTAAGGCCCGCAAGGCCGATGTATATCGGATGTGAACGAAAGGACCAAAAATGAGCATCTATAGCAGCATGAAGAAGATCGAATCCCTCTGTGAAGACCTCGGCTTCTCGGTTGACCATAAGACCGCTAGCACTGGCAGCATATACATGACAGTGTGTCGCTTTGGCGCGATCGAAACCGACACCGTCGTCGTTCGCTTTGCCGACCACGTTGACGCCTACGGAAACTCTGACTACACCGCCGATGGATTCGAAGGCACGACGACGGGCGCTCGCGCCTTCATCCTGGCGAAGATGCACACCACCGAAAGAGCTGTGCGCCGCCTCCGTCGCGCCCGTCGCAACGCCGAGCATCGAGAACTTTCTGAAACCCATGAGCGGTGGGTTCGCGCCTACGCCGCGCAGCGTGGCGTGAACATCGAGGAGGCGGTTGCGGCGTCGCCATTTCGCTACGAACTTCCCGCTCGTTTTCACGAGGTGACGGCGTGAATCTTATTGATTGATTCGGAACCTCGGCCCCGGAGTGCAGGGGAACACGGAGTAAGAAACGTGAGCCAGAAAGCAATTAAGACCAACCCCGTCCCCCACCTCGAAGTGGACGCCACGTTCAAGGCCAAGAAGTTGGCCCGCTGCGACATCGGTGTAAAGGCCCGCGTGGCGCTCGAGATGAAGATCGTGTGGAACCTACTCAACCTGCTCAAGTCACACGGATGGGTCTGTCGGGAGGAGCCGAGAGAGCGCATGAAGTTTGGCGGGGACATCGGCAAGGCGATGGAGGCCATCTTCGACCTCGACATCGCCACCGTCCGCTTCACTCGAGGTGACGACGAGCACTGGGTCATTTTCGTCTTCGGCAACAATGGCTGGGACTGCATCAGCGACTACTCCTACGACCGCAAGGGCGAGGACGAGTTCGGACCGCTGATTGACAATTTCGATTCCGAAGAATACTTCTAGTTCTTACTCCCCACGCCGCAGCCGTGATGGCCCGGCGCGGATTTCGGTCAGACAGCCACTTGTGAAAGGAAGTGAAATGTGCGAGTTTAAATCTGCCTTCGTCTTGAAGCCCAGCGTTGATGGTGCCCGTCCCGAGATTCTCCACCTTCCCGGCGTAAACTCTCACGAAGAGTTGGCAAAACGCCTCAACATCCGTGACCGTCGCGATGCGCTGGCCGGTGATCTGCTTGCCGCCCGTATCGAATTCACGCCCGATTGGGATGCAGACATTACCAAGCCGGAGGCGTGGACCCTGCGAGTGGATGAGGATCGCAAGCCCGCTTGGTGGACCGAGCAGGTAGACGATCAGGTGGAGTCGGCCATGTGGGGCATCGTGGCGGGAATGATCCTTACAACTGGCATTCACCAGAAGCTCTATGGGGAGTGGATCGTGATTGGTGGCGAGACGGAGGCCGTTATCACAGACGGGCATGTGATGGCCGCGAGTAAATGTGAGGTCACGGCGCGGGGTTCCAGCACGGTCACGGCGCGGGGTTCCAGCACGGTCACGGCGTGGGATTCCAGCACGGTCACGGCGCGGGGTTCCAGCACGGTCACGGCGTGGGATTCCAGCACGGTCACGGCGTGGGATTCCAGCACGGTCACGGCGCGGGGTTCCAGCACGGTCACGGCGCGGGGTTCCAGCACGGTCACGGCGCGGGGTTCCAGCACGGTCACGGCGCGGGATTCCAGCACGGTCACGGCGCGGGGTTCCAGCACGGTCACGGCGCGGGGTGCCAGCACGGTCACGGCGTGGGATTCC
>Ga0137418_10000335_pt1 | contig 41104 bp, 32 predicted proteins | sample CZODoug3_1_2_16f_FD_122242 | JGI IMG/M metagenome (GOLD analysis project Ga0137418, IMG submission 122242) | Vadose zone soil fungal communities from Angelo Coast Range Reserve, California, USA - CZODoug3_1_2_16fungal (Hybrid Assembly) | ecosystem: Environmental > Terrestrial > Soil > Vadose...
TGGAACCACAGAGGGAGTACGGGCTACGACCTGAAGAACGTCACCCGAGACAAACTCGCAATTCTCGATTCGAACGCGCCCGTGTTAGTACGCATGGAGACCTTACGCCGGGCGACAATTTACGCTCGTCAGGACTCAGAAGTGGCGAAGGAGCTGATCACGCGGCTTCAAGCGCGTGCGGCCAACTCGGACGCCGCTGGTCAACCCGACGCCCTTGCCTGGTTCGACGCCGGGTACCTGGCCGAGGCTTACAAGCAGTGGATAGGGAAAGGCGAGCCAAACCCCGCGGTCGCCTTGGACGGATATAGCTTGGTAAGAAAGGCGATCAGCTTGCGCGGATCGGATCCACAGATGGAATTCGCGGCTGCTCTGATTACGCTGGCGGGTCCGGAGAACGCTCACCGAGATCACGTGCGGAAGGCAATCGCAGGCGCTAGGAACGATCCTCTACTGGCTCAGAACCTGGCCTCCAACTTCAATCATCAGACGATCGCCGAGCTGCTGGTGGCAGCGCGCGCAGGAGGGGTTCATCAATGAATTCGCCAGTAAGGATGTCTCTTCTGGAAATGGAAGTGAGATCATGGCTCCCTCGTTTGCTAGCGTTCGCGCTGTTGGCCTTCTCGCTGGGGGGATGGCTTATCGCGGACGAGCAGCATGAGGCTCCTGACCTCACGGTCCACGAGTGGGGGACGTTCACTGCGATTGCCGGCAAGGAGGGTGAAGCGGTCGAATGGACGCCGTTGAGCGGAACCGATCTGCCCCAATTCGTGGAGCACATCAGCGACGTCAACTTCAAGCTGGGGCTGCGCGGCACCATTCGCATGGAAACGCCGGTGATGTATTTCTATTCTCCACACGAGGTGACTGTGTCGGCGAGAGTTGCTTTCTTCAAGGGACTCATTACCGAGTGGTATCCCCATGCCGACCATGTTCAGCCCGGCGGAGTGGTGCGCCATACCAGCTTGAAGCAGTTGCCGGCAGATGGAAGCATTGCGTGGAATGAAGTCGCCGTTTCTCCGGATCTGGCTGCAGAGTTCCCTCGCGAGGCGAAGTCAAATCGCTACTACGCTGCTCGCGCGACCTCTTCCTCGCCGCTCCGCGTCAAGACAAGTGCAGGGGAGCAGCAAGAGAAGTTCCTTTTCTATCGAGGCGTTTCAGCCAGTCCACTGCCGCTTTCCGCCAAGTTGAACTCCGACGGCGAGCTTGTGGTCAAGAATCTCGGCGAAGGCGAGATTCCAGCCGCCATTCTGTTTGAGCGCCGGGGCAAACGAGTCGGCTATCGTTTAACCGGTGGTTTTACGGATGAAACAACCCTGGAGCCTCCGGTGCTGACCGGAAGCGTCGATGTTGTGTACGGCGATCTGGAAGAGATTCTCCTCGACCAGGGGCTTTATCGAGACGAAGCCCACGCCATGGTGGAGACTTGGAAGGACTCCTGGTTCGAAGAAGGCAGTCGCCTCATCTACATCGTGCCGCGTGGCTTCATCGACAATGTCTTGCCTCTCACCATCAATCCAGCACCAGGACAAATCGTGCGGGTTTTTGTTGGTCGACTTGAAATCGTGACCCCCGCCACCGCGAGGGCTGTGAAAGCAGCGGTTGCCCGCAACGATGAAGCCACGCTAAAAAAATACGGCCGCTTCCTAGAACCGATCGTCCAGGCCGTGAGGGAGGAGCAATAGGAGGGCAACTCAAGAATGCAGAAGTGGCCGGCAACTGAATTCTCTGAAACCAGACCCCGCCGGCTTAAGGCCAGACCACTATTTTATAATTCCGTGCGATGCACATTGGTTACGGGGATCAGGCTCGTTCGCTTTTTCTTGTGCGGGCTTGTCTTGGGATTGCGTTGCTCGCGGCTCCGATGGCAAAGGCTCTTTCGGGAGCTTCCTGGAGTGGAGTGCTCCGTGATGCGGCGGGAAGTCCTGCCGGCGACGCGACTGTCCGACTGCGCATTACATCGGGCGAGCACGACTATACGGCCCGAACCTCGCCCGGCGGTAAGTTTGTATTTTCTGGACTTGTAGCGGGCAACTACGAGCTTTCGGTAACAGTCGTTGGAAAGACCTACAACACGGCGAACCCGGTCGTTGTCCATGAGGGGACGATCCTTACCATGGCTCTGCGACTCTCTTCTGAGCGGCAGGAACTGCATGTTCTGGCGTCCGGTGGAGACTCTACGCCGCAGGCCAGCGGCGGCGAGCACCTGTCCGGCTCAGAAGTATCGAGCCTTCCTCTCAATGCGCGTGACTTCAGCAAGCTGCTGTTGCTGGCGGCAGGGACTATGACGGACACCAACGGGGCCGCGAATTTCACTCAGCAATTTGCGATCAATGGACAACGCGGCTCGGCGACCGTGTTTGCCATCGATGGGTTTGACACCACCGATCCGGAGATGGGCGGCGCGACGTTTTCCAATTTCAATGTTGACGCCATTCAGGAAGTGCAGGCGAGTTCGGGAGTGATGCCGGCGGAGATCGGCCATGGGGCGGCGAGCTACACCAATGTCGTGACGAAATCCGGGGATAACCAAGTGCACGGCAGTTTTTTCGAATTTGTCCGCAATGCCGCTTTCGACGCGCGAAATTACTTTGACCACAAAAGCGTTGCGGACCGGCGCCGGATCCCGCCGTTTGTCCGCAACGAATTTGGCTTTACCAATGGCGGCCCGCTCGTGCTTCCAAAAATCTATGACGGCCGCCATCGCACCTTCTACTTCGCTGCATACCAGGGCTTTCGGCAAGTGCTGGGGACAACGCAGGTGATCCCGGTTCCGACCGCAGCAGAACGGCAGGGGATTGACACCCAAACCTTTTCCGGCGACACGTTGACCATTCCGGTAAATCCGGCCATTGCGCCGGTGCTGGGGCGCTATCCTTTGCCCAACGATCCGACGGGAGCTTTTGGCGATCGTACCTATGCCGCATCTTCCAAGATTTCCACGCGTACCGACCAGTTCTCCGTGCGCATCGATCACCGCATCTCGGAAAAGGCGAATCTGCTGGGGCGCTTTAGCCTAAACCAGGTGACCGGGCCGCTTACCAATCCTGATCAGACGGCGATTGATCCGAGTTTCGGCGTGCAGTTCTTCGACCATCAGCGCAGCGTTGGGGTGAAATATACGCGGACGATTTCTCCTCACCTGACCTTCGAAACATCGCTCGGGTACATTCGCAGCACACCGTTCTTCCCCGCGGTCAATCACACTCAGCCGGCGATCGGTTTCGGCGACGGGCTTTTTCAGGGCTTCAACTCAGCGGGCGGTTCGATTTTCGGATCGTATGGAAACCTGTATCAATTCAGGCATGACATGCTGGGCTTGCGTGGCTCACACACTTTCAAGTGGGGAGTGGAAGTACGCTTTAACCGCGACTCCACGATCTTCGGCACCGATCCCAACGGGGCCTACTCTTTCGGTGGGGGTACGGCGTACTCCCCGGTAGCGATTGCCTCCGCCAGCGGCAGGCACAACATCCAGGCTGGTGATCCGTTGCCCGATTCGCTTACGGGCTTGCTGACCGCGACGCCCTATTCCTACAGCATCACGGCGGTTGCAAGCCTCACTCCCGCCGGCGACAAGTTCGATGAAGCTGGAGTTCGGCGGGAGGCCTACAACTTTTATTTTCAGGACACGTGGAAAGCTACGTCCCGGCTTACCGTCAATTACGGATTGCGCTACGAACTGAACACCCGCATTCATGAAGCGACTAAACGCACCTCTCTTCCCGAATTTGTCGGGGCCGATGGAAAATCTGCTCCCTACTGGGATCGAAACGCCAAACAGGTTCTGGTCGTGAACCCGCAGCCTCCCTATAAGCAGGACGGGAATGGTTGGGGACCGCGACTGGGAGTGGACTACGCAGTCGGGAAGCATACGGTGCTGCACGCCGGAGGCGCAATCAATACGATTCTTCCGAATCTATGGCAGGACAACTTCCTGACCGCCGCGATACCCTTCACATTCGCTCCTTACGTGACCGCTTTGCCTGGAGTTTCCGTTCCATTTCACAACACATTTGTGCCGGTGAATTTGCCGCCTGCGTACACCATCCAGGGCGGGCCGGTTTTCGCGACCGGCAAAACCACCGATGTGCCGCCGAACACTCAACTTGATTTGCCGCGGTTTCAGAAGGATCTGGCGGCTTTAACCCCCGGAAACCAGGTGCAGTTGCTGACGGTGGCGGGTATCGCCAGAAATTTTGGGAACGGTTATATGGGCAGCTGGACGGCGGGTCTCGATCATGATTTTGGCGATGTGAAGGTGAATGCCTCCTACGTCGCGACAGCAGGAATTCATCTTGCGAGAGTGTATTCGCCGAACAGTTATGGCGGCGCTGATCCCGCGTTTGCTCCCTTCACCCAGTTCGACTCCGCGGGGCACGCGACGGGGGGCTTCGGGCCCGAGGTCCTTATCACAGGCGGTTCCCATTCCTCGTATCACTCCCTGCAAACCAGCGTCAGCAAGAACTCAGCACGTGCCGGACTGGGCCTGCAAGCCAGCTACACATACTCCAAAGCTCTCGACGACACGAGCGCGGTCTTAGGTGGACTGTTCGGCACTGCCGGGGTGATCCTGCAAACCTTGCCGCAGGACCCGTGGAATCCTTCGGCAGAAAAAGGGCCGTCGACTTTCGATGTGACACACGTCTTCACGGTAAGCGTGATTCAGCTTCTGCCCATCGATCGTATAGGACTTTTCCGACCGTTCGGGCGAACCCTTACCCGGGGATGGCAGTTCCTGAACATCAGCACCTTGATGAGTGGACCGCCGTTCACCGTGTTCTCTGGAATCCAACAGACCGGCGCCGGAGCCGGGGGAACAGACCGTCCCGACCAAGTTGCTCAACCGCATTTTTCCACCAGCCGGAGAGTGCGTGAGGATTATTTCGGGCGCGGTGTCAACAATCCATCGTTCTTCACTATTCCGATCAATATTCCTGGTGGAACCGGGCCCAACCATGGCCGGTTCGGAACCCTTGGCCGCGACACCTTCCGCGGACCCGGCTTCCATGATTTTGATGTGGCCTTGATCAAAGACACGCCGTTCGGGCATCGCGGAAACGCCGAGTTGGGCACGCTGGAATTTCGCGCGGAGTTTTTTAACGTATTTAACTTGGTGAATTTCGGGTTACCGTCAAACATTTTGCGCGGGAGCGGCTTTGGGGTGATCAGCAAAACGGCGGGATCCTCGCGGCAGATTCAGTTCTCACTGAAACTGATTTACTGACCTGGTGGTCCGCAAAAACTCCATTGCAACGTATTTTCGGCCCGTGATGGGCGGAGCTTGTTCGGCTCGCCACTCGACGCTCTCCAATTCATGGGTTGAGGATTAAGGATGCGAACAAAGATAAAATCCACAGAACCGGTCGCTTGAACCCAGGCAACCAGTGGATGGTTGAACATTCAAGAAACCGGCGTTCACTTCGCGCCGCTGGCCGCGGACTGAGCGCCCGCGTAGTATCCGCTCTTGGTGCGCACGTTGAGCTTCCCGTGTCCTTTGGCCTTGGCCTCCACGCGAATTGCCCGGAAGCCACCGCTGCCCTTCGGATTCGTGGGCTTGTACCCAATGGTGTACTGATTCCGAATGTCGCGCGCCACGCTGCGGCTGATCTCATCTACTTCGTCCAGGGTCTTCGGAAAAAACGCCAGTCCCCCGGTCCGTTGAGCCATGACCTCGAGCGCCCGCTTCGCCCGCTTGGGATGCTCTTCGTCGCCCAGGATTCCAATGGCGTACACTGCAGGCCCGTTTTCCTCCTGCAACTGCTTCACCGCCTGCTCCAAATTCTCGCGGCTGGCATTGTCTTCGCCATCGGTCACCACGAAGAGGACTTTTTTATCCCGCTTGCCATTCCTCTTCAGATGGTCAGCCGAGGCCACCACCGCTTCATACAACGCCGTTCCGCCCTTGGCATCAATTTTTTCCAGTGCGTCCTTCAACTTGAGAAGATCCGCCGTGAAATCCTGATCGAGGTAATATTCGTCATTAAAATTGACCACGAACACTTCATCCTGCTGATTACTCGAGCGCACCAGATTCAGCGCCGCCTGGTTCACCTTCGCGCGCTTCTCTCGCATCGACCCCGAGTTGTCAATCACAATTCCCATGTCAACCGGAATGTCCTCGTGCCGGAAGGAGACGATGCTCTGCGGCTTTCCGTCCTCAAGCACCGTAAACGAGCTCTTGTCGAGATTGGTGACAATATGCTGCTTGTCGTCCACCACGGTGGCGTGGAGCACCACTTCGTCCACGTCTTTGCGAAACACGAAAACTCCGTTGTCCTCGCTGGCTTTTGGCTGTTCGGTCGAGGCGGGGGGCTTCCGGGGAGCACTGCCTTGCGGCGGAGTGGAAGGCTCGGTCGCCGGAGGCTTGCGCGTGTCCTGCGCGGACGATTGTGCCAGTCCCGGAACTTCGACCTCGGTTCCGGCCCAGATCACAAACGTGAGAAAAAGAAGAACTTGCGCGGCCTGCTTACTCCGCAGGCGCATAATAGCCCGTCCTGGCATACACCTTGAGCGGTGGCAATCCTTTCGGTGGCATCAGTTTCACTTTTATCTTACGCCATTTGCCATCGCGCACAACGTTCTTCGGCCGGTATCCCAGCACGTATTGGTTACGGAGCTCGATGCCAATCTTGGTGGCCACATCCGCTAGATCATTGGGATTCTCGATGGTGAAAGCGCGTCCTCCGGTTAATTCCGTGATTTCGCTCAACAATCCCGGTCCCAGCCGCTCTTCCGCCGATGCGAAGTAACGATCATAGATTCCTATGGCGTAGATCATTACATCCGCTTCCTTCACCAACGCCTTAATTTCGCCTTCGGTGTAGCGGCTGTGGTTGTCGCCTCCGTCCGAGATGATCAACAGCGCTTTCTTGGCATACTTCGCCTGCCTCATCTTGCTGATGCCCATGTAGATCGCATCGAGCAGAGCTGTGCGCTTCCGGGGGACGGCATACACGAGTTTTCCCTGGATATCGTCCACCGAACTGGTGAAGTCGGTCACCTCTTCCGGGGTATCGGAAAAGGTGATCATAAAAAATTCATCTTGGGGATTGGCCGTCTTAAAGAATTCGATCACCGCGTCCTTCGCCCGGTCCATTTTGCTGCTCATGCTTCCGCTGGAGTCGAAAATCACACCCAGGGAAACCGGCGCGTCTTCGCTGGAGAAGGTTCTGATATCCTGCGCAGCGCTTCCTTCCATGAGCTGGAAATTCTGCTTTTCGAGACCCGTGACCAAACGGTTCAAGGGATCGGTAATGGTCACCGGAACCAGAACCAGGTCCACATCCACCTTCAAAGGGCGTACATGAGCCTTCAACCCAGGCGTCACCAAGGTCTCTTTGGGCACTTCCTTCTCGACCCGGGGGACGACGTGAACATCGTTGACATCAGTCTGACCCAAGGCTGGAGTGGCTGAACCACAAAATGCCGAAATCGCGAAGCCTAGCGTGCAGAGCAGGAAGCGAGACACGATTCGGCGCAGATGGGATGAAATCGGGTCCAAACAACAGGCCGGATGGGCAATTCGAACTGGGGCCGTGGAGCGGGATGACCGGCGCCCCTCATTCAGGCGGGCCATAAACACCTCGATCGAGCGCATCGTATCACAGCTTTGCCCCTTACGTTCAGGCAATTTTTGTCAAATCCATGTCACGCATTGCGCATAATATTGCAGCTGGGTTCCAACTTAACAAAACCTTGGGCAGCGGGCACGATAAGGCCTGGCCCAGCCGGATCCACACCCCTTGCTACAATCAGAATCTCTCCATGGCTCACATCATTCCGTTCCGTGCTCTCCGTTATGACTCGAAACAGGTGTCTGCCGCGCAAGTTCTCACCCAACCCTACGACAAGATCACTCCTGCCATGCAGGACCGTTACTATGCGGCCAGCCCCTACAACCTAGTACGGATCATCTTCGGCCGGGGGGAAGACAAAGACAATCCGGAACAAAATGTATACTCCCGAGCCGCGTCATATTTTCGGGAGTGGCGACAACAGGGTATCCTCCGGCAGGATTCCGACCCTTCCCTTTATACCTACTCCCAAACCTTCCCCGGGCAGGACACGACCAGCAAACTCGAGCGCCGAGGCTTCATCGCCCTGGGGCGTCTCGAGGACTATTCGATGGGAGTCGTCTTCCGTCACGAGCAAACCTTGGCCAAGCCGAAGGCCGACCGGCTCGATCTGCTTCGCGCCACCCGCGCCCACTTCGAACAGCTTTTCATGCTCTACCAAGACTCAGGTGACATCGATTCTTTGCTTTTCCACAGTTCCGGCGCAAACTCCAATGCCATCATCGAAGTGACGGATGAATACGGAGTCCTCCATCGCGTCTGGCAAATTGCCGACCCCGCCGTAGTCAGTGCCGTCCGCTCCAAAATGCGGGATAAAAAGCTCATCATCGCCGACGGCCACCACCGTTACGAGACCGCGCTCAACTATCGCAACCAACGCCGCGCTGCTTCATCGGCCGGCGGCAATGCGTCATCCGCCGATGCTCCCTACGAATTCGCGGTGATGACATTCGTCAATATGTCGGGCCCCGGTCTCGTCATCTTGCCCACGCACCGCGTAGTCCGCGGACTCGCTTCTTTTTCGGTCGACAGTTTTCTAAATTCAAGTCGTGCTTTTTTTGCCATCGACGAATTGGATCCTGCGATTGAACCCGCGCGGGCGACCTCCACCCTGCGGGAGGCGGGACAAGCCGAAACTGCTCTGCTCGCCGTAACCGCCAATCGGGCTTTCCTGTTGCACAGGCTCAAGGGCAGCGGATCGCAAATGCTTGCCGGCCTTTCTCCGCGTCAGCAGTCTCTCGACGTTGTGCAACTCCACAAAGTTTTGCTGGAAGGTGTGCTCGCCCTCTCGGAAGAGTCGATCCGCGAGCAGAGAAATATTTCTTACCTGCGTGATGCCGGCGATGCTTTCGCACAAGTGCGCTCTGGCTTTGCCAACATTACATTCCTGATGAATCCTTGCTCCATCGACCAGATGCGCGAGGTCGCTTTTGCCGGAGAAGTCATGCCCCAGAAGTCCACCGACTTCTATCCTAAGCTCCTCAGCGGACTCACCATCTATGCGCTGGAGTAGCTACCCGAGTAGCCACGAAGCCCCTCCGGTTGTCCGCAGGGAACCACGCTCTCGGATCGCGGGATTCCTGTTTATCGCCGGCCTAGTCCTGGTCTCTTCATTTCTCCTGAGTGCCGCTCCTCCCAAGCGTCTCTCCGTCTACTCCGTTGCGGCTAACTACTCCCTGCCGGTCATGCAGCGAGCGAACCATGATTACGTTGCCCTGCTCGAACTCCTCGACCCGCTCGGCCGAGTCAACGCCAAACTCGATGGCCGGCGTTGGCGCATCCGCTGCAACAATGTCGAAGGCGAATTTATCGCTGGCCAGAACCGCGCCCGCATTCAAGGCAGGGCCACCGATCTCTCATCCAATTTCCTGATCGAAAACGGACGCGGCCTGGTACCCGTGGCTTCACTGAGCTCGCTGCTGCCACGGTTCCTGGGTGGTCCAGTGACCCTGCACGAAGATTCCGGACGCCTGTTCATTGGCAGCGTCGCCACTCACTTCACGGCCTCGCTGGCTGCCGGCACTCCGCCCCGCCTGGTCTTCAACTTCTCATCGCCGGTCAGTCCCTCGGTTTCCACCGAGCCCGGAAAGTTGCACATCACTTTCACTCGCGAGCCCGTAGTCGCACCCGCATCTTCCACGCTGACCTTCGGCAGCAACATCATCTCTTCGGCTACTTACAGCGAAAGCAACGGCCTGGCCGAGATCACGGTCAACACAACTGCGCCACTGACGCCCAGCTTCGGCAACAATGGCCGGACCCTTACCCTCACCCCGGCTTCTGCAGCATCGCAGGCTTCGTCGCCAACGCCCTCCAGTCCTCCCTCGGCTGCTGCTCGTCCCGCGGCGAACTCCGCGGCGAACTCCGCGGCGAACTCCCCGGGGAACTCGCCGCCTTCCGCGCTTGCTCCAAGTTCATATCCATCCGCTCCCCGTCGTTACTTTGCGGTGGTGGATCCCAGTCACGGTGGCGACGATCGCGGTGAAGCGCTCAGCAGCACACTGCTCGAAAAGGATGTCACGCTCGCCCTGGCTCGTCGACTGCGCCAGGAACTCGAGAACCGCGGCATTTCCACCCTGATGCTGCGGGACAGCGACGCCAACCTTAGCTCGGATCAGCGCGCTGTCCTGGCTAATACGAACCACCCCGCTATCTACATTGCTTTGCACGTGGCGTCCGGCGGCCACGGAGTCCGCCTCTACACTGCCCTCCTTCCCTATGGGAGCGGTGACAACGGTCTGTTCCGCTCATGGTCGAACGCCCAATCCTCTTTCCTCGCGGTGAGCCAGGGCGCAGCCGCCAGCATAAGTGCAGAACTGCAAAAACAGCAGGCGTCGGTCCGCATCGTCGCCGCAGCTTTGCGCCCCCTCAACAATGTAACGGCCGCGGCCGTGGCCATCGAAGTAGCTCCGGCAGGATCGGATCTCGCGCAACTTACCTCCCCCGACTATCAGCAGCTGATCGCCAGCGCTGTAGCCACAGCGATCGCAGCCACGCGCGACAAGCTCGGAGCAACCCCATGATCCCGCGCCACCTCGTCATTGCCGTTGCTGTGCTGCTCATGATTGTGCTGGGCATGGCCGTCTACGCGTGGCAGATGCGCGGACGCGCCGCGGTCCCCGTCGCCACTTCTGACGCTCGTCCTTTGGCCCCTCCCTCTGCCGGCCCCACCGAACAGCTGACGCTTTTCGTGGCCTATGACGATCCCGGCATTCTCCGTGCGCAGTCTGCCCGGATCCCTCTGCCCGCCGGCCGCCAACAGCGCGCTGAAGAATTGCTTCGTGCTCTGCTTGCGCTTTATCTGGAGAAGTCGTCGCCGCACGCCATAGGCGTTGGCGCCGACGTTCGCAGCGTGTACCTCGTTGATCCCGGCCTCGCGGTCATTGATCTCAACGCCGCCTTTGCCGATACTCACCGTTCCGGCGTTCTGGTCGAGGAACTTACCGTCGCCTCGCTGATTCATACACTTTCCGCGAACATTCCCGGCATTCTGAAAGTGAAAATTCTGGTCGACGGAAAAGAGCGCGACAGCCTGGCGGGCCACGCCGATCTCTCCGATTTCTATGACGTGTCCGCGGTAAACCAGCTCGCCATTGAGCTCTCCGCCCCATAGACTTCGACCGCAAAGATGAATTCAGCGGAGGGAAGAGTTATGGTCAGCGCCTCTGCGCGAATCTCAGCGCACTCGGCGATTCAGCTCTTGTTTTTGTTCTCCTTCTGCCCACCTGTGCACACGTCAGCCCGTGCTTTTCATTTACAATTCCTGCCTGATGTTCTATCGCTCTGACAATCGCTCGCCGGACCAGCTCCGTCCCGTCGTGATCACCCCAGACTTCATCCGTACCGCGGAAGGTTCCGCCCTCATCGAAGTCGGCAACACCCGCGTCATCTGCACCGCGTCGGTCGAGGAAGCCGTCCCGCAGTTCATGCGAAGCTCCGGCAAGGGATGGATTACCTCGGAATACAGCATGTTGCCCCGCTCCACGTTGACCCGCACCCCGCGCGAGGTAAGCAAAGGCCGCCAGAGTGGACGCAGCCACGAGATCCAGCGCCTGATCGGCCGCAGCCTGCGCGCCGTCACCGACCTCACTCGCCTGGGCGAGCGCACCATCTTGATCGACTGCGACGTCATCCAGGCTGATGGCGGAACGCGCACCGCCGCCATCACCGGAGCCTTCGTCGCCCTCGGCCTCGCCCTCGAAAAACTCGTCGAAGCCGGAACTCTAACCTCGGTCCCGCTGAAAGATTTCGTGGCCGCAGTCAGTGTGGGAGTTGTGGAAGGAGAAATTCTGCTCGATCTGAGCTACGAAGAAGACTCTCGCGCCGACGTGGACATGAATTTCGTCATGACCGCCGGCCACAAATTCGTCGAAGTGCAAGCCACCGCTGAGCACCAGGTCTTCGACGAACATCAACTCGACAAGATGATCGCCTTCGCCCGCCAGGGCATACAGGCCCTAATCGCCAAGCAGCAAGCAGTGCTAAGCGCACTTACGCTGCGGCAGTGAAGCCTCGGATCGAGTCCGCCCAAGACTTGTATCATCACTGGAGTGTCGAGTAACCCACGACTTGAGCCGAGTCGTTGATTGCCGTCGCGGTGGAGTACGTGCCGCCGAGCACGCCCAAGTCTTGGATCTGATTGGGAGCCGTCCAAATTACGGCGTGAAAGACCGCACTGCTCAGTTCGTAGTTGCCGACGATTACTCCCAGGCTGTTCACTCCAATGGCCGCACTGAAGCTGGTTGAACTAGGGCCGAGATTCTGCATTCCGCCTGCTGGGGTCCACACAAAGGCGAAACAGCAACCACCGCTCACATAGGAATTGCCAGCCACGCTCCCAGAGCCGTTGATCGCTACCGCAATACTGTTGTCTCCTCCCAGTGTTCCAAGGTCGACCATACGATGCCGGGGGTCTCCGCAGGAACGCGTGGTAAGGGGTCACGTTCGCCGTCAGCGTCGATTCGCCGACAACCACAGCGGAGTCATTGATACCGGAAGCGTAACTGTTGTGGCCCGCCAGCGCTCCCAGGTCGGTCATGCGGGCCTTACTCCTCCACAGAAAGGCGTGATTGTATTTATCCCCCGGCCTGGTCGAGGTACCGGTGACCTGGCCACTGCTACTAATTCCCGTTGCGGAACTGGAGTTTCCACCCAGCGTCCCCAGATCCTTCATCCCGCCGCCCGCGCTCCAGAGGAACGCATGCGCCGCGCCCGCTGCCGTAGTCGCCCATCCCACAACCTGCCCAGAATCATTGATGCCAGCAGCGACACCCGCGTCGCCCCCGAGAGTGCCGAGGTCTTCGATGCCTCCGCTCTGAGTCCAAAGGAATGGGCGCAGCTGACCGAGGAGGGAAACATAGTACCCCACAACTTGTCCACTGGCATTGATGCCCTGCGCGTAGCTGCTGCCACCGAGACTCCCCAGGTCCTGCATTCCTGTGTTAGCCGACCAAATAAACGCGTGATAGGTCGCCTGCGCCGACGCATTCCCGGGAAAAAAGAGCGTCGCAATAACAGCCAGGCACGAAAAAATAGACCACTTCATGGGTGCACTCCTCATGAAAACCGGGCGGGGGGATTTGATCTTAGATCCGACGAGGGGGCGTGGATCTGGCCCCATCAGCCTAGCCCATCTCGACCTTTTGTCAATGGCACATCCTGACGCTCCTGACGCTGCGCACGCCCTGACGCTGGGACAGATCTCCATGTTGAAGTCTCAGAGGAATGGAGAGATCCGTTGTGCTCGCTGAATGCTGAGTGCTGACTGCTTAGTGCTCGCCCTACGCCACCCACACCGTCTTAACATTCACGAACTCCCGAATCCCATGCACGCCCAGCTCCCGCCCGTGCCCGGACTGCTTGACGCCACCGAAAGGAATCCGCGGATCAGAGGCGACCATCTTGTTGATGAAAACCATCCCCGCCTCCAGTTCGTTGATGAAGCGCTCGCGCTCTGCGTCATCGTTAGTCCAAGCGCTTGCCCCGAGTCCAAAGCGGCTGTCATTGGCAATGCGAATCGCTTCATCCTGATCCTTCGCGCGGAACAGCGAAGCCACCGGCCCGAAAAATTCCTCGCGATACGCCGGCGAATCTTTGGGAATGTTGGTCAAAACAGTCGGCGCGTAGTAATTTCCCGGCAGCTTCAGAGGATGCCCGCCGGTCAGCACTTTGGCGCCGGCTTTGACCGTTTTCTGAACATCCGCATCCAGTGACTTCACGCCGTCGGCCGTAGCCAGTGGCCCCAGCTCGGTCTTCTCATCAAACGGATCGCCGATCCTCAGCGCCTGCATGCGAGTCACGAACTTGCGCTCGAACTCCGCCGCAATGGGTTCAGCGATAATGAACCGCTTGGCCGCAATGCAAGACTGTCCATTGTTAATCACGCGCGCTTCCACCGCCGTAGCCACCGCCGCATCCAGATCCGCGCTGGGCATCACGATGAATGGGTCGCTGCCTCCCAACTCCAGCACAACTTTCTTGATTCGCTTGGCCGCCGCCATCCCTACCTGAATGCCCGCCTGCTCGCTTCCCGTGAGCGTCGCCGCTACCACCCGCGGATCGTTGAGAATCGCGTCCACTTGCTGCGAACCAATCAACAACGTCTGGAAGGCGCCCTCAGGAAATCCAGCCTCCCGGAAAATCTCCTCAATCTTCAAAGCACACTGCGGAACATTGGAGGCATGCTTCAGTAGCCCCACATTCCCCGCCATCAGCGCCGGAGCAGCAAACCGAAACACCTGCCAGAAAGGAAAGTTCCACGGCATCACCGCCAGAATCGGACCGATGGGCAAGTACCGGATGAAACTTTTCTTAGCTCCAGTCTCCACCACTTCATCCGCCAAAAACTTCTCCGCGTTCTCTGCGTAATACCGGCAAGCGGTCGTACACTTTAATGCCTCCGCCAGCGCAGCCTTGTAGGGCTTGCCCATCTCCAGTGTCATCAGACGTGCACACACTTCCTTATCTCTCTCCAGAATCTGCGCCGCCTTCAACATCCGCCGCCCGCGCTCCGCAAACGAAGTTTTGCGCTCGCTGCGGAATACCGAAACTGCAAGTTGCAGCTTCTGTTCGATCTGCGCCTCGGACAGCGCTTGAAACCTCTGAAGCACTTCCCCCGTAGCGGGATTAATGCTCGCAATCGCCATGATTACAAACTCCCCTTCTCTTCATTTCCTCATTCTGCTACGCCGGTGGTCTAAAGCGGTCATACCACTATACCAGCGGCAAGGTTGTATGGGCGGACCCAACAATGTGGACGCAACAATAGTGTCAGGCGGATGCTTCTTACGGTTGAGTCGAGCTCTCACGACGGGACTTGCTTCCCACAAGGCAATTCCCGATGACTGCGGGACAACATTGACGTATCCGTGTATCAGTGCACCGTCTGGGTCACTGAAGCTGAGCTCTGGGAAATGTTCGAATCTCCGTAATAGGTCGCGGTGACCTTCGTCGAGCCCACGGCCAGTGAGGAGATCGTCAGATTCGCTGTGCCGCGGCTGAGTTGAGCCGTCCCCAGTACCGTCTTCCCTGCCGTGAATGTAACCTGACCAGTCGGCGTCACCGTCGGGGACGTAATCTTGGCCGTGAAAGTTACCGCCTGGCCTTGCGTCGACGGGTTCGGCGACGAAGTGAGGGTGGCCGAGCTCGTAGTCTCCAATACCACCTGGTTCAGCACAGCGGAGGTGCTTCCAGTATGGGCCGCGTCGCCCCCATAGACTGCTGTCAGCGGATAAGAGTCGGCGTTGAGGTTTGATCTGCTGAAAGTAGCCACGCCGCTGCCGTTGAGCGTGGCCGTACCGATGCTGAAGCGACTCCATGTAAAGTTGACCTTGCCCGTCGGCGGGATTGAGGCGGAGGAGGTAATCGTCGCCGTCCAAGTCACCTTCTGGCCGTAAGTGGAGGGGTTCATGCTGGAGATCAGCGCCGTGGAAGTGGGGTACACGTTGACCGCCTGGTTCACTGCCTGCGACTTGCTGCCCACGAAGTGCAAGTCACCGCCGTAAACCGCCGTGATGGGGTCGGTACCGATTGGCAGCGCCGAGGTCGTAAAGTTGGCTGAACCGCTACTCAACGCCCCCGTTCCCAATATCGTCGTGCCTTCCATGAAGGTGACGGTTTCCCCATCCGGCGGCGCGCCGATGCTGGATGTGACTACCGCGGTAAAGCTCACCGCCTGTCCATAAGCGGACGGGTTCGGTGAAGACGAGAGCGTAGTCTTGGTCGGGGTTTCTGCCGGCATACTAGTTTTGGCCACAAAGGCGTCGCCGGTCGCACAGCCACCGCCTCCGTAGTTTGTCTGGAAAGCGCCCGGAGTTATCGGAAAGTCGGTCGAACATGTGTAGCCGGTGATGTAGGCTTTGCCCGCACTGTCCACCGCAATGCCGCTGCCCTGGTCAAAGTTACTGCCACCCAGGTACGTGGAGTAAACGAAAGCCGATCCTGCGGGATTGAGCTTAGCCGCGAATGCGTCAGCGATGCCACCACCGCTGCCGCCACCGTTAGACGGCTGAGCGGCATTCTTCGTCGTCGGAAAGTCGGTTGAGTAAGTGACACCTGTTAAGAAAGCGCTGCCCGTGCTGTTCACCGCGATACCGTAACCATATTCAACGTTGCTGCCACCTAGGTAGGTGGAATAGACCAAAGACGACCCCGTGGCGTTGAGCTTGGCGACGAATGCGTCAAAACCGCCACTGATAGCCAGCTGCGCGGCATTCTTGGTTTTCGGAAAGTCGCCAGAGTCGGTGTCGCCGATGACATACGCATTGCCCGCGTTGTCCACCGCAATGCCGTTGCCTGCGTCATAAGAGCCGCTCCCGCCGAGATAGGTCGAGTAAACAAACGCCGAACCTGCGGGATTGAGCTTCGCCACGAAGGCGTCGGCGGGGCCGGCACTGGCTGCCTGCAATGGATTCATGGTCGGAAAGTCAGTTGAGTAGGTGCGGCCGGTGACGTAAGCGTTGCCCGCTGTGTCCACGGCAATGGCGGATCCAAAGTCATAGTCGCTCCCGCCCAGATAGGTGGAATAAACCAATGCCGACCCTGTGGGGTTGAGCTTGGTCACGAAGGCGTCTTCGGGGCCGCCGCCGTAGGCTGCCTGCACGGGATTCATCGTCGGAAAGTCAGAGGCAGAGGTCCATCCCGTGACGTAAGCGTTGCCCGCGCTGTCCACGGCAACGCCGTGGCCCACCTGACCAAAACTGCCATTGCTCCCACCCAAATAGGTGGAGTAAACCAATGCCGACCCTGTGGGGTTGAGCTTGGTCACGAAGGCGTCGAAGCCGTCGAATTTTGTCTGGAACGCACCGGGCGTGGTCGGAAAATCGGTGGAGTAGGTGAAGCCGACAACGTAAGCGTTGCCTGCGCTATCCACGAAGATGCCGTTGCCCGCCTCACCCCCGCTGCCACCCAGATAGGTGGAGTAAACCAACGCCGATCCTGTGGAGTTGAGCTTGGAAACGAAGACAGTTGGGCTCCCAGCATTGGCTGCCTGCAATGGATTCTTGGTCGGAAAATCGGTTGAGTAGGTGTAGCCCGTGACGTAAGCGTTGCCCGCGCTGTCGAGGGCGATGCCAAAACCAACGTCATCGCTGCTGCCGCCCAAATACGTCGAATAAATCAGCGGATCGATGTACAGCGGCTTGCTGGCGTCGTATTTCGCGACCTCGAACGCCACGCGATCCGTATCCGTAATGGCATAGCGTGCCGCAACCACCTGCCTCGTCCCATTTTCCTCCTGATACACAACCGGCTTGCGCCACCGGATTTCTCCTTCGCCCGTCTTCATCTTGAGCACTAAATCTCCGTGCTCACCCCGGCGAATGCGCTGGGCGCCGCGCACGTTGAACGCAATGCGATACGGATCCGCGCCCGGCGCCACGATAAAGTCATACTCCAGTTGGCGTTGGTTGCCGTAGTAAACGAGATCGATGCCCGAATAAATTCCCTCGTACTTTACCTTCGCGTAAGTCGGAACATTGGTCCGCCAACTCGCTGGATCATTTCCGATGAAGTAATTGCTCGTTCCCGGGAGATCCTCCATACCCGTAATCTTGGCCACAGGATTGGCGTTGCGGAGTTTCATCCGCAGCACAGCGTCCGTTGGCGGCACACCCGCGCCGGACTGCGGTGTCGGATCACCACCCGCGAATTTCGTCCTGGCGGTGTTCGCTTTGCTCCCGCGGAACGCGAGCACCGCTTCATCCTGTGTGAGAAAAAGCGTGTATCCGCCAGTGCGCGAAAGAAACTTCACCCGCCCGTCAGCCTGCCCGTGATTCGCCTCGAAGCTCAGCGGCAGATTTCCGTAGCTGTCGAGAATTCTGGCTTGTGCTTTTGGGTCGGCCAACGCCGCATTCCGCAGCTTCTCTGCAGGGATCTGACCATGAACTCTTGGAACAACACCAATTGTAAGAACTGCCACAGCTGCAAGAATTGCGACCGACCAGAAACCAATACAAAGAACCTCAACCTCAAGGGTGCGCTTGTGAGGCATCGCAGACCTCATTGGTTGTGTCTGACTCCGCGTGGCAATCTCCTTCTGCGTCCACGATATTTTGGCAGGAACGGATACGTGGACTAGGCCGACTAACAGGAAGGGCCTGCTCAGTCAGAATCGGCTTTTGGGGGAGACTCTGGCGAGGTGTCGCGAGGTACACGAGGACAGTGCGCGATATAGGATCGGTTGTCAAGAAAATAGTGACGCTGTGAACGATTCAACCGCCGCAATGTCCTCGTGTGACATTGTGGCTACCTTCCCCTCTCGTTCCGCGCAGCCTTCTCCGCGCTCTCCATGGTTTACAATTGATCGAATTTCCAGGTACTCATCTTCTTCTTAATTCCGGAGGGATCTATGAAGCTCACCCCTGGCAAACTTGCCGGTCTCAAGAGAGTCTCCAACGAACGCGGCGTGATCGCTGCCGCGGCCATGGACCAGCGCGGCTCCCTGCAAAAAACCCTGGCCAAGGAAAAAGGTGGCGAAGTCACCGACGCCATGATGGAAGAATTCAAAATTCTCGTTGCCGAAGTTCTGACACCGCATGCCAGCGCCATTCTTCTCGATCCCGAGTGGGGATTGCCCGCCGCCAAGCGCCGCGCCAAGAATGCCGGCTTGCTGTTGGCCTATGAAAAAACCGGCTACGATAAAACGGGTCCGGGCCGCCTGGGAGATCTGCTCGACCACTGGTCCGCCCGCCGCTTGAAAGAAGCTGGCGCCGACTGCGTCAAGATTCTGCTTTACTACACGCCATTTGATTCCAAAGACGTCAACGACAAGAAGCATGCCTGGGTCGAGCGCATCGGCGACGAATGCCGTGCCAACGACATTCCCTATTTCCTGGAGTTCGTCGGCTATGAAGAAGGCGCCGACGAAAAGGGCTTCGACTATGCCAAAAAGAAGCCTCAGATCGTCATCGAGAGCATGAAGGAATTCAGCAAAGACCGCTACGGGGTCGACGTACTGAAAGTCGAAGTACCGGTGAACATGAAGTTCGTCGAGGGCGCCAAGTCCTACGCCGGCCAAAAGGCTTACAGCAAGAAGGAAGCCGCGGACCTGTTCCTAAAAGCTGCCGCGGTCGCCACTAAGCCATTCATTTATCTTTCCGCCGGTGTCAGCAATGCGGAGTTCACTGAAGCCCTCGAACTAGCCGCAGAATCGGGAGTAAAGTTCAACGGCGTGCTTTGCGGACGCGCGACCTGGAAAGATGGCATTCCTATCTACGCCAAACAGGGACCAGAAGCGTTTCGCAAATGGCTTTCGACCGAGGGCGTAAAGAATATCAACAACGTCAACGAGCGCCTCAAGGCCGCATCATCGTGGCACCCAATCTACGGGCTCGAGCCGGCCCTGGTCGGGGCCTAATTTCCGGAGACATCTGGTGCTGGCCCCTAAATGCTTGAAGGGCGTCGCTTACGCCACGCCCCCCAATGCAGCTCACCTCCGACCTCAGTTCCGCTTGCAACTTGGGGGGAGACCGTTCGCGGGGTTACTGACCACCTGCGTAGTATCCCGTCTTCGCATGCACGCGCAGAAACGACAACTTTGCCGGCAGCTTCAGTTTGACGCTGATCTTATGCCACTTGCCATCGTGAGGCGCTTTCTCCGGACGATAACCGAGCACATATTGCGTTCTCAGTTCGGTCCCAATGCGGTGGGCTACCTCCGGCATCTCCTTTGGATCCTCCAGCGTAAACGACCGTCCCCCAGTGACTTGCGCGACGTCCGCCAATAGTCCGGGCCCCAGAGTTTCCTCCTGCGTGGGAACATAGCGATCAAAAGTCCCGATGGCATAAATCATCACGTCGGATTCCTTCACCGCCGATTTCACTTCGCGCTCGCCGTAGCGGCTGTGGTTGTCGCCGCCATCGGAGATGACCAGCAAAGCTTTCTTGCTGTACCTGGCCTGGCGCATCTTTTCAACGCCCATATAAATCGCGTCCAGCAAAGCCGTCCGCCCCTTGGGATTGAGGTAAAGAAGTTCCTTTTCAATATCTTGGGCGGCATTCGTGAAATCGCTCGCCATATGCGGTTGGTCGGAGAACGTAATCATGAAGAACTCGTCCGCGACATTAGCCATTTCGCAGAATTGAGTCACCGCCTCGCGTACGCGCTCCACCTTGTCCTTCATGCTGCCGCTGGTGTCCACGATGACGCCCAGCGAAACCGGAGCATCCTCGTTGGAGAAATGGCGGATTTCCTGGACTTTCTTGCCTTCTAACACTTGAAAGTTGCTCTGATCCAGTCCGGTTACCAGACGCTGCTTACCGTCGGTAACGCTCACCGGCACCAGCACCAGGTCAACATTCTGCTTAATCGCGTGCATGTGTCCCGGCGAGGTGGCCACGTTGGCACTGGCCAGCATTTGAGGATTTTCCCGGGGGAAAATGTGGGCGGCATCTAACTCGCTCTGGCCCAAGGCGATGGCAGATGCAAGAACTAATGTTGAGGCAATGATCGAGGCATGCTTACCAAGGAGAACCCGTTTAGAACCAACCGGCATAGCTCACCGCCGATGTTGCTGTCGGCAACCGACCAGCAATCATTAGGCAGGTCAGGTGCTCGTCGCGGTCCCGGCCGGCAAAATCTCGTCTTCGCCATGGCCACCGCTGGATGGTTGTAGTACGAAAACCATGGGCCAGCCAATCAATGCCGGGCTGTAATCGGCGGCAAAGGTTGCCCGAGGCACGTTGCAGTAACTCATGTACGACGACTGATGGTTGGTTGTATGAATCGGTTTACTACTTTTCGGCTGCATCTCTGGTGACAATCTTCGAATTTTCCGCTCTTGCATTCCCGCGCCCTCGACCGTCTACTGGGTGGGTCATGACCGCATCCACAGCCCTCATCACCGGCGCTTCCGCTGGCATCGGATACGAACTGGCCAAGCTGTTTGCTGGCGATCGGTACAACCTTGTGCTGGTCGCTCGCAACAGAGCTAGGTTGGAGCAGTTCGCCACAGAACTGCAAACCCAATTCGGCATCTCTGCGAAAGCTGTTGCGCTCGACCTAACGGCTGCGTCCGCGCCGCAGCTACTGTTCGACCAACTTCAGCGCGACGGCGTGCTCGTAGATATTCTCGTCAACAACGCCGGCTACGGTGTCCTCGGCGAGTTTGCTCAGATGCCGGAGCAGGAAATTCTCGGACAGATTCACCTGAACATCACCGCGCTCACGCTTCTGACCAAATTGTTTCTTGCGCCCATGTTCGAGCGTGGAAGCGGCAAGATCATGAACGTAGCCTCAACCGCTGCCTTTCAACCAGGACCACTCATGGCCGTCTACTATGCGAGCAAAGCCTATGTCCTGTCGTTCTCGGAAGCGCTAGCCAACGAGCTACGCGGCTCGGGCGTGACGATAACCTGTTTCTGTCCCGGCCCCACCGACACCAACTTCCAGAAGCGCGCCCAGATGGAGAATTCCCGCCTGTTCAAGAGAATGGGAGCGATGGACGCCCGGACCGTCGCGCGGGACGGCTATCGCGGCCTCATGGCCGGACGCCCGGTCGTCATCTCGGGATTGCGCAATTGGCTGGTTGCCGAATCCGTCCGCTTCGCGCCGCGACGAATGGTGACCGCGATCTCCCGCTGGATCGCGGAAAAGGTTGAGTAAGCACCCGCTTCAAGCTTCAGGCTCCGGGTTCTAGGGGTCAGCCCTCAGGCTCCGCGATTGCAGGAAAAGCGGCAGTCGTGCAGTTTAGATCTCTGTGCAGTTTGCATCTTCGCACCTCGGCACAGACGTCATCCCCAAACCCGGCGCAGTCCAGCCGGTGAGGGATCCCGCGTGGAGCTTCTCCGCACCCCAGCATATCGAGCCCTACTTCGTGTAACTTATTGTTGAAAGCCACCGTTCACCGATCCAATCCTAGCCGAAGCCTAAGTGCTGAAGCCTGACGGTCGAAGCCCGGAACCTGACTTGCGAATGCCGACACTCATTCCTCAACCGACGCGCATCACCGCCGCAGGCAACAAGGCTAAACTCATCGACGAATACATCGGTCGCGTCAATTCAAAAACCTCCGCGCTGAGCGTGGCCCACATGCGCAGTCCGCAGGGATGGCAAGAACCCGGCCAGGCTCCCGAGTTCGCCGAATTCACCATCGTCCTCAAAGGCACGCTGCGAGTTCAGCACAAATGGGGATCCCTCGATGTCGCCGCCGGACAGGCCGTCATCGCCCACAGCGGCGAGTGGATTCAGTACTCCACTCCGCACGAAGGCGGAGCCGAGTACATCGCCGTCTGCCTGCCCGCCTTCTCCATGGAAACCGTGCACCGCGACTCATGAATGGAAGTAGAAACGAAACAAGCCGTACCGAGGTCGCTTGCAGGGTCTCCCTTTCCAAACCCAACCGCGACTGCGTCCATACAGGAGGGAAACAGAATGAAGCACGGTTTGCAGGAATCAGCGGCCAGGATTGCCGGAGTAAGGTCCGGGAGGAGCCTCGGACAATGACTGCTGAGAGCTGGCTTTCCTCACTCCCACTCGATCGTTCCCGGAGGCTTCGAAGTAATGTCATAGACCACGCGGTTTACTCCTTTCACTTCGTTAACGATGCGGCTGGAGATGGTCTTCAACACGTCGTGCGGCAGCGGAACCCAGTCAGCGGTCATGCCATCCTCCGAACTGACGGCACGGATGGCACAGGTATACGCGTAAGTCCGCATGTCGCCCATGACCCCTACCGACATCACCGGAAGCAGCACGGCAAATGACTGCCAGATCTTGGTATAGAGGCCGGCATTTTTGATCTCGCTGACGACGATGTCGTCGCATTCGCGCAACAGGGTGAGGCGCTCAGGCGTGACTTCTGCCAGGATGCGCACCGCCAGGCCGGGGCCGGGAAAGGGCTGCCGCTGCAAAATTTCTTCCGGCATCCCCAAGTCGCGACCAATTTTGCGGACTTCGTCTTTGAACAGATCTTTCAGCGGCTCAATCAGCTTGAGCTTCATAATCTCCGGCAGGCCGCCGACGTTGTGATGCGACTTGATCACCTGCGAAGGTCCGCGCACCGAGCGGGATTCGATGACGTCAGGATACAAAGTGCCTTGCACCAGAAATTCGACGTTGCCGTCCTTTCTAATTCGATGGGCTTCGTCCTCGAACACCGCGATGAATTCGTTGCCGATAAGTTTGCGTTTGGTTTCGGGATCGGTGACGCCCTTGAGTTTGGCGAGGAAGCGATGGGTGGCATCCACAGCGACGAGGTGCAGTCCGAGCTTGTCTCCGAGAGTCTGCTGCACTTTTTCAAACTCGTTTTTGCGCAGCACGCCGTTATTGACGAAAACGCATGTCAGGCGAGACTTGCCCTTCCCCTCGCGCAAGGCCCGATCCACCAGCACGGCCGCAACCGAAGAGTCCACGCCCCCGGAAAGCGCGCAGAGCGCGCGTCCGCTACCCACCTGTTGCCGAACCTGCGCGATGGTCGCGTCGATGAAGTGCTGCGGCGTCCATGTGGGCTTTGCGCCGCAGATGCCGAAGACGAAGTTGCGCAGGATCTCCGTTCCTTGCCGCGTGTGGTGCACCTCAGGATGGAACTGCACCGCATACCATTTCTTTGCCGTGTTCTGGATTCCGGCCACGGCGTGCGGAGAGCGCGCCGTCAGTTCAAACCCCGGAGGCAGTTCCAGCGCCTCGTCACCGTGCGACATCCAAACCGGCATGCGCCGTGGCAGTCCACGAAAAAGTTCGGAGTCGGCGACCACGTCGATTTCGGCGTGCCCATACTCGCGCTTGTCGGCCGGACGCACCTTGCCGCCGAGCGTGTGCACCATGAATTGCAGCCCGTAGCAGATGCCGAGCACAGGAAAACCAAGTTCGAACACGCGAGCGTCGGCCGGTGGCGCATCTTTGTCGTAGACCGACCAGGGGGCGCCGGAAAGCACAATGCCGACCGGGGCGTAGCTTTTGACCTCATCGAGCGAGGCGGTGCACGGCAGAACCACGGAGAAAACATTTTGTTCGCGGATGCGGCGCGCGATCAACTGCGTATACTGCGCGCCAAAATCGAGGATGACGATCGATGGAACCAAGGATGACGGGCTGAGTGATGATGGGTTGAGTGAGGGTTGGCTCAGCGACGACGGGTCGGGCTTGGATAGGGTTTCCACGGATGAGTGTCTCAGATTCAGGGAGAAAGTGTAAAGCAGTCAACCGCCACTAAAAAGAACTATGAACTGGCTCACGGCAAACCGCAGGCCACGTCCCTGGTCGGCCGTGAAGACCGCACTCGAGCCGCCGCGCTCCTATCCGTTTTGAGTTTAATGAAACTCGAGTTCACCTCACGTCATCCTAAGCACCAAGAACGTGCGCCCGACAGTGACGCAACGAAAGCGAGGAACGAGACATGAGAGTAGGTTTCATTGGCCTGGGAAATATGGGCTCGGGAATGGCCCGCAACCTGATCAAGGCAGGGCATCAACTCACCGTCTATAACCGGACCAGACAGCGTGCCGAGAGCCTCGAGAGTCTGGGAGCGCGAGTGGTATCGAGTCCAGCCAAGGTTGCCTCCGCCGCGGAGGTGTTGATCACCATGCTGGCGGATGACGGTGCGGTCGAAGACGCGTTGCTGGGTCACGATGGCGCTCTGGGTGCGCTTCCGCCCGGCGCCGTCCATGTTGGCATGAGCACGATCAGCGTGCAGCTTTCGCGGCGATTGGCGGCGCAACATCAGGCGAAGCAGCAGCACTACATCGCAGCCCCGGTCTTCGGACGGCCGGATGCCGCGGCAGCTGGCAAACTCTTCATTGTTGCCGCAGGATCATCGCAGCAGATCGAACGCTGCCGCGGTTTGTTCGATCGAATGGGACAAAAAACCTTTGTGGTGGATGAACAGCCGCCCGCCGCCAATGTATTCAAGCTGACTGGGAATTTCCTGATTACGACCGTGCTGGAAAGCCTGGCGGAAGCTTTTGCCCTGGTGCGAAAGTCCGGGCTGAATGCGGAGAAGTTCCTTGAAGTGATGACCGAATCGCTTTTCACCGCACCCTTATACCGGAACTACGGCAGCATGATCGTGTCCGAAAAGTTCGAGCCAGCGGGATTTAAAATGCCGCTCGGATTCAAGGACAACCGACTGGTGCTGGCCGCTGCGGAAGAGGTTGGAGCACCCCTCCCCATGGCAAGCCTGGTCCACGACCGGTTTTTAGAGGCGATGGCCCTGGGATTGAGCAATGCCGATTGGTCAGCCATCTCCCGCGTTTCACTGCGAAATGCCGGACTATAAGCCAATGACTTCTGCGCAGTGGCGACCTAGGTCTCTGCGGCCAGCTGGGGAACGTCACTCAGGATTCGCTCTTCCCGGTCGATGCTAGCAGCGAGTGGTAGGCTCGGTCGAAACTGGGGGCCGCCTGAGGGCGGAGCCAGCGGCAGTGGGTGCGCAGGGACGAAAAGCGCATCTGGCATTTCGGCAATGCATACGTAGCCCGCCAGCCGCGCGGTGTACAGCCAATCGACAACGGCGAAGTAAATGAGGGCGAGCACGGCGAGGGTCGCAAGTACCGCTCGCCCAGGAAGAACCCCGAGGAAGCCCAATGAAAACGAACTGAGGGTGCTCGCACCCATGAAGGCTGCGATGTGCGCGAGCCCGAACCACGCGCTCACGGCCACGAGATGTCCGAAGCGGTTGCGGCACAGAGTGACAGCGGCAGAGATGGCGCTCAGAGTGTCTTGATGAAGATCGTTGCCATTGCGGACGGCGAATAGAGCGGCCAGCGAGAGAAACCAGTTCAGCATCAGCCACAGGCCGCCGACCAGCGCAGCGAGCGGCAGAAAAAAAAGAAAAGCCAAGCCGGGGTGAGGATTCCTGTCGGTTGAGGCAAAACCAGCGAGGATGCTCGCGCCCACGAGCGCGAACCATGCTGCCAGGGTGATTGCGGTGCGCAGGAAATGAAGGGCCAACAGCGAGCGGGGGAGAAACCGCTTTCGCCTCTCTGCTGATGGGACCGCGGGTGAATCAATCGCATTCCCTTCCCCTTTGCTCGGCTGAGGTGCAGACGCTTCCCCTCGAGCTGTGGGCGGAGCTGATTCGGGTGCAGAGTCCGGCACGAATCGCTGTGAGAAATGATCCAGCAGCGCACGAACGGTTATGGCGCGACCCAAGGATGCGGCGAGAATCCATAGCACGGTCAAGGCTGAGGCTCCCAACAATGCCGCCAGGGAAACTCGGGTCAAGCTGCCGCGTAAGATGTGGGCGATCGCCCTTGAAATCAGAATGGGCTGACGGGAGCGGAGGAAAAGCAATTCGCGGCCGTTCACGGGAAGGGTGTTGAGGTACTCAAAGAAAGAAAAGGTTAATAAAGTGCAAGCGGTGGCGCCGACGCTCCACCGCCAGGCGATTTCCGCCAGGGCCGGTGAAGGATGGCGAAAGGCAGCACGGAAGCCTTCGAGGGTAGGAGACGGGCGAGACATGTATTCGCGCTCGTGGCTAGGATACCGCAAGACGGCGAAGACGAGCCTGCTGCCATGTTTCAGAATCTGGTCCTATATGATGTGACCTGTAGGTTTCGCGATATCTGCAACCGAGTGTCATCGACCAGCATCTCTCGAACTAGATCGTAATTAACCAAACCACGGTTCACGCTCTGCGAAGACGTCCTCGTTGAGTGCGGGTTGAGGTGTGTCTTAAATCTTTCGAATCAGGAGGCTATAGAAGAAATGAAATTCGCAAAACTTGTCGCGGCATTCGCGATTTTGGCCAGCGTCTTGTCGGTGAACTCGTTCGCCAAGGACAACCACTCAGGGAAATTCACTCTAACCGATCCGGTGCGAGTGGGTTCTACAGAGCTCGCCCCGGGGCATTACAAGGCCGAGTGGAGCGGGCCAGCCGATGCCGTAAAAATTGAGATCTCGCAAAACGGCAAAACTGTGGCCACGGTCCCGGGACAAATCAGGAATCTTCCGCATCCTGCGCTCTATGACTCGGTGGCGACGAAGACGGAGAACGACACCAGAACGCTCGATGAGATTGAATTCAACAACCGCACGGACGCTCTGGTTCTGGGAGGAGAATAAGGAATCCTGAAGGCTTGAAATTTATGTCATCCTGGCGGGCGCGCTTCTTCAAGCGCGTCCGCATTTTACTTGACCACAATATTTACCAGTTTGCCGGGTACGAATATCTTTTTTACGATCTGCTTGCCGGCAATGAGGGAGCGGATTTTTTCGTCGGCAAGAGCGCGCGCCAGAACTACTTCCTCGGTTGCGTCGGCGGGCACAACTATGTGGCTGCGCACCTTGCCGTTAATCTGCACCGGCATTTCAATTTCCACCTCCTTCACCAGGGCGGGATCGTATTTGGGCCAAGCGGCTCTCAGGAGGCTTTCCTTTTCGCCGAGCACCTCCCAGAGTTCGTGGGCGAGGTACGGGGCGAAGGGAGCGAGCAGCATTGCCAGATTCCGCTGGACGTCGGCCAGCAGGGTCAATGGAATCTCATCCCCCTTCCCGAGCACACCGGTCACGGGCTTTTCAGTCGACTGAGTTCCCGGTGCCCTCCGGTTGGCATCATTCACCAGTTCCATGATCGCCGCGATGCAGGTGTTGAAGTGCCAGCGTCCCTGGAAGTCGTCAGTCACGCGCTTGATCGTCTGGTGCAGCTTACGCTGTAGGCCGCGGGCTGACTCTGTTAACAGCGCGGGCAAGGGGGCACGCCAAGCGGGATCCCGCGGTTTTGCATTCAGCTCGAAGAAGCGATAGACGCGCCCTAGGAAGCGCTGGATGCCTTCAATGCCAGAGTCTTGCCAGTCGAGGTCGCGGTCCGGCGGCGCGGCGAAGAGGCTATAAAGTCGCGCGGCATCGGCGCCGTAGCGTGCGACCATCACGTCGGGTGTGACGACGTTGCCCAGACTCTTCGACATTTTCGCGCCGTCTTTGATCACCATGCCCTGTGTGAAAAGGCGCGCGACGGGCTCATCATTCCGGATCAGACCCAGGTCGCGCATGAACTTGGTCCAGAAGCGCGAGTAGATCAGGTGCAGAATGGCGTGTTCCACGCCTCCGATGTATTGGTCGATGGGAAACCAGTAATCGGCGATCTTCGAGTCGAAGGGGGCGCGGTCATTGTGCGCGTCGGTGTAGCGGTAGAAATACCAGGAGGAATCGACAAAGGTGTCCATGGTGTCGGTCTCGCGGCGTGCGGGACCGCCACACTTAGGGCAGGTCGCGTTGACGAATTCCGGAATTCTGCCCAGCGGTGATCCCCCGGTGAGCGTGATCTCGATGTTCTCTGGCAGAATCACCGGTAAATCTTTTTCCGGCACGGCGACGATGCCGTCTTTCTCGCAATACAACATGGGAATGGGCGTGCCCCAGTAGCGCTGACGCGAGATGCCCCAATCCTTTAAACGATAGGTGACCGTAGCCTTGCCGAAAGAGTGCTTCGCGGCATAAGCCGACATCTGCCGGATCGCGTCATCGCATTTGAGACCGCTAAAGGCGCCGGAGTTGATCAACATCCCCTCGGTTGTGGTGAACGGAAGTGCGGGCTCAGCCACGGTTTCTTCGGGGTCATCGGCGACGGGAAGGATGACCAGACGAATTTCAAGACTGTATTTCTTCGCGAATTCGTAGTCGCGCTCATCGTGGGCGGGTACGCTCATGATGGCTCCCGTGCCGTAGTCCATGAGAATGTAGTTGGCGATCCAGACAGGCACCTTCTCGCCATTGAACGGGTTGATGGCGTAGCGTCCGGTGTTGACTCCGTGCTTCTCGATAGCGCCGATGTCGCCGACTTCCTTGGCCTTGCGCTGTTCGCCGATGAGTTGATCGACTTTGGCGCGCAAGTCGACATTGGTTGCGGTGAGATCGGCGACGACGGGATGCTGAGGCGCGAGCTGTACTGAGGTGGCGCCGAAGATGGTGTCTACGCGTGTGGTGAAGACAGAAAGCTTTGAACCTCCCGTACCGGCAGCACCGTCCAGCTTGAAATCGACGAGCGTGCCTTCGCTGCGGCCGATCCAGTTGCGCTGCATGGTGCGCACTTTTTCCGGCCAGCCTTCGAGCTTGTCGAGATCACGCAAAAGTTCGTCGGCATATTTCGTGATGCGCAAAAACCACTGCTCGAGCTCGCGCTGCTCGACCAGAGTATCTTCATGACGCCAGCAGCGGCCGTTGACGACCTGTTCATTGGCCAGCACCGTGCAACACTTCGGACACCAGTTGACTTTGCTCTGCTTGCGATAGGCCAGACCCTTCTCGTACATCTTTAAAAAGAACCACTGGTTCCAGCGGTAATAGTCAGGCAAGCACGTTGTCACTTCCCGGGACCAGTCGTAGGCAAAGCCCAGGCGCTTCATCTGCGCCTTCATGTTGGCGATATTGGCCAGCGTCCATTCGCGCGGCGGCGTGTTGTTCTGTATCGCTGCGTTCTCTGCGGGGAGGCCGAAGGAATCCCATCCCATGGGGTGAAGGACGTTATAGCCGTTCATCCACATATAGCGTGCCAGCGCGTCGCCGATGGCGTAGTTGCGCACATGACCCATGTGGAGCGCGCCGGATGGGTAGGGCAGCATTTCAAGCACATAGAATTTCTTTTTTTTGGAGTCGGGCTCGGCGGCATACAGGGAGGGGTCCTGCTGCCATTGCCGAAACCATTTTTCTTCGACGCGCTGGGGGTCGTAGCGCTCGTCGTTCTCGCGATCGGGGGGACGGTCGGAGCGGTCTTCGAGGCGCGCGTTGGAGGGCGCGGTCATGGTTTTCGAGTTGTCTTCGGGCGGCATGAGGGGCGGCTCTCGGACCAATGAATTCCTGATTCTACAACGACGGAGTGGTGCGGCGCGGCTCCCGTAACAGGTTGAGTGGTCATTCTCCAGTTTTTCTGGGCCATCGCTGGTTGGTGGCGCCGGCGCTCGCTGCACGCGATTACTCGACCAACTTCTTAAGTGCATCCACATTTCTGCGGTCGTCGCCGGGAATATCGATTGGGGTTTCTGCGATAAAGGCGGCGTGGGCCAGGCGGAGGTCATTGAGCAGGATGCGGAACGGCTCTTTCCCGATCATTCCCCTTCCGATGTGCTGGTGGCGGTCGAGCTTGGAGCCGCGGGCGGCTTTGGCGTCGTTGCAGTGAACTACTTTTACCTTGCTCAAGCCGATGGTGTCGTCCAATTGTGTCAGCGTCCCGTAGAGGCCATCTTCGCTGACGATGTCGTATCCCGCAACGTGGGTGTGGCAGGTGTCGATGCAGGCGGCAATGGGCACGATCCCGCGCAAGCGGTCGATTACTTCCGCGACTTGCTCGAAGCTGCCTCCGAGGGAGAATTCGGCCCCGGCGGTGTTTTCGATCAGAATGGTCAGGCCCGCTTCGGCGAGGTCGAGGCCCTGTGTGGAAGCTGCGATGGCAGCGGCGGTGCGGAGGAGGCCCTGCTCGCGGTCGGCCCCGCGGAATGAACCCGGGTGCAACACCAGATACTCCGCGCAGAGAGACAGTGCGCGTTCGACCTCGCCGCGAAAGGCTGCCATGGATTTCTCGAGGAACAGCTCATTGGAGCTGGCGAGGTTCACGAGGTAGTTGGTGTGAATGACCAGCGGCTTGAGATTGTAGTTAGCGCGCAGACGATTCATTTCGGCGCATTGCAGTTCTCCTAACTCGTACGGCGCCCACTGGCGCGGGCTGGAAGAGAAAATCTGGAACGTATTGCAGCCCAAACGGTAGGCGCGCTCCGCGGCGTTCTGTACACCTCCGGCGGAAGATGTGTGGATGCCAATACGGCGGGAAGTCAGGCGGGGCGGGAGTCTAGGCGGACGGCGCCGGAGAATGTCTTGTTCGCGGGCGAGGGAGCGGGGCATGAGAAAAGTATAGCGGGCCCCGATTTCCCTGCTTACGCTGAGCCCCGACTGGGGCAAAACACACGGCGATGCACGACAAGAAGATAAAATTAAAGATTAAAGATAATGACAAGAGTTAAGAGACTTGATGAGTAGCGACGACCAGATAAGCCGCGGTTTGCGGCAATCCACTGGGAAAGCTAAACTTGGAACTCCGAGGTAGAAATCCATGTTAGTGGTCATGCAGGCGCACGCTACGGAAGAGCAGGTGCGCGCAGTTTGTCAGAAGATCGAAAAGCTGGGCTATCGCGCGCATGCCATGCCGGGGGCGCAGCGGACGGCCATCGGCATCACCGGCAACAAGGGCGAGGTCGAACAGGGCACGCTTGAGGAGATGGCGGGGGTGCAGGAAGTCATCAAGGTCTCGAAGCCCTATAAGCTGGTGAGCCGTGACCTTAAAGAGGAGAACACAGTCATTCGGTTTCCTGGAACGGCCGCAACCATCGGAGGGCCGGGGCTGGCGGTGGTTGCGGGGCCTTGCGCCATTGAGAGCCGCGAGCAGGCGTTTGCCGTGGCTGAGCGCGTGCATCGGGCGGGCGCACAATTTTTTCGCGGGGGAGCTTATAAGCCTCGGACTTCACCTTATTCTTTTCAGGGGTTGGGCGAAGAAGGGCTGCGCATTATGGCGGAGATCCGCCAGCAGTTTGGGATGAAGATTATTACGGAAGCCATTGATAATGAATCGCTTGATCTGGTGGAAGAATATGCCGACGTGATCCAGATCGGGGCCCGGAACATGCAGAATTTTTCTTTGCTGAAGCGGGCCGGGCGGGCTAAAAAGCCGATACTGCTAAAACGTGGGATGTCGGCGACTTTGGAAGAGTTCTTGATGGCTGCGGAATATATCTTGAGCGAGGGTAACTACAACGTGGCCCTGTGCGAGCGGGGCGTGCGGACTTTTGCCGACCACACGCGGAACACGCTGGATCTGAGCCTGGTACCGGCGGTGCAGCGGTTGAGCCATTTGCCGATTCTTGTCGATCCCAGTCACGGGACGGGCAAGCGCAACAAAGTTACTCCGCTGTCGCGGGCTGCGGTGGCGGTAGGCGCGGATGGATTAATGGTCGAAGTTCACCACAAGCCGGATGAGGCTTTGTCGGACGGGCCGCAGTCGCTGTTCCCGGATCAGTTCGATGAGTTGATGGTGCAGGTGCGGCAGATTGCGGCGGTAGTGGGACGAACCGTGCCGGGGATTGGGGTGCGAGAGACGGTCGGGGTCGCCGGGAAGTAGTCCAGCGGTCGAGCATCAGACATTCAATCGAGAAAATGCCTTTGTGAGTCCGACTTGGCAAAAGCAGAAAGGGACCCTTACTTCCGACTCCGTGAGTGCTTGGCTTCGGGCCGCAGCCAACTGCGCTCAGGATGACGTGAGTTGGTGATGTCGTAGCCTCTAAGACCGGCTCAGGGATCGCAATGCGATCGGAGCGGCGTTCTGCTAATCTTTCTTCTTCTCTGAGACAAGCTTCGCTTTGAGAAGATTCCTCCTCATCATTGTTCTGATTCCCGTGCTGGGAGCGGGCGCGTGGTGGTATTTCCGCGAGCAAGCGCTGCCTGACTACGGGCCTGCTTACCGCGAGTATGCCTACGTCACCAATGGCAAGAGCAATACCGTTAGCGTGATTGATCTGCGGACGTTTGAGCTGGCGAAGACCATCCCTGTGGGTGCGGGGCCGACTGGGGTGGCGGCGAACAGCAAGAAGAACGAAATTTACGTGGTCAATGCCGGGTCGAACAATGTCAGCGTCATTGATGCGGAGAAGAACGCCGTGGTGGCAACGATTGGCGTTCATGGGAAGCCTTACTTCATTGATGTTTCCCAAGACGGCAAGCGGGCGTACGTGGCTAACACGGCTTCCGCCAATGTTTCGGTGATCGATGTGGAGAAGCGCGCTGTGATCGGCTATGTTGGCGTGGGGGCTGCACCGGGGTTGGCCCGGGTTTCTCCTGACGGAGGGACGATTGTGGTGTCGAACCGCGGCGACAACACCGTTTCACTGATCGACGCCAAGGGGCTGCGGGTGCGGTCTACCGTGCCGGTGTGTCAGGAGCCGGAGGATATCGCGATCCTGCACGATTCGAGCAAAGCGTTTGTTACTTGTTCAGGTTCGGCACAGGTGGCTTCGATTGATCTCAAGAAGGACCGCGTGCTGGCCCTGCTTGATGTAGGACGCACGCCGGTGAGCCTGGCCCTCAAGCCTGACGGCGGCGAGCTCATGGTTTGCGATTTCGATTCTGACAGCATTTCGATTATCGAAACGGGCAACGATGAAGTGGGCAGCAGCAGTTTGATTGGACAGCATCCGGCACGGGGAGTCGTGACGGGGGATAACTCGCGCTTCTATGTCAGTAATTTTGGCTCGAACAGCGTGGCCGTGTATGACATTGATATCGGCAAGCTGATCGCTACCATGCCGGTGGGCAGCCGACCAGAGGGATTGGCGCTTTCGCAGGATCAGAGGTATCTGCTGGTGCTGGACACGCAGTCGGGGGATGTGACGGTGATCCAGAAGCGCAATCCGCGCAAGCTGGAGCCTACGGAGTATTCACTGCTTACGATGATTCCGGTAGGAGTGCAGCCGAACGGGATCGTGGTTAAGGCGTTTATGACGAGCACGCCGGCAAAGTAGGGATTGACCAAGGGTGGGATCGTGCCGCAGGATTCGAGAGGAAAAATTAGAGACGTTGCGAGCAACGTCTCTACCCAAGGTGGTGAATTCGGCGTCGCAGGTGTTACGAATTGGCCGCGACTGGCTTGGCGCAGAACTTGTCGAAGGCGGCTTTCAGGTCGGTGGCGATGGCCGGGGCTTCGCGGCTTTCGATGTCTCGGCGTTGCATCATGTAGACGAGCTGGCCATCGCGCAAAATTCCGATCGATGGTGACGATGGCGGATATCCGGTGAAGTAGCTGCGGGCACGTTCGGTGGCTTCGGTCTCCTGTCCAGCGAAGACGCTTACGGCTTTGTCAGGCCGGGAAGAATGCTGAAGGGCCATGCGGACGGCGGGCCGCATGCGTCCGGCGGCGCAGCCGCAGATGGAGTTTACAATCACCATGGTGGTTCCGGGCTGATGCTTCAGCGCATGGTCGACTTCCTCGGGTGTACGCAGTTCCTGGACCCCAAGCCGGGTTAACTCTTCGCGCATAGGGACAACCATTATTTCTGGATACATGGGCATGAGTTCTTTGTTCCTCTCTGTCTGGCTGAGCTTTCGTCCTTCTGATCCTCTCTCGGCTGTCTTCCCATTGTAGCTTGATATTCGTCCCGCCATAGCCATGGGTAACCAGCCGCCCGGCTATGACCTTCTGCGCCTGCGCGCCTGCTTGGGCGATGTGTATATTGAGAGCAATCCATGCTGTTGCAGGAAAATGTTGCCCTCGCGCCGTTGACGACCTTCAAAGTCGGAGGCCCGGCACGCTATTTCGTCGAAGCTCAATCGATTGGCGAGGTGCAAGAAGCAGTCGGCTTCGCGCGATCACATCAGTTAGAGCTCTTCGTTCTGGGTGGCGGCAGCAACTTGCTGGTAGCGGACGCGGGGTGGCCCGGCCTAGTGTTGAAAGTTGCGATTTCTGGCATCGAACAACGCAGCAGCGACGATGGCAAGACTGTTCTTGAGGTAGGCGGGGGCGAGCCTTGGGACAAATTTGTGGCGCACGCCGTGATGCAGCACTGTGTCGGAGTGGAGTGTTTGAGCGGCATTCCTGGCAGCGTTGGCGGCACTCCGGTGCAAAATGTGGGAGCCTATGGGCAGGACGTGTCCGAGACAGTCGAGTCAGTTGAGACACTCGATCTCAAAGACAATCAGGTGCGCGAACTCTGCCATGAGGCCTGCGGATTCGCTTATCGCAGCAGTATCTTCAACACCAGCGAGCGTGGCCGGTTCATCATTTTGCGCGTCAGATATGCGCTCACAGCTGGCGGGGAGCCTCGCATCCGCTATGCCGACCTCGAGCGCCACTTCGAGGGATGGGAATCGGCACCGAATGTGGCGGAAATTCGGGAAGCCGTGCGGCACATCCGCGCCTCAAAGGGAATGCTGATCGTTCCGGGGGATGAAGATTGCCGCAGCGCAGGCTCATTTTTCAAAAATCCCGTCCTTACTGCAGCCCAACACGAGGGCCTCGAGAAGCGGGCCGCAACTCACAAATTGAATGTACCCAGCTATCCGGCGCTGGAAGCGCGTAAAAAGGTTTCTGCCGCATGGCTGGTGGAGCATTCCGGGTTTCGGAGAGGATATGGATCTGGGCGCGTGGGTATTTCACACAAACACGCCCTCGCCATCGTCAATCGAGGCGGAGCCTCCGCTGCGGAGGTGCTGGCCTTGAAAGATCAGATCCAGCTTCGGGTGGAAGAGATATGGGGCGTGAAGCTCGAGCCCGAGCCGGTGATGGTCGGGTTCTGAAGTGCTGATGCGACCTCCCTGCCCGCAAGTCATCGGCAGAATGTCGGCGAAAAACCTGGAAACCACATCGCTTCGCGGACTGCAGTGCAATCCTACTTAAATGACAGCCTGGCGGTGCTTACTGGTCTGGTGGGCAAGTCGCCCGCCGCCATTGTTCTGCCTTGATTCCCTATAGGGAAACGCTGCAATCCAGGTCGCTACGGACGTTCTTCAGAAGAAATTCCTGAACAAATCGGGCACAGCAATGGTCTTTACCTGTGAGCGCAAATCCATGGTGGCTGGACAGGCGATCTTGAGTGAGACCGCGACCACGGTGCAAAGCCAGGAATACGCACTCGAAGACATCGTGCGCCAGCATGCGCGGCTTGTCTATCGCATCGTCTATGGGGTCTTGCGTAACCATCACGAGGCCGAAGATGCCACGCAAGAAACGTTTGTGCGAGTGCTTCGCTACGGCAAGAAGCTGGGCAAGGTCGAGGATCATAAGAGCTGGCTGGCGCGAATTGCCTGGCGGGTCGCGGTGGATCGGAGCCAACAGCACTCACGAAAACGGGAGATTCCGCTGGAGAGCTTTGACCAGCCCGTCGAAGAGTTCGCCTCTTCGGAGCCAGGCGCAGAGCAAGCGATTCTGGGGAAGCAGGTGGGAGCGCAGTTGGAAAAGCTGATGGCAGCGCTACCTGAGAAGTTGCGAGCGCCTCTCATCTTATCGGCGAACGACGAGATGTCGCCACGAGAAGTGGCAGCAACTTTAGGAATCAACGAAGCGGCCGTGAGGTCGCGAGTATTTCGAGCGCGGCAGATCTTGCGGGAGAAGCTGACGAAGCAGGGGAATCGGAAGTGAGGGATGGGCAACGTGGCTGACAACGATCACATTTTTGACAGCGAAGAGAACAAGAGTCGGAGCAATGACGCGCTCGACCGCGAACTTGATGCCGCGCTGGCGCAGTACGGGGCAGTGGAACCGAGGGCGGGACTGGAGCAGCGCGTTCTGACCAATTTGCAGGCGGAGCGGGAAAAGATGGCGGCACGGACCTGGTGGCGTTGGCCGCCTGCGGTGGCTCTGGCCGCCGCAGTGACGATTGTCGTGGGCGCGTCACTGGTGTGGAGGTCGGCGAAGGCACCGCCGCTGGTCTCGGTGGATCGTCCGCCAACTAGGGTGCAAAGCGGCGGGCAAGATGGACCAGCTTTAGCGGGGGATGTGCGGAATCTACCGCCTTTGAATTCGTCTGCCCGGCGGAAACAAACAAACCGTGATCGTCGCCGGCAACCCGCAGTCGCTGCCCTACCCAAGCTGGAACAGTTTCCCTCCCCCCAGCCCATGAGCGAGCAGGAAAAGATTTTAGCGAGCTATGTCGCGCAATATCCCGAACATGCGGCGTTGATTGCCGAGGCCCGGACCGAGGCGCTGAGAAAAGATAGAAGAGAAGAAGAGGAGACAGGTGCATCGACTGGCCATCGGGATTCCCGCCAATGAGATGAGTAGTGATGATCGACCCAGAACCATGTTCGTACAGACCAAGGAGAATTTCGAATGTTCAAGAAAACGATGGTGGCGGCAGCATTGCTTTGGGGAATGATGATTTCTGGCGGGACCGGGAACGCTTCGGCTCAGGAGTCTGGAGTGGCAAAGGGAACACCTGAAGCGACAGAGCCGGGGCACGCTTACCGGCTCGATTTTTCGATCAACGAGGTGGACGACGGAAAGAAGATCAATACGCGGCAGTACTCGATGAATCTGAGCGCCGGGGACAACAATGAAATCAAGATCGGTACGCGTGTTCCGGTCGAGGCGAAGCAAGGAGAGTTCCAGTACATTGATGTGGGAACGAGTATCTGGTGCAGGCTGAGGGACCGCCATGACGTGGTCTGGCTGGGCAACGATCTCCTGTTGAATGTGCGAGGTGAGATCAGCAACTTTGCTCTTCCCGAACAGCAAGGCCAACAAGTACGGCCTGTACTGCGCCAACTGAATATCAATGCCAGCACTCTGGCCGTTCTAGGGAAGGCGATGATCGTCGGTAGCGTGGATGATCCGAATTCCAAGCGGCAGTTCCAACTGGAAGTGACAGTGACCAAGCTCAGGTAGCTGGAGTGCCAAGAGCACAAACACATCGGGGGCGCCGCCCAGGGCAACGCCCGCACCAACGCTAACTTAAGCAGGTCGGGCTCGAGTTGCCCCTCCTGGCCGGTTTCTGGGCGGTAACTTTCGACTAGCCGACATCCGTCGGGAGTCGTTTCGTCCGCGGTGGCTGGTGACGGCGAAACAATTTCTAGCCTTGCGCTTTGCCCGTGATAGGTCAACTGCAGTCCGTGATCGGTGCGGATCGCGCGCACATGACCACATTGAGGACACAACAGGCTATATCAAGAGGGTGACGAGACCCGTGGCCACGAGTGCAGCTGCCCAGAGCAAGTCGAAGTTGAACCATGCCTTACGGAGAAGCGCGAGGCCCAGCTTGCGATAGACCACCCAAGCCAACAGCCCAGTGACCGCCAGGTAAGCAATAGTGTGGACTGCAGTGGCGAGCATCCCTGCGAGCGGGCTGCCGGCCGGAGCTATGGTGTGGTCTGCCATTTGGCCCTGTGCTTCGACCGTGTTGCTACGCAACAGAACCGGTACTACCATCAGGCCTGCGCCGTGCGCAGATGCCATAAGAAACGACCAGACGGTCAAATCTCGAAAGCCAACCTGCATACGGACCCAACTAGCGCGGTGATGCCCCACCAAGGAATAGATTCCAAGCCCAATCAGGATTGCAGCGACGGAATAGCGGATGGCTGCGAGCGGCAGGGTCATGCCGAGCACCGCGGCCGTCAGCACCACGCTGCCGATGGCCAACGCGTGGCCGATGGCAATGGGGATGAGGGACCTTACTACTGCGCTTCCCTTTCGCTCCTGCATCCCCAACGCCACCGCAAAGAGCCAACCCATCCCAGGATTTATTCCGTGGTAAGCACCGAGGAGCAGCATCATCCACAACGCCGTCGAAGTCAGCCCCGCCTGCGTCATTGCTTGTCCGAATAACAATAGGAGTCCGACGAAGCGTCGCCTCCTTCCAGCCGCACCTGGTGTGCACGCAACCCGTCGAACTCGACAAAGAATTTTTCATCGAGTTTCATTCCTCCCTTGGGGATCGTATCGAGCTTCACCATCCAACTCTTTACACCATCAGGATAGAACTGATCGTCCCATGGAGAGTAGAGCGAGTTGGTAAAGTACACGCGCTTACCGTCGCGGCTGATCTCGACCATCTGCGGACCGCCGTTGAGAGCCTCCGTGGGTTTCTTCGGATGAGGCGCCCGGCGCACGATGCCGCCAAGGTGGATTGAGCCGGTCCTTTTCGGGCTGGCGGGATCGGAGACATCGTACTGGATGAACTCACCTGTCCCCCAGCACGAAACATAGAGGAAGCGGTCGTCGAGTGAGAGATTGATGTCGGACACCAACGGTGGAACTGCCTTGAAGCCCTGCAGCAGTGGAGGCAGGTTTTCCGCATCAGCCGGTTCAGCAGGAATTTCAATCACCTTGCGGACCGCCCATTTTCCGCTCTTCCCGCCGTTCTCGCGGTACCACATCCAGATCGAGGACGAAAGGTCTTTCAGGGAGACCACGACACCCACGAATCCGTAGGTCTTGTTGGGATCGTGGGCAGGCCGAAGCTCCAACACCATCTGTTGCTCCGCACCCAGGTCAAGTTCCTGCAGGTGCCGATGCTTACCCAGGTCCCAGATGTGCAGTTTGCGGCCGTACTTTCCGGCAAGCAGCAACTCCGGGTTGAGGCCGTCCTTCACCATATTCGGCGTGCCCCATTCCGAGGTGATCATGGTGTCGTGCCCGAGGTGCCACCAGAAGTCGTACGCCAGATTCTGAGGGCCGCGCTCCTTCTCCCACGGGCCCTTCAGCTCAAACGTGTTCGCATCCATCAGGAAGATGCCGCCAGGCCCGTCGCCGCTGGCCGAACCGAGCGCGCTGCCATAAATGCCGTCGGGGCCACAATGAATGGTGTGTGGCGATGTGTAGCCTGTCTTTTTAATGAACTCTTCAGGCTCGATCGCCTTCACGATCTTGGGATGGTGAGGGTCCACTTTCGTATCCAGGATGTGAATTCGGGAAGATCCGATGCCCGGTACGATCAGGTAACGACGCTCCATATGCGGGTGCGGGTTTTGCGGGCAGAGGCACGCGCTGCATGCGTTCCAACCGAAGTGATGCAACTCGTTATTGTCGTGGGGAAAATCTACCTGGCCGACGAACTGGCCATAAGTGGAGGAACGCGGATGGACGTCGATAACGCCCATGGCGTCGCGCTTCCCATTCTTGCCGACGTTGAGCAAAGAGACGTAGGCGATGCGTTCCGGCGCGGCTTGCATGGCCATGCGCGGCGAAGGGTAAAAGGTTGGATCCGGCATCATGGACATATTCATATTCTCCTTTGGCAAAAGAGTCCCAGCGAAGCGTTTGACCCGGCTAGGTTCCACACGGCGTGACACCGGCACGAGCGATACGAACAAGCCACCACAAACCACTCCAGGGGGAACTATGGAAAGGCTGCGGTGGCAACGCCGACCAGGATCCCACGATTCGGGTCTGCAGCCGAAAACCCACGCACCCGCTCTTGGGTTATTGTAAGCACAAATCGTCCACCGATCACTGGACTACCGTTCCCCAAGCTTGTGTCCCGTCATACCGGGGGCCGAGAAAGCCCGCAGGGATTGCGACCGCCAGAGTTACTTTACGCCAACCGGCCGCGAAATAGCCGACGAACCGGGAGTGATCATAAGGCGGCCCGAATTGGAAATGTCGCTACGGTCAGCTCCACAGGGACCCGCCCCAAGGGCAAGTGTTCTGGGCTCGACGCTCGGGCCCGAGGCGTCACTCGTTGACTAGCCTATGCGGCGTCCGTAAGATGAAGCGACCCCACAAGCCAGACATTCTCCCGCATGATCGGACAAACCATCTCGCACTACCGCATCGTAGAGAAGCTCGGCGGCGGTGGTATGGGTGTTGTCTACAAGGCTGAGGACACACGGCTACATCGCTTCGTCGCATTGAAGTTCCTTCCCGATGAAGTTGCTAGGGACTCGCAGGCACTGGCCCGTTTTCAACGTGAAGCCCAAGCCGCATCCGCTCTGAATCACCCCAACATCTGCACGATTCACGACATCGGCGAGCAGGACGGGCAGGCGTTCATCGCCATGGAATTTCTGGACGGCATGACGCTAAAGCATCGCATCGCCGTAAAGCCTGTCGAGACGGATGCTGTGCTCAGCGTGGCGATTGAGATTGCCGACGCCCTGGACGCCGCTCATGCCGAAGGCATCATTCATCGGGACATCAAGCCCGCCAATATTTTCGTGACGAAGCGAGGACACGCCAAGATTCTGGACTTCGGGTTGGCGAAGCTCTCGGTAACGGGAGGTCGCGCGGCCGGAACGACGACGATTACGGAGCAAGTGACCGAAGGGGCGAGTGCGGAGCACCTGACCAGTCCAGGATCTACGCTCGGAACAGTCGCTTACATGTCGCCGGAGCAGGTGCGGGCCAAGGAACTGGACGCCCGCACCGACCTGTTCTCTTTTGGTGCAGTGTTGTACGAAATGGCAACTGGTAGGTTGCCTTTTCGTGGAGACAGCACTGCGATCCTTTTCGACGCCATTCTGAACCGCGCTCCGGTCGCTCATGTACGTCTGAATCCTGAACTGCCCGCCCAGCTAGAGGAGATCATCAACAAGGCACTGGAGAAAGACCGCAATCTGCGGTATCAGAGCGCGACGGAGATGCGATCCGACCTCCAACGGCTCAAGCGGGACACCGAGACCGGCCGGG